>Ga0118677_10012522_pt1 | contig 12423 bp, 7 predicted proteins | sample AliMusrvi5mmetaG_FD_86154 | JGI IMG/M metagenome (GOLD analysis project Ga0118677, IMG submission 86154)
CAACCCGGTTGGCTACCTGGATACCGAATTCAACCTTAAAACCAACCGGGTTGAGACCCGCTCCAATCAGATCTATTACCGGTTTGGCGTACATACCGATCTTAGTTACCGCTTATCCCTCTACCAGGCTTTCTCCTGGTTTTCTCAAACCATCAGCGATAAACTGACTACCCAGCCCGAATACTTGGCCTTGCTCAAGTGGAGCCTTTCTCCCGTCTGGCAAATGAAAGTCGCCTATCACCATTTATTCACCCAGACTGCCGCCGTTTCTGATCCGGGTAACATGGGTCTCCTTGCCATCTCATCCCAAAGGAATAGGTTCAATTTTGAAGCCAATGCCTCTGTATTGAATACCTCCCTGACCACCACCAGCCAATTAGGGCTTCAGGCTAAATATGTCATTCCGGGAAGATCCAACCTCTATTTAGTCGGATCGCTGTCGGAGATGCTGGAGAATGGAGCCGGCAGAACCGTCTATTCCCAGTCTGCCGGATTAAAATGCTCCAGAAACTTATGGGCCGAAGGCAACATAACTTTCGGCAATCTGAAGAATTATCATACTTATCAATCGCTTTACGTGTATAACTCGGTAGATCCTACCATATTCAGGACAGGATTGTCATTGTTTTACTATCTTGGCAACCACCTGACACTGATCGGTAATTTTACATTCGATCAGCAGGAGATAGAGAGCACAACGCTGTCAGGAAATTATTATCAATATTCATATTCAGGAGGACTAAGATGGACACTTTAAGAAAATCATTGATCGGAACGGCCTTCTTCTTTATGGCTGTTGTTTTGCAGGCTCAAAATATCATCGAGCTGCAATCGGCTTTCAGCAAAAGTTACATTGCAGAGAACCAGGGCAATTACCAGTTGGCAATCACCGAAATGAAACCCATTTACCAGGAGGATGATTATATCGGCAACATACGCATGGGCTGGCTGAACTACCTCGCCAAACAGTACAACGAATCGATTTCGTATTACAAAAAGGCAATCATGCTCAAGCCTTATGCCATCGAAGCCCGATTGGGTTGTATCAAACCCTTGAGTGCCATCGAGAACTGGGAAAAGGTCAAAGAGCAGTATATTGAGATCCTCAAGGTTGATCCGCTCAACACAACGGCAAATTATTGGCTTGGCGTAATCTTTTATAACCGAAAAGATTACAAATCCGCTACCGACCTCTTCGAAAAGGTGGTCAACCTTTACCCACTGGATTATGATTCAGTCATCATGCTGGCATGGGCAAAACTTTACAACAACAACCATACAGATGCCAAAATACTGTTTCAGCAGGCCCTGATTATCCGTCCCAATGATAGTTCTGCCGAAAATGGATTGCAACTGATCAGCAAATGGCTGGAAGTCAAGTTAAAATCACCAAATCCGACCAAATAGAGAAAGCAGTTGATGATGGAGGATGGATGATTAATGATGAATGATGGATGATGGATGATGAATGATGGATGATGAATGATGGATGATGGATGATGGATGATGAATGATGGATGATGGAGTAATTTAGATCGACAGTTGAATTTGTTGGCACATTTTGCCAAAGGGCAGTGGAAAATGTTTCTGATTTCTCACAGTCCATTTTTATGGTACCCGAAAAAATTACTAATTGAAATAAAATTCGCCTTTTTAGCATCCTTTTAAAACAAATTTCAGACTGTGACCTCCGTTTTTTCTAAAAAAAATGAATGGTAGGACAAATTTTTAAAAATTAACTCCTACTTTCACGTTTTGGAAAGAAAAAGTTCAATAAAGGTTCCCATTTCAAAAATCATCCTGATGGCCAATAAAACACTAACTTGCCTGCTGGTTCCTCTTTTTCTTGCATTTTGCACCGATCTAAGAGCCCAGGGAGGAGTAACCTTCGAAAAGTACAAAAACAATGCTGAAGTTCAGAAGGCTTTGAACCTCTTGCAGCAAAAGGCTCCTGAACGAACAGCCCTTCACCAGATTGCCGTAAGCCCGGGAGGCGAACCTATCTACGTATTAGAGATAGGCAAAGAGTTGAAGAATGTTCCGGCTATCTTTGCCGGGGCAAATTTCGAAGGAAAAACGCCACTCTCTACCGAAGGAGCCCTCTATCTGGCGAAGATGCTTCTCGACTCAGCAATCTACACCCGAAATGTAAAATGGTTCATCCTTCCGCTCCCCAATCCTGATGCCACCGTTAGCTATTTTTCCAATGTCAAATGGGAACGGACGGTCAATAACTCCGAAGTAAACGATGACAAGGACGATCAGGTCAATGAAGATGGTCCCGAAGATCTGAACGGGGATGGTTTTATCACCAGCATGAGGGTTGAAGATCCTGAAGGAACTTATATGATTTCAGACAAGGATCCCCGCATTATGATCAAAGCCGATCCTGCCAAAGGCGAAAGGGGAAAATACAAGATATACCAGGAAGGCATTGACAACGACGGTGATGGAGAGATCAATGAAGATGGCCCCGGAGGAATCAATGTGGGTATCAATTTCCCGCATCTTTTTAAATCCAATCTTAAAGATACAGGTTTATGGCCGGGAGAAGCCCCGGAAACCTACGGTGTCATGAAGTTTATTATCAGCCACCCCGAAATTGCCATGGTTTATACACTCGGCACCTCTGATTTCTGCATGGCCCCGCCCCGAAGTGGCCGAAGAGGAGGTGTCAACATGGAGAACCTCAAGGTACCGGCACGGTTTGCCAACCGAATTGGTGCCGATCCTGAAAAGAGCTATTCGATGACGGAGGTAGTGGAGCTATTTAAATCCAACATGCCCAGCCGTGGTGGACGAGAGATCAATGCCGAAACGGTGTCCGACATGTTGGGATTGGGTGCATCGGTCAATCCGCTCGACGACGACCTCAAATTCTACACCGATTTGTCGGACAAATACAAAGCCAATCTGAAAGCCAAAGGATTCTCGACAGACCGGATGTCGGCCGATCCAGACAAAGATGGCTCCTTCGAATTGTGGGCCTACTACCATCTTGGGGTTCCCTCGTTCAGCATGAATCTTTTTACACCCCCGAAACCGGCAGAACAAAAGGCCAGGGAAGGAAGTTTCAGGGAAGGTTCTTCAAGAAATGCGGAACCCGAAGACAGGGATAAAATCACCCTGGCCTATATCGACAAGAAACTAAATGGCAATGGGTTCGTCAAGTGGCAACCATTCAACCACCCGACACTGGGCAAAGTTGAAATTGGTGGCATTGCACCTTTTGTTGCATCTACGCCTCCGGTTTCACAGATAGATTCCCTATGCAAAATGCAATTGCCATGGCTTTTGACGCTATCCAAAAAATTACCGGATTTGAATTTACTGAAGGAAGTGGTGACCGATCTTGGAGCCGGGGTTTACAAACTCGAACTGTTTATCGAAAACAAGGGAGCACTTCCTTATCCGACCGCTATGGGCTCCAGGAACAAGCAGCCTGCACCGGTGGTGGTAATCCTCGAAGGGAGCAAACTTGAATTCCTGGAAGGCTACAAACGAACCCCCATTGGAGACATTGGCGGCAACCAGGTTAAAAAGATCACCTGGACCATAAAAACCGAAAAGGGAGCATTGCTGAATGCCCACATCGAATCACCAATTTTCAAGGCCACTGTCAAACAAATAAAGATTGGAGGTTAATCATGAGAAAATTCATCACATTGTTCGCAATTTGCCTTTTGACCTTCACGGTAGTGGCTGAAAACAAAGGAAAAATTGAAATACCACTCCGGTTCGACCGCTATTATTCCTACGAAGATGTCGTGGAAGCACTTCAGCTCTTGCACAGTACTTATCCGCAGTTCACGAAGCTTGACCTGGTTGGTAAAAGCGAAGAGGGACGCGAGATCTATGCCCTCACCATCAACAATCCGAAAACGGGCGATGCTCTCTCCAAACCAGGCGTCTATCTTGACGGAAATATTCATGGCAATGAAATACAAGCGGCAGAAGTATGTTTGTACTTTGCCAATATGTTGTTGACCAAATACAGTGAGAATGAAAAAATCACAACGGTGGTCGACAAAAACGCCTATTACATCATACCGGTCGTCAATGTCGACGGCAGGTACCATTTCTTCCATGATGCCCAGACCTCCAGTTCCGACCGCAGCTTCAGAATTCCCCGTGACGACGACCGCGATGGCCTCGTAGATGAAGATGGCCCCGATGACCTGGATGGTGACGGCAACATCTGCATGATGCGTATCAAGGATCCGCTGGGCAATTACAAGACGGATCCGGAAGACAGCAGGCTGATGATCCCCATCAAACCTGGAGAAAAGGGTGAATGGACCCTACTGGGCGAAGAAGGGATCGACAATGACAACGACGGAAAAATCAACGAAGACGGTGAAGGCTACTTCGATGCCAACCGCAACTGGGGCTACGACTGGCAACCCAATTATGTGCAAAGTGGGGCTGGCGATTTTCCACTTCAGGCTTTGGGTGTGAAAGCCATTGCGGCATACATTCACCAGCGTCCCAACATCATCGTCAATTTTGCTTTTCACAATTCGGGCGGCATGTGGCTGAGGGCTCCCTCCATCAAGGATGAAAAAGTGGATCCGAGAGATGTCGCTGTTTACGATCTGATTGGAAAGAATGCCATCAAAATAGTTCCTGGAACTGTTTACCAACCCTCCTACGATCTTTACGATACCCATGGGGACACCGATTCGCATATGTTTTTCCTGGAGGGCTCCTATACTTTTGTAGGAGAACTGTTCATGAGAAACCAGGAGACCTACCGGGAGAATGTCAACAAACCCGTGGTTCCCAACCCGGACAGCGAAAGTGCGAACAGAAGGGGTGGAAATCCGGATGAAAACCGGGAATTGCTCAAATTCAACGACAACCTCGGACTGAATGAGCTTTACAAACCCTGGAAACCCTTCAAGCATCCCACTTACGGAGACATTGAAATTGGCGGCTGGGTCAAGATGAGCTCCCGCCTGCCACATCCTTTCATGCTTCCCGATCTGGTGCACAGAAGTGCCATGGTGGTCTTGTATGCAGCCGAGCAGACACCCGAAATAAGCATGGAGATCTTCGATGTGAAAGAGATTGGCAAGAATCTCCACCAGGTACGGGTCAGGTTGCAAAATGCCAAAGGTTTTCCTTCCATGTCGGCCAAATCAGTCAGCACCAAGCTTTATACTCCTGACATGCTCAAAGTAACGGGTGCAAAGGTGGTAGCTTCAGGTAAAATCACTGATCTGAGAACCAATAAAATCAGTTACCAGGAACACAAACCTGAGACCATCTATACTTCCGTTCCCAGTTACGGATATGGTGAATACCAGTTTCTGGTGGAAGGGAAAGGAGAAATCAAAATTAATTACAATTCAAGAAAAGCTGGAAATTTGGTCAAAACATTAAAACTCTGACGATTTCTACCACTGGATTATTGTAAAATCAATGAAAGAAGTGAAACAATATCAAAATTGATCATTAGACTTTCCATTTTTACTATATTTGGCAACTCAAAAATAAACTTTACAGGAAAAAAAGTGGGAATATTACAGGAAAAACTATCGAAGTACGATGCGCCTCAGAAGGTCATGGCTGCTGGTATCTACCCTTATTTCAGGGCAATAGAATCCGATCAGGATACAGAAGTAGTAATCGGCGGCAAGAAAGTGCTGATGTTTGGATCGAACAGTTATCTTGGACTGACCAACCATCCAAAAATCAAGGAAGCTTCCAAAAAAGCGATTGACAAGTATGGTACCGGCTGTGCAGGTTCCAGATTTCTAAACGGCACCCTGGATATACACCTTCAACTGGAGGAAACCCTTGCAAAACTAACCGGAAAGGAAGGTGCACTCTGCTACAGTACCGGTTTTCAGGTAAACCTGGGCGTTGTCTCTGTCCTTACTGGCCGTAATGATCACCTGTTGCTGGATGAATTGGACCATGCCTCGATCATCGAAGGAAGCAGGCTCTCCTTTTCAAGGGTGTTAAAATATCACCACAACGATATGAAAGCGCTCGAGGGAAAACTGAAGCACTGCGCTCCTGAAAGCCTTAAACTCATTGTAGTAGATGGAATCTTCTCCATGGAAGGCGACATCGTAAAACTTCCGGAACTGGTAAAGCTTGCTGGAAAATACAATGCAACGGTAATGGTCGATGATGCCCACGCTTTAGGTGTGATAGGCAAGAATGGTTCCGGTACGGCCTCCCATTTCGGACTAACCGACAAAGTGGACCTGATCATGGGTACCTTCTCCAAATCTTTGGCTTCATTAGGCGGTTTTATAGCTGCTGATAATTCGGTAATCAATTACCTGAGACACAACTCCCGCTCATTGATGTTCAGTGCCAGCATGACACCAGCGTCCGCAGCAACAGTGCTCGCCGCAATTGATATCATGGTGAGTGAACCCGAAAGGATTCAGCATCTCTGGGATATCACCCATTATGCATTAAATGGTTTTAAATCGGCAGGCTTCGACACCGGAAAATCAGAGACCCCTATCATACCTTTGTTTATTAGGGACGATATCAAGGCGCTCATGCTTACAAAAATACTACTTGAGAATGGTATTTTCGTCAACCCGGTCGTTTCACCAGGAGTTCCCAAAGAGGACAGCCTGATCAGGTACTCCCTGATGGCTACCCATACCAAGGAACAGGTTGAAATCTCGATCCAAAAAATCACAAAAGCAGCAAAACAGCTGGGAATATTGTAATAATTTTCGATTTTCGATTTTCGATTTTGGATTAGCGCAAGATTGACTTGTTGGAATTGATTTGAAAAATTAAAAAAATAGTTCGAAGGGATTCAACGAAATTAGAAGCGAAGCCCCAATCGAAAATCGAAATTCCAAAATCCAAAATCCCTTCCCACTTTAGGCACTTTAGACATTTTAGGCACTCACTATGAAAAAGGTCATTCTTCTTACCGGCATCTCCTCCGGCTTCGGAAAAGAGACGGCCCTCTTGCTCGCCAAGGCAGGTCACACAGTCTATGGCACGGTGCGCAAACCTTGCGGTACCGACCCCTCAGTGAATGAGGTACTGATGGACCTTGCAGATCCCGATTCAATCATTGCGGCAGTTGAAACGGTACTGAAAAAGGAGGGACGCATCGATGTGCTGATCAACAATGCCGGAATGCATACCGGAGGTCCGATCGAGACGCTACCCCTCGAAACCATTAAGTTGCAGATGCAAACCAACTTCCTTGGACTGGTTCAACTCACCCAGTTGGTTCTGCCTGTGATGCGGAAACAAGGCGGAGGTAAACTGATCAATTTTGGCTCCATCGGCGGACTGATGGGACTTCCTTACCAGGGAATCTATTCATCCGGGAAATTTGCCATCGAAGGATTCAGCGAAGCACTACGCATGGAGGTCAAAGCCTTCAACATCAAAGTTGTCGTCATCAATCCAGGTGATTTCCACACCAACAACTCTGCCAACCGCAGAAGTTACCTCGCACCTACCGGGGAAAGCGATCCCTACCAGACACAGTTTGCAAAGACTTTATCAATCATCGAAAATGATGAGTCCAAAGGATGGAAACCCGAAGTCCTTGCCAAAAAACTTGTTCGGATCGTGGAGTGCAAGAATCCGGCACAACGATACATCATTGCCTCTCTGGAACAAAAGCTGGCAGTCGTCTTAAAGTACATCCTGCCGGGAAAGCTCTTCAGCAAAATATTGCGCGACCACTACGGAATCAAATAGTGGTTCCATTATACACCTGTCAGGTCTCCGAAGACCTGACAGGTGTATAATCAACTACGATGAAAACTACTACTTTAACACTTCTTGCACTATTGGCGGGCACTATTGCTGTGGCCCAAAACAGGCAACCCGTCGATTGGGTTAACCCTTTTTTGGGGACAGGCGGAGAAATGAATGCCGGTTTTGGCAACATGTTTCCCGGTGCAGCCTATCCTTTCGGCATGATCCAGCTGAGTCCCGACAACGGTGGTCAGGGCTGGCAATACAGTGCCGGCTATCACTATCCCGACAGCCTCATCGTCGGCTTCTCGCACACCCATCTGAGTGGAACCGGTGTCGCCGATTACTGCGACATTTCGGTCATACCAACAGTCCTGCCCATTCTTGAAAAATATTTTATCCAAAGTGATGAGACTGTCAGGGGAATCATTGCCGAAAAGAAGATGAACCCTAACGGATTTATTAACCGCGATGGCCATCCCGGACCCTTCGACAAACATTTCCTGCTACAATACAGTTCCATCATTTCGCATGCCACAGAAAAGGCATCACCCGGATACTACAGGGTGATTCTGCCTGAAGATAACATTGAAGTGGAACTGACCACCGGTGAAATGGCGGCCATGCACCGGTACCATTTTCCGGTAAAAGCCGAAACCCAAAGCATCATCCTCAACCTGGGATTTGTCAACTCCGACCGGACCACGGATGCGCTGGTCCGCTACAGGTCTCCGGAGCTGGTCACCGGTTACCGCTTCTCGGTAGGGAAAGCCAACCAAACGGTCTACTTTGCGATGCAGTTTTCCCGCAAAATGGCAAAGCACCAGTTTTTCACCGCTGAAGAGTCGGACGGAGCCATCCAGGCCAAAGGGAAACACCTCACTGCGGCTTTCTCTTTCGATGGAAAAGAAAGCCGGGAATTGGTGGTGAAAGTTGCCATCTCTTCCGTCAATGAGGAAGGTGCGCTCACCAATCTGAAAACCGCCGATCCATTTGGCTTCGATTTTGACAGGATGCACCAGTCCACCCGCCAAAAATGGAATGAAGAGCTCTCGAAAATAGCCATCACCACGCCCGATTCAAACAAGCTTGGCATCTTCTACACCTCACTCTACCACTCCTATCTGGCACCCTACCGCTATTCTGATGCGGATGGCAATTACAGGAATTTCAACCACCTGACCGGGAAGGCGGAAGGCTACACGCACTATACCTTGCTCTCATTGTGGGATACATTCCGGGCAGAGAATCCATTGCTGTTGCTGATGCAGCCCAAAATAGAGGAAAACATCATCCACTCCATGCTGGCCAAATACCGGCAGACCGGCGAACTGCCCTACTGGGAGATCTCCGGCAACGAAGGCGGCTCCATGATTGGCTACCATGCTGCAGTGCTGATCGCCGATGCATTGTCCAAGAAAGTTGGCAAATATGACAAGGAGGAAATCTGGAAGGCATTTCTGCAGGTATCTGAAACCAATCGGAAAGGGCTGGGATTCTACCGGCAGTACCATTTTGTCCCCACCGACAAGGAGCAAGCCGGCACCGTCTCCAAAACACTCGAATACAGCTACGACGACTGGTGCATCGCACAGGTGGCCAAACTGCTGGGAAATGATGCCGACTATCAAAAATACATGGAACGATCGGTCTATTACAAAAACCTCTTCGATCCCGCTTACCATCTCTTTCGCGGTAAAAACAGCGACGGAACCTGGTACGAACCGTTTCAACCACGCTTTGCAGATTACGGCAACCCGCATTGCGTGGAGGGCAATACCTGGCAGTACTCCTTCTTTGCCCCGCACGATATGCCCGGCCTTACCCAACTGATGGGAGGCAAGGAGGGAATGGAAATGATGCTCGACAGCCTCTTCACCCAAACCAGTGAATTATTGGGAGAAGATACGCAGGATGTAACCGGCCTGATCGGCCAGTATGCCCATGGCAACGAGCCAAGCCATCATGTTGCCTATCTGTACGACCTGATTGGCAAACCCCGCAAGGCCCAGTTCTACACCAACAAGATCATCAACACACTCTACCAAAACTCACCCCAGGGATTGTGTGGCAACGAGGACTGCGGCCAGATGTCGGCCTGGTATGTCTTCAGCAGCATAGGTTTGTATCCCGTCAATCCGGTCGATGGCAGGTACTACTTCGGTAGTCCCCAGTTTGAAATGGCAAAGCTCAAACTTCCCAGCGGAAAGTATTTTACAGTCAGCGCCAATCATGTCTCATCGGAAAACTACTACATCAAAAGCATCCGGTTGAATGGAAAACCCTTGGATCGCTCTTACATCACCTACGATGAAATCCAACAAGGTGGCGAACTGGTTTTTGAGATGGGTAATTAATGAATGGGACTTTAAATCCATTCTCTAAGAGGCGACCATTTGACTTCCTTTTTAAAAAACGACCAAGGCAAAAGTTGGGTCACAGATGAGCTAAAAAAAATGACGCGGAGAAAGCAGGAGAAGCACGGAGGAACACAGAGACTTAATAAAAGTATTTTAACTCTGTGTTTCTCGGTGTATCCTCCATGTAACTCTGTGTAATATTTTAATCAGCTTAACACAAGTGCTGGAATTTCGATTATATTGCGAATCGGAAGATTCGTTTTCAAACTACTACTACTTATCCATGTTCAAAACTATTCTAACGGCTACATTGCTATCCTTTTTATGGCTGACCAATAGCGCCCAATCCCCTGAGATCGGCAAAGAGAAACACCTCTTCTTCCACGATATCCAAACAGATGCCAACCACAACATCATCCCATGGAACAATCCCGATCCGGCAGCATCCTACGACCAGATCCTGCATCTCTGCTGGAACTACTGGGAAAACGTGCCCGGATACTGGATGCGGAAGATCCCCGACTTCAAGCAAAAGTTCGGCATAGAATTTCCACCGCTTTACCTCCTCTTCCGCACCCACGATCCGGCCGACATGGGCATCGGCGGCGACCAGTTCGCGATGATGCTCTCCTCCTTCAACCTCTGGTACGACTATACCGGCGATCAGGCGGTACTCGACAACATGATCTTCCAGGCCGACTGGTACCTGGCCCATGGACTCTCCTCCCCCGACTGCCTCTGGCCAAACATTCCCTATCCATGCAATACCGAGAAGACACCGGTCTACGACGGAGACCTGGTGATCGGCAAGGGCTTTACCCAGCCCGACAAGGCAGGGAGTTTCGGCTACGAACTGGTGATGCTCTACAAGAAGACCGGCAACAAAAAATACCTGGATGCCGCCATCCAGATTGCCAATACGCTGGCAGCCAAAACCGGCGACGGCGACCACGACCACTCCCCCATGCCCTTCAAGGTGAATGCCACCACCGGCGAGACCGGCTTTATCCTCTCCAAAGACCGGAAAAGCAAGATCGAGTCGGCTTATACCTCCAACTGGACGGGGACGCTACGGCTCTACCAGGAGTTGATGAAGCTTAACAGCGGCAATCCGGTCACCTACCAGACCTCCTTCGACAAAATTTCCAAATGGCTGAAGCAATATCCCCTCTCCAACAACCGCTGGGGACCCTTCTTTGAAGACATCGACTCGTGGTCGGATACCGAGATCAATGCAGGCACCATGGCCTCCTTCATCATGGACAATCCCAATTGGGTGAGCGACTGGAAGGTGAAGGTCCGCGGCATCCAGAAATGGGTACTCGACACACTGGGCATCCCCTATTGGAAACAGTATGGTGTGACGGTAATTGGCGAGCAGACCGCCTACATCATCCAGGGACAGAGCCACACCTCCCGCAATGCCGCAATTGAGATGCGCTATGCAGAGCTGACCGGCGACCGTACACACATCGAAGAGGCCATCCGGCAATTCAACTGGTGCACCTATGCGGTGGATGTCGATGGCAAGAACCGCTGGACCGACTTCGAATCCTACGAACTCTGGTGGACAGATGGATATGGCGATTTCATCCGCCACTACCTGCGGGCCATGGCCTCCAATCCTGAACTGGCAGTAGCCGAAAACCATCTCCTGCGAAGCAGTTCGGTCGTTCAGAAAATATCCTACGAAAAAAGCAGCATTTCCTATACCACTTTCGATACTGCCTCCGAAGAGCTGATACGGATGAAAGCAAAACCAAGGAAAGTATTATCTGCCGGGAAGAAATTAAACGAACTAAAGCCAAATTCCAGCGTCATTCCTGAAGGCTGGAGCTGGCAGCCACTCTCCAAAGGCGGTGTACTGAAAGTGAAACACAAGAATGGGAATAGTGTGGTGATTACTCAATAACCTAATGTCTGAATCAGAATTTACAGAATTATAGAATTAACAGGATAAGATTTGATAGGGCTGGAAACATTACAGCAATTAAAATCAGGTATCCGATCCATTCGTTTCACAGTGCCGTCGTCACGACCGATTTAAGAACCTATGGTTTCAACCCATGGAATGACAAAATGCTAATGATGTGGAGTGTAATAAGTACAGGTCGTTTAATCCTGTTTTTAATTGTACCGAGTTCGATGGAATTAATAATTGTACAGCTTTTTTCGCGTCCATTCAGGTTCTTCCAATGGTATCTCTGAGAATAATTTTGTACTTTTGAACGAGTAAGTTCATTGTTTGATTTGACACTAAAATGCGATGCTCATTCGTCGATTAATAAAAAGAATGTTTCCCTTCATTATCAGTAATTATCCTACCTCAACAACATAACCAAAAACTTTGACACTACTTATG
>Ga0118677_10012523_pt1 | contig 12422 bp, 11 predicted proteins | sample AliMusrvi5mmetaG_FD_86154 | JGI IMG/M metagenome (GOLD analysis project Ga0118677, IMG submission 86154)
TAACTAAAAATGAAGTGCAATGAAATCCCGTAAGGCGGGACTAACAACTAACAACGGTGGTTTTTCTTTTTATGGACTATAGCTATTAAAGATTAACTAACAGTAAACAACTAATAACTAACAACGAATGAATTGTATTCTTATAAACTATAGCTATTTAAGAGTCAAATTCTTAATGCTCAATTTTCAATTATAAATTTCAAATTCTAAGTTCTAAGAGCTAAGTTCTAAAGTCTATTTAATTTTTCTGCATTCTAGATAATATCTTTTCTCTTCCGCTTCACCCATAGAGAAAGTTTTCCTAGGCAATGCTCAGTCTTTGATAATAGTTGGAAAAAACTCTTTCTTGTCCATGATAGGAAGGATGAACCCTATATTTCCTTCTTTTGTTCCTAATTGTGCTGTTACTTCAGTTCAATGAACATAATCTATTTTTGTTTCTGTGTGAGTATTGAGATAGCTATCTAGAAATGATTGCAAATTTCCTACTTCCAAATTAAGTTTAGGATTTTTAAGTTCTACGACACAATAGGCTCATGAATACATCATTGAAAAGTATTGTATTTGCTGTGTTGATGCTTGAATTTTATTTTTCATTTCTTCGAATGTCGAATAGATTTGGATATTTATCTCTGATCACATGGTTTGAAAATATACTATCATCTCTTTGATGAGCTGATCGGCTTGAATATTGAAGAGAATTCTGTGGATAGGCTCGAATACTAATCCGTCATCATGGATATTAACTAATTCTACTAAAGCGAATCTTGCAGGATTATCTTTTTGATCTTCAATACTCAATGATTTTTTCTTCTCTTCTCGTATAGCTTTAGCTGTAGCTAATGAATGATTACCATCTCCCATTGCGAAAAGTAATGAACTGGTCTCTGCAATCTTTTGAATCGAATTGACGATGTTGGTGATGCTTGCCTCGTCATCAATCTTATATCCAGTTATATGTCATCCATTCATCATAAGGTCAGTATTATATACTTTGGTATATTTTTCTAGTGTAGTGAATAATGGCTCGATGACTGTTTTTTTTGGATCGTCTATCAATACCATGATATGTGGTAGTTCCAATGGTGCATCTTTTCTAATCTCTATCCTAGGCGGTAATCTGTCTACTATTGTTCATTCCGTTGCTCTGATCAATGTCTGTGATCCTATACTATAATCATAGCATTCCAAATCCAATGCTACTACCAAACCTTTTCTTGATGCGGTGTGAGAAGTTTTTCTATCTACAAGGATGAAACAAGGTCACTGATTTTCTAGTATACCATCCTGCAAATATTGATTCATATGTTTCTGGATATTTTTAATTCTTTCTGACTTATCATCTTTTTCCAGATATACTTCAGGGAAAATAATATTGTACGTAGAGGGAGCATCCCCGATAATTTTTTGAACTTCCTGTCGATATTCAGGTTGAGAAGTATATTGATCGCAGGCTACAACAGCTCGTTTCTTCATGTCTGTCCCTGCTTTGGGAAGATAGATTTCAGGGACTTTGAGGCCGATATATTTCATTTTTTTTATGATTAAAAGATTAAAATATTAAAAAATTGAAAGATTTGGTGATTAGTTTTTGTGCTTAAGCCAAAGCGTTTTGAAGAGGGAGAGTCCAAGCGTGGAAAGCAGGAAGGCGATGCTTGGAACGATAGCGTTGATTCGTGGTTTTGGCAATCTAGCCGTATAAAAAAATATCACTATGACTGCGTAAGTGAGTATTGTAATAATTATCTTTCTCGCCCAGCTTGTCTCTCGTGCTTTGTCTGCTTCAACGCGTTTGTTCCTTGCTTTGAGCTGGTCAATTTCTTTTTGAATGTCTTGCATAGATTTGTAATTACTAATAAAATCCTCTTGTGAGGATTCTGATTTACATTGTGGACTAGACTATATGCATTTATTATCGTGTTTCAAGAATAAGTTCATGTTAAATTGCTCTTTATCCTTTGTTTTTTGACACCAAGGTTTTTCTTAGCCTAATGCCTCCATATCCTATGAGCACGCAGCCTACTATGATGTTCAATGTTTGTATTATTACGATGGGGATAGTGCCTTTGACAAATGAAAATACTACTACAGACAATCACATGAATATAAGTGTCGCTAATCCTGTTGCAAGTCAGAAGATAATCAACTCTCTTTTTTTATACGTATATTCAATAGCTTTTGCTGTGAATAAGCTAGTAAAAAATACGATAGCCATAGGATTTGAGATGGCAAGGAAAAATACGGAAAAGAAACTTCAGACAAGATTTGTCGAATGCATCTGTATCATATTTGAAGCACCGTTTGTTATCCTCCGGATTATCGCAATCCCAAATATGATAAGTATAATAGAGCTGATTATCCCAACTATCTTTTTGGTTTTATTGTTTTTAAATAATTTTCCAAGACCGAGTAATACGAGAACGATATAGATATAATCGGCTATCGTAACTGCACTCACAGCAATGAGGCCATCTGCTAGCGTCTTTTGTATGGTTACATTCATAATGAAAAAGAATACTGGTCCTATTGCTAGTTGAAGGATTAGTCCGGTTAATAATCAATTTTTAAATGCTTTCATGGTCTTGCTGGTAGATTTAAATGTTTTTTGTATCTATAGTTTCTCTGATATCTATTCATTCCAGATAATATCCACCATTGAAGGTATCTTTTCTGACTTTCCCTATCAACGATACAGGTGCTTCATGGCGTGCGATGAATGCTTCTACCTCATCTCCTTTTCATCGAAACATACTGACTATCTTTTTATCGCCGAATGTCCCATGTATTTTGAGATGACATTTTCCTCTGGTACCTACCTTTTCTATTTTTCTTATATGTACGTTTTCCAAGAGAAAAACTGGTTCTTTGTTTCCCTCACCGAAGGGAGCTAATTTATCTATGTCTCCAAGTATGTTGTCTTCCCATTCGTGTTCATAGATTTTAGTATCCACTTTGACTGATTTGATGAGATTTTTTTCTGTAATACATGCTTCGCAGTGATCATTCATTCTTTTGATGAGGGTGTCTAGGTTTGCTAATTTGACGCTTAGTCATCCCGCTCATCTGTGTCCGCCAAATCTTTCAAGCAGATCTCAAAAACTTTTTAGCATTTCAATTACACTGAAATATTCTGGTCCTCTCAAGCTTGCTACAGCCATCTGTCTTTCTTGGTCGATTTTCATGATCATTGAGGGTTTGTTATATTTTTCTGTAAGTCTTCAGGAAACAATCCCTACGATTCCTTCATGAAACTCTTCATGGAAAGCAATCAGCATTTTATTTTCTAAATTTACCATTGTCTCAGCTTCTTTGAACATGCGCTCTTGGATCTGTCTTCTCTCGGTATTGATAAGTTCTAGGTTGTCTAAATACGCTACTTGTTTATCTCCCGAATAGAGGAGTGAATAGAGACTGTCATAGGGTGATCTGATTCTGCCGCCCGCGTTGATCCTTGGTCAGATAATAAATCATATATGATAGGTATCTATTGTTCATTTTATTTTGAGAAATTCTAGAAATCATTTCAATGAGGCTGGCAAGTGTTTACGAGAGTTTAAAAGCTCTAATCACTTTTTGACCATCATCCTATTTTCGTTGACCAAAGGTACAACATCAGCAACGGTTCATATCGTTACGATAGGCAGGAAATAATTGAAAATATGTTTTTTTTGCTTTTGGTCGAAATTAGATTTGCTCAGTAATGCACAGATGAGTTTGAAGGTCACTCCTACGCCAGCTAATCATTTGAATGGGTAGTTGGGAGAGACTACAGGATTCACTACAGCGATAGCTTCAGGTATGGCTTCTAAGTCTTGATGATGATCAGTGATAATGAGGTCGATCCCTTGCTCTTTGGTGTAGAGGGCTTCTTGTAAAGAAGCGATACCGTTGTCTACGGTAATGATCAGCTGTACTCATTTTTTCTTGATATCGTCGATGTGGACTTTTTTTATTCCATACCCTTCTTTGATTCTATCGGGATATTGGATGCTGATTTTATTATATTTCAAAAATCTGGTGATAAATTCATACAGGATATAACTCGAGGTTACCCCGTCGACATCATAATCTCCAAATACCATTATTTTCTCCTTATTCTTTATCGCTTGAATGATTCTCTCTACGGCTTTTTCCATATCATTGAGCAAAAATGGATCCAATCGGTAGTCCGATAATTTTGGATTCAAAAAAGAGTCAACGTTGTCGTCGATTCATCTTACTTTAAAAAGCCTGGTCAACAGATCTTCGTCTGGATTTTCGTGTAATACGTGGTAATTCATGTTCGCGATATATGAGGAGGATAGAACGATGGAATCCGCCCAGGCGGAGAACGATGGAACGATTGATTATTGAACGATAGGTCCTGAAACGAGGTTGTTTGGTGATTGTAGATTTTTTTAAAGTAATTACAATCAAAAAAATTAAAAAAATCCCCGAAATGTTCGGGGAGGTATATCAAATTGATTTTTGCTTTTTTGGAGCTTGTAATAGTCTAAGTTCTTGCATCAATGTTTGAAATTTATCAAGATCTGTTCTAATTTTGTCCAATTCTGCTTGTTTTTCTTTTTGTTGTTTTTCTGCCATGGTTTTGAAAATCTCTATGTCTGGCGACAAAAATCCTGTGATGTCTGTAGATGTGTCAGGCACAAACCTCCACCATCCGTTCTTCATGTCGATTAGTTCGGTAGAGTGAGCGTAGTTGTTCAAACTAAAAATGTTTAAAAAATTATCCCAATGTTTGATGTTTCTCCCGTCGGAGAGTATTTTAACTTTTTTACCTTTTTTGCTTTCTACTTGAGCTATTGCATAATATCTTCCACCATTGTCTTGGCATTCGATGAGAATAAACTGTCCTTTTTTTGTGTCTTTAAATTTTATTCTTTCCATGTTTTTTTTATTTGACATAACATTACTTATTTGTCAACTCATTGCAAACACATTTTCTGAAAAAAAAACACTGGACGGATACCGTCAGTGCTTTCCCCTTTTATCATATTTTATTTGTACACATGATTTTTTTAGCCCAATAGTTATTTTTTAACGAGAGAGCATCGGGATGAGCTTCATACAGCCCACAATAATAATCAACAAAGCTGACTATTGGTGTAGATTTTATTAAGAGCCCCGATGCTTCCTCTAGGTCCATCCGATCTTATTGGGTATAAGATCTAGATAGTTTTTAAGGAGGAAATACCTCCAACATATTTACCTGTACCATGGTACCGTGTAGTGAATCCATACGACAAGTAACTATGTTACCTTAATTATACTCCAGGAATCGTTTTTTGCAAAAAAATGCCCCTTGGAACAAGCCTAGGAGCATATTTTGGATTGACTTTTTTGTAATATATTATATATTACTTCTTTAACTTATTAAGTTTGATAACTGATAGTTAGCATATTCCTTGTAGCTTTATTATTCTATATCTTTTATAGCTATTTGGGTGCCATCATGATCTTCAATCCTGTATCAGAAGTTTTTATGTCATTGTTTTAGCTTTTCTAAATTTTCTCATTCTTCGGGGACTAGACTGCCGAATATGGTAGTACATCAGATGTCCTTGGCAATAGTATCTATCAGTTTCAATAAGGTTTTTCCTAATCATTGTCCTCTTTCTTGCTGTATCACATATCTATCGCCTATGTAGATGATTTTTTTATCTGGCTCTTTACCGTTTCATAGGACAAAAAGCCTTAAATTGGTCCATGCGGTTGGAGCTAAATGTCATCCTTTACTACATTTGATCCAATAGACGTTTTTCTGTGTAAATGTATTTGGGTTGATACCAATACCTCGTAGTTTAGAGGTGTCTGATCAAATACCATGTATTTTTACTGCAAAACTATGTCAATCTATGGTGTAACTTTCTTTTAAAATATTTCTAAAACTTGGAGTAAAACCAGGAGGTGTTCATATACTGCCAAAAATGATCTGTCGCATTTGTTTCAACAAACTCTTTCTTGATGGATCTCATTCACGAAGAAGATAATCAATACACGCCAAAAGCTTTTCTTTTTCTTGGTAGGATAGTTTTTCTATCTCCTGATAAAATGTTTCTGTTCAGAAAATGCTTTCATAATATTCAATTCATTTCTTCTCTTCTTTTTCTCTATGCTCTAGCCATCTTTCGTTCATGGATATTGATGTGAATATGTAAAAAAACATACTTAATAGATGATATATCTTGCACGTAATTCAGCCTTAAGCTGAGATAAGGATGTGAAATGAATGGTATCCATTCCTAATTTTTTTGCTGGCAGCAATGCTTCTTCCTGGTCGTCGATGAATAGGCATTCATGAGCAGGCAGATGCAATTTATCAAGTATCATCTCATAGATCCTTTGATCCGGTTTGGTGATCCCTACTTCATGCGACAATACGAGATAATCAAAATCATCATATCGTCCCTTTTGTTTGTATTTCTCAGAATTCAAAGCGTCTGAATTGGATAAGACTGCTAATATATAGGTGTCATGCAAATTTCTTACCAATGTGGTCATTCCTTCTATAGGTGTCCAAGTCGTCATCCGTAGCTCTTTGATTTGCGTCATTTGCTCCTCAGAGATTGGGACATTGAAATATTTTGTGAAGCAGGCTTCGTGGCTTATTTTTCCCTTGTTTAAATCTGGATCAAAAATCATCTCTTGGCTAGATTTGAATGGTTTGTCGATATGCAATACCTTGTATGCACGGTTCACAAAATCTGTGAAATTACCCTTCAAATAGACGCCTCCTATATCGAAAATGATCGCTTTGATCATGAAGTCTGATGATTGATTAAAAATAGTTTTTTTCTCATAAAGGAAATATATCTATGTCTTTTGGATTTTCAATAATAAAAAAAGGCTGGAATATCCAGCCGGATTTTTACTCTTTCTTTTCTTCAATGATTTTAATTTTTAAATCTTTAAAATGTGATTCACCGTTAATAACCGTTTCAGCTCCATGGATAGTAATGGTTAGGTGTGCCATAGGTCCATATGCATGCGTCCGATGAAGTTTTGCGGAAGAAATAATTGTTCCGTCTGGGAATAAAACTTCACATTCCATATCGTCTGTATTTCTTTTATTAAAAGCCTTATTAAGGTCTTCAACATCAATAAAATTTTCCATATTTTTTTGGTTTTATTTTTTGTATTGTAATAATTTCTTATTAAAAGTCAATCTCTTTACACTAACCCTTGTTGGATCATTGCATCAGCCACCTTTTTGAATCCTGCGATATTCGCTCATTTGATGTAATTTACGTAATCGCCCTCTTGTCCGTATTGGACGCATTGAGCGTGGATGTTTTTCATGATGTTGTGTAATCTCTCATCTACTTCTTCACTGCTTCGTGAGAGACGCAATGAATTCTGTGACATCTCTAGTCATGATGTTGCTACTCAGCCAGCATTAGATGCCTTGCCTGGTGAGAAGAGTATTTTTGCGTTATGAAAGACTTCAATCGCTTCAGGTGTAGACGGCATATTCGCTCATTCACCGACTGCAATGACTCAGTTTTTCACTAATGTTTCTGCATCGTCCTTATCTAATTCATTCTGTGTCGCGCAGGGGAGGGCTATGTCGCATTTCACTCCTCGTGGTGTCTTTATTTCAATGAATTTCGCTCAGAACTTTTCTGCATATTCGCTGATTCTGCCACGGGTATTGTTTTTTAAGTCTTTCAAAAATTCCAATTTCTCCTGAGTGATTCCTGCTTCATCATAGATATATCCTGATGAATCTGATGCTGTAATAACTTTCGCTCAGAGATGAATACACTTTTCTATCGCATATTGAGCTACATTTCCTGAGCCTGAAACAACGACAGTTTTTCATTTCAAGCTATCATTCTTTGTCGCTAACATTTCTTGCATGAAATATACGAGTCCATATCCTGTTGCTTCGTTTCTGATTAAGCTTCCTCATCGGTTGAGTCCTTTTCCTGTGAGTACACCAGTAAATTCATTTCTTATCTTTTTATATTGTCCGAAGAGGTATCCGATCTCTCTGCCGCCGACCCCGATATCTCAAGCAGGAACGTCGGTATCCGGTCAGATATATTTTGATAATTCTGTCATGAATGATTGGCAGAATCTCATCACTTCAGCATCTGATTTGTTGTGTGGATCAAAATCGCTTCCTCCTTTCCCTCATCACATTGGTAATCAGGTTAAAGAATTTTTGAAAATCTGTTCAAATCCGAGAAATTTTAAAATACTTAGATTTACGCTTGGATGAAATCTCAGTCCTCACTTGTAAGGCCCGATAGCGCTATTAAATTGGACCCTATATCATTTATTTATCTGGATGATCCCTTGATCATCGACTCGAGGGACCCTGAACATGATCACTCTTTCCGGTTCGACTATCCTTTCGAGGATATTTTCTTTCTGATACTGAGGATTTTTTTCAACGAACTCTTTGATGGAATCTATGACTTCTTCTACTGCTTGGATGAACTCAGGTTCATTAGGATTTTTTTGTTGTACGAACTGTACAAAGGCTTTTGTGTCTAACATTTTGAATTATGATTACATGATAAAATGACATTTATTAATTCTAAGTGCTAAGTTCAAAGTGCTAAGTGAATGATTTGTTCGCCTAGGCGTATGAACTATTGTGATACTACAATAGTTTATAGGTTTACAATTCTTCCACTTAACATTTAGCATTTAAAACTTAACATTATGTTTTTCTATTTACATTGTTCTATACAGACTTTAATACTCTTATTGTTTACTAATGCATCAGCTATCTTCTTGTGTGCGCTTTGCATTATCCTACAAAAAGTCGGAGCTGAGATTTTCATTTTCTTTGCCGCTTGAATCATGGAAAGCTTTTCATAATCAGACAATCTGACTGCTTCATATTCATCCAATCAGAGCTCGATAATCTTTTTGCTTCACTTGGAGAGGAGAGGACCGAAGAGATGACAGACAGGTGCACATTTGATATGTCTTTCTTTTTTTGTTCTCGCCATACTATAATGCTTAAACGACTAAACGTTAAAACGACTAAATGATATCGTTTGGTTTTTGTAATGAAATATATTTCATAATCAAGAGAGATTTTGTTTTTTCTCTCTTTTGTTGAGATACATATTAATATATGTTTATGTTCGAGAAATCCCAATAAGTAAGTGTATTTCTTATATAATTAGACTATTATAGACTAAAGTGGACATATATAGAATCTGTCAATCCCTATTTCAATGTATTGGTTGTATAGTTCCGAGATAAGGGTAGCGTTCTCTATAAGTAAAGTATTGTTTTAATAATAAGCTGTTTTCATCATGAAAAAAAACTACTAATTTTTCTTTAGCAACAGTATTGATTGCTTTCGTTGCGCTCGGTTTTGTTGGGACAACTATGGCTGCGACGCCAGATCTTTTACAGGCTACAACTTACGGTGTTCTTGCTGGTACATATACTAATCCAGCGATAACTTCTACAATCAATTGAGATGTTGGATTTACTACAGCACCAGCAAATAATCCTTGACCTTTCCCATCTGTACTACGACATCCTTCAGTTACCTATCCAAACTACGGAGATACTGCTAATGATACTCCTCAGGCAAGATTAGATGCAACTAGTGCTTTAGCTATTCTCAACGCTCAAGGACCGTGTATTAGTATTTCACTAACTAATCTCAGCACTGACACTGACCATGGCACAATGGGTGTTTATGGACCAGGAGTTTATTGTACTGCTGGTGCTGTAACCGCAGCAAATATTACTCTTAGTGGTGCAGGAACCTATATCTTTAGAATAAATGGTGCACTTAATACAACAGTAACCGATAGTATTACATTAACTAATGGTGCATCAGTTTGTGATGTATTTTGGACTCCAAACGGTATTACAACTCTTGCTGCAAATACCAATTTCTTAGGAACTATAATTGCTAATACAAATGCCATTACGCTGAATAATATGGTTATTTGGACAGGAAGAGCTTTAACATTGGGTGCTGGAACAGTTACAACTAATTCAAATGATACCATTACCGTACCGACATGTACGGCGACACTTAATGTTATTAAGACTGTTGATACTACGAGTGGCGGTACAACAGCAATTTCTTGATTTATTTTGACTGTAAACTCTGGTCTAGTTTTCTATGCAAGTGGTGTTGGATCTACGGGAACTTTATATACTTGACTTTCTGCAGGTAATTATTCCGTTCTTGAAAATATTTATCCTCGATATACTTCTAGTTTTACCGGTGATTGTAGTTCAACGGGTAGTATATTACTTTATGAAGGGTATAATAAAACTTGTACAGTCATTAATACCTATTTTCCACCTGCTACGCTTCATGTCATTAAGACTGTTGTTGGCTGAGGGGGACTAGTTGCTTCTAACTTTATCTTGACCGTAAATTCTGGTGGAGTTTTTTACGCAAGTGGTCTTGGATCTACGGGGACTTTATATACGTTACTTTCTGCAGGTGTTTATACAGTAGATGAGCCATTGAATGCTTCTTATACAAAAACTTTCTCCGGCGCTTGTAACTGAGACAGTGGAGTAATGCTTGCTATGGGAGATAACAAAACTTGTGAAATTATTAATACATATATTACACCAATCATACCACCATCAGGCGGTGGCGGTTGATCATCCGTATCTAGAGATGTTTGTCTAAATTGAGATTACTCTCCAAGTTTTTATGATGAAATATGTGGTACTGCACCTATTGTTACTATGGGGACTGTCGTAGTTACTAAGACTATAACTACTGGTAGTATTGTAACTCATGTATTTGTTCCTGGACTGCCCAAGACCTGACTTTTTGTGCAAGAACATAAAACTCCGTGGAATGTCATAGCTTTCGCTAGTATTCTTCTCGTACTTTCTACCTCATTCATCGTGGTGTTGAGAAAGCGCAAAATATAGTCTAGCTTTTATACCTTAATTTCTATCTCATGCTTTTGATTATTTGAATTATACTAATAGTGCTTTGGCTTCTTGGCTTTACTGTTTTCCGTGTGACAGATCGATTTATCCATATTATCCTTGTGATAGCAGTTGTTATGATTTTGATATCGCTACTCGGAGGAAAGTAATTTTGAATTTTTTGTAAGAATTTTCACTAAAATAAAAGAATCATCATTGTAGATTGGTAGAAGGACAGAAAAATCCATACTGAAATGGAACTTTATTTTTTTTCGACCACGACAATGGCAATCCTGATCAAAAAATCTCATGAAGGACTTCTTCACAAAAAGCTTTGAGTCCCTGCATGAACAAAGATTCCAGCAAGTAAGTTGCTCATCAAAGAGACAGATTCTCCAAAGCTTAAAAGGGAGAAGCAATTCGCGAAAAATGCAAAAAAATGGCGTCACTAAATTGAAATATATATATTCTTTCTGCGTTAGTAAAAAAGTTTTATACTCTTCTCCTCCATATTATGAAAAAAACATTCATCTTGTTATTCGGTCTTTCCCTAATCTTTCTATGAGGCTGTAGTGTGATGCCAGGAATATTTACTTTACATGTTTCTGGACCTCATATCATTACCTGAAGCACCTTAGTAGAAAACACTTGAAATGTTCAATGTCTGCCAACAACCACTCCTTATATTAAAGTCCTTTCGCCCAATGGAGGAGAGGTATTTACTGATGGGCAACAAATTACAGTGACTTGGACGAGTTGTAATATTCAACCTGCCCCATCTGCTGGCGGACTTGGTATTGTGATTGCTCTACAAGGACTAATTTCTGATGGTCAAAGCAGTAGTGAGTTCATTGCTCAAGTTTCTAATGATGGGCAGTCAATAATAACACTACCGACGAGTATTAGTAATCATCCAATGTTATATGGAAAAAATTTCAAAATCAGCGTATCAAGAAATGATCCTTCAGCTCAAACTAAAATGCAAAGTGATATATCGGATACTTCATTTACAATTATCCCCACTTGAGTTCTCTTACATGTTTCTGAACAAACTAGTAAGTATGTTGTAAAACATGAAATGACCGGATGAAGTAATGCGGAAAATGTCGATGTCTATTTAAGTTGAAAATTGATTTTCTCCAAGCCTGCAGCAGCTGATGGATCTTTTTATAAATTAGTAGGTGATATTATTTTTATTGATTATGGAACATCTCCACAAGGTCGCGAAATTAGATTGTTTGATTTAAGCAATAAATGAAAAATGATATTTGAAGCGAGATACGATGGTGGTGATGGCGTCCAAATAGATGCTGATATTATGTACTTCAATTATTGATTCTCCGCTGCACCTAAGGGCGCTGTTTGTCCCAATTATCCTGAAATAAAAAAAATGTGATGAAGTGTTATTTATATGCAAAAGAGATCATATAATTTCAAAACGCATGCATTAAAGAATGTATGAAAAATATATTGTGGCTATGGTGAATAAATAATAAAAAAAATATATTCTTTGTATGTAGAGTTTTGATGTTATTACT
>Ga0118677_10012524_pt1 | contig 12422 bp, 12 predicted proteins | sample AliMusrvi5mmetaG_FD_86154 | JGI IMG/M metagenome (GOLD analysis project Ga0118677, IMG submission 86154)
GAAGTGAGCTGCATTATCAGAGGTACCGCGCGCAAGAATAAGTACAAACTTGATCTTCTTCTCTGAAATGATATTTTTTACACTATCGAATTGGCTTTTGGCGTCGAGGATGCTTTGAAAGACGGATGGGGTCGAAGCAATTTCCATCTCCATAATTGATCCGTATGAACTCATAAAAGTCTCTCCATGTGTAGTAGTTTGAGCCACCTATTAAAGAATCATTTCCGTTAAATTGAATGTGGGGAATCAATGCAGACCATCGTATTTATTGGAGATAGCGTTACCGATTGCGATCGACTAACGATTCCTCCGTATGGAAATGGTTATGTCTCCCTCATCGCAGCATCGGCGGAAATCAAAGCAAATGTCATAAACGTAGGAACCAGCGGACACCGTTTGGTTGACCTGGAAAAGCGCTGGAATGCAGATGTCCTAGAGAATAACCCCAACATTCTTTCAATCGCAATAGGAGTAAATGACACCTGGCGCAGATATGACGACAACGACGTAACCGACGTGGTCGACTTTGAAAATCGATACCGTTCACTGCTGACAATCACGCGCGCGGAATGTAATTCAAAGTTCGTTCTCTGTGAGCCATTTCTGCTGCCTGTGCGCGAGGAGATGAACCTCTGGAGAGAGGACTTGGATCCAAAGATCGATGTCGTCCATAGATTAGCAAAGGAATTTGCCGCGCTTTTGGTTCCATTTGATAGTGAATTCACCCAGCGCAGCGCTCTATCTTCGATGGCAGAATTAGCAGAAGATGGCATCCATCCGACTGCCGCGGGGCACGCGCTGATGGCAAAGCTTTGGTTAGACACGGTGAGCACTTACTTGTGACTCTTTAGCTCAGCTGCCAATTCGTTGAGCGGTCCTTCAATTTGATCGCCAAAGAGGTGCTTTTGGGATTCATTGAGACGTTGAATCAATCCGCGAAGCGTCTCCTCAGAATCCGTTGGACCAACTATGGATTTGTTTTCAGCATCAAATGAGCAGGTGAGCAAGAAGTCAGCAAGTCCCTGCAACGTTTCTCCACCTAAGAGATACTTCTCCAGCCATTCAGAGATCTCCTGCGCGAGCTCCGGGTAGATGAAATCGGGCGCTGTCAGAACTTTGTAATGGTTCTTTATGGACTCCCCTTCCGCGCGAAATACCTCCGCGGCTAGGGTCGTATCGCCAGCACGCCACGCAGTAACTCCAGCGCGAAAGACTTGGCGTAGATCAGGAGCTGGGTCTCCCCCAACGCATGAGCCCATCGAGGTGCGATACATAGCTCTTAAAGATCCGCGGGCACTATCGGATGGATACAACTTAATAAGGTTCTTCTCCCAGGAAATCTCAGCGTCATAACGCTCGGTATTCCAGAGATAATCGCCAATCGTTGCCAGAGGTAACAGCGATGCCTCAAATTGCAGCATGGGATTTGATAACAACCCAGCTGAATATTTGTGGAGACCCTTCTCGCGCCCTCTCAAGGGACCGATAAAGAGGCTCTTCTGGAGTGAACCATCGTTGACGGGGAAGTTATCCCAGTAGAGAGCTGGACGCAACGCACTTCTTTCGAAGATGACGGCATCAGATACATCGAGGTACTCCGAGCAAATCTGTCGGCCAGTCCACATGAGATTGATTCTCGATTTAAGTTCACGCCCTAAGTCGACAAGATATGGCTCATTTCCGCGGCCCGAATACTGCATCGGGCAGACGGTCAACTGCACCTTATTGTTATCTGCCGAAATGGCATTCCAAACTTTATTGGTGAAATCAGCATGCGCCTGGGCAGTCGTGGCATAGCGCGCGATATCTTCAGGGTGCTGTAATTCCCAGGCAATGTCATCCCACAAGAGGCCAAAGTGCACTGCACCTAGCTCCATGAGCTGCTTAAAGCGGGTCACGACAGCATCAACATCGCCTTGATCTGAATACTGCACCGAAAGTCCGGGCGAGACGCAGGCGACGAAATCGACCCCGTGCACATTTCCACGTTCGATCAACTCCTTGGCCGTTACTAGAAACTCAACTCCAAAGGGAGATCTCCAGTTGAATCGCTGCAGTGGATCATCCTTCGGAGCCAAGAAATAGGTATTCATACCGAAGTCTGCGAAAAATTCGATCCCCTTCAAGCGCTGTGCATGGCTCCACGGCTTTCCATAAAATCCTTCAACGACTCCACGAATAGGAAAGTGCGGACCATCTGTCAGCTCTAATGGCTGCTGTGAATCTAATCGCAACCAATCAAGTACTGCGTTTAAGGCATACCGCACAGCCCGATCGAGCGTTACGCCAATCTCTACTGTCACGATATTTTCTTGACGCTGCGCTCTCAACTCGAAACCTTCGACACTGGTGTGGCGAAAATTATGAACAGAAATAAGCATCTGGTACTGACCCGTTATGTCTACATGCCTTTGTAAGAAAGCGTCGACATATTCCGCTTGATGAGCGCTCGCCCCAGTTACTTGAATATTCACAGTCCAACCCTCGTCCCTATTTGCGCTTGCAGAGTTTCATAAAATTCTTGATTTGTTCCACCAAAGTGCGAGATTGCCGCATAGACAACGGAACCAAATGCCGGCGAAATCTTTAAGGTTTTCACGGATACTCGGTTCGCGACGGGAGCAAGTCCCGCGGTAAATGCTTGATCAAAAATTTGGTTTTCGGCGACATGTAGTCCCCCGGACTTAATCACATCGATAACACTCACTTTGAAATCTAACTTTTCGATGATTGTAATTACATCGATCGCGTGCTGGTTTGCGACAGTTGCAACAATTTCGACTGCATCACTATCTCCAAAAGAGGCAAGTTGGAAGATCATGGGGGCGATGCTCTCACTCAACAGGAGACCATTGCGGGCGTAAGCGTGGAAGAAATCGGCCAGGCTTTGTTGCTTAGTGAAACTCAGAACTATCTCCGCCAATGGAGAGACGCCTTCACCTCGGTGGTATTGACGGGCAAGCGCATTGAGAGTCAGTGAGATGACCTGTCCAGCACCAGCGCCTTCGCCAATCGACATACCCATGGTTTGAACCGAGCGAACCCCATCATTTCCTACCGTTTTTCCGCCGGTGCCTGCAATGGATACGATCCCCAGGCCATCGGACTTTCCTGCATAGAGCGAAGCCAGGCCATCATTAATAAATAGACCAGGCTTCTTAAATTTGAGAGAGTCAGAGAAATCAAAAAAGAGATCGGCATCTGCGGGCCAGTCAATGCCAGCTAACGCAAAGGTGGCAGCAGAGACCTCTTTGCGATCAACTGCCGCATCAGCCAGAAGCGTGCTAACGACCTCACGGAGAACAGTTTCGGCGCCGACCCAACCAACGCGCTCCCAGTTAGCCCCGGTGCTCGTCGCAGTAGCAAGAATTTTTCCCGATGTATCAACGAGGCAGCCATGAGTTTTGGTTCCTCCAGCATCGATGCCGAGAATGTACTCACTCATTGAAAAGCCCAATCATTCCTTGATTTTCCTTTCGGATAAGTTTCCAGACATCCGCGACTTCCGAAATATCTGGGCCGAGCGGATTGGTCAAAAGGGCGAGAGTTGCGCTTCTCTCATTTCCGGTGATTGCTGCATCTATCGTAAGCATTTCAAAATCCTTAACCGTGGAGACAAGAGAGTGCATCTCGGGTGCTAATTCGTGAGTACCAATGGAATGCGCGCCTGCAGATGTGATCGTCGCTGATATCTCGAGAACTGCATCATCAGGAAGTCCTGCCACTGCGCCATTGTTAAGGGTATTTACGATATGAACGGTGCCAGCATCTTGATAGATATCTGCCATCAGTTCCGCTGCCGCATCAGAATAGTAGGCCCCGCCGCGCTGCATGAGCTCTGCTGGCTTGGTGACTAATGACTCATCTGCAAACTTTGCCATGAGCTCGGTTTCGATCTTCATAACTTCGCTGGCACGTGTCGGATGACCTTTTTGATATTCAATCCATGGCTTTTGGGCAAAGTAATAAAGCAGATAGTAATTTGGAATAGCCTGGAAAATATCCACATCACTCTGCAACCAGCTAGGGGAATCCCCTGCGATTGCCTGGTTTATGGTCAAATTGCGAAAAGCGGCTAGTGCTCGCATCGAGATATCTTCATCGCGATGAGTCACTCCGCGCACCCAAGAAAGATGATTGAGCCCCACGTAATCCAGGGATAGTTCTGCTGCAGGAATCTCCAGTGCTGTTGCTAATTCCATCTTTGTATTCCAGGGCACGTTGCATAAGCCAATGGAGTTCACATGTGGCACATGGGTCTTTAGCATCTGCGTTATTAGCCCTGCAGGATTTGTAAAATTGAGCAAGATTGCCTGCGGTGCCACTTCGGCAACGACTCTGGCTATTGAAAGAGCGACTGGGATGGTTCGCAGCGCTTTTGCAAAACCGCCAACACCAACCGTCTCTTGACCTATTAATCCGAAGTGTCGACCCAGCATCTCATCGTTGTGGCGGGCAGTTTGCGTACCGACTCTAAATTGGCTGACCACATAGGTAGAACCGTTGATAGCTTCCCGCAGATCCGTTCCAAATTCCACGACGATCGAACTTCCCGACGCTTTGACCATCCGTTGCGCAAAGGCCGCAATCACTTTCACCCGGTCCAGGTTGATATCGACAAGGTGTATCTCGGTTATCGGGAGGCGATCTTGTCGTCGCAAAATCCCATCGATCAACTCTGGTGTGTAGGTAGAACCACCACCTATAACGGCGATTTTCAAGAGGATGCCTTGGTTCGTTTTTCAAAGACACGATCACAGGCTTGCGCAGAAGCTAGGTCAAGTGCGCCAATCAAGATCCCTTGATCACCTAGTTCACTCACCGCAAGACGAGGTGGGTAAGGCAATATCTCCTTTAAGAGCGCTTCAATCGGCTTAATAAAGAATTTGGCTTGTCGCCCGATTCCACCAGCCAGCACTACAACTTCGACATCTACTACAGCGGAAATTCCAGCGATATAGAGTGCAATGCGATCTGCTTCGAGTGCTACCACGGCTTTGCCTAGAGAATCCCCTGCCTTAGCGGCGTTGAGGATATCCACCGTTGAATATGGCTCCTGCAGAGTTGAATCCGGATGAACACTAGAAAGTGAGCGAGTGACAAATGCGATGCGGTCTCCCGAAGGATTGGTCGATGTGCGTTGTCGGTCAAGCGGATCTCCGAAGGGGATATAGAAAACTTCGCCCGCAGCGCCGCTATGTCCGCGATGTAGTTTGCCGTTGAGGACTTGTCTTTATCCTGAACCAGAACCCACCGAGAGCACTGCAAAATTTGAAATGCCCTGTCCAAAACCCGCGACTTGTTCCCCAACTGCCACAAGATTAATGTCATTTTCGACGATGGGAGCAATTTTAAAGAGTGACTCGATCTCTGCAGCGAGGTTTACACCATCCAGCGCACCGATTGTGCCGGCGATTGCGATCTTGCCCGTGGATTGATCTATTACTCCTGGAGTACCCACCGCGATTGAAACGATATCAAGCCGAGTAAAGCCGGCACTCTTGAGCGATTGATCCACACTGGACTCGACGATTTCAAGCAGAGACTTAAGAGAATTTGAGGTATTCGGCAGGGAAATTTCACTTCGGAGAACTCCATTGAGGTCCCCCACGGCTGCGCGAATATAGCGTGACCCAATATCAATCGCGACCGAAATCTTGATGTCAGAGACCGCGGCAAAGATGTTTTTTGCTCTATGCGAATCATTTTCTCCGGGAGAAAGTTCGCAGATCAATCCACTTTCCACAAGTGAGCGCAAAATATCTGAAGTCGTAGGTTTAGAAATACCTATCAGACGCGCAATACGAGCAGCATGCATCGCACCTTGCGCCCTTAAGAGATCAATTACTGTCCGCTCGTTTATCTCGCGCAATAATGAAGGGATAGCTCCGACAGGAGTTTTATCCATTTATCCCTTGACTCCAGTCAGAGTTATGCCTTCTATGAATACTTTCTGCGCGAAGAAGAAGAGAATAATAACCGGTGCCATAAAGAGCACCGAAGCAGTCATCATCATGTTGGAATTCACATGGTGAAGCCCTTGGAAGGCATTGAGCCCGATACCTAGCGTCCACAAATTTGGATTTTCGACGATATAAAGCAGTGGCCCAAAGAAATCATTCCAAGAACCAAGGAATGAGAAGAGCGCAATCGCCATAATGGCAGGTTTAGCAAGCGGCACAATAATTCTCATCATCAATTTGAATTCACTGCACCCATCAATGCGGGCGGCATCAGAAATCTCATCCGGAATGCTAACAAAAAATTGGCGTAACAAGAATATCGAAAACGCATCAGCAAAGAAGGATGGGACGATCAGAGGGAGAAAAGAGGGTATCCAATGCAGTTTCGCGAAAATAATGTAGACCGGGATCATCGTTACTTGGCCCGGCAACATCATTGTAGAGAGGATAATAATGAAGGTAATTCCACGCCCACGCCATTGCAGTCGAGATAGAACATAAGCAGGTGGAACACTTGAAAGCACAGTGCCGAGAGTTGATAGCGAAGCAACAAACATGGTATTTAGAGTCCACTTGAGAAATGGAACTGCAGTAAAGACCGTTAAATAGTTATGCCAGACAAATGGGTGCGGCCAGAGAGATCGAGTTTCGGCTTGACCATGATTCATCAATGAAATGACAGTCACGAGAAAAAGTGGGAGCAGAAAGACCGCCGAGAGCGAGATCAATACGGCGTGTTGGCCAACCGCATGGAGAAAAGCATTTACCTTCTTCTTGCGTTTTGCGGCAAGGGCATCCAAATAGTATTGCGACTCGGTCCCAGTTAGTTTTTGTCTCATTTGAAGAGGGATCCGTTCGGATAGTGAACCCAACGCTTTTGGGTCTTCAAGATAATTGCGGTGAAGAAGAGTGTTATAACGAGTAGCACCCAAGCTAATGCAGATGCGTAGCCCATCTCATAGGCCTGAAAGGCCTCGTGATAAATGTGAGTTGCATAGAAGTACATCGAATGTGAATAGTCATTTACTTGCCCAGAGGCCACATACGCCTGGGTGAAGTACTGGAAGCTTCCAATAACTCCGGTAACGCCAGAGAAGAATATGACGGGGGTGATCATCGGAAAGGTGACATATCTAAATGATTGCCACGCGGTTGCTCCTTCAAGGCTAGCTGCTTCATAAAGCGACCTAGGCACATCCAAGAGACCAGCCAGGAAGATGATCATGGTGTCGCCGATGCCCCATAGCCCGAGAATGATCAAACCCCACTTAGACCAATGTGGATCCATAAACCAGAAAGGCGGATTCTTGATTCCCACTGCCTGCAGTCCCCTATTGATCGGGCCGTAGGCTGGATTGAAGATGTAAGCAAAGACCATGGTGCCTGCAACTGCTGGAACCATTGAAGGCAGGAAGAAAATTGTGCGGTAGAAGTTACTACCTCGTTTTGGCTTGGTCAAAATCCACGCTGCAAATATTGCGAAGGCGATTCTGAGTGGGATGCTAATTACCGAGATCCACATGGTATTTCCAAGAGCTTTCCAGAAGAGAGGATCTTGGAAGAACATGCGGTGGTAATTTTGCAATCCCACCCATTTTGGCGATTCGATCAGATTGAACTTTGTGAATGATTGATAGAAACTCGCGATCATGGGGTAAAGCGTGAATCCAAGCATTCCAAAGATCCAAGGTGATAAACATAAGAAGATAAAGAGCCGTGGGCGCTTGAGCCTCTTGTGTTTAGGCTCGCCAGCAACACTCCCCCCACTTCGTCGTGGAGAGAAAAGTGTTGCTGGTGAGATACCCATTTTTTATATATTCCCCTATTTACTTATTGCCAGCGATGATCTGATTAACCTGAGTTCCGATGGCCTTCAGAGCCTGGTTGATATCAGGTGTTTGCCCCGCCTGCCAAGAAGCCATCAAGTCCTGAAGCAGACCTTCTTCTTGATGTTCGCCGGTATTTTGCATCGTGTGGTAACCCGAAAGCGGATTGTTCGCGATTGAATAAATTGGCTCATACCATGTTGGCTGTCCTTTTGGCTTTGCCAGAGGGGAGAGCAACGACGATGGAGCCCCACCGTAGGCGTCATATGCAGCTGCAAAAGTTGTATCAGTAGCAAGGGCCTTCATTACAGTCCATGCATCTTTTACATTTTTTGAACCTTTAGATATCCCGATTGCAGGTTCATCGGCTACGCCAGCACCATAAAGAGTGCTTACAAGGTTTGGAGCAACTGGAGATGGAGCGATACCGAAGTTAAGACCTGCGGTACAAGTAGATGCAAGGGCCCAAGAGTCGCCAGTACAGAACAGTGGCGCCATCCAGTTTGCATCCCACTTCATGGCAACGCGACCAGTCATGAAGTCATGACTGGTACCCCACTCATCGCCACGAGCGGCGACAAATTTTGTGACAAGGCGACTGCCCTTTGCGAAATCTCCGCCACCAAATACTGTGGCGATGAAATGGTGCTGCCAGTTAAATGCCTTGGCCCAAGCTGGGTCAACGCCGAAGCCAGAAGTGCCTTTTCCGTCCAGCGAATACCACTTTGCGCCAAACATCTGGCCCATCCACATGGAATCCATAGCGAAGCCGTAGTAGCCAGCCCAAGGAACGAATCCAGCGGTCTTGATATCGCCATTGGCATCAAAGGTTGTTAGCTTCTTTGACATTGTCGTTAGCTCATCTGTTGTCTTTGGCGGTGCCGTGAAGCCTGCCTTAGCTAAAAGATCTTTATTGTAAAACAACCCAAAGACCTCGGTGTTGAGCGGAAGTCCGCAACGAATGTGATTTGAGGTCGTTGATGCCAGTGAAGCTGGCGAAAAAGTAGCGGCCAAATTGAGGCCCGTTGTCGTGCTACGAGCCATCTTGGAAATGTCCTGCCAAGCGCCAGTTCCGCAGAACCAACCTAGATTTCCAGAACCACTTGATACAGATAGATCAGGGCCAGTTCCTGCATTGATTGCCGCAAGAGATTTGGCCATATCGATACTTCCGACAGATGTGATCTTAATTCCAGGATTTGCAGCCTGGACACGTGCAACAGCTGCATTCCACAGGTCGAGTCCTGTGCCGTTGAAACTGGACCAGATCACGACATTTCGAGCGCCAGCGTTGGCTGGAACTGCGACGCCAACCAAGCCTCCGATTAAGACCATTGCTCCTGTCAAAGAAGCTAGCAGGGCTTTCTTTCTCATCTACAACTCCACTTCACTACTTTGGTAAGAGCACAAGACCCACTCTGGGTTGTGTTAGGAAACCTACCGCTTTGTGTTAGGTTACCTTACAGATAATGTGAGGTAAGTCAACAAAAAGAGAGTTATTTTAGAAAGAGTGTCTAAAATGTTATATATGAAGAGTCGTATTGCCCTCTGCGCCACCGCTGCGGCTCTGACCATCGCTCTAGGCGCGAGCGCCTCCCCCTCATTTGCTGCCGCAAAACCAGCCCCCAAGAAGGTCGCCCTACCTCACCTGGCTGGCACGCTCTTTTTTCACCGCTACAGCAGCTACCAAAAGTGGGATGCCACCATGTGGAGCCTGGACTTGGTCAACGCAAAATTGACCCAGATCAACAAGAACTGGACCACGGTGCTCTCCCCGATCAATGCCCATCCCTCTCCCGATGGCCAATACATAACCTTCATGGGTTCTCCCACCACCTCTCCCACAAAAGAGTGGGATGTCTTCGTCAGCCACTGGGATGGAACGCAGTGGGCAGATCCGATCGACCTCACCGGCCCAAATGGCAAGAGAGATGAAGATCCAAAGTTCTCCCCGGATGGAATTCACATCGCTTATAAAGAGGATGGCGTTCTTGCGACCATGACTCTTACGGGAGCCGATAAAACCTATTTAACAGCTGGACTTCCAGAATCTTCGATGCCGTACTACACGCCTGACGGACTTGCACTCCTCTTTGAGCGAAGTGGGCAGATCTATCTCTTGAAGGATGGTGTTACAACACAGATGGTCAATCCACCTGGCATCTCTTCGTATTACCCCATCGGCGTCGACTCCAAGCGTTTCCTCTTCACGAGGGTCCAATTGAGTCAACACGATGGCATTTATTGGGGTTATTACAACGGAGCGAAGCCACAGCCGCTCTTCTTTAACAGTCGCCAATTCGACTCATCCGATTCTTACCCGTATCAAAACGGAGCAAAGTACATATTCTTAACATCAGGTGACTACACAATTTTTAAGGGTGGTTACAACCTCATGGTTGCCGACCTGGCGAATAAGAAGAATTACAACATCGATACCCTCTATGGGAATGTGAATACCGATCTACAAGAGCTCGGGCCTTCATGGAGCGCCGCGCGGTACATCCCAGCTCCCTAAAGGTTCTGTGCGATCACTTCCGTGGATGGGCTAAGAACCAATCGATCACCCGATTGCCGAAATTCCAATCTAGAACGGGACGATGCAATCCATCGGCGATAGTCCAAAGCTCAACAGTTGATGTTGGGCAGGTGTACTTTGTTGGCGTTGTTTCCGCTCCTGGTAGATCTACGACTATGTCGAAAGGGCTACCCACAACAGGTGGCGATGAACACTTATCGATAGCTAACCACTGGCCGATTGTCTCCTTTACCGATGGATACTGATTCTTATACATAAATCCCCCATCGTAATTCACCACCTCATCGCTGGTTCCATGAATATGTAGGACGTTCATCGGGGCTTTCACGGTGCATGCTCCAGGCTTGATATTCATCGCCCCCGCAATCCCGCCGATTGCCGCGATGGTATTTGGGTAGGTACACGCATATTTATAAACCATAAAATCCCCGTTGGAATGCCCGAAAAGGTAGATTCTTTTGGGATCGATGGAGACCTTGGCCGAGATCTCCTTGATGAGAGATTTAATGTAAGCGGCATCATTGACTTTACTCTTATAGAAATTACAGCACGTGGTTGAGGCGTTCCAAAATTTGTCGCCATTGGGATCAACCGAACCATCAGGTGCAGCGTAGATAATTGAATGGCTCGCTGCTGCTGCCTGTAACCTGGAAAATCCTTTTTCGCTGATCCCATTGCCCATGTATCCATGCAGATCAATCAATAGCGGAGCTGGTTTCCCCTTTAGATACCCGGCAGGAATATCAACCATAACCTGCCGACTGCCCCCAACAAAGAGGAAGGAGGGTTGATGCAGGGTCTTTGCAACGCTTGTTGTGGGATAAGAGAAGAGAGTTACAAAGAGCGCAAGAACTAAAAGCGGCAAAGAATGCGATCGCCTCATGATTACAAGTTATTGTGAACTTCCGGTATTGGCGAAGGTCTTACATGTGATCTGCCAGCGTCCATCCAAGATAGATAGTTGGAAGAAATCTGTGAAGGCCAACGTTCCCCAGAAATTCTCTTCCTTGACTGTCGCAGTAGCCGCGGTTCCATCAATGGTGATGTCGGTGATCTTCGCGGTCAAGTTACCGCCATCTCCCGGTGTTCCCACCATAAGAGCCACAAAACCAGCCTTATCCAAGTCATAGTCAACGCCAGCCATAGTGCCAAACCAACGTGCGCTGGAGTGAAATGCCTCATTTAATTTGTCGGCATTGCCCTTCCCTGCTCCATCGATATAAAGATTTACAACTCTCGTTACTTCTTCTCGTGCATCAGTCATCGCGCGTCCCCTTTCATAAGGTTTTTGTAAGTATGGGGTAACCCTTCGATAATAGATATACTATTTAGAAGTTAGTTGTATGGTGACGGCTCTTCTCGTAACTTAAGGCTTTACGCGGGGCAGATTCCACTCGAACTTGATTGAAAGCTCGCGAACTAGCACCACCACAACTCCCCCGATGATTGCCGGGATTGCCTTATTGATGTGGAACTCGTTGAGCACGATGTAAGTAACCGCGCCGGCTAGCGCTGAAGTGCCGATAGTTTCGCGATGTAGCAGCACTGGTTCGGTCTGCGACAGCACATCTCGCAGTAGCCCGCCCGTGACAGCTCCGGTAATCGCAAGGATCGCGGCGATCACTGGTGTTACATGAAACCCCAACGCGTAGTTGGTGCTCGAAACTGTCGCGACAGCCAGACCGAAGGTATCCAGCGCCAGCAAGAATCGACCAACTGGTTCCGAACTCTTGCGAAGAATGGTGATTGCAACTGCTGCGAGAACTGCGGCAAAGAGCCACGGGTTAAGTACCCAAGCGGGCTGATGAACTAAGAAAAGGTTGCGGAAAGTTCCGCCGGCCAAGGATGAGACTCCAGCGATCAAGATGATCCCGCCGTAATCCATGCCCTTTGCCGCAGCTAGACGCGAGCCCACGGTGGCGAATGCGAAGGTAGCGATGAGATCGCAGATATTTACGAGAGATGACCACTGCATGGGGTTCTCTCCAGTCTTAGCGCGGAAGTGGTAGCCCCGAAGGGATTCGAACCCTCGTAGCTGACTTGAGAAGCCAGAGTCCTAGGCCACTAGACGACGGGGCCGCGCTATTTACTTGT
>Ga0118677_10012525_pt1 | contig 12421 bp, 12 predicted proteins | sample AliMusrvi5mmetaG_FD_86154 | JGI IMG/M metagenome (GOLD analysis project Ga0118677, IMG submission 86154)
ATACAACATCAGATTGATAAACAGCCAAGTCGTGGCCGGACCTGGCAGCATCCCTGCCTTGGGAAGGGCGGAGATGCGGGCAGCCATTTCGCCGGGAGGCGGCACGTCGATTTGCTGAAGGACGTTTTCGAAGTCGAGGAATTTCGTACTGGGATGGGGCATGGTGATTTTGTATTTGCTTTCGGTGGCGACTTTCCGCAACGTGGCGTCACGCCGCTGGACGCAGGATGTTATTCACGACAATTGGGTTTCAGTTGACTGGAAACGGCAGGGCCCGGCGCCCGCGACCCGCGACGCGGGCACCGGGATGCCGCAGTGCTACGACTTGCGCTTGGTGTCGGCCACCGGCGGTTTAGCCGCGGTGGCCGTTGGCACTGTCCTCACGGCCGCCGGTGACGCCGCCACGAGGGCAGCCAGCTCGGTCTCTGCCCTGTCCGCTTCTGACGCCTCGGGAGCGTCTTTGGTAAGTTGCTCGTCGGCGGCGTTGCGACGCTCCGCAGCCTCCGCGGCCATGACGGCCTCCTTGGCCGCCGCGGTTTCCTCACCATCGAGAAACAGGCCGATCTCGCGGAACAGCGCCTGGCTCGGGCGCTCTTCCTCCTCTCCAGCGCTATCCGCCTGGATCTGCTGTTGTGCGGCATGCTTCTCCAGCAGGGCCTTCCGGAGATCGGCGCTGAGATCGGCGATCCGCCCGGCGATCTTGCCCAGGTCTTCCACGGAGAGCGCGTCGAGATCCTTGCTGAGTCCCTCGATTTCCAGCCGCCGCGGGCCATCTCCGGCGCGAATCTGGGCCCGGTAGCGGAAGGCTGGCGGTCCCAGCGGACGCCCGGCGCGGAGCTGCTCGATCCAGGCGTCGACCTGCTCCGACTTGAGGTAGGTTTGCAGGTACTTCTGCGCAATGGTCAGCAGCGTTTCATCTGCCGCCCGCCGGCGATTGTCTTCGGCCTCGATCGCTGCTCGCATGTCCTCGCGCCACTGGTCGAAGACCTCGGTCAGGTCCTTGACACGTTGCTGCGCCTCGGCGATTTGCAGCAACCGCACCGCCGTCGAGTAGCTGATGTCGTGGTTCGAGGCGTAGGTCATCCACACCGGGTTGGTGCCCAGCGTGATATACCGTCCGACCGTGGTCACGCTGACGGCCAGCACCTGTCCGATCTCGACGTCGGTAGCGCCAAGGGCCTTCATGCGCACGGTTGCGCGGACCTTGCCGGTATCGGACAGGCCCTGCCGCTGGACGTTCGAAGCCACGGCCCGCTTGACCACCGCCAGCTCGCTCGCACCCGCGGGCAACACCTGGACGGGGATTTCCGTGTCGAGCGTAAAGCCAGCAGCCCCGCGCTTGACGTTGAACGCAAAGGCGGTGTACCGGCGATTGCAGTCATGCCCCATGTACCTGCCCTCCGCCAGCTCCTGGACGAGCCAGGGCGAAATCAGGCCGTGGGCCAACATGTCCTCCGCCAGGGCGGCGATCGACTCTTCAGTCAGTTCATCGGCGTCCCGGTAGCTGTTCACAGCCGGGTCGATCTGAATGTCGCGGAATTTGACCTTCCGCTGTTCCATCGCCACCGACTCAGGCCGGGGCAATTCAGGGGTGTTGTCTTGAGAACTCATGGGAAAACCTCCATAATAGAAAACAGGGTTTGTGCGTCGGACACGCGTCCGCCGCGTGAATCTGCCCCCGCCAGGCTCGGTCCGCCAAGACTTTCGGCCGGCGGGGGACTTCTTGGGTTAATCACGGCGCCGTTCAGCCATGTGTTCGATGACCTTTTCGGCGACCGTTGCAAGGGCGACGCAGGCTGTCAGACGGACGCCGGCGATTCCTCCTTTCCCTTGTTGTGATGCTTCATCCGATCAACGACGACAGGCACGTCCGCGCGGGGGAAGCGGACAGACATGGAGAACCGGAAGCGATTCGGCTCCGCGGGTGCCGCGTGCGCCGCCCTATCCACGTCCCTAGCGCCCCGGTCAAGATGCACGTCATACTTCCACCATCCAGCGTGTGCTCCCCCAGTTGCTGACGTCTCTTCGACTTGGCCGGAGAGAGCCTCCGCCCCATCATCGTCGCCGCGAACGATATTGAGGAAGGTTTCGACGTCGGCAACGCGGGCGAAACTGATCCACACCGGCGCCGAACCGTGACCTTCGCACGAATTGCGAGTGGCAAAGCCAGCCTTCCACAGTTCGAGAATCAGAGGGGCGATGTACTCGTCGATGTGCGCGTCGAGGTTTCCCCATTGCACCCGGACCGTGCGATGCAGGGGCTCCGGTTGGTCCTGCTTGGTAACTTCTTCCGCTTCATAGAACTCCTCGTACTCCCATACCGGCCGGTCGAGTTCATCGTTCGCCATCAGATCGTCGATCAGTGCCGCCGGCCCGAATAGCAAGAGGTAGTCCGCGCCGAGTTCCATGTTGACATCATGGTCCTTGATGGCATCCATGATGGCCCGCAGGTCGGCGGCGGTCTCGTCCAAATCGTCTGCCCGGACATCAAGAGCATCCCGCGCACTCTGGGCGGTATCCAGGAACTTCACTTCGCCGCCGTCCGCGTAGGGGAGCACGAATTCGCCCCACTTCATCGGCGCAGCGACCGCCCCATCGGGCTCACGATGTCCCTGCGTATCGTCCGGCTGGAGAAGAGTATCAGTGTCCACCACTTCTCGCCGTCGCTGCCAATCGATCTGAACAGCAATGCGCGCTCCGACCGACTCGGTCCAGCGCACGGTGAACCCGTGGCGACGGAGGGTCGCCGCGATTTCGTGGCCGATCGTGAGCGCCGCTTGTTCATAGGCCGGAGAATCAGTCAGATCGTCAGTAGGTTGAGCGATTTCCTTGCGGGCGGCACCGATCTCTTCGCTCCCAGGCCCTGAACCGTAGGCCAGGTAGAGAAGGCCGGTTTCAAGCACGCGATCCGTGTCCTGGTTGTGGAAGAAACAGTAGCCGCGCGGCATGCCACCCGCCTGGACGGCGTCCAGCATCTCCATCGTCAGTTCGGCCCGTCCGCAGGTCTGACAATCCATATAATCCTGGCGGCAAAAGATGCCGTTCTGCTCCAGTTCCGCAAAGGCGCTATCCAGTCGATCGCAATCGGTTTCGGCCGGCCAGTTCTCCTGCGCCGCCATGTGCTTGGCGATTGCGATCTTCACCAAATGTTCTGCGATCGGCTGCAGCAGTTCCTCGGGACGCTTGTCGGAGAAGTAGCCCACAGCGTCATCGACGATTTCCGCCGGTTCCGCGAATCCAAGCGCAACCTGTTGTTTGATGCGTTCGAGCATCGAGAAAGCCATATCTTTGATGGTTTGTTCACACATTTCTTCTATTCCCTCTTGGGTGATGGTTGTCTGCCTGAGGGCAAAGTCGCCCTTGTTTTGTGTGCCGGCGGCAGGTATTACCGGCGTTACGGTGGCCACGTAGCCACCCGAGCGGTACGGTCCTGAGATTCAGGACCGAATGGTTTCGGACTAGCCCGCCGGCGCGGACTCCAGCGCCAATTCGGCCGCAGCATGCAGATCGTCGGCGATTGAGCTTGCTGCCAGCGCGACTGGCCGCAAACTGCTGGCAGTCGGAAAGGCATCGTCGCAACACGTCTTCTTCGCCTTCTCCAATTGCTCTGCGAGGCCGCTGGCATGATTGCCCATGGCGAGCAACGCGGCCTCGTTGGGAAATTGCGAGTAGAGTTGTGCGATCCGCTCCAACTTGGCGAGCAGTTGGCCCGCCAACTGGTTCCGATGGTTCAGTTCACGAATGTTCATAACTACGTTTCCTTAATACCCGCCGTTTCGTCTGGTGTGCTTGCCGGCGGCAGGTGTTACCGGCGTCTCGGGTGGCCACTCGGCCGCCTGAGCCGCACGGCCCTGAGCTCCAGGACCGTGCGGCACGGGCGGAAAAGGCGGGAGGAGCACCCGCGAGTTGCGGGTGCCCTCCCGGTCTTTGCGCGTCAAACGCCGATGGTCTGAGGCTCGGTGCCGTGGATCGCGTCGAAGACCTCGCGCCTGTGGATCGAAACCTCCTTCGGTGCCGTGATTCCAAGCTTGATCCTGTTATCGTGGACCTCAAGCACGGTGATTTCGATGTCGTTGTTGACGACGATCTTCTCGTTCGTCTTCCGGGACAAAACCAACATTTGGTAACTCCTTCTCGAAAATGAATCTCGCCATTCCATGGCTATCTGGGACGCAAGGCATCCTCGCCCGCGTCTATCTTTTCAAAATCCCTCGCGGTCGAGCTCGGCCTCGACGCGCTGTTGCATATACTTCTTCAGTGGTGCCGGCTGGCCATGGCCGTTTGCCTTCGCCGCCGCGAGCTTCCGGAAAAACCTGTGGAGCATCCGGAGCGTTGTGCATTTCGAGTTGCCGCACTGAATCGTTCCCAAACGAACTTTCGTCGGTCCCAACCCAACTGCCGCCCACCTGTAAACCGTCGACCGATGTATGTTGGCCCCCTCCGACCGGCCTGGGGTAAGGCCGAGATGTGGAATTTGGGAAAGGGGAATCGGTTGGTCCTTGGCTGCGATAGCCAGCGTCGCTTTCATTCTTGAAGTCCTCTATTTCCACCCTCAGTTCGCGATCGCAATGCGGCTCAGAAAATCGCCGCCGATTTCCTCAAGGCCGCGGCGCCCGCGAAAACTACGGCGGTGCGCCGCAAAGGTGATCCGATTGTGGACGTCATAGGCGTTGTGGCTGGTGAGCGCCGGCGGTTCACCCGGCTCGCGCTCTCGAATGGCTCCCTGCAATTCGATGCGTTCCACCGCTGAAATCCCCAGCACCGCGTCCACCTCATTGCGAGGGATTACGTAGGCAACCCGCCGCCACAGATTCATCAGATCCACGTCGGGCACGAGGCGCTCGGTGTTGGCCTTATAGAGCGAGGAAACCGTGTCGAGCTTTTCGAAGAGCGTCGCCACGTCCTTCTGAAAAGCCAAGAGCGATCCGGCCACCGTCATTCTCGGATCGTTCGGCCAGCGGGCGACTCCAATCTCGTCCGACATGATGGCGCCATTGGTGCAGGCCAGACGATAGGAATAGGCCGATGCCTTTAATTGCCGGCCGCCTGACTCGCTGTTTGTCAGGGCGATGCCAAGTTCCACGATGTCCCCAACCGCCGGCTCGACAACGCTGCCGTCAACGACGAATCCAACGTCCACGCCGGCGTAAGACACGCAGGCCCGGCACATCCTCAGACCCGGCAACAGCCGAATCGCGCCGATTACCTCGGCCGTACAGGCGGGCCGGTATCGCGATTTGCGATCGGCGATCAATCCGGTAGCGACACCGCCCACCCAGCTCACTGTAACGGGCGTGGTCGTTTCCGCCCGACGTTTGTTGAAATTGTCGCAGAACAGTTCTGGGCCAATCTTATAGGCGTAGCCCAGAGGCATTCCGATGGCAGCCGCGCTCCCCTCCAAAAAATCTCGCGTTACCTGGTATTCGGCCAGGGGCGTTTGCACTGTGCCGTCCGGTCGGAGGAAGATCTTTTCAAGCGTCGTCTGTTCGTGACCGACGCGGTAGGTCGTGTTGACCAGTGCGACGAGTTCATCGAAATCTTTTGGAATGAGGCCGTCGTCCAGAACCAAGTTTTTTGGAAGCATGGTTGTCCCTTTCGTCCTTTGGTGGTCGTCGCCCGGCAACCCAGCCGTGCGAGTTTGATTAACGCGTGCAACTTACCAGGGAGCCGAAAGAGTGTGCACTTAGAAAGACGTTTCGCGGACGCTGATTTCGCGATCTAAAAGCTGGCCTGGCAAGGACTTCGGACAGCAGGAATTTTGTCGCTGGACGCGGAGCGGACGTTCGCTGTCTCGGATGATCCCGTTTTGCCGCCCCAGATAGGCGGAAGGATCGGGAAGTTCTTGCCAGCAGAGTGCGTGGCGGGCGGGGGCAACGAGGAGATGGCACCCTAGAAAAGGCCGTGGTGCCATGATCCCCGCCAAGAGATTGCAACGGGGAGGAATTGCCGGAAGACCCGGACCATGATCGAGATGGTTGCGGCGGGGCTATCTCTTGTGGGGACGCTTGTCCGGCGTCTTTCTGTTTTTTCGCAAGTCAAGGATGATGTCCACCACTGCCGCCTCCACGTAAAGCCATTTTTCAGAGTCCCCCCGGCGATCTACCATCTCTGTGAACTTCTTACCTGCGAGGTCGGGATTATCCTTCCGCCAGCGTTCGAGCCGTTTTCGCAGAGCGTCAAGCGGAACCCCGTATTTTCCCGCCAATTCCTGCGCGGCCAAGAACCCTGCTCCGTCGCCCCTTTCAGCACATTCGAGCCTAGCGAGCACCTCATTATGCGCTCCCTGATAATAGTTGCCGATATTCACCAGCTCGTTCCGTACTTCCTGAGCAGCATGGGGAATGTCCTCAGAGGTTATTTCCTTGGTTAGAATCCCAGGTTGAAGGAATTGTACTTCGTCCGTCTCGTGGCGTTTGTCGAATTGTTCGCGAACCTCCGGATTCGGGATTGGAAACGTCGCGTTCATACTTCTTCGGAGCGTTATGCAAGCACTCTGGAGGTACATAAGCAAATCGAAGGGTCCCAGCGGATGGAAGTATCGCAATACTTCATCCGACGGGATGGGCAGCGGCCTTTCAACTTCCGCGAGATGGTCATACGCCTTTTCCCACTGGGCGCCGTCAGCGGCCTCGGCAAACCGTTCGATCTCGTAGAGGAGACGCTTACGTCGCGATATGTCACCTTGTATCTCACGACTTAATATGCCTAGCTGTCCGAGGAGCCATTGCAACAGTCGTTCTCCTGCGGGCAAAGAGGGCTGATCGTCGCTCCAGGGTATGTAGTTGTCAGGTACGGGAGAAACCGCCGCTTCAACCGCGGAGAACAACGGCCCCCAGGGATCTGCCTCGAAGTACGCCGTCAGAAAGTACGGGGCAATATGTCCCCACATCCTGGAACGAGACTTCATGTCGTCGTATTCACCAGGGGTATAACCCCTAGCCCAATTCCACCGGGCTTGGGCAAAGCCATCGCGATCTGGAAGGCTCGCGCTCCAGTAATCCAGCGTATTGAGTGCGAGCATCCATGCCACGACCGGAGCATCATCGATTTCGGGTGTAGACTCACCTGTCAAATAGTAGCGAGAGAGTGCCGGCCAGTACCAGGCGATAGGATACACGCCGTCAATCACGGCATTGTATAAACGGATGAAGTGTGGACGATAATCCTCAAACGGATGGCGGACCAGCTCCGAAATCTCGTAATCGAGTTGGAGGAGGTTCTTTAAGGTCGGCACGAAGTCTGGAACAAGCTTTCCCTCCACCAGAGGGCGGGTAGCGTCGAAAACAGCCTTTGTCGCACTCAGACACTCGATCGCGGCAGCCTTTGCGTCAGCGACACTGTATGGTGCCCTGCCGGACTCGTCGCTGTTTGTAACCACGGTACAACTTCTCCAACTAAAGGTGCTTGGGGCACGAAGATTTACCCCATCTCCTTGGCGATCATCCGGGCCTGCTCCAGGTTCTTCTCGGCGTAGACCGCCGTCGTGTTGGCCCTCGCGTGGCCCAACGCCACCTGGGCCGATTGGTGCCATACTGACAATCATGTTTCAGGCATGGCCGATGGTCAATGGGGGCATGCCACCAGGAAGGAGACTCGTCCCACCGTTATCCCAGCTTCTCCATGACCTCCTTGGCCTTCTCGCGATCGATTTCGGCATAGATCTCCGAAGTCACGGCCGAAGAGTGGCCCAAAATAACCCTGGCCAACTCGATCCCATAGGCAGCGCGGATGCGGGTGGCGGCGGTATGCCGAAGCTGGTTCGGATGCCAGCAATTCTGGCGACGCCACTCGGCCGCTAGCCCACGTAACCGTTCTCGCTCGGCGGCATCCATCCCAGCCGTCCCGGCGGCGACCTTCTTTGCGGAGGGGATGTTTCGGAGTTGTTTGGGCATGCCGAAGGCCAATTCGCAACCACGATGGATAGCGTGGTCGTAGGCGTGGTTGTTGTAGCATTCGCCGGGAGTTCGCTTCGGCCGCGATTTCCGCAGGGGCTTACGCTCCTTGCTGGACTTTGGCGTCTTCCGGTTCTTCGTCCTCTGGGCCTCGGACCAGGCTCTGGCTTCTTTGGGCGAGAACAGGTAGGCATGCAAATCGGTCTTCAGCCAGGGCTTGATGAGTTCCTGGGCGTGCGGCCCAAGGAAGATCACCCGCTCTTTCTCATGGTGCTCTGTCTTGTGGGAGTGCGGCCGGTATTCCCAAATCTTGCCCTGCATATTGATGTCGATGGCCCGCATGATGCACGCCTCGCCGGGACGACATGCGGACCAAATCTGCAAATTGACCATAGCCCAGACCTGGGGCGTGACGAAGTGCTCGACGGCGGCGATGCGTTCGTCCGCAACCGCCCTTACCGGAGGTCTTTCGATTCCCTCGCCGACCCGCAAGCCCTCGACGGCACAAAGAGCCCGCCACACGGTTTCGGGCACCATCTCGCGGCCGACGCCCCACTTGAACATCTGGCGGATGCGGCCGACGTGCTGGTTGATCCGCTTGCGGCAGATTTCGGCTTGAATCAGCTTCAGGCGACAGGCGACCAGGGCCAGAGGGCCGAAGTTAGTGACCGGCTCGGAGCCGTAAAGCCGCCTGACGGGACGCAAGGCCGTCTTGAAGCTGCGGATCTCGCTCGTGGGCTGGCCGTTCTTGACGTAGCGTTTTTTGGCATGCCGCCAGAAGGCCAGGACCAAATCGTTGACGCTGAGCGTGAATCGCTGGCCAGACACCCCATCGACGCTGGGCTTCTGACTCTGACCAGAGGAAAGGTACTCAGCGACCAGCCGCTTGTACTTCTCTTTGCTCGCCGCGGAACCGTGTTTTCCGAGGTAGATTCGTTCGCCGTTGATCTGGACCAGAGCTTGGCCGCTACCCTTGTGCAGCCGATATTTTGGGGCTCTAAAAGACATCAGCAGTGCTCCTATCGGTCAGAAAGGGGTAGTTCTACCCCTTTTCATCTGACCTTCAGGCCGCACTGCTGAACACCAGCAGGTATCCTAAGTCAAGGATTCGGCGGTACTTACATCTAGCTCCCCGGGTAGGACTCGAACCTACGACCCAGCGGTTAACAGCCGGAAGAGGGGGTACTTAAACATCTATCGCAAAGTCTTATCTGCCAATAGCTTCTGATTTCTAGTCTCACCTCTTGTCGGGCACACTCGTGCCCATTTATGCCCACAAATCTACCGCGTTTCGGTCTACTCGTCAAGGGTTTCGGTCTATTTCGGTCTACTACGTCCAGGCATGTTTTCCCAGGCCCTTCAGATAGGCGCTGTCGGCGTACTTTCTCACATCATATAGGTCACACCTCGGATGCGAATGACCTTGGCGCTGGCAACAAATTCTGGTTCTCCTGGTGATCGATGTCGTGCGCGGCCTTGCTTGTCATGTGCCGCTGCGGTCATAAGAGTAGGCGAGGGCCCGCATCGAATCTCGCACGCTATCCTTGTAGACTCGCTTGCATTCCTCGGAGAGCGCCGAGCGATCGATCAGCGAGAATACTTCAGGCTCCTTGCTAACAGCAGATTGCATGAATCGCTGGAAGCGACCCGGGTGCAGCCCCAGGCGGTTGGCAAGCTCTTGAAAGTCGTCGTAGGCATAGAAGGCATTGATGCGGTGACTTTCCGTCTCAAAATCATCCTTGAACAGATCCAGCGCGGTCCGCGTTTCGTCAGGCGCGTGCAGCCGTGTGCAGAGCAGGTCATACGCCGGCGACAAAGTGTAGTCGCCGCTCTCTTCAATACGGATCAGTGAAAAGTTCTTGAGGTGTGCATCACCGTTGTGGACGAGGTAGTTGAACACGACCAGGTGCAGGAATTTCTCCATCTCCACCTGATAAGCGGCAACATGTTTTCGAATCAGGTCGCCGATCTCCTCGTAGGAAGAATCGTACTTGTAGTTTTTCCCGTGAGATTCCTCGGATCGCTCGGCGATTTGCGCGAAGTCCTCTTGCAAGTGTCGCGTGCCATCCTCTTGCACATCGAAGCGGCGAACAAGATATGCCAGCTCGCCACCCTCGAACTCGACCAGCGCGTTCTCGGCGACGCGGAGGTCAAACACCTGCCTGGCAATCTGCATCGTCAGGTTCTCATTCACCGGGACCGCGTCCAAATGCCGAAGCTCTCCATGGGGAATCGGCTTGAGAATGTACTGGCCGCCCGTCTCGGTCATCTCCAGTCGTCCTCCGCGCAAAACCAGCGACATCTTGGTCTGGATCCCGGATATCGAAAGTCTTTTCCCCGTCGTCGCCAGCTTGGTTTGATTGTAAACAGGCCGAGAAAACGGAAGTACATGGGAGACCTTCTTGCCGCCAAAGAGCCGTTTTCGGCAAGGTTGGCAGTAGGTGGAATATCCTTCCTTCAGGCAGCCTGGACAATTCGTCATGTGATTTCCTTCACAGTGATTCCGCCGATCGTTTCGGTCGTGCAAGTCCGCAGGAGGCGCGTGAAGTGGTCGTCCTCATCGATTCGCAGAAGACGGCATTGCAGCGACTTATTCTCTCCCTCCGCCAGCAACCCAAAGAAGAACGGGAACAGCACGGGCGATTGAAAAACGGCCTCGCGTTTGGGGAGCGTCAGACTGATTGCCGGCAAGGCGGGATTCCCCAAGTAGCCGGGCAGATACTCAAAGACGTATCCTCCCGAGTCATGACTTAGGATCCCTGCCAGAGTATCGCGGTAATAGACGTTAGCTCGTGGCATCTGGTGGTTTCTGGCTCAAAGTTACTGCCAACCCGAGAACGCTGGCGATCTTAGAAAGCTGGTTGAGCGTTGGATTTCCCCGGCCATTTTCGATTTCGGTCAACCCGCGCAAAGTGACCCCAGCCAGTTCCGCCAGATCACGCTGACGGAGTTGGAGAAACTTTCTTCGAGCACGCACGAGCTGTCCGATCTTCTCGCTACACATCTCGTTGAGGCGCATCATAGTGCGCTTTTAGTTAATATATGGACGAAAACCAGTCGAAAATATCTGAAATAGGCATTTCAATGCGCTTCTGATGAAATTCTACGTTGGTAAAGCGAAGTTGTCAAGTGAAATGCGCATTAGGATGCGCTTCTCAACGATTTTTGTCTCGGTTGACGGGCACGCCTGATGGTCCGATGAGTTCGGAATTCATCTTGCTACTTGAGATTCGGGTAGCGCGGGCTGGGCTGATTTCGCAGTCTCTCAAATCACCCAGACGCGATTTCCCAAGTCGTAATCCGCTTGCCACAATGCCCCGACAAACGACTTGCACGGCCGACGATTTTATGCCGCCGAGTTCTGTGGGACGCTTACCCGCCGGCGTCTTCTCCCAGGCCCTTCAGGTAGGCACTGTCGGCGTGCTTTCGCAGCTTCAGTTGCCCTGATGCAATAAAGGCGTGGATCGACGTGCGGCCGGTCACCTGACCTTTCTCCGCGTCGAATCCCAATTCTTTGACGCCGGCCGCTTTCATGGCTTTTCGCAGTGCTGAAAGGCCTTCGGCCAGCTTGATTAAATCTGCCTCTACCTCGCCCAGACTCTTGTCGGTATGTGAAACAACAGCCATTTTAACCTCACTGTCTTTGTGGTTTGTGTACCTGACTCTTCTCAATTGTCTCTGATTGTCCACGAAAAGTCAATATCCAGATTTCAGAATTATTATAGAATAATCTAAGCGTCATGCAAATCTGAAAATTTTAGGATTCCTACACGCCTACTTATTGACTTGAAATCCGATTCGTGATAACATGCACGTACATTCAGAATCAGTGCAGAACATTCCGGTAACCAACGTCTGTTTTGGACATAACCCATGAGGTCGAATCGTGATTGATGCAATCCAGGAATCGCTTTTGTCGTTTGCGGAGGCGGCCGAATGGCTGCCCAGGCAGGCCAGTGGAAAAAGAGTGAGCACGAAAACGGTCGCCCGCTGGTCGCTGGTCGGCATTGCCGGCCTGACGCTGGAGACGATTCGAATCGGCCGGCGGCGGGTGACCAGCAAAGAGGCCTGCCAGCGGTTCTTTGCAGCGCACACCAATAAGGTCGACGGGATCCCGAAAGTCGCGGACGGCCCGCAGCCCAGCGCCGAGCCCGTCATCAAGGCGAAACTTCGGGCCAAGGGCTTGCTCGCGCCCGCGATGCTTCTGCTGGGCCTGCTGCTGCCCGGGTGCGCGACGACCAGATCAACGATCGAGGCGTCGGGGTGGGGCGAAGCAGAACGAGCGGTCAGTTGCCACAATCCCAAGATCGCTCGCAACATTGTGCTTCTCCAGCAGTAACAAACCAAGACCCAATCCATATATGCCGCTAATCGGCTCAAACCCCAGGAGAATGCAAACATGTCCTCGCAAAAACTCGCCAAGGCCCGGAAAGCCTTGAAGACCGCGACCCGCGCCGAAGCTACGGTCGTGATTTCCACCAAGCTATTCGCGATGCGGCGGCTGATCCGCACGCTGTGCGCCGACAACT
>Ga0118677_10007003_pt1 | contig 12418 bp, 12 predicted proteins | sample AliMusrvi5mmetaG_FD_86154 | JGI IMG/M metagenome (GOLD analysis project Ga0118677, IMG submission 86154)
ATTTTATTTACGACTCTTTCTTTCGATTATTTAAGGAGTGCAAAAATAGTTTTTTATTTTATATTGTCCAAACAATTGAAGAAATAGTCAAAAATTTATATTAGGTATAAATTACCTTACAGGCAAATAGATCACCTTCTTGGTTTCAAAAAAAGGCTCAGTGAAAATCTTTGAAAGGTCAAACAATTCTGCCGAGGTTCCGAACGGTTTAAGTTCATCTTCGAAATCGCCACCTTTCAGATAAATGATTCCATTGGGAAGCGCGTTTTTAGAAAGTGGTGCTACATTCTTCCTGACCATGGCAACAAATTCGGGAAAGGCAGTCACGGCCCTGCTGATCACAAAATCGTATCGGGTTTTTATCTCCTGGATCCTGTTTTTCCGGACCTGGACATTCAGCAGATTCAAATTGGCTGCGACCTCACCTGCAACCAGGATTTTCTTCCCAATGGCATCGATCAAGGTAAATTGGCATTCAGGGAAAAGGATGGCGAGCGGTATACCAGGAAAACCACCGCCGGTTCCTACGTCTATCAGGGTGGTTCCGGGCTGAAACCGTATAATCTTGGCGATAGCCATTGAATGAAGCACATGCCTGACATAAAGTTCGTCAATATCCTTCCGGGATATCACGTTGATCTTCTCGTTCCATTCATGGTACAATCCTCCCAACGCTTCAAACTGACTGGTTTGAAGAGGTGAAGTGTCGGGGAAGTATTTTTGCAGGAGGTTCATTGATGTGCTGATGTGCTAATGTGCTGATTTGCTAATATTTGCTTCCATGTAGATTTGTGAAAATCGAAGTTGCCGATTATTTCTGTTGTTCAAGTTATTCCAAAAATACAACATTCCATTATGCAAATTTTGTACCCTTTTCAAGAAAAATATTCCGAATCCCAACAATTAGCACATTAGCACATTATTTGGCAATCTCATTGTTCTTCAGCAATTCAAACAGCATCTCCCTGGAACGGAAAAGTTGAACTTTGACGGTTCCAAGCGGAAGGTCGAGCTCCTTGGCTATTTCGTCGTAAGAGTATTCCTGGAAATAGCGCAATTCCAGTAATTTCCGGTAACGGGGTTTTAATTTGGCAACCATCCTCCTGAGAATCAAAGAATTTTGATCCCGGATGATGCTCTCTTCCGGATTGTAGCCCTCTGCCCTGGCGTTGTAATTGTATTCGCCGCTTACCTGCCTGTCGCCCGAGGTCGGTTCCAATGGAACAGTGACAGCCCTTTTCTTCCGCATAAAATCGATGGCATTGTTGGAGGCGATACGGAAAAGCCAGGTACTGAAAGCATATTGTGGGGTGTACTGGTGGATATTGGTGAAGGCCTTGCCAAAAGCTTCGATGGTAAGATCCTCGGCATCTGTCCGGTTGTTGACCATCTTCAGCAACATGAAGTAGATGGTGTCCTTGTAGCGTCGCATCAGATCGGCATAGGCCTTCTCGCTTCCTTTGCGGGCAGCCTCAACCAATTCGATGTCCCGCAACGCATTGCCGGATGGACGTTGACTTACTTCCATTTACTTTTTTGGCCTGTAAATATTTGACTGATGATGAACCAGCTATTGATGATGGGTAAAAATGCTTTGTAAATCAATAGCATAGGCAAAAAATTCTTTTCTCCCATTTTTTTGGTTGCCACGGCGATCCAAGTCATCTCGAAAATCAGTAGAAATGCCCAGATGCCCAGGATCCAAAATTGCAAGGAGGATAGGACCAGCAGAAGGACAAGGGTTACCGTAAGTGTCAGCCTGCTTATCAGGTTGAGAGACCTGAAAAAACGCTGGCCGGATGTGAATTTTCGTCGGAGCATCAACTGCTTTTTCTTGAACTCTGCCAAATCTACCCAGTTGGATTCACCAATGTAGGCAATCGGGGTGGTTTTACTGTTTTGGACAACAATGTTTTTTCTGTTGGCTATTTTGTTGATGAACAATTCGTTTTCACTGAAGGGAGAATCCAGCACCGCCGCAAATCCTCTTAATTCAAGAAATCTCTCACGCCGGTAGGCAATGTTGTATTCGAATACAGGCATGGCAACACCACAAGCCTTGCCAGCTCCTGAAAGCAGATAGGATGCAAAATTTTCATAACGAATCCAGCTGTTGTAACTTCCGGTTGCATCGTTGTGGTGCATGTACCCGATGGATACCTCTTTGTCTGCTTCCAGTCTTTGAGCGTAGTTTTTCAGCCACTGGTTGTCGGGAACCCTGCACAAAGGGCTCAGATAGACCAGCCATTCTTTGGATGAAGCCCTCACTCCAATGGTAATAGCCAGTGCATTGGGAAAATCGGTCTCCTGTATGATCTTGGTCATTTTCAGGTTACCATGACTTATTTTCAATTCTGCGAGTAGCCAGTCTGTCCCGTCAGTTGAACAATCATCGACGACAACAACTTCAAAATCAGGATAATCCTGTAAAAGAAGGGTTGGCAGTAACTCTTTCAATTGATCCAGATAATTTCGGGAAGTTACAATGATAGAGACGGATGGATGGTTTGGCTCTTTGTTTTTCTGTTTTCCGCTGAAAATAAATTTAATCAGCAGGATGATGTATGCAAGCTGAACCAAAAATGCCAATCCAAATAGAATTAGTGCTGCAAACTCTAAAATCGTAAATTGAAATTCCCAAATATCTATTGTCATAATGCAAACAAAAGTTCTCAAAAATACACAATGCGATGGGAAGTACCCTACTTTTGACAGATTTTTTTAATTTCCGGCGTAAGATGCCGGAAATGTTATTTTGCTATTATGACTATCTTTGCGCCTTGAAATCATCTGAATGAACTTCGAATTGCAACATATCTCTACCGGTTCAGGGGCCAGGGCCGGAACATTTTCCACCGATCACGGCATCGTCGAAACTCCTGTTTTTATGCCGGTAGGAACCATCGGATCTGTAAAGGGAATCCACTTTAAGGATTTAAAAGAGGATATCAAGGCCCGGATAATTCTGGGGAATACCTACCACCTTTATCTGCGCCCCGGGATGGACGTATTGGAAAATGCCGGTGGTTTGCATCGTTTCAATGGATGGGACAGGCCCATTTTAACCGATAGTGGCGGATTTCAGGTATTTTCGCTCGGCGATATCCGGAAAATAACAGAAGAGGGGGCCCAGTTCCAGTCTCACATTGACGGTTCCAGACACCTGTTCACTCCTGAACGGGTGGTAGATATCCAGCGAACCATCGGAGCCGATATCATCATGGCCTTCGACGAATGTACACCGGGCGATGCTGATTACGACTATGCAAAAAAATCACTGGAACTGACGCAGAGATGGTTGGGTCGATGCATGGAGCAGTTTCATGCTACTGAACCCAAATATGGTTACAGTCAGACCCTTTTCCCCATTGTTCAGGGGTGTGTTTATCCGGATCTGAGGGTCAGGGCAGCCGAGCATGTTGCCACCTTTCAGGCGGATGGTTATGCCATCGGCGGACTCTCGGTTGGCGAGAAGGAGGAAGATATGTATGCCATGATCGAGGTCGTGAATGAAGTATTGCCGGCCGACAAGCCCAGGTACCTGATGGGGGTCGGAAATCCCGTTAACATCCTGGAGGGTATCGACAGGGGCATCGATATGTTCGATTGCGTCATGCCTACAAGGAATGGCCGTAATGGCATGCTGTTTACCCGCCAGGGGGTGATGAACATGCGGAACAATAAATGGGCCAGCGATTTCACCCCGGTTGATCCTGAAGGCACCTCATTTGTTGACCATCAATACACAAAAGCCTACCTGAGGCACCTTTTCCAGGCGGGTGAGATGCTGGGTCCTATGATCGGCAGCATGCATAACCTTGCATTTTACATGTGGCTGGTTGATGAGGCAAGAATACAGATTATTCGAGGTACCTTTAAACCGTGGAAGGAACAGATGGTAAAACAAATGCGCAACAGACTATAATAGGATGACAAAGAAATTTATACAAAGAATTGACAAGTACATCATCAAGAAATTCCTTGGAACGTTTTTCCTTGCAATCGCTCTGATCATTAGTATCTCCATTATTTTTGACGTTTCCGAAAACATAGATGATTTCATCTCCAAAAAGGCTCCGCTGAAAGCAATCCTGTTGGATTATTACCTGCCTTTTATTCCCTATTTCACCAATCTTTTCAGTGCCTTGTTTACCTTTATTGCAGTCATCTACTTTACCTCCAAGATGGCCTCCAATTCAGAGATCATAGCTATGCAATCGAGTGGGATCAGCTACCGTAGAATGATGCGTCCATACATGGTTGCCTCTGGTCTTATAGCCCTCATGTCTTGGTTGTTGGGTAATTTCATCTTACCACCTGCCGCGCAGTCGCGGGTCAATTTCAGGACCCTCTACATCAAAAATGAATACATCAATACCGACAAGAACATTCACAGGCAACTGGAGCCGGGCATGTTTATTTATATGAAAAGTTACAACAACAGGGGTGATGTCGGCTATAAATTTACCATCGAAAAATTTGAAGGCACCCAACTCAAATCAAAACTGATGGCTGATTACATTAAATGGGATCGGGAAAAAAAGAAATGGGTCATCCATGACTATTTTATCAGGGACATGCGCGGACCGGTGGAGAAGATTTCTAAGGGAACCCAAATTGATTCCACATTAAAAATGACTCCTGCCGAGTTTGGCCAGCAAAGTTCCAAGGAGGAAACAATGGACTACTGGCAACTCAATAAATACATTAAAGATCTGAAGTTAAGGGGTGTAGATAATGTTTCCAGCTACGAAAAGGAGAAGTACCAGCGGACAGCCGGGCCCATCAGTACTTTTATCCTGACCATTATCGGAGTCTCGCTTGCCTCCAGGAAAACAAGGGGAGGTATTGGCCTCCATCTTGGACTGGGTCTGTTGCTGAGTTTTTCCTACATCATGTTCATGCAGGTGAGTACTATTTTTGCTTTCAAGGCTGGATTCAACGTCTTGCTGGCAGTCTGGCTTCCGAATATTATTTATGCGCTGATAGCATTGGTTCTTTACAACAGGGCCTCCAAATAATCTGTACAAATTGGCAATTCCCCAAAAGTGTATCTCATAGATTAGCAAGATATTATAAATATGTGAATCGAAGGCTTAAGAAGGCTTGTCATTCAAACTCTGTCCAAAGCGATAATTTTTTATATTTTTGCACTATATTTTTCAGACTAACAAACGTTCGCAGTAAGGACTCAACATTAGTAAACAGCTACAAATTATGTCATTAAAAAGAAACATCCTTGACCTCCGAAGGAGAAAGAAAGAGGCTCAGCAAGGTGGTGGCGAAGCTGCCATAGGGAAACAGGTGGCCATGGGCAAAAAAACTGCCCGCGAAAGAATTAAGGCGATCCTCGACGATAATTCATTTCATGAGTATGACCTTTTTGTCGAACATACAGGTAAAGATTTTGACATGGAGAAGAAGGTGCTGCATGGTGATGGTGTCATCATCGGTACCGGCACCATGTTCAACCAACCGGTCTGTATCTATGCACAGGATTTCACTGTTGCAGGTGGTTCTCTTGGATTGATGCATGCGCGCAAGATCACAAAGATCATGGACCATGCCCTGAAGATGCGTGTTCCTATCATCGGCATCAACGACTCAGGAGGCGCCCGTATCCAGGAAGGGGTCAACTCCCTGGCAGGGTATGGTGAGATTTTCTATCGCAACACCGAAGCTTCCGGAGTGATCCCACAGTTGTCGGTCATTCTGGGCCCCTGTGCCGGCGGGGCTGTTTATTCACCTGCCCTTACCGATTTTGTCTTCGTTGTGGAGAATATTTCCAAGATGTTCATAACCGGTCCAAGTGTTATCAAGACGGTGCTCGGCGAAGAGATTTCAATGGAAGAGTTGGGTGGTGCCCTGGTTCACAGCGAGATTACCGGAAACGCCCACTTCTACGCTTTGAGTGAGGATGAATGTTTCGAACAGATCAAGAAACTGATCTCTTTTATCCCGTGGAACAACACCCAAAAGGCACTTCGCTTTCCAACACAGGCCCCAACTTTCCCTGTCAGTATCGAAGACATCGTACCCAGCGATCCGCACTATCCCTACGATATCCGTGACATCATCAAAGCCATTTCCGATAGCTCCGACTTCTTTGAGGTCATGGAGCTCTTTGCCCGCAACATTGTGATCGGCTTTGGCCGGATTGCAGGAAATACCGTCGGTTTTGTTGCCAACCAGCCGATGTACCTTGCGGGTGTGCTGGATTGTGACAGTTCTGACAAGGCTGCCCGTTTCATCCGCTACTGTGATGCTTTCAATATCCCCATCGTAACCCTCGAAGATATGCCCGGTTATCTGCCTGGTGTTGACCAGGAACATGCCGGTGTTATCCGTCATGGTGCAAAGTTGTTGTATGCCTACAGTGAAGCGACTGTTCCGAAAGTAACAGTGATTATCCGCAAAGCCTATGGAGGCGGTTACATTGCCATGAATTCCCGCCACCTGGGTGCCGACTTTGTATATGCCTGGCCAACCGCCGAAATTGCTGTAATGGGACCGGAAGGTGCCGCCAATATCGTTTTCCGCAAAGAGATCGATGAAGCAGAAAATCCTGCAGAGATGCGCAAACAAAAAATTCAGGAGTACAAGGATAAATTTGCCAATCCGTTTGTCGCTGCCTCCAAAGGTTACATCGACGAAGTGATCGAGCCGCTCGAAACACGCGCCCGCCTGATCCACTCTCTCGAAATCTCTGAGCACAAAGTCGATAAGAGACCTGCAAAAAAACATGGAGTACCTCCATTCTGATCTTCTAAGATCCTAATTTAGACTATGATGGAAGCAAATAAACCAAAATACGAGGTATTCGTGGTCAATACCGCTCAATACTACACACTCCATACGAAAAAATATGGAATGCGGAAGAATTGGCAACCTGTCGACCAGAATGAGGTGCGCTCATTTATTCCCGGGACAATTCTCGAAGTTTACGTGAAAACAGGACAAGAGGTACCCGCCGGTGATAAACTGATCAAATATGAGGCCATGAAGATGCAAACCATCCTTGAGATGCCCTTTTCAGGGAAGATCAAAGAGGTGCTTGTTTCAGTAGGTGATAAGGTTCGGAAAGATCAGTTGATGATTGTAATCGAAGAGTAATCGGAATAAGTTACAAGATGATGAAAGTGCCTGAAGTTTATGTGAAGGTCAGATGAAGGCCGGCACGTAAATTTCAGGCACTTTTCAATTATTTTCCATACTGGATGGATTGTCAAGTCGCCTGTATATTTCCAGCAACTGCCTCGCCGAGGTTTTTTCCGGTACTGCGAACTGCATTTCATGCAAGAGTCGGGTGGCCTCTACCAACAGCAATCCTTTTCCTCCTTCGGTCGGCCTGGAAAGATTGAGGTACTGTATGATCCAGAAAGCATTGACCTTGTGGAAAAATCTCCTTGTGAAAGTTTTAACATCCCCACAATTATTCTTCAATTCCTTCAGCAGTTCGGCTGTGCTGGTAGCATACCAGTATTTCTGGAGACGCGGATCCAATTGTGCTATTAACTCTTTCCACGCTTCCGGCTCCGCATTGTAAAAGTAGGAGGGATCCCTGAATAGTGGTGTTAACGTTGCGAATGTATTCAATGAATAGGCTGAAAAGAGCTCCTGATCCCCCTCCTCCCATCTCTTAAGTGCAGCCCCCGTACCAAAGGGAACCCTGTGGGAGATTCGGGCAGCGGGATATACGGTAGCCTCATTGACGGCTCCAAAATCACCCAACAACACAATTTTGTGCAGAAAATGGAAATCCTCACCAGCCTGGCGACGATTCATTCCTCCCTGTTTTACATAAGCCGATGCCTTTACGGCAAAACTGGACCCTACAGTATGAATGGAATTTGGATAACCACACCATTGCATGGCCATTCGGAGGTAACGGAGGTAAAGTTCGTACAGAATCGTTCCCTGACGCAGCGATGGTGCCAAATCCGGATCATCAACCGGATGACTGAAGTTGATGGTGACAAAATTGTACCTGGGATTTTTGGAAAATGCGGTTTCAATAACTGTAAAATAGTTGGAAGAGACTGAACTGTCGGCATCAAAGGCAACCAGAATGCCATCTGCCAGCTCGTTTTTATCCAGACAACGTATGGCTTCATCCATTGCGATCTTTCTGGCCCAGCCCACTCCGGCCCATTTAGCAGGAAGGGAAGCGGCATGCAACAGGAGAAGTTGAAAGAAAGGCGGGGGAGAGTTTTGCCACCAGGCCTGCACTTCTTCAATGGTTTTATCGTTATTGGCCAGTATTTCGGGGGATGACCGATCCGACGAATTGATGACAACAATGACCGTCACGCCAACCGAAGGTGGGACACATCCTGCCAGCGACTGAAGTGCCGCAACAAGATCGGGTTCATCATAACAGGGAATTGTTACAAAAAGCGTGCCTCTGCGGGTAGGAGCAGATAAGTAATCAACAACTTCAAGGGGTTGTTGCCGTTTTAGATAATCACTGAAAACAGACATAAATACCAGTTAACCTCCCCCAAAAAAACAGTTCAGATAACCGTTGGCCCACGATTCTTTTTAGCTGCATTAAGGTTTGTACCTTTTGTTCAGGCCATCGGCCACATCTTTGGTGATGTTGTATTTTGGTGTTCCCTCCAGCATACTGGCACTGTTGAGAATGAAGTCATATTTTCTGCTCGAATTGTAGTTTTTCAGAAAAGAGGAGATGCTGTCAATAATTTGCTGGTTCATCTGGGACTGCATTTCATTTAATTTTTGCGTCAACTCGTAATCGAGCCGATCAATCTCCTGCTTTTGGCCTTGCAACCTTTCCTGTTCAAGTTTGGCACGTTCTTCTGTCAGGAAGCCACCTCTTTGAACTTTCTCCTGGAAAGAGGCCAACTCTTTTTCAAATTTGATCCTTTTGGCACTGTACTCTTTCTTGTAGGATTCCTGGTTTAACTGAAGATCGGATGTTAGCTTCTTTGCAAGTGCATAAGTGAAAAGAACGGAGTCCATTTTGACATAAGCAATCGAAATTGATTTGGTCATGTCTGCATTCTCATTTCCCTTTTGAACCAAGTTGCTTCTATTTCCCGTAAAATGAAGCAGATAGAGAATAGCTACTGCTACTCCCAATATAACCGAAACAATTGTAGAATTCTTCATGTGTAAATTGTGACGTTCAAGTATCCTGAAATAAGTAGACAAATATAGCGGAATTGTTGATTGTGCAATAATTTTTCCCGTCCGAAATTTTTGATGAGTTGATAAACATCATAGATTGGCCAATTACTCTTATCTATTTTTACCATGCATAACAAAGGAAAACTGAAACCATGATGATTAACCGGGCCATTGCCTCTATTCTTCCGCACATGCCGAAAAGAATGGTATGGATCTTCTCCAAAAAGTACATTTCCGGGGAACATTTGTCGGATGCCTTGCGTGAATCTGAAAAACTGAATAAGGAAGGATGTTCTGTAACCATCGATATTTTGGGCGAATACATCAATAATCGTGAAGAAGCCGAGACATTTAAAGCCCAGTACATCGAGGTCATCGAACAATTTTCATCCAGAAAAATAATTGGAAATTTTTCGGTCAAACCATCTTCTTTCGGTCTTTTGCTCGACAAGGAGGCCTGTTATGAAAAAATCAGGGAAATAGTCAGGGTGGCAGTGCAGCACCAGAGTTTCATCCGCATCGACATGGAGGACTCCACCTGTACCGACGACGAGATTGCCCTCTACAATCGCCTGAAATCCGAATTCCCCGGCCGAACGGGATTGGTGCTTCAGGCCTACATGCGCCGCACCCTGGACGATTTGAATCTTTTGCTCGAGGGTCATTCCGAATCCTCACCCTTGAATTTCCGTCTGTGCAAGGGCATTTACATCGAAGACAAATCAATAGCCTACAAAGGATACCAGGAAGTAAGGGATCATTATTTGGAAGATCTTGCGTTTATGCTGCAGAACAATATTTATGTAGGGATTGCCACGCACGATCACTACCTCGTAGAGCAGGCCATGCTGTTGATTGAAAAATTGCAAATTCCAAAAGAGCGGTATGAGTTCCAGATGCTTTATGGTGTAAATCCCAAAATGCGTCGTTCAATTGTGGCAAAAGGCCATCCCATGAGGGTATATGTCCCATTCGGGAAACAGTGGTTCGGCTACTCTACCCGCCGGTTAAAGGAAAACCCGAATATGGTCTGGCACATTATCAAGGCAATTTTTATCAGGGGATAGTTCCCTTAGGGATTTTGACGGATAACCTGCTGTACTTTAGTCGTATCCAACCGCATGATCTCATGATTCGCCAGCAACAGGTCGACCTCATTCTGACGGATCATCTCGTTCGTGATCTTTTTGGTCCTGACTGCCGGTGTTCCAAACTGAAGGTAGTGGGTGCTGTAATTGCTCGTTGAAAATCCCACCGAATTTTCGGGCGTAACCAGGAGGCCTTTGTATTGCGCCTTCATTTCGTATCCCCTTAGTGTTTTTTTCGCATTCATGTCGGCATCATAACTCTTCGCCGGTTGCGTTAATCCTTGAAAAGCTGCTTTGTTGACATTCTTTTGCGCCTGATTGATCATCTTGTCATCTATTTTTACCTCTGTAACGATTGACGGATAGACCTCAATCCTTGGAAAGATGACTATTTCCGGGATAAGGATGGTATCCTTCGGCATAAAGACCCCCATCAGGTACTCCATCTCCTTCAAGGTATCCGGAATGACCACATGCATCTCCTTGTAACCGAGGTATCGATAGGAGATGGTATCGCCAGGCAACCCGTAAAGCGAAAATTTTCCATTGGCCTGAGTAGCATAGCTTTCACTCCTGTGAAGTGAAAATCGCGCATTGGAGAGCGGTTCCCTCGTTTCACTGTCATAAACTGCCCCGGTGATAAATATCTTGTTCTTTTTGGCTGAACTTTCCTGTCCGGAAATCAGGCTTACCGAAGCCATCAACAGCATCAGAAAAAGGATTGTTCTACTTTTCATAGGAGTGGTATTTATTTTATAAGAACGTTTGAAGGGTTTGAAATGTTTAAAAAGTTTGAAGGGTTATTCTTAATCATGTATAGTCTGGGTAGGGGAACTTCCTTTGCCCCCCCTAACGTTTCAGACCCTTCAAACCCTTCAAACTCACTTGTAACAACTACCAGATCAGCTTGCAACTAATTGACCTCCAGATCCCTCCATCCTGGGATTTTTGGAAAGGAGGCATGCGGATCGGTCTGGTACCAGAAGCATGTCGAGGCTATGTCGGAATGTTGTGCGAGATACCTTCCGCCATGGTGCCAGCCCAGGTCCTGAATGGTTATTTTCAAATCATGGTCGAAACGGATCGGATCCATAATGTGCCAGCGGTACAGCCCGAACCGCATCATCACCTTGTAGTCGCCTGAAGGCCGAATCACCTGGGGCAGTCCGGAGTAGGGGGTGCAGAACTCCTTGTATTTTCCATCCCGGTCAAAATTATAGGAGCCGCAGAAATAGTCTTCAGTACCTGTCCCGCAAATGGTTGGGAATTTGCTGTCGCCATCCAGGTAAAATTTTATTTCACCCTCTCCCCACCAGCCGTTGTTGTTGACGCCCCAGGCAAGATAGAGCCCAACAAACTGCCCTTTCCCCTTGATTCCATCCACAATCGTGTAAACAGAAGACTCGACCGGATTGGAACGACGAAACTGTGCATGGAAATAGGCAGCGTCCGCCGGCACCTCCGTCAGGGTATAGTCGATCTGGTAATAGACCGACATGGCATCCTTGTCGTTGATGTTCTCCATGGTTATCTTGCATTTCTTGCGGAATGGCATAGGCCAGTAGCAATTGAACGCACTTCCTGGATTGACACAGACAGGAAGGGAGGTTAACTGAGCATAGGTATTCCACCCCTGACCGAAAAAATCTCCAACCGGACACTCCACCGAAGGTTCTTTTTCATCGTCCCAATAGATGCGAAGGATGGAGAACCGCCAGTTCCCTGTCGGTGTCATCCAGATGTGCTGAATGGCTCCCGGTCCTTCCATCTCAGCCAGTGTGAAAGTTTGACCGGGTTGAATATCAATGGAAGGATTTATTTTCCATCCCTGACCAAGGTCACGCGCAGCATCGGCTGCTGTGGCCACATTGGGTTTGTCTTTGTCAGCAGGATTTGCCATGCCACCCTTCCCTTTTTCACCCGTGAAGTTCTCCGGGCTGATAGACCTCGTTTTTGCATCGGAAGTGCGGTAAAGATTTCCCATATTCATATCCAAACCGTTGAATTTTGATTGAGAAAATCCCTGCATGGATAATAAAACGAGCAAAATGGGGAAAATGATTTTTCTGTTCATGTTGTTGAGTTATTTGTGGTGTTCATTGATTCAGAGGCTCAATTTACTGAATATTTGTCTATTTGTTGCGGCTTAAAGTATATTTTTAGCAAACAATTCATTGAGA
>Ga0118677_10012526_pt1 | contig 12416 bp, 7 predicted proteins | sample AliMusrvi5mmetaG_FD_86154 | JGI IMG/M metagenome (GOLD analysis project Ga0118677, IMG submission 86154)
CCCCTGTCCTACAACCTGAGCATCCTGATGTCTTCCATGTGGACGCAGGGCGTGAAATCGACTTACCGGGGCGCGTACTGGAGTTTTCTCGGCACGATCGTGAGCCACTACTGGACCAATCCGACCAAGCTCTGGATGGGCTCCATGGTCCTGCTCTCGGCGCACCATTTCCTGATTTACGCGAAAGAAGTGGCCGATGAACTGGAACGGGACTGTGCCGCGCTCGATTCCGCGCCGCAGCTTCCGTTGACGATCCCGGAATCGGTGGGCGCGCCGGCCTAGAACCGTGTCCGCGCAGGCGCTTCAGGCGCTCATCAGACTTCTTGACGAGGCGCCGGATCCGGGCGTCGTTACCGATCCCGAATCGTGGGCTCTGATCCGTGAATACTCCGGCGTGTACGGCGTCCGCGGACTGACCGCTTACGCCGCAAGACCCTTCCTGCCGCCCGGGGAGCGTGTCTGGTGCGACCGGGTGCTCACCAACCACCTGCGGAGGTACGAGCAGAGCCTGTTGCACCTGGAGGCGATCGCGCAACTGCTGGGGAACGCCGGAGTACCGTTACTCTTCTTGAAAGGGCCGCTGCTGGCCCGCCGCCACTACTCGCCTCCGTTCCTCCGGAAGCCTTCCGTGGATCTGGATCTCGGCGTCTGCCGGCGCGATATGGACAAGGCGTGCCGCGTTCTGGCCGGAATCGGTTACCAGCAATGCAGGACGCTGGAGGAAGCCGCGGCGTACAGTTACGATGTCGCTCTGCTCCACGAAACGATGCCCCGGGTGGAACTGCATTTCCGGCTCAGCCACGGTTCCCTGGGCATTCCGGTCGAAGAGTTCTTCGGCCGCGCCGTGTCCGCCGACCTGCCTCATGGCGGCCAGGCACTGGTGCTCCCGGAAGCCGACGAGATTCTTCACCTGGTTCTGCACTACGCGCATCACCGCTTCCCGATGCTGTTTAATCTGATCGAGATCCGGCGGATCTGGCGGAAGGCGGCTCCGGAGATCAGGACGCAGGTGGTCCGGAGGGCGCAGGAGCATCACTTCCTGGCCGTCCTCGCGATGACCGATATCGCGTTTCGTTCCACCTGGGGGGAACCGTTTCTCCCGCCCGGGACTAACCTGCCGAAAACATGGCTCCACAATACGCTGAATGAACGCCTGTATCGGGAGTGCGTCAGCTGGTCGCAACCCGGCTTTCAGCTCACTCTCGGCACCCGCCTCAAAGGGCGCTGGCTCGATTTTCAGCTTACCGACGATCTTTCCGACGCCCTGAAGTTTCTGGGCATGATCGCCCGCGTCTCCTGGTACCGCCTTCGCCGGCGGGGCTGGCGGACTCACCAGCACCGGCATTTCGCCGTCCCGGCCGCACGCGACGCCAATTCCGATAACCTTTTGTAACGTTGAGGGGGAGTTCACCGGCGCGTTACACTTTTATAACGCCCGATTTATATAATTCATATAAAATCAAAAGTGTTTCTATGAAAATAGCGGCTATTGCTTTATCTATCGCCGTATTTACGGCGGGAGGCGCACTGCCGGCCACTGTCGCCGCGGCACCCGGCCCTTCGTCCCGGCCCGACTCCTCGCTGCTGACGGGCGTGGCCGCAGCCGCGCCGGACCCCGTGACGTTTCTGTTCATTGGCGGCGGTCTGGTCTCCGTTTTCGCGTTTCGCCGCCGCCAGCGCTGACGCAGAGGCAGCTCCGGTGCACTGGTGACAAAACCACTCAGTCCATGCCGGAATGTCTGGTGAGCACCGTGCGAATGGCTCCGGGCTGCGGCGTGAATAGTCCCATCTGCGCGGTATCCGCGAACATCGCCGCGCCATCCTCCGGCGTGAAGGCCCGCAGCAGGCGGGAGGCATAAGTGTCGCGCAGCAGCCGCGAATAGTGCGCGACATCGTAATCCCGGGGATCCGCGACTTCGCCGCCCGGCTCCCCGTCCGGGTCCGGCGCCACGCCGCCGGACCCGGTTCGTGTCCGGTAGACTCGAACCCGATCCCCGACGCTCCAGGCGGCCCTGCCGCTTGCCAGCATCGCTTCATAGGGTAGTTCCCGCCGGCTCTCACGGCTCTGCAGATACTGCGCCGGAGTCTTCGTCAGGCGCACGCGCGACGACACCGCGTACGTGCTCAGCCCGCGACGCCGGATGGCCTCCAGAGTGGCGAGATAGAGTTCCCGAACGCCCTCCACATCACCGGTAAGCAGACGCCGGATGGCCCGCCGCAGGAACTCGTCGCCGAAAGGCTCGGCCCGGCTTGAGCGGAACGCGACGCCCCGCAACAACAGCTTTCCGTCGCCGGTCAGCAGCGCGTAATTCTTCGGTTCATGCGACAGCATCGCGGCGTACCTGCTGTCGAATTCGAGTTGCACCAGCGGCGGGAGCAGGGCGCCGACTTCGGCCACCACGAGGCGTTCGTCCTCTTCCGTCCAGCCCTCCGGCACGGCGAAATAAACACCATCGGTGTCGGCTTCGAGCAGCGTCACGCCGCGGGCAGCGAGTTCGCGGCACATCAGCCCGAGCGTTTCCCGGCCGCGCCGCGTCACTTCGTTGGCGGCGTGCACATCGGCGAATCGCGTCAGTCCGCCGCCCGCCGCCAGGTAGCCATAGGCGGAGTTCACCACCAGCTTCATGGCCGCTGACATCGCCTCCTGCGTGTGTTGTTCCGCGGACCCCGGTTTGGCGGCGCGCGCTGCCGCCTTGGCCGCGAGGCGCCGCTCCACCAGACGATCCACCAGGCCGAGCATCGCGCCGAGATGGTCACGCGACGGACCGATCCGGAAAGACCGCATCAGCGACGGATACAGACTCGCGACGTCCGCCTTGACGACCCGGTGCGCCACTCCGCTGGCGAACAGATGCAGTGCCGCGCCGCTGTGCGTCGTGCCGTCGCCCTCGCGATGAGCAGGCAGCGCGCAGCCGCTTCGCAGGTAGGCGCGAACCAGCAGGGGATCGATCACGCCGGTCGCGGCGCCGGCGTCCGCCAGGCGTTCGTAACGGCGCGGCGCCATGCGGGCCAGCGCGAACGCCGCGCCGCCCAGCAGCCGCGCCACTTCCGCGACTTCCACCACGTCGGACGTTGCGTAGCGACGCACGCGCGCCGGGTCTTTGCAGTAGACGTCGTAAATCCGGTGCCCCGGAATGTACTCGCGATCGGTCTTCGCGATGCCCAGCTTGCGCGCGACAGCTTTCAGGCCGTGCTCGGGAAGATCGCGGGTCGCGAAGTCGTAACGCAGCACCGCGTCCAAAGTATCGATCAGTTCGCGGCCCGGGGCGATGAAGCGGAAGCGCCGGCGGGAGTCCGCCGAACCGGCCATCCCGCGCCGCGCCGCCCGCTGGCGAAGCCCTGGTTTATCCGTGCGCCCGAGCGCCAGCGGAATCCCCAGGATCCCGGCTCGCCGGTTCAGAAAGGGCAGGTCGAAGCCATGCAGGTTGTGGTTCTCGATGACATCGGGATCGGCTTCCCGCACACGGTCCATGAGCCGGCGGACCAGGTCGGCCTCGTCCCCTTCCAGCACCTCCGTTTCGCCGCGGGGATGGCGCACGGCGATCAGGAAGATCCGGTTGTCGTCCGGCGTGAGGCCGGTGGTTTCCAGGTCGAACTGCATGCGCCGCAGTTGGTCGAAGGTAAGCCCGCGGAAGTAGTTTCGCCCCGTCGCCACCAGATACTGTTCTTCGGGGGGCAGCGCAAGAACGGCCTCCTGCCCGAGTTCCCGGAGATTCCCAAGGCGGCGTCCGAGGCGACGGCTGGCGCCCTGCAGAACCGCCGACACGAGTGTCACTCCGTCCTCGGCCGACACAATGAAACGCAGTTCGCCGGGCGGCTTTAATTCCCGGTAATGGATTAATCCCGGTTCGCCTTCCGCCGCGAGCCGCCGGCCCAGATGGCGGAGATCGTCCAGGCGATCCAGCAGGATCCAGGGCCGGAACCGCGCCTCTTCCCGCAAGAGTTCGCCAGTTGGCTCACGGCGCCACACGGTGGCGCGCCCCTGCGCATCGGCCCAGACGGACACGATGCCGGGCGTGGGATCCCAGCCGGACAGCCATTCCTCTTCCGGAGCGTGCACGATTCCTCAGCGTAGCTTGCTTTACGCGCGGGATATAATCGACAACCAGAAGCATGCGCCTCGCCATCCTGCTGGTTCTGTCGGTGCGGATTCTCATGGCCCAACCGGCGGCACAGCCACCGGCCCAGACGGACACGGAGTTCTTCGAGAAGCGCATCCGGCCCGTGCTGAGCGAACGCTGCCTGGGTTGCCATGGCCAGGTTGCGCCGCGCGCCAATCTCCGAGTCAGTTCGCGGGCCAGCCTGCTCCAGGGCGGCGATTCCGGCCCGGCCATCGTGCCCGGCAAACCGGACGAGAGCCGCCTCTATCAGGCCATCGCGTATCGCGACAACAATCTCCGGATGCCGCCCACGGGCAAACTTCCCGACGACGTGATTGCCGACTTCCGTCAGTGGATCGCCATGGGCGCGCCCGATCCGCGTGGCGAAACTCCCTCCGCGCCTGTCGTCAAAGGGATCGACTGGGAGCAGGCCCGCCGCTTCTGGGCGTTCCAGCCGCTCAGGCCGGTGTCCCAAAGCATTGACGCCATTCTGAAGCCGCAGGGAAAACCGGTTCCGGCCAACGTCTGGCTGCGCCGGGTGACGCTCGATCTTACCGGCTTGCCGCCCACGCCCGAAGCTTTGGCCGCTTTTCTGCTTCACCCCGACAAGGCCGCCGCCATCGACCGCCTGCTCGCCAGCCCGCAGTATGGCGAGCGCTGGGCGCGCCACTGGCTTGACCTGGTGCGGTTCGCCGAGACGAACGGCCATGAGTTCGATAACGAAAAGAACGACGCCTGGCGATACCGCGACTATGTAATCCGGGCTCTCAACGACGATCTGCCCTATGACCGGTTCGTCCGGGAACACGTGGCGGGCGACCTGCTGCCCAACCCGCGTCTTTCGGCTGATGGCGCGTATCTGGAGTCTCCTCTCGCGACCACGTCCTACTGGTTCGGCGAGATTCTGAACAGTGCCACCGACTCGGTGAAATCGCGAGCCGATCAGGTGGATAACCAGATCGACGTTTTTTCCAAGACCTTTCTTGGACTGACTCTCGCGTGCGCCCGTTGCCACGACCACAAATTCGATCCGCTTCCGACGGCGGATTACTATGCGCTCGCCGGCGTGATGCATTCCACGCGCGTGCGCGAAGCGGTCATCGACAGCCCGCGGCGCCAGGCCGAAATCGCGCAGGTGCTGAGCCAGTATCCGGCGCGCCCGGCCTCCACGCGCCCGAAACTGCAACTGCGCGAAGGCGAGGAACTCTTTACCGGCTTCGATGCCTGGCGCGGGGAAGGGCAGGGGATTCGCGTCTCGGAAGGCGTTGCCGATACGTCCGGTCCCGGTTCTCTTGCGGCTACCGGTTCGCTCACCTCGCCCAAATTCAGGATGCCGCGGTTCTACGTTCACGTGCTTTTGCAGGGCCCGAAGTACGAGAAACCGAAGCTGGGTGAGGGTGACCTGCGCCTCACGCTGGTGGCCGACGATTACAAGAGTTCTCACTTTTTCCCCACCGGCGCGCCGGGCTTCACCTGGAAGACCGAGCGTATGACGCTCTCGAAAGACCGCACCTGCTACTTCGAACTCGTCGACCGTTCCCGAACCGGTTATCTCGCTGTCGCGGCGATCGTGATCTCCGATCACAGGGATCCCCCGGCAATCCTCGAAAACGCGGCGGTCTCCCCGTTCACGCCGAACCCGGATCTGGAAGCGCGCCTGCCGTTCTCCACTTTCGCCATGATCAGCCAGGACGAAGACCCGGCCAACGTCCGGCTGCACATTCGCGGCAGCCACCTCAATTTGGGGCCCGAAATTCCGCGCGGCTTTCCGCAAATTCTCCGACGCGAAACGGGGCCCGTCAGCGCCGGCTCCGGACGGCTGCAGTTTGCCGATTACCTGACCTCGGACGCGCGGCCGCTGCTTGCGCGCGTTATGGTGAACCGTATCTGGATGCACCACTTCGGCCGGGGCCTGGTCCGGTCCACCGATAACTTCGGGCGCATGGGCGATGCGCCGGCGAACGAGGTGCTGCTCGATACCCTGGCGCGCCGGTTTATCGACAGCGGCTGGAGTCTCAAAAAACTCCACCGGGACATCCTGCTCTCCGAGGCTTATGCGAAGACCGTCCCCATCCGCAGGCTGGAGGGCGAAGCGATTCGCGATGCCATGCTGCAACTCTCCGGACGGCTGGACAGCACGCTGTACGGGCCTTCCGTGGTGCCCTACATCAGCAAGTATCAGGACGGGCGCGGCAAGCCGCCGAGCGGGCCTCTGGACGGCAATGGACGCCGCAGTATCTACATTCAGGTTCGCCGGAATTTCCTCACGCCGATGTTTCTTGCGTTCGACTACCCGCTGCCGATTTCGACCATCGGGACACGCGGTTCGAGCGCCGTCCCGAGTCAGGCTTTGATGCTGCTGAATAATGAGTTCGTGCTGGAACAAGCCCGGCTGTGGGCCCGGCGCACTATCGCCGAAGGCCGCGGTCCGGACACGCTGGTGCGGTCCATGTATCTGGAAGCCTTCTCCCGCGTGCCCACGAGCGATGAGCAGGCCGCCGCGCTCGGTTATCTGCAGCAACACGGCGACAACGAAGAGAGCCGCGCCGATCTGGCCCATGTCCTGTTCAACACCGCGGAGTTTTCCTATGTCCAGTAGGCGTCAGTTCCTCGCCCGGACCGCCAACGGTTTTGGCGCGCTCGCCGCGCTTTCGCTCAACGCACTTTCCGCGAAAGGAGCCACGCGCGCGCCGCACTATCCGGCGAAGGCGAAGAGCGTGATTTTCCTGTTCATGGATGGCGGCCCGTCCCAGATGGACAGCTTCGATCCCAAGCCGCGCCTCAAGAAGGATCAGGGCCGGAAACTCCCGTTCCAGCCGCCCACCACGGTGTTCAACATCAGCGACAAGATCCTTGGCTCGCCGTTTACGTTCCAACAGTACGGGCAGTCCGGTACGCCCGTGAGTGAACTCTTCCCGCATGTCGCTACCTGCGTGGACGACATGACGATCATCCGCAGCATGGTGGCGGACCACTCCGAACACACCGCGGCCAATTATTTCATCCACTCCGGATCCGGCTTTCAGGGCCGGCCGAGCATGGGCGCGTGGGTCAACTACGGGCTGGGCAGCGTCTGCGAAAATCTGCCCGGATTCATCGTGCTCGAAAGCGGCCTGATTCCTCCGGGCGGCATGGACTGCTTCGGCGCCGGCTTTCTGCCCGCCACGTATCAGGGCACTCTTTTCCGCCGGGGCACGACTCCGGTGGCCGATCTGGAGCCACCGGCCGCGGAGCGCGCCAAACAACGCGAAAAGCTGCAACTGCTGAGCAAACTGAACGCGGGCATCGTGCAGCGATTCGCGGCCTCAAGCGAGGTGGAGGCCACGATTCAGAATTACGAACTCGCATTTCGCATGCAGACCGAGGTGCCCGACCTTCTGGATTTCTCCAAAGAGACGGAAGCGACGAAACAGATGTACGGTCTGGGCGATAAACTGACCGATGATTTCGGCCGCGAGTGCCTGTTGGCTCGGCGTCTGGTGGAGCGGGGCGTGCGTTTCGTGGAACTGCTGACGCCCGCGCGCAGCGGCTTCGATCGCTGGGACCAGCACTCGAATCTGGAGGATGGCCACCGCATCAACGCGCAGTCCGTGGATAAACCGATCGCCGGTCTTCTCAAAGACCTGAAGGCGCGCGGCCTGCTCGACGAAACGCTGGTGATCTGGGGCGGGGAATTCGGCCGTACACCGTGCGCGCAGATGGGCGATGCCGGTTTCAACAAGAGCGTGGGGCGCGATCATAATCCGTACGGCTTCACGATGTGGCTCGCGGGCGGGGGAACGAAGCCCGGTCTGGTCTACGGCGCGACAGACGAGTACGGCTACTTTGCGGTGGAGAACAAGGTGCACATGCACGACCTGCACGCGACGATTTTGCATCTGCTGGGTCTGGACCACAAACGCCTGACGTATCGGTACAGCGGCCGCGACATGCGCCTGACGGATGTGGCCGGCAATGTGGTTACCGATATTCTGGCGTAAGATGAAAACCCTGGTCCGGCTCGCCGCCTGCTTCAGTCTGCTGATCCCTGCCTTCGCGCAGACGCCAGCAAGAGAGCGCATGGTCATCGTGATCAGCCTCGACGGCTTTCCCGCCTTCGCGCTGGACGATCCGAAACTCCCCGTGCCCACGCTGCGGCAACTCATCAAAGACGGCACTGCCACGCGGATGACAGGCGTCAATCCGACCGTCACCTGGCCCAATCACACCGCGATGGTGACGGGCGTTCGTTCCGACGAGACCGGACTGCTCGCGAACGGAACCATTGTCCGCACCGGCGGCTGGCCTCCGGTGAAAGTCGAACCGATGCTCGATAAGGAGCAGATGGTGCACGTGCCAACGGTGTATGACGCGGCGCATCAGGCGGGCCTCACGACCGCCCAGGTGGACTGGGTTGCCGTCAATAAAGCGCCGGGCATTACCTGGAATTTCAATGAGTGGGCGACCGCGGACGGTCCGCTGGAGCAGGAGATGATCCGCAAAGGTGTGCTCACGTCCGCGGATCTCGAGAACTTCACCAAATCGAATATTCTCTTCCGGGATCAGACCTGGACGACCGCCGCGACTTATCTGATCCGCGAGCACAAGCCGAATCTGTTGCTGGTTCACTTCCTCTCGCTCGATTCGGTGCATCACACGTACGGGCCCGGGAGCCTGGCCGCTGCCTCCGCTATTGCGTTCCTTGACGGCTGTGTTGCCCGAATTGTGGATGCGGTGCGGGCAAGCGGCATGACTGACCGCACCACGTTCCTGGTGGTTTCCGACCATGGTTTCAGGAAATACACGAAGCAGGTGAACCCGGGTGTGGCTCTCGCCGCCGCGGGACTGGGCGAGCAGGTTTTCGTGCTGCCCGAAGGCGGCTCGGCCTACGTGTATTTCGACTCGGCAAAGGCCGCCGAACTCGGCCCGGTGGTGAAAAAGGCGCTGGAAAATGTTGAGGGCCTCGACCGGATCGTTGGCCCGGATGGCTTCGCGGCGATGGGACTGCCCCAGCCTGACCGCGATCCGCAGATGTACCAGTTGCTGCTCACCGCGCGCGACGGCTACTCGTTTATCGGCGCGACGGGAGGTCCGGTCACTTCCGCGACGCTGCAACAGGCCGGCAGTCACGGCTATCCGGCCTCCGATCCCGCGATGGATCCTGTTTTTATCGCCAGCGGTTACGGCGTCCGCCCCGGCGCGCGACTGGGGAGAATACAGAACATTGACGTGGCCTCCACGATCGCGGAACTGCTGGGGGTTGCTTTGCCCAACGCCAAAGGGAAACCGGTTCCGATCCGTTGAGCTGGTCCGCTGAGGTGGCTTGACATCCGGTCCCTCTGGTCGATAGAATCCAGCCAGCCCTTTCTTTCAGCGGCCCGCCACGCAGCAGGTCTGTCCGCCGTCAGGCTCCCGGTAAGCAGCCTTCCTCTCCTGCGCTGCAAGTCCCCGGCGCATCCCCTCAAAACCTCAAACCCAACGGGAGTGCTTCGCCACTCCGGAGATATTTTTCATGGCGCTTACGCGTAAAACACAAGAATCTTTGCTCGACAGAGGCTATTCACGCCGGCAGATTGCCCGGATTTCCATGGGGGCGGCCGCGGCCATCCCCTTCTTCACTGAATTTGCGCAGGCTCAGCAGGTTGCCCGCGCGTCGGGCGCCGCGGGGGCCCGGATGCAGAGGGCCTTCGATCCCGAGGCCGTTGTCATCAGTTCCAACGAGAACCCGATGGGTCCGTGCCAGGCCGGCATCGAAGCCATGGCCAAGGTTGGCCCGCTCGGCTGGCGCTACCGCCCGCAGGGGGAAAACCTGGAATTCGAGACCCTGCTTTACAAGACCGAGAACGTGAAGCCGGAGTACGTGAACGGCTATCCCGGTTCCAGCACGCCGCTGGCGAACTGCGCGCCGGCGTTCACGTCGCCGACCCGAAGCTGGGTGATGGGAAGTCCGGGTTACGGCAGCGGGGCCGGCCGGTTTGTCGGCAACAAAGTCGTCAAAGTCCCGCTGCGGAAAGACTATTCACACGACGTGGAAGCGATGATCGCCGCCGATCCGAACGCCGGCGCCTACTACATCTGCAACCCCAACAACCCGAGCGGGACACTGACTTCGCGCAAGGATTTCGAGTACATCCTGGCCAACAAGAAGAAAGACGCGGTGCTGATTATCGATGAGGCCTACGTCCATTTTGCAGGGCCCGAGGTTTACTCGACGGACCTGGTGCGGCAGGACAAGGATGTGGTTGTGCTGCGCACGTTTTCGAAGATCTACGGCATGGCGGGCCTGCGGGCCGGCGCGCTTTACGGGCGTCCCGACCTGCTTGCGAAAGTCGCGGAATATGGCCGCGGCGGGAACCTGCCGGTCACGGCGACTGCCTGCGCGGCGGCCAGCATGAAACTGGGACCCGCGCTGATGAAAGAACGCGTGGCGATTAACAAGAAAAACCGCGATTATACCTGGGAACATCTCGAGAAAGTCGGCGTCAGTTACATTCCGTCGACGTCGAATTTCTTCATGATGTCCGTGAAAGGCATGACGGGCGCGCAGGTGGGACAGGCCATGGCGGCGAAGAAGATCATGCTGGCGGGGAACCGGTGGCCGGAGTGGCCCGAACATATCCGGGTGACGGTTGGCACGTATGAGGAAATGACGAAGTTCAACGCGGCGCTGGATCAGGTGCTTAAAGAGGGACCGAAGGCGTGAGAAGCCATTGGGGGCCCGCTCCAGGCGGGTGGGCTCCCGATTTGCGGCCGCGCGGAAATCCGGATGTCTTCCGTGCGGCCGCTCTGTTCGGAAGTTGCACTACCTGATGCTGATGGTCACCGGGTTGCTGTTCTGACCGTCGACGGTCAACACGACATTCACGTCACCCGTCCCCGTCAAACTGGCCGGAATGCGGATATTCGCCTGATCGAGGCCGACGAAGGTTCCTTGCGCGCCCGCGTACACCACATCGGCACTTACTCCACCGATGGTGGCGCTTACGTTGGCCAGCGAAGTCCGGTTGCGGAAACCCGTCCCGAAGGCAATCAGGAACAGCTGCTCAGACTGGCCGGCGCGGGTCACCGGCACCGTTGAATATTGATTCGTCGCCGAATTGAGCTGCAGCACGGGCTCCACGGACTGCGAGCCGTCGGCCCTGATGCGGAGAGCAACCGCGGCCGCAACCCCCTTACCGTTCGAATTCGCCGCGAACAGGCCCGGTGTCACGTTCCCCACCAGCGTCGTGCCCTGACCCACCGTGTTCCCGTTGAGCAGCACCGATATCGCGGCCGATCCGGTGGCGGTGCCGGACGGCATCTGATACGAGATCTGGCTGGGAGACGCATAGAACAGCGGCGCCGTGCGGCTGATCCCTGCCGAGTCTTTGACCTGGACCTGCGCTCCGCCGAGCGTGGTGGGCAACGGATTCGTGGTGGCGGATGCCGTGCCGGAGGCCAGCCCCGTACCGAACAACGCGCCGATTGCCTCGGGAGCGAGCGAACCGGCCGCATAGCTGGCGGCGGAGGTCGAGGTGACGGACCCTGTCGTGCCTGATCCGTCGAGCGGCACCGTCAGACTGAGGTCGGCGCCGTAATCGCGGACATGATCGCGCCAGACCGTGTGATAGTGGATCTGGTTGCGGAAGACGATGCCGCTCTGGCAGACAAATTCCACCCAGACGCCCGGGCCGTCAATCCGGGCGTAGTTGGTGTTGGCGTTCAGGAACGAGGACGCATCTCCGGACACGCCATTGCCGGTAAACGCGATGTACGTCCCGTCCAGTTCGTTCTGATAAATCGACAGCAGGGTTGCCGCCACGGTGGCGTCCATATCCTGCACCCACGGCTTCATCGCCTCCAGCGCCAGCTGCTTCTGGGCGGCGGACAGGCTGCTGACCGGGACTCCGACTTTCGTGGCCGGGAAGGTTCCGCTGCCGCCGTTCGTCTCGCCCGGAATCAAGGTCGCGTCGCTGAACGTCTGCGTGAGTCTGGCGGCGGCCAGTTGCGCGGAGTTGAGCGACGCCAGCATGGCCGCCATCGCGTCGTGTTCCTGCGTCAGCGGCGCGTAGGTGGCGCCGCCGACGGTAAAAGTAAGTGGCTCCAGACCATAGAAATGCGGTGTCGTCGAGATGATGTGGCCCTGATTGAAACCGATATTCGCGGCATAGTGGTGCCCGCCGAACTGCATCATCCACGCCCCGGTGTTGCTCGGCGTGTTCAGAAAGGCGAGGTAGTAATTGCCCGAGCCGTAGCTGAGGCCGCCGCCCGGACCGCCACCGCCTCCGGGACCACCGCCGCCCGGACTACCCCCTCCGCCGGTATTCTGCGCCGCCAGGATGTCATCCGCCATCCGGA
>Ga0118677_10012527_pt1 | contig 12416 bp, 8 predicted proteins | sample AliMusrvi5mmetaG_FD_86154 | JGI IMG/M metagenome (GOLD analysis project Ga0118677, IMG submission 86154)
TCATCGGCCAGAGGCTCCCGCACAAACGCTTGCGAGGCTTCGACTACCAAGCCCCAGTCCCGGCTCCCACGCCCGGTGAAAAATCCCCGCGCCGCGATTGGCGCAAGCGGACCCGCGAAATGGAACTGCGCAACCCGCGTCGCCGGGCCGACGAGTGAACCTATCGGTGAAACAACTCGCAAGATCTCCCGTATCTGCTGCGCAGCAGCTTACCAAGATACGATCCAACCATGAAATACTCCTTGCAATCCGCCGCCGCCCTCACTGGCATGCTCCTGTCCGCCATCCCGTGTGCCGCCAACGACTTCTTTCTGAAAGACGGTGACAAGGTCGTCATGATGGGCGACAGCATCACCGAACAACATTTGTATAGCAGTTATGTGGAAGCCTGGGCGCTCACCCGTTTCCCAGCTAAAGATATACGTTTCTTCAACGTAGGTATCGGCGGCGATGGCGCTGGCGGCGGCAGCGAACGCTTCAAGCGCGATGTGCTGACCCTCGCTGCCACCGCCATGACTGTGAACTTCGGAATGAACGATTGCGGCGGGCCCGGAAGCACTTTCAATGAGGGCCAGTACAAGAACTTCACCACCGCCATGCAGAAAATCGCCGACCAAGCGAAAATTGCTAACATCCGAGTCGCCTGGTGCACCACGACCCCCGCCGAAGTGATGGATGAGGGCCCGTCTGTCCTGCCATTCATCCAAAACCTCGAAAAATTCTCCGCCGCTGTCAAGCAGACCGCCGCAGCTAACGGCAACGCCCTGTTCATTGACCAGTTCCATCCGTTCGTTGCGGCCATCGACAAGGCCCGCGCCACCAATCCCAAAAACCGCATCGGTGGCGGTGATGTCGTCCATCCCGGTCCTCCTGGCCAAGCCCTAATGGCGGCCGAAATTCTCAAGGGTATGGGCTTCCCGCCGCTAGTGGCAGCAGCCGAAATTAACGTCGCCTCGCGCAAAGTCATCCAACAAGTCAACTGCACGATCGACGAAATCAAGATCGCCGCCGATGGAACCATTCAGTTCCAACAGAAGGACAATGCCCTGCCATTCTTTCCCGAGACGGATGCCAAAGGCATTCTCCAATGGGTGCCAATCCGCGAGCAAATGAACGATTACCACTTGAAGATCGTCGGCCTCAAGCCTGGACAGTATGAGGTTCGCTTGGGCGGGGTGAAGGTGGCCGATGGCTCAGCCGCCGAGTTAGGTGCCGGGGTCAATCTGGCAGCAGCAGTTCTAAGCACCGGCCCAATTGCCGAACAACTGAAGTCCGTCTGGTCCGCCATCAATGCCAAAAACAGCTATTTCCATGATAAAATCTTTGGCGGGGTGTTGCGTGCTGGTGGCGTTCCCGAGTTTATGGAGATAACTCAAGAACAAGTCGAAGCCAAGCGCAGCGCGGTTTTTAACGAACGCATGAAGAAAATGCCTGAGTTGTTCGAGGCGATCCGAAAATCCCTGGTCATCCAGGCTCATCGGGTCGAGATCGTGCCCGTCACCGCTAAGTAGCTTGCAATGCTTCCCATTCCTCACTCATCCACCCATACTCACCTAACTGCAGAAACCATAGATAACAAATAATCAAAATTATGAAAATGTATCAGCCTTGGATGAACGCTCTGGCAGTGCTTGCTGGCCTTCTCACCGCCGCATCCAGCGCCACCGCTTCAGTGCCGCGTCCCGAGCACCCTCGGCCGGATCTGCAGCGCGACAATTGGCTAACGCTTAATGGCGAGTGGCAGTTCGAGATCGAAAAGGCAGCCGATGGCGATGCTCGTGGTCTGAGTTATGGCAAAGATCTCAATGCCAAGATCACCGTCCCGTTCTGCCCCGAGAGCAAACTCTCCGGCCTCGGCCTCGGCAACAAAGAGAAACTTAAGCACGTCTGGTATCGCCGAACTTTCGACCTGCCCCAGACCATGATCGGTAAACGTGTGCGTATTCACTTCGGTGGCGTCGATTACCAGTCTTGGGTCTATATCAACGGCCAACTCGCCGGCTCTCATATCGGCGAGAGCGCCGCCTTCAATTTCGAAATTACCAAATCTCTCAAAACCGGCCCTAACGAAGTTGTCGTCAAGGTGCTCGACGACATGTGGTCCGGCCTTCAACCGCGGGGCAAACAATCACCCGATGACAGTGGTGGTTGCATCTACACCCGAACCACCGGCATCTGGCAGAGTGTGTGGCTGGAGGCCGTAGGGACATCATTCCTCGAAAATATCTCAGTGATTCCCGATCCGGATAACTCGCGGGTGCTCATCGATGCAAAAATAAACGGCAATGACACAGATCTAACTCTCACGGCGGAGGCGTTCGCAGACGGCAAACTCAGCGGATCAGACAGTGGCAGAGGCCCGTGGCTCAACACTCTGGTGCTTAATCTCAAGGATAAGAAACTCTGGGAACCCGGCGTTCCGTTCCTGTATGACTTGAAGCTCACTCTCTACAGCGGCAAAGATAAGATCGATGAACTCAATAGCTATTTCGGCTTGCGAAAAATCGCCATCGACGGCCGAAAAATATTGATCAACGGCAAGCCGGTGTTCCAACGCCTGATCCTCGATCAGGGGTTTTATCCGGATGGCCTGTGGACCGCTCCCTCAGATGAGGAACTCAAAAATGATATCACAAGGTCGATGGCCTGCGGCTATAATGGTGCCCGCCTCCATCAGAAGGTGTTTGAACCGAGATTCTTGTATTGGGCCGATAAGCTCGGATACATGGTTTGGGGCGAGTTTCCTGACTGGGGCTTCGATTTTAAACCCGAGGCCTACTCGGCTTATGTCAATGAGTGGACTGAGGTTCTGCTGCGCGACCGCAATCATCCAGCTATCGTCGGTTGGTGCCCATTCAATGAACAAGACAAAAGAGCAGGTGAACTCTCAAAGATGATTTGGAGTCTAACTAAAGCCATTGATCCGACCCGGCCGGCGTTAGAAACAAGCGGCTGGACACACACGCTGCCGCACCCGGAAGTCATGGATGCCCACGATTATGAAGGCAAGCCTGAAATCCTCCGCAATCGCTGGATGAAGCAACTTGCCGTCCCAGTTCAAGACGGGTCGGCTCCAGTGGGTAACAGTACCACCGCGCCATCAAAGGCCGAGCGCGTCATCCCGTGCATGGTGAGTGAAATTGGAGGCGTCGGTTGGTCCACAGAAGGCGGTTGGAGTTATGGCGAGGGCCCAAAAAGCCTAGACGAGTTCTATGCCCGATACCAAGGCACGATCGACGCCATGCTCGATAACCCACATCTCTTCGGATTCTGTTATACACAGTTGACTGACGTCGAACAGGAAAAGAACGGCCTCTACTACTATGATCGAAAACCCAAGTTCGATGTGGCCAAGATCCACGCTATTACATCGCGTCAGGCCGCTTACGAGCGAGGCCCCGCAGAGGGAAAATGACCTAATTCATCCATAGATAGGATCCTTACCTTATAAATTTAGCATGGGGATGATCCATTTGTTTCAACCCTGCCATAGACCGATTATCATGACTACCAAATTCATCTGCTGCTGCTTCATTGTCGCTAGTGCGCTTGCGGGTTCGCTCCAGGCCGCCGCTCCGCCACCGGCTAAACCAAATATATTACTTATGATTGGTGACGATATTGGTTGGGGTGATATTGGATGTTACGGCTCGAAGCAGATCAAGACGCCAAACATCGATCAGTTGGCGACCGAAGGCATGCGTTTCACCAGCGGCTATGTCACAGCCGCGCTGTGCAGTCCGTCGCGGGCGGCGATGTTGACGGGGAGATATCAGCAGCGCAATAGCTTGGAGAATAACCGGCTGGCCGAAACGAAGAACATGGGGCTTGATCTCGGCCTGAAGACATTGGCGGATGTGCTTGGCGCCGCTGGGTACGCCACGGGTCTGGTGGGTAAGTGGCATTTGGGTGTGGGCGAAAACAAGGAATTCACACCGTTGCGGCGCGGTTTTCAGGAGTTTTTCGGCTTTTATAGTTATGAAACGAGCTACACTCCAGCCAGTCTGATCCGGGGTGAGGAACCGGTGAAGGAGACCCGGCGCAGCACCGTCGCGTTCGCCGAAGAAGCCTGTGCCTTCATAGACCGCCATGCAGACAAACCGTTCTTTTTGGAAGTTGCATTCAATGCGGCCCACACGCCGTTAGAAGGGGCTCGAAAAGACATTGTGGCGGACAAGTTTTCTGATGTCACAGATCCGAATTTCACCAATTCGCCGGTCAATGATGCCAAGCGGCGAAACTTCTGCGCTTTGGTCACTGAGATGGATGAGCAAATTGGCCGCATCATGGCCAAGTTAAAGGCAAGCGGTCTTGATGGGAAAACACTTGTCATCTATATCTCCGATAACGGTGGCTGGATCTCCCAAGGTGGCAACAATGGCCCCCTCCGCGGTGGGAAATGGGGGATTTACGAGGGCGGCCAACGGGTGCCGTTCGTTTGGCGCTGGCCCGGTGTGCTGCCTGCGGGTATGGAGTATTCCGAGCCAGTTAGCTCTCTGGATTTCATGCCCACCTTTGCCGCCATGGCCGGCACGGTGCCGCCAAAAGACGTGGACGGGTTGGATGTGCTGCCATTCCTCCGGGGTGAGAAGACTGACGCACCACATGGCGACCTGTTCTGGAAACTCAACGACCAATGCGCAATCGTTCGCGACCATTGGAAGGCAGTGCGATTCAAAGGCAAGCCGAAGCAACCGGAGTTGTATGAACTTGGCAAGGACCCGGCTGAACAGAATGATCTCGCTAGCCAGAGGCCGGACATGGTGGCTGATCTCAACAAGGCGTGGGATGCTTGGAATGCCACCATGCCCCCGGCATTCGTGCCACCAAAGCCCGCCACGGTGAAACCAGCTGAATCTAAATAAGGAATCGATGATCCTACCCATGAAAGAGTATATCGCAACCATCGCGCTCACCCTGCTCGCTCTAATTCAAGCGGGATTCGCCCAATACCCGGGCTGGCAACACACAGGCTCATTTTATATACTAACTAACCCGGAAGGGGCTGATTTACCAGCCACAGCCACGGAAGAAGGATTTCCGCTGTTGTTAAGGCTGGACAAGGATGCCTTTGATTTTACTCAGGCCCAGGCCAAGGGCGAGGATCTGCGCTTCGCTGCGGCGGGCAAGCCTCTGGCCTATCAGATTGAGGAGTGGAATGCCACCGGGTCCATCATCTGGCTGCGCATCCCGACGATCAAGGGCAACGCGCACCAAAAGATTGACATGTTTTGGGGCAAGTCCGATGCCAAGACTGAGTCGAATGGCAAGGCTGTGTTCAATGAATCAAACGGATACGTCAGCGTTTGGCACTTGGATGACCCAGCCAAGGATGAGACGCAAAATCTCGAAGGCAAGGACCAGGGAACCGTGGCCGCAGCAGGTGTGATAGGGCAGGGCCGGCATTTTGAATCTGGCAAAGGCATCAATTGCGGCGATAGCATTACCACTTTTCCTACTGGTTCCAGTCCGCATTCCACCGAGCTATGGTTCAAAGCCGAGAGATCGGGGGACCGCATTGTGTGCTGGGGCAATGGCGAGCCCAAGGCTGTCGTGCAAATGATTCTGGGCAAGCCGCCGCACATGTCGATGGATTGTTATGGATCCGGTTCGGGCATTTCGGCCACCAGCAAGATTCCGATGAACGAGTGGATACACGTGATTCATACCTGCCAGAAGGGTGATTCCCGGCTATATGTCAATGGCCGTCTCGAGGGTAGCTCGGCCAGTGCAGATAATCCATTGGATATCAAGAGTCCGGCAAAGATGTGGATGGGAGGGTGGAGCGGCTATGTGTTCAAAGGCGATATGGATGAGGTGCGTATCTCCAAGGTCGCTCGCTCAGCCGATTGGGTGAAGCTTCAGTATGAAAATCAGAAACCTCAGCAAACCGTGGTTGGTCCACTGGTGCAGGCAGGCACCGAGTTTGTGGTATCTGTCAAATCAATTAGCCTGCTAGAAGGCAAGAGTGTTACCGTTCTCGCAAAGGCGGGTGGAGCTCAGAAACTCTACTGGATCATCAAACGGGGCGCTCAGGAAACCGTCGCCGCAGTTGACCGGTTCTCCTACACGTTGGATGCTGGCCGGGTTGCGGCTGACTCGTCATTGACCCTCCAACTCAAGGCGGTTTTTGGCGATCAGATAAAGACATTGGACATCCCCGTTGCCATCAAGAAGGATATTCCCGATCCTGTATTTACCTTGCAGGCCCCCGCGACGTGGAATGGCCGAGACACCATCGACGTGCTGCCGCAGATTGCCAATCTTCAGGCATTGCAGACCAAGGGGGCCGCTGATGTGAAATGCAAGTGGGTGGTTTCCGGTATGGCGCTGCTCAAAGAGGAAACCCCAGGAAAACTGATCCTAAAACGCTCCCAAAACAGTGGTAAGCTGACCGTAACCGCCACCGCCACGAATGGCGGAACGCCCGTCTCACAGACGATCCAGATCACAGTCAAGGAACCTGCCAGAGAATTGTGGGTGCAGCGCCTGCCAGATAAGGATGAGAAAGCCGTTGATAATCAGTTCTTTGCCCGCGATGACAAAAACGAAGGCACGCTGTATTACAACGGATCCCTAGATGACCATGCTGACTCGGTCTTCCTGAAGGTCTATGCCGACGGCAAGCCGCTCAAGACCGAGATCCAGCAGCCCAAGGCTGACAAGAGTTATGCGTTCACGGTCAAGCTCAAGCCGGGCCTTATCATCTACAAGGTCGAGTTCGGCACCAAGACCGGCAATGTCGAGAAAACCCAGCAGACAGTCAATAATCTGGTCTGTGGAGATGCTTACATGATCCAGGGCCAGTCCAATGCGGTTGGCTATAATTACGAGAACACCGACAAACGGCAGGATCTGACCCGCACCAACAGTCCCTGGATCCGATCCTTCGGCGGCAACGGTGAGGTCGGTGGCGACCCACTTGCCGGAGGCTGGGGCAACGCCGTGGTCGAGAGGCTCACGCCCACCTCTCCGGACCGCATCTATTTCATCAGTGCATGGGGCATGGCAATGGCCAAAAAACTCGTTGAGGATGAGAAGATTCCCATTTGCATTCTCAACGGGGCTGTGGGCGGCACGCGCATTGATGAACACATGCCAGATCACACAAGAACGGCCAACAAAGAGCGGCCAATCTATAGCAATCTTAAGCAGCGGGTGATTGCGGCGAAGTTAACCCATGGTATTCGCGGTGTGCTCTGGCACCAAGGCGAAGCCGACCAAGGGTTTGACGGCCCGGACAATTGTTATGGCTGCGAAATGTACCAGCAGTACTGGCTGGATCTGACTGCGGCATGGAAACAGGATTTTCCTAACCTCAGGAATTACTACATCTTCCAAATTTGGCCCAACGCCTGCTCCCAGGGTGGCAACCGCCATAGTGACAAGCTGCGCGATGTCCAGCGCGGCCTGGCACGCCTCTATTCAAGCCTCACAGTCATGCCCACGCTTGACATCCCTAGCGGAGCCAACTGCCACTTTAAAACATCTGACTACGAGGTCATGGGCCTGCGCATGGCACCTCTTTTGGAGAGGGATGCTTGCGGCAGGGTCTTTGCCCAGCCGGTTAGCGCGGCCGATCTGAAACACGCGAGCTATACCAGCGCCAAGCACGACGAGATTGCGTTGGAGTTTGACCAGCCAGTGGCATGGATTGACGCTGTGGCCAGTCAGTTGTATTTGGACGGTGAGGGTGGCAAGATCACCTCTGGCAGCGTCTCCGGAAACGTGCTAACACTCAAGTTGGCGGCTTCGGTCACCGCGAAGACCATCACATATCTAACTGACAAGAAATGGGATCCCAAGACCCTGCTTTACGGGAAGAATGGCATCGCAGCGCTAACGTTCTGCGAGGTGCCGCTGGAAGCCGCTAAATAGCCTCACTGAAGGATCTAACGAATCAATAACATATAATCATGAAAGCAAGACGAAACAAGCAATCCACCTTCGAACTGAATTTCCTTATTGCAGCCATGTTCTCTCTTCCGCTGATTATACCAGCAGCGGCGGCCGATTGGCAGCCTGCCGCCGGGCCATTGAAGACGCGCTGGGCGAAGGACGTGTCGCCGGAGCACGCCCTGCCGGAGTATCCGCGGCCACAGATGGTCCGCAAGGACTGGCAGAATCTCAATGGCTTGTGGGACATTAAGCTTGGTGATGGTACGGAGGCAAAGATTTTGGTGCCCTTCGCGGTTGAATCCGCTTTGTCTGGCGTGATGAAGCACGTGGACCGCCTGACCTATCGCCGAAGCTTTGACATTCCCAAGGCATGGAGCGGGCAGCAGGTGATTTTGCACTTTGGCGCTGTGGATTGGGAAGCCAAGGTGACTCTCAACGGCAAAGAGCTCGGTATGCACCGTGGCGGCTATGATGCATTTAGTTATGATATTACGGGATCCCTGAAGAATGACGGAGTTCAGGAGATTGCGGTTGAAGTGTTTGATCCGACAGATCTCGGCGGCCAAGCGCGCGGCAAACAGAAACTTAAGCCCGGCAGTATCATGTACACTCCGACCACCGGGATCTGGCAAACTGTTTGGCTAGAGCCGGTGGTCCCGACTCACATTGAATCGCTGAGGATCGTCCCCGATGTCGATCAAGGGTGTGTGCGGATCAAGGTGGCTGCCGTCGCGGGAAAAGACGACGGTAACTTATTGGCAGGCGTTGAAGTTTATGACGGGCCGACTAAGATCGGTGAGGCAAAAGGTGCAGCGGGCGACGAACTGGTGGTCAAGATTCCCAGTGCCAAATTGTGGTCGCCCGAGACTCCCTTTTTATATGATTTGAAAGTGACCGCCAGTGGTCAGCGATTGTCGCCTCAAGCCGACTCTGTGACGAGTTACTTTGGCATGCGCAAGATCGCGCTTGGCAAGGATGATAAAGGCGTCACCCGCATGATGTTCAATGGCAAGCCGGTGTTTCAGGTTGGGCCGCTCGACCAAGGATTCTGGCCAGACGGGATCTATACGGCACCCACCGACGAGGCCCTCCGCTTTGATATCACAGAGACCAAGCGGCTCGGCTTCAACACCACACGCAAGCACGTCAAAGTCGAGCCAGACCGCTGGTATTATTGGTGCGACAAGCTCGGATTATTGGTCTGGCAGGATATGCCCTGTGCCAACTCATACACAGACAAGCATCAGCCGCTCGATAATCCACAGTTCAAATCGGAACTGGTGAACATGGTGACAAGTCATTGGAATCACCCGGCCATCATCATGTGGGTGGTTTTCAATGAGAACCAGGGCCAACACGACACGGAGGAGCTTGTGGCGGCTGTCAATGTTCTCGATCCTTCGCGCTTGGTCAACAATGCCAGCGGCAATGATGATAAAAACTGTGGCGACGTGATCGACAAGCACAGTTATCCCGGTCCTGATTCTCCAAAGCCGGAAGCTAACAGGGCGGCGGTTCTGGGCGAGTTTGGAGGACTCGGCCTGCCGGTGGACGGCCACACTTGGAGCAAGAAAACCTGGGGCTACCAAGGCACCAAGAGTATCGATGATCTAACCAGCGGGTATGAGAAGTTGCTGGCCAAGGCATGGGAGCTCAATGCCCAAGCCGGTTTGTCTGCGGTGATATACACCCAGCTGACTGATGTTGAAACCGAGTGCAACGGACTGCTCACCTATGACCGGGAACTCAACAAGGTGCTCGCGGAGCGGGCTGCGGCGGCGAACACTGGCAAACAAGCTAAACCCTAACTATGTAGGCCGAGTTTCATAAGACTCAAGGTCAGATGAAACAAGTATGACTCGGATCTTTCGGATAATTCTGCAGGATCATCAACCATCCCCGCTCTAACTGGATTCAAATCGATATATGCCGCCATCGTTTGAGCCGCTTCGCCATTTCCACCAGCATCACACTATTGTACAGGCGCTTCAGCCGCTGCAGCAACTCCCCGTCACTCAATCCTCCTGCTGCCAGCGGCGGAACCTCCAATAATATGTGAATATGATTGCAGATAATTTCAAATATCCCCAATGGACCACGCCACCCACAACAAAATCGTCCCCTTCATTTGGTCCATCGCTGACGACTGCCTCCGCGATGTCTTTGTCCGTGGGAAATACCGCGAGGTCATCCAGCTCATGGTCCACCTGCTGTTCGAGCCGGTGAAGAAAAAGCTGCCGCCCGTCATCACCATCTACGATCCCGCGTGCGGCTCCGGCCGCATGCTCACCGACGCCCAGGACTTCATCCTCGATCCCGAGGGCTCCATCCGCTCGAAGGCCGCCATCTACCTCTACGGCAAGGAGGTCAACCCGGAGACCTATGCCATCTGCAAGTCCGACATGATGATCAAGGTCAACAACCCCGAGAACATCCGCTACGGCTCCACCCTCGCCACCGACGAGTTCTCCGGCCTCCGCTTCGACTCATGCTCTCCAACAAGAAAACACCCGACAGCAAGGGCAAGATCCAGCTCATCGACGCCTCCCAGCTTTACGAAAAGCTCCGCAAAAACCTCGGGGCCAAAAACTGCGCCTTCACCGGCGACCACATCACCCAAATCACCCGCGCCTACCTCGACCTGCTGGACACCGGCAAGCAGTCGGTCGATGGCCTCAAATCCCAGGTCTTCGACAACAAGGAATTCGGCTTCTGGAAAGTCATAGCCCAGTAACTGTGTTTTCCGGCAAGCGGAATTTGGAATTATTTTGAGTTCGGCGTTTCAACGTGCTTCTGGTGGGGGCTAGCCCCCACACCCCCAGGATTTTACGCATTGTTGCGACACCGGCGGCATGGACCCTCAGACGTTGGTTCCCAACGTCTGAAGACCGCCGTGTGTCGTTGCCCTGGGCGCTCAGGTTGCTTCCCAGCAGTGCCCTATCCTCCCGGGCAACCGGGTGATTTAGTCAGGAATCTTCCTGGATTGCAGCTTGAGTTAGATGGAGTCCGCAGCGCCTCATGCGAGTTTGAAATTTTCGTCCTTGAGGAGGCGGTTGAGCAAGACGATGAGCTTGCGCATCACGGCAACTATCGCGACTTTGTGGATTTTGCCCTTGGAGATGAGGTGCGCGTAGAGGGCCTTGAGGATCGGATTGTACCGAATTGCCGATGTGGCGCTCATGTAGAGCACTTTGCGGACCCGCGAGCGGCCTCCATGGATGTGGCGCTTCTTGTTGCTTTTCGCACTGTCGTCATTGTGCGGTGCCACCCCAACACGGGCGGCCGCCTCATTGCCGCTGAGTTGCCCCAACTCGGGCATGAAGGCGAGCAGAGTGGCGGTGGTGATATCATACAGAATCGTTCCTCCTTCCGGGACAACACACCCCAACTCTTTGAATGCTAACGACAGGTCAACCGGCCCCTTTCCGGACGCAATGTCCTTGGCAAGTGTTCTGGTCTGAATGAGTCGATACGTCAAACCGTCGATCCGGTATGCTTTGAAAGATAGGTCTTCATTGGCCTCAGTGAGCTGAATCACGAGACCTGCAATAAGCGCGACGATTGTCGATAATTTCATAGTCGTTTGTCTGCCGAACGTCAAGGGTGATGCGTCGGCGCGGTGGGCTCCGAACTAACTACCGGGCTTCTCGCCGTCGCATCCACCCGCTTGTTCGGCTTCTTCAATTCTCGTGCTTGAGCATAAACGGATTGTGAAAAGGCTCCGCTGGAAATTCCGCTAATTCGTCTCCCATGCACGCGAGCGGATCAGTGATAACAACAGGCTCAAAGGCCTTGCCGCGAACGTCGGAGAAGATAATGCGACGAACCGGAATCTCGTCACCGCTAGGGGACAAATGCTTGGTTCGTGAATCAAAAAATCTTTCTTCCACCAATTCACCATTAGATTTTCTATACCCATAACTTCCTTTGAATAGTTCGGTTTGATATTTGTCGTAAATCCTGCAGTTCAGTGGATTTCCATGGGGATCGATGCGATAGATAACGATGAAGGCTAATGCTCCATCTGAATCAAAACTGTATTTGTTAAGAGTAAGACTATCCGCCCTCTGCAACCAAACGACTCGTGTGCCGTCCCTCTGCAAAGTCGCAATCATGTTGGGATCTCTTGCCTGTTCACCGGGGCCATTTGCATGCCCGTCTTCCCGTCTCACGGGTTTGCCGCTGGTATCGGACGGAACTCTTTGGATCTTTGGACTGGTCTGCTGCGAATATCGTGTCCCCGCGTAAAAAGCTGATCCAAGAGCTGCAATTAGCAGGACGCCGCAAATAACAGGTTTCGATGGTTGCCAAGTAATCATTTATCTATGCCGAACGTCAAAGGTGATGCGGCGGCGCGGTGGACGTTGCTCTAACTAGCGGGCCTCTCGCCGTCGCATCCACCGACTTGTTAGCCTTCTTCATTATCTGATGAGCAATAGGACAACCGATTTCTCGTCCACGCTCTCCAAACTCTCTCTGAATGTCCGAATACCGTCAAGCATCGCACCTCCAATATC
>Ga0118677_10012528_pt1 | contig 12416 bp, 13 predicted proteins | sample AliMusrvi5mmetaG_FD_86154 | JGI IMG/M metagenome (GOLD analysis project Ga0118677, IMG submission 86154)
CCCTCCACGACCAGCAAGCCGTAGATCAGCCAAGCGGGCGTGGGGCAGAGGCGGCGGATGGGGGTGGCGGAGGTCATGTCAGCGGATTATCTTGCGATTTGGCGGACTGTTCGCAGGTCGCCCAGGACCAGTCGTTGCAGCGGATTGTTGCCAGGACAGGAACCTGGATGAGGCTACTCGTGTTTACGTTGAGTGATGTCGCATTTCGGTAATGCCTGCTCCAACTTTTCCACACCCTCGTCCGTCACGCCAGTTTCGAACAGGACCAGCCTTTGCAGCCTCACCAACCCACGCAGTCGAGTCAGACCAGTGTCGGTAACGGCCGTGTTCCTCAGGTCTAGAGACTGCATCTTTGTAAGGTTCCGAATGTGTTCTAGTCCGGCATCGGTCACCTTCGTAAATGCTACGTCTAACGATTCCAGGTCGGGCATGTTCTTGAGATGTCGTAATCCAGCGTCAGTCACCTTCGTGTCAGATAGGTCTAACGAGCGGAGGTTGGGCATCTCTTCGAGGAGTTCCAGCCCATTGTCAGTTACCTTCGTCATCCCCAAATTTAGTGAACGGAGAGAGTGCAGTGCCTTGAGACATGCCAGTCCGTTGTCGGTTACGTTCGTATTCCACAGGCTCAACGCTCGTAGCTGTGCCAAGACTTTGATGTGCCTCATTCCGGCGTCGGTTACCGCCGTGCAAGCCAAGTGTACCTTTTGCAGTTCCGGCAACGCCTTGAGGAATTTCAGGCCACTGTCGGTCACCTTCGTGCCTCCCAGGCTCACCGATTGGAGATGCGGCAACGCTTTGAGATATTCCAGTCCTGCGTCGGTAACCTTTGTGTTCGACACGTTTATCGAACGGAGGCAGGACATCGCTTCGAGGCGTTCCAGTCCTGCATCGGTAACCTTCGTGCCCACCAGATCCAGCGAACGGAGACGAGGGAATTCTTTAAGCTTGTCTATAAGTTCTGCATCGGTAACCTGGGTGCCACTGAAATCAACTTTAATGACCGGCTTACCTGGACCCGATTCATCCCGAGTGACCTTGCCGCCCAGCTTCTTGATCTCCGCAATCGCCTTGGCTTCATCCGTCTTCGGTTCCGCCGCCCAGCAGACGAAAGGGGCGAGCGACAAGCCCAGCGTCAGCATCAAGAGCGTGATACGGTTCATGGAATCGTCCTTTACGAGAAATCACGGAAGCAGCCGCCCGAGGCCCTCCGCACCTCTGCTTGGACCATCGACCTACAATCATCTTCCCCGCTGGCTTGACCGCCGTCAACTGGTATGCCGCGACGGGGCCTCCGACATTCCTAGCAGGTAGCCATAATGAGTCCTTGCCCCCCTCTTGGTGCAGTTAGCCACCTGCAGTTGCCGTGCCATTACCAGGCCGTTGCACCTCTGTTTTGATCATAGGCTTCGCAATCATCTTCGCCGCTGGCTTCACCACCGTCAATCGGGCAGGCTGTTTTCAAGGGGTCGCAACTCCTTGCCGACAGCCATCTTCAGCTTTGTCTTCAACTCGCCACTTCAGCCTCGTCTTCAGCTTCGATTTCAAATGGCTACTTTATCTTCGTCTTCACGATGCCAACTCACATTCGCATCCACGCTGCCACTTCATCTTTCGTTTAAACTCGCCACTTCATCTTCATCTTTACCTGCCACTTTTCCCACGCATTCCACTCGCTACTGCACCCCCGTCTTCAACTCGCCACTTCAGCTTCACCTCTACCATTACGGCCACCACCGTTTTCATGGTCAATCGTCCAAACTGCCTTTGAATCGACACGCTCTCCCGTCAGTTGAAGTCTGGTGCGAACATGGCGGTGAAGTTTGTGTTATGGAGCAGCATGGCAGCTGATGTATACATGCTCGTGAAGGTTGGGAGGGTTTTCACTGGCTGAACCATCATGTGTGTGCCGCTGAGTTGCCTGCTAGCACTGATTGCAGACTCGCTTTTCAGCCCGTTTTTCAAAAGCTCTGTATCGGCGGGGCATAAAAGCGTGGCTGAAGTCGCTTGTGAAGGTGCCAAAATAGTAGTGAGCCGTAGGTCTCGGACTCAAAAGCACGCTCGACCACGATGTTCAGCCACGTCTTCAGACGGCTTTTCAGCATCAAACGCCAGATATCGGGCTGAAATATGCCTCTAGCGGACTGTACTTGAAGCCCTGTTCTGAAGAGGCTGTTGTCGATGGTTGTTGAAGGCTGGGGGCGGAGCAGTGGTTGCCGAGACGAGCTGCGGTTCGGGCTAAAGATGCTTGTGAAGATGGTGATGAAGAGCAATCTTTACACCCGCTTGCCTTTCTAGCTGGTCGCCCTACAATGCAAGTATCGTGAGAGCCGACGGCATTTCAGCCTTTCCTTTCAGTTATCCTAGACTTTGATCATGACATGAAAATGTGAATCATCGGCCCGATACCGCTGAGCTGGTTTTCTGGCATCGGCAGAGTATCGCCGGGATGCTGTTCGTACTTGGCTCGGGTCATATTCTTTCGAGACATGTGAATGAACTTGGAATACAGAAGCAATAGACCAATGGAAACAACGACTCTGATCGACAACTACCTCGATGGCCCCCAATTACTACGGAAGGCCGTGGTCGGGATGACCCAGGAGCAACTCGTTGCCCGCCCCGTTCCTGGCAAGTGGTCCACACTGGAGGTCATTTGTCATCTGACCGATTTCGAGATCGTCTTTGTCGACCGAATCAAGCGAATCATTGCGGAAGACAAGCCAACCCTGTTTGGCGGCGATCCCGACTTATTTGCCGCTCGGTTGGCCTACCACGACCGGATTGCCGAAGAGGAACTCCTACTCATCGAGACGATCCGCAAGCACGTCGCCCGGATTCTTCGTACCTTGAAGCCCGAGGACTTCCAACGCTGTGGCATTCACTCAGAGTACGGCTCGATAATATTGGACGCCATGATCGAACGCATTACTGGACATATCCCGCATCATGTTCAGTTTATTGAGGAGAAGCGGAAGGCGTTGGTCCAACCATGAATCGCTACATTTCCTTCGTTGAGGGAACAAGATGAAATACGAGTTCATGGCCATTCCCGATGAAGAGGTCCCGCAGGCCGCCAACCGGCTCTTTCAGCATCTTGTCACGTCCTATGCAAGCGAGACGAACAAGACCGTCAGTATGTGGACGGCTGTGCCGGAAAACTGCCTTGACTTCAAGCCGCATGAAAAGACGAACACGATTCGGACAGTCATGGTCCATCAGATACTTTCGGAACGGCGGTTCTTCGCCCAATTCGTTGGCACCCAGGAACCGCCCGTCGAAGAATTGCTGCCTGCTGGCGACAAACCGTCCGTGCAAGCCTTTATCGACAAGTATCTTTGGCTGGCAAAACAGCGATTGCCGCAATTTGCCGCAGCTACGCAAGAATGGTGGCTGACGCCGATGCCATTCTTTGGCGGGATTCAACGAGAACGAATTTGGACCTTCTGGCGGCGTGTGCTTCATACTTGCCATCATCGAACGCAGGTGCAAACGTGGCTTCGTCTGGCCGGTCAGCACGTTCCAGCGATCTACGGTCCCTCGGGTGACGTGAAGTGGAGTGAGGCCGATCCCACCTACTCGGTTGAAGCGGCCAAGCGTGGGGCTTGACGCCAACAACGGCTACTTCTCTCGTTTCTTCCAATCCTCGCCCGCCAATTCAATTGCATCCAAATACGGATCGCATGACCGGCATTCCATTACATGATCTGCCGCCTTATCCAAATCCCAGCCGAGAATCCAGTGCAGGTATGCAATGACGATGCTGGGGGAGCGGTTGATGCCCATGTTGCAGTGGACGTAGGCGGTGTGACCGGCTTCAAGCAATTCGTCCAGAACTTCGACGCATCTGGGTAATTTACGCTGAAGGTCGTCGTGTTCGTAATCCATTATTGGAACCCGTCGAACTTCAACGCCAACTTCACGGTAGTAGGATTCCAAGCGAGACCAATTGACGCCGCAGTAGACCATGTCCTCGTCGGTCTGGGCATTCAGCACCGCTGTAATGCCATCCCGGCATAATCTGTCGATGTCCTCGGGGCTTTCTGGGTAGGAACCAACGAACAGATTGGGGAGGATTTGGTTAACGTCCATTTGAATAATCCTAGACCTTCTCCAGCACTAACGCCCGGCACCTGTATTTCCTGGAAGGACAAACTGGCTCAAGCCTGTGAGTGGCTCAGTACCGCCTCACGTAACTTCTCCGCCAATTCCTCGGCAGCATGGAGCAAGGCGGTATCTTGTTCAAGAGTCTTGACCCCTACCGAGGCCACGGTCGCTTCGGGGCCATAGAGCATCTTGATGCCGCTAAACGAGCAGTCGTCGCCATAGCCGCATCGGATGCAGGGAGCGTTTCCCTGGATCACCATAGTCCCCAGGTTTGTCATGCCTTCCTCCATCATCCAGAAGCCGATCTGCGAGGTTGCCGTTTCGGCAGCAGGAGGCATGCCTTGAACTCCAGGCGGGCAGGCCGTGGTAATCACCGCCACTCCGAACTTGTTGGCATTGCCGCCGATGCGATGCCGGTAGCAGTACATACGCTCCATGAAGGCTTTAGAGCGTGCATCCAGACTGCTGTAGGGTGTATATCCGCCCAGCACGATGGCCGAGGCACCGTGGAAGAGTTCTGCCAGTGCCCGACCGTCATCATGGACAATACACTGGTTCGTGTCTACACATCCCAAGCACGCCCGGCACGGTGCGAGATCGAGGTCGCTCAGCTTGACGAACTGGCTGCTCAGCCCGGTCAACTCCAGAATCCGTTTGACGGCCCGATCCGTGTTGCTGTTTGGTATCGGACTTCCACTGATGCCGACGATCTGAACGCTCATGACGATTCTCTCCAAGAATGTTCCTTTTGGTCCGGTTCCTATTATAGGTGAATTCCTTTGACAAATCAGCGATGAGGGCATGTTTCATGCGTTCATATTTCACACCTTTTCCAACACCACCGCTCGGCATCCACGAACCCAAGGCGTCTCGACCGGTCGAAGTCCGACTTCTTCGGCGGTCGCCACTTCCTGGGCAAAAACCTTGCCGGGAACATGAATCTTGGGTTCGGCCACCAGCAACTTCCCGCCCGGCTTGAGGCAGGCGTGGATCTCGCTAAACAACCGCCGCTGATCCGGCACCTCATGGATCATCATAAAGGCCAGAGCGAAGTCGGCCTGGGCATCGACGCCAAGGCGATTAAGTTCGCATTTATGAAGTCGTATTCGATTTGCGACACCGGACATCATTGCTCGCCGCCGTAGCACATCGAGCATCTCTTGTTGAGGATCAACCGCAATTACGAGGCCGCTGTCACCAACCAGCTTCGCCATAGCAATCGAGCAGAAGCCCATCCCACAGCCCACGTCAATGACGGTCATACCCGGCTTGACGTAGGGACCGACAATCTTCAGCGGGTTGTGAAACAGACGACGAATCGGATTATCGATAAAGTATCCGCCCCACCAAGGGCATACGTGCGGCATCGCAGACCTCGTTTCACGGTTCCAAGTACGAGTCGAACACCCGGACTTTCTTCCAGTTGTCCTTGTTCTCCTCAATGAACTTCATGTGCCGCTCGGCCTTTGAATACTCGTTGTGAGCCGCTTTGCTCTTGAACACCAGGTGCAGGGCTACGTCGAAGTCTCGATCATTCACGTCCCGCTTCATTTCATCGGCCAGCGGCCCCACTGCGAACCAGACGGTGCCAGGATGATCCGTGAGGTACTTCTTGCAGGCGATGATCAGTTCTTCCTTGGCCTGGGGTGAATTGTCTTTGAGCGAGAAATACACGTCGTGGCCCAGCATCGGTTGGCTTGGCTCTGCGGCGGCAGCAGATTGAAGGTTGTCGATGGTCGGCATTTCGTAGGTTCCTGGCTGAGATAAATTGCAAATCCTCACTTTAACGACTTCCCGCCAGGGTTTCAAGGTTTGGCAGATCAGGTTTGGCAGATCAATCCTCTACCCCGCCGTCACCACGCTCAAATGCACTGGCGATTCGTGGAAGGTCAGGGAAACGACGGTATTTTGGATAATTTGCGGAAAAAAAGCCAGAAAACCCGGCGAAATACGAAATTTGAACGAATATTTGCGGCTTTTCTATTGCTATTTGTAAAAGGGCTGGTCATACTGGCCGTTGCAACTTCGGCGACCGTTATGTCGCCTTCAACCCACTCAGCGGGGCAGCGTCTCGTTCTCGACCGCTCAAGACGGAATCGTTCTGTCCTTGAAGCCGTCGAGTCAGATTCGTTAAGCAACCGTTCCGTTTTTGAAGCCGCCCATAGCGGACTCTTCATCGACCGGGAAGCCTCGTTTCTTTCTTGAATACGCTCTCCTTCTCGGGCTTTGAGCTTTCGTTGTGATGGAGTGGGATCAGCCACTGAAACACCCCATTTAGTTTTTTCTGATTTCAAAGAGGACAACAAATGAATCGCTCGTGTTCCTTCTCCCTAGTCTCTTCTCATGTAATCTCAGTCTTTGCGGAGGGCATGTCTAGGCTGACGGGGCTTCTCCGTACGCAAGTCGTCAGTTACTGCTTGGCAGCCAGCATCGTGGCAGGAATATTTCTGGTCGATGTTTGTGTAGCGTATCAACCGACTCAGTATGAAACGTATTGGTTTGCTCCATCGGGCGACTGGTTTAGTGCGGGAGGTTGGAGTTATGGCGTGCCGACATCCCGCATTTATGCGGAAATAATCAATGGCAAGACCATATCGATCACGCAACCTGGGGCGGTGTGTGCGGAGCTTTACGTTGGCTATGCAACGGATGGATCAGTCCAAATGACTGGTGGCGGACTCACGGCACATTATGAGTACCTTGCATACGTGCCGTCCAATTACACCACCAGTAATTTTCAACCTGCCGGGAACTTCATACAGTCCGGCGGCAGCAATGTTGCGAGCAGCCTCTATCTTGGATTTTCTATTCTTAGCAGTGGAACATACCAGTTGAATGGCGGGACACTGACGGTCAATCAGATTCTCAACGGTGCGGGAACCGGCGTATTCAATTTCAATGGTGGGCTGCTCCAAGCAAGCATTGGCACTAACGCCACGTTACTTAGCGGATTAACTAATGCCTACGTCCAGAGTGGCGGGGCCAACATCGACACCAACGGACAGAACATTACGATTAGCCAGCCTCTTCTGGACGGGGGCGGCGGTGGCAGCCTGATCAAATATGGCATGGGGACTTTGCTTCTGACTGGATCTAACACGTACACTGGTGGCACAACCGTCAATCAAGGCACGTTGCAAGGCAATACGACCAGCTTGCAAGGCAACATTATCACCAACGCCACTGTAGTCTTTCAACAGGATTCTCCAGGCACCTACTGCGGTTCAATGAGCGGCAGCGGTTCGCTCACCAAGATGGGTGCAGATCAGCTCGCTTTGACGGGCAATAATTCCTACACGGGCGACACGATCATCAGCAGCGGCATACTGGAAGTTGATGCGTCCCTACCAACTGCGGTAGGTAGAGTCCGAATTGCTTCTGGTGCAACGCTTGTAGCCAACGCATCCTTGCCACGAACTATTGCTGGAGCGGCATCTGATAGTGCCATCGTGGCAACGGCAGGCAACATAACGCTCGGTGATTCCACCGTCCTCAATGGTTTCACTCATGCTGGCTCATTAACTATCGGCTCCAACGCAGTCACCCTCAACTCCAGGGGCTTTGCCAATCTCGGCTCCCTAACTCAGATCAGCGGCGGGACACTCTCTGCCCCCAACGGCATTTCGCTTGGAGTCGGATGCAACATTTCTGGCTCAGGAGTCATCAATGCCAAGATTTCTGCTGGCTATGGTTCAATCATCGAAGCTACTGGCAATCTCACGCTAGGCAATTCAGCATCTCCAGTAGGCTTCACCAGCAACGGCGAACTTTACACGAATGCCAACACCGTGGTCATCAACGATGCGAATGAGGTCGTTCTCGGTTCGATGACGACGATAGGCAACGGCACCAGTGGTGGAACGCTGACTGCTGGAACTGCCAACCCAACCGACACGCAAGCTCACTTTCTATTGGAGGACGGTAAAAATCTCGAAGGACGTGGCACCGTGAACGGCAACTTTAAGAACCAGGGGCATTTCAAAGGCGATGGACCCGGACACGGTCAGCAGCTAGTCTTTTCCAGCCCGTGGAAGGTTTCAGGACAAGGCACTTTCGAGAATATGTTGGTTGAAGGCACCTTTTCACCTGGAAATAGCCCAGCCATTGTTGAGAGTAAGAACCTAGCATTCAGCGGGACGGTACAGATCGAACTGGGCGGCAAAACTCCAGGTATTGGCAGCGGTCACTACGACCAAATCAACGATCTTGCGTCCGTGATGCTCTCTGGTTCACCCGTTTTGTCGATTCTGCCCTGGGAGGAATTCGTTCCACAATTTGGCGACACGTTCGACATCATGACTTGGGACAGCGGGCTATCTGGCACATTCGCCACCGTCGAGGTCGATCCGTGGTTCACGGCTCACGGGATTCGATTTAATTCAGCCTACAACAACGTGGACGGGGTAGGCAGTCTTTCATTAACGGCAGTGCCAGAGCCTGGAACTTTGGGGTTGCTGGGTGTTGGTATGATCGGGCTGATGGGGTGGGGGTGGCGGAGACGGGGTCAAACTCCAACTGAACCTGAAGATGCACAATCGTTACGATTCATAGTGATTGCAAGAAAGGGCTTTAGGATGAAAAGGTTGATCGTACTAATTTTCGTTTTACTTTTTGTGTTGGCACCCCAAAACGCCTGGAGCCAAGATCAATACACCTTGACGGACCTAGGCACACTCGGCGGGACCTTCAGCGAGGCTACGGCCATCAATAACGCGGGACAGATCGTAGGAGGCTCTTATGTCGCCGGGAGTACGAACATGCATGCCTTCCTCTCAGAGAATGGAGTAATGCGAGATATCGGTAACCTCGGCAGCAGCGATTACGCAGAAGCGTACGGCATCAGTGAGAACGGCTTGGTTGGCGGATCATCGAACAACGGACACGGCCAACAGACTTTCCTCTACAACGGTACAACAATGTGGTCGTTCGGCACTTTCGGCGGACCTGGCGGAGGAGTCAGTAATGTTGGTCGTAACGGTTTTGCCGTAGGGTGGTCAAACCTTGCGACAAGCGGAGCACCGGTCCATGCTTTCGTTTACGACGGTTCGACGATGAAAGATCTGGGCACACTGGGCGGAGAAGGCAGCCTCGCCGACGGCGTTAACGCCAGCGGGTTGGCTGTAGGCTTTTCAGGTCTTTCCAACGGAACTCAGCATGCGTTTCTTTACAACGGTTCAACAATGAAAGACTTGGGTACGCTGGGCGGGATGAATAGTTACGCCGCAGATATTAACGACGATGGACTAATCTCTGGCTGGGCCGATGTTCCCGATGGTGCATCCCATGCGGCTACTTACTACGGAGGCCAGTGGCACGACCTAGGAACACTCGGAGGCACGGAATCCGGAGGCTGTAGAATCAATGCCTTGGGGCAGTTGGTGGGTTGGGCGGACACTGCTTCAGGTGCATCGCACGCCTTCCTCTACAGCAACGGAGCCATGACGGACCTGAATAATTTGATTCCCTCAGGTTCGGACTGGATCCTTACGGGTGCCATTGACATCAACGACAACAGGCAAATCGTGGGCACGGGAATCAGTCCCAGCGGGCAAACCCATGCCTTCCTTCTTAACCCAGTCCCTGAACCCTCGACGCTCGCTCTGCTCAGCGTCGGGTGCTTGGGACTGATGGGCTGGGCGTGGCGGAGGCGGAAAGTGGGATGCTAACCGAACCTGCACCTTGCCTATCGTGATGCTGCGATGCCAGCGGATCGGCTTATGTCCCCAGTCTCGATATACGTCGGCACGATGCACCCGGAGTCGTCTGAGTGGGATGCATCGCATCACGACACCCCTGCCGCTAGCCGACGTCTCTCGGAGTATAATCTGGCGTTCTGTCGTCCGCAAGCATAGCGATCAGCCGATGAGAATATCACGTATTCTGGCAGGCAAATGGCTGCCCATGCGTTATCGCGGCTGTACATTTTGATTATGAGATGAATATCTCTCCTGCCGATGCGATTCCGATTGCCAAACGGATCCCGCTACTGGCATGTTGGTGCGTCCAAGGAAGGGCAGGTGGCCGATTCGCAAGGTAAGGCTTGGTGGGAGTGCTTGAGGTTGAAGGGCAACGAGAAGCCCATTGCCAGGACAGTAGCCCGTATCGGAGAACTGGGTATAATCTGGCGTATGCGGGGAATTGAAAAGACAACGAAACAGGTAGGGTCCAATTCCGTGGCTAAAAAGAGAACGGCAGAACAGGTGCCAGAATGAAACAGAAACAGCAACACCCGAAGCAGCCCAGTTCACTCAGTCGTCAGTCTTCATGGGAACAGCGGTTCAAAGAACTGAAAGCGTTTAAGAAAAAATACGGCCATTGCAATGTGTCGAGCGATTATCCACCAAACCCTGCACTGGGCAAATGGGTGTCCAACCTGCGGCAACGGAAGAAACATGGCAAACTTGCAGACGACAGAATCCTCACGCTCGATGCTCTCGGGTTTTGTTGGGATAGGCAGACGACATGGAAGCAATGCATCCACGATCTGAAAGCGTTCAAGAAAGAACATGGTCACTGCGATGTTCCAAATCGGTATCCGCCAAATCCCTTTTTGGGTCGGTGGATAAGAACCGTCCGCCATGCGAAAAAGCAAGGCACTCTTGCAAAGGATAAATTCCTCATCCTTGACACTCTCGGCTTATGTTGGGTGATAAAACCGCATGGCATCCAGGTTCCCTGGAAACAACGCATCCACGATCTGAAAGCATTTAAGAAAATACACCGCCACTGCAATGTTCCTTACGAATACCAGCCAAACCCTGCACTCGGTTGTTGGGTGTCCAACTTGCGGAAACGCAAGAAGCGTGGCGAACTTGCTGAGGACATAATCCTCGTGCTTGATGGTCTCGGCTTCTGTTGGGTGCGGAAAGCGACATGGAGGCAACGCATCCATGATCTTAAAGCGTTCAAGAAGAAACATGGTCACTGCATGGTGCCATTTCGGTATCCGCCAAATCCCTTTTTGGGTCGGTGGGTAAAGTTCGTCCGCAATGCGAAGAATCAGGGAATACTTACAGAGGACAAAGTCCTCAGTCTCGATGCTCTTGGCTTTTCATGGGTGGTAAAACCGCATGGCATCCCGGTTCCCTGGAAACAACGCATCAACTATCTAAAAGCGTTCAAGAAGGAGTACGGCCACTGCAATGTTCCTCGTAGATACCAGCCAAACCTCGCACTGGGCAAATGGGTGTCCAACCTAAGGCAACGGAAAAAGCGAGGCAAACTTACTGAGGACAAAATCCTCAATCTCGATGCTCTCGGGTTTTGTTGGTCGAGGCTAGGGATGGGAGACCCTAACTCCTAAAACGCGGCGTTCACGTTGACGGAGCGGCCTGGCGACCGCGAATCTCGTCAAGTAGTCCCTTGATCTGTCGCCCGGTCCGCAATGAAGTACAGGTGCTTTGGCCGCCCTCGCCCTCGCCACTGCGTCTGCTCGTTTGTGCATTTTCGGGTAACGGTTTGTTTATGCATCAAACGATTCAGCCGTCCACGGATAGCCGTCTGGGTAACGTGAAAATGGGCAACTATCTCGGGTATGGAGTGGCCCTGGTGATCCGCAAGAATACGGAGGATGTCATCGTCGCACATGGGCTGTCGGACAGGCGGCTTGGTTGCGGTCTTTTTGGATATGCTTCCCATGATTTCGCTTTTTGTTGAACAGCGTGAGCGGGTCAGTTCGCCTTGTGTAGCCAGCATGTCTTCCCGGTGGCCTCATTCTATCATTTCCGTACGTCTGCGGAGAGTTGGGGGTGGTGCGGCTTTGGCAGGCTTTGCGGCACCTCTGCCGCTAATGAGTGGAGTATAATTCGGCGTTCTGCCGCTCACAAGCAATGCCTTCAAAGACGCACCACGATCGACTACAATGGCTATGCCAGCTTTGCCCAAGTGGGCTTTGCACTACGAAAGCACGGAACCCTGCCATGATTGATCAGGACAAAAGCAAGCCAGAACTCATCGAAGAACTGGCGGAAATGCGGCGACGGGTTGCGGTGCTGGAATCGGCAGAAAGTGAAATGCAGCGTAGCGAAGAACGCTACCGCCTCCTCACCGAGGCCGTTCCCCAGATGCTCTGGCGGGCCGACCCTGACAGACAGACTATCGAATGTAACCCACTCTGGTACGAGTACACCGGCCAGACCCCTGAAGAGGCCCAAGGTTTTGGCTGGATGGCCGCTCTGCACCCTGATGACGTGACGCAGGTCACCGAGCATGTGCGAGAGGCCCTGACTGCTGGCCAACCCTATCAGGCTGAATATCGGGTCCGACGGACATCGGATGGCAGTTACCGTTGGCATCTGTCACGAGTACTCCCC
>Ga0118677_10012529_pt1 | contig 12415 bp, 7 predicted proteins | sample AliMusrvi5mmetaG_FD_86154 | JGI IMG/M metagenome (GOLD analysis project Ga0118677, IMG submission 86154)
ATGCAATTCGGTTACGCGGGCGCGGAACGACTGCCATTGCTCGCATGCCGGATCCAGATGATCTCCGAGTTTTACGGTTGTCCTTCCGGCGTCCATGGCGGCAAAACGAACGCCTGTTGCCCCGGACTGCAGGCTGGTATTGAAAAAACGGCGTCGATGCTGACGCCTGTCATGGCGGGCGCCATCGGGATTGGAACGATCGGTCACCTGGAAAATGCGATGACCTTCAGCCCCCTGCAGCTTGTCATTGACAACGAGATCGCCCGTTACGTGCGGCGCTGCGTGCGTCCCGTCGAGGTCAGCGACGAAACCCTGGCGCTGGATGTGATCGCGGAGGCAGGGATCGGCGGAAACCTGCTGAACAGCGAACATACGCTCCGGCATTTCAAGGACGAATTGTTGCTGTCGCCGTTCTTCGAGTCGCTTCCGTGGGGAAGCGGCCATTCGTTGGACCGCGAGCGGTTTGAACAACTGGCAATAGAAAAGGCCCGACAGCTTCTGGCCGAGGAAAGCGCACCCGTCCTCACCGCCGAACAGGAAGCGGCCATTGATGCAATTGTCGAGGAAGCAACACACGAAAGTACCAAGTAATGAAAACACAGATCAAGTCCCCCAAACTGGTGATCATCGGCGCGGGCAGCATCTTCTTCACCCGGGCCGTGGCAATCGGCATGTGCAAGGACCCCTGCTTCAAAAACGGGGTCTTGTCACTCGTGGACATCAATCCCGACATACTGGATGTGATGAAACGGCTTTGCCAGCGAATCATTCGCGAGACTGGCGCCAATTTGACGCTGGAGGCAACCACCAATCGTAGGGTGGCCCTGAAGAACGCCCAATTTGTCACGCTCAGTTTCAGCAACCGGGGGGTTGACCTGCGCGAGATCGAAACCAAGATTCCGGCTGCGTTCGGCGTGCGCCAGTCTTCCGGCGATACGATCGGACCCGGTGGACTGTTTCGTTCGATTCGTACCATCCCGACCGTTCTGGAGATCGCCCGGGATATTGAGAAAATATGCCCCGAAGCCTGGGTCTTCAACTATGTCAACCCAACGACCGTCATCGGTGCGGCGCTCTTCCGGCACACCCGTCTGAAGACCCTGGCTTTGTGCGATGGCTTCCGACTGCCGGATTCGAAACTCGCCCTGCTCGACCGCGTGGGCGTGGCGCGGGCTAAGGCCGGCAAGGTGACGATGAAAATCGGCGGGCTGAACCATTTCAACTGGGTGACGGACTTCCGGCTGGGCAAGAAAGACCTGATGCCGACGCTTCTGCGCTCGCTGAAGGCGAAGCCGGAACCCTATGCCAACCGGGCGGTGATGCAGGTTCTGGAGGCATATGGTTGGTATTCCATGTTGGGCGGCCACATGGTGGAATTCCTCCCGCATTTCCAGGGGCATGGGTCCAACCCCAAGGAGTCTTACGTCAACGGCATTTTCGAGATCGATGAGCGCCGGAAGTGGATGAAATCGTTCAACGCGGAGATCCGGCGGCAGGCAGACGGGAAGGAATCGATCGACAAACTGGTCCGGGACACGAAACCGGATTTAATTATCCAGATCGCCGATTCCATCCTCAAAGATGCCGGGGACGTGCACCTTGTCAATGTTCCGAACCACGGTTACATCGCCAATCTGCCCGAAGGGGCGGTCGTGGAAGTGCCGGCACGGATTTATCGGGACCGATACGAGGCTGAAGTTGTCGGTGAGATGCCGCCGGTCCTGCGTAGTTGGCTGCTGCGCGTGGTGGACGTGCAGGAACTGACACTTGAGGCGGCGATGACGGGAAACCGCCGGGCCCTGCGACAGGCATTACTGGCCGATCCGATGACGGTCTCGTTTGAGGATGCCGACCATATCATCGCAGCGTTGTTCAAGGCGGAAGCGAAGGACGTCCCATCCAAGTGGCGGGTCAAGGAGGGATAAGAACATGCTCGACAGCAACAGAACGAAAGCTATGAAGTTCATGCGTCCCGAACGCATCCCGATAAGCGTGGGGATAGTGCCATCCGCATGGATGAAATACCGGGGAGAGCTTGACGCAATCGTGCGCCGTCATCCGGACCTTTTCGGGCAACCGGGGGGTGCGACACGCGACTACGATGCCGTATGGCGCGAATCGTATGCCGCGGGCAGGCATGTGGATGTCTGGGGTTGCGTTTGGGAGAACATACACCACGGCCAGGACTCCATTGTCACGGGGCATCCGGTCCCCACACGGGAAGATGTCCACAAGCTAAAGGCCCCGGAAGAGGTCGATGGCGTCTTCCAGCATGGCTTCATGTATCTGAGGCTTTGCGACCTACGTGGCTTCGAGGAGGCGATGATCGATTTTGCGGAGGAGCCACCTGAACTGCAAATGCTTCTCGACAAGGTTCTTGACTACAACCTTCGCCAAGCCAAGGCCAAGTTCGCGCTGCTCAAGCCAGGAGAGGACATGGTTTATTTCGGAGACGACTTGGGTACGCAGCACGCGCTGCCGATCAGCCCTGCGACATGGCGCAAGTATCTGAAACCCTGCTATACGCAGATTTACAGGCCATTCAAGGCCGTCGGGGTCAATGTCTATATGCACACGGACGGTCATATCCTCGAGATTATACCCGACCTGGTGGACTGCGGCGTCGATGTGGTCAATCCACAGATCAGGGCGAACGGAATCGACAACTTGGTGCGAGTTTGTAAGGGGAGGTTTTGCATCGATCTGGACCTTGACCGTCAAATGTTTCCGTTCTGCACCCCAAAGGACATCGACGAGCATGTCAAGGAGTGCGTGATGAAGCTCGGTGCCATCGAAGGAGGACTCTGGCTCAAGGGAGAGATAGACGACGGTGTGTCACTGGAGAACATCGAGGCTCTCTGCGCCGCCATGGAAAAGTACAGTCTGTTTCACAGTTGCTAACGCGCCTTGCCCATGAAATCACGTAAGAGCCGAACGATGAACGGAAAAGAGAGACTACGGTGCATCCTGGACGGACAGATACCTGATTCGCCTCCCCACTGGGAATTGGTCTTTCAGATTGCCAAGGAAGCGATGGGGATAGATCTTGATGCCATTCGGCAGTCTTTCTCCGGGACGGAGACCTCCAGGAACGAACTCCTTCAGAAGAAGGAAATCGAGGTTCAGCACCGGCTGATTGGCGAATATGACTGGGCGGCTGCGCCTTGTTACGACCCTGCATTGACCCCTCTCTATCAGAAAGAGTTCGGCGACAAGGCGCTGATCGTTGGATTTGACTGGGGTGGTGTCTTCTGGATGCCGACTGGCGACAATCTGATGGGGTTTGTTGAGAGGTTATATGAAGACCCGGAAGGTTTGCACGCCGAGGCGCGACAGAAGTGCGAGGCGGCCAAACAGCGTTTGTCGCGGTATGCGGATAATGGTGCGGATTTCTTTGTGCTGGCATATGACTTTGGATTCAACGACGCACCCTTTGTTTCGCCCGATCAGTTCCGAGAGTTCATCGCGCCATATCTTGCCGAAGTAGTGCAACAGGCGCACGCGCTGGGCAAGAAAGCCCTTCTCCACTCCGATGGTTGCCTGACCCGGATTCTGGACCAAATCCACGGGGCTGGACTGGATGGCTATCAGTCCGTAGACCCTCAGGGACACATGGATATCCAAGAGGTGCGCAGACTATATCCGGACTGGATCCTCATGGGGAACGTCGCCTGCAATATGTTGCAGGACACCAATGAGGCTAAAATCAGGGAATCGGTACGGTACTGCATGACTCATGGCGGGATCGGAATGCCATACATTTTTTCTACGTCCAACTGCATCTTCAATGGCATGCCGCCAGAAAGCTACCGAATCATGCTCGATGAGTATAAGCGGCTGTGCCGAAAAGGTGCTTGATTTGTTGGCGCTGAAACAGAAACTCACTTGCCGTCGCGTGCAGGTGATTATGGGCAGACAAGAAATGCCTTCTTGACGTGGAAACTTGCCGTATGAATCAAACACCGACCGTCCATCTTATCTGCAACGCCCATCTCGATCCCATGTGGCAATGGGAGTGGGAGGAGGGCGCTGCCGAGGCTGTGAATACTTACCGCCACGCGGCCGACTTCTGCGAATCGTTCGACGGCTTTGTGTTCTGCCACAATGAAGCGTTGCTCTACCAGTGGGTGCTCGAATACGAGCCCCGGTTGTTCAAGCGCATCCAAACGCTTGTCCGCCAGGGCCGTTGGCACATCATGGGCGGTTGGCATGTGCAACCCGACTGCAACATGCCCAGCGGCGAGTCGTTTGTGCGTCAGGCGCTCCTGGGGTTGGAGTTCTTCAAACTGCACTTCGGTTGCCGGCCGACTACGGCCATCAATTTCGACTCGTTTGGTCACACGCGTGGCCTGGTGCAGATTCTCCGGAAGAGTGGGTACGACGCCTACCTCTTCTGCCGACCTTGGACGAGTCAGATTCACCTTCCCGGGTGCTTCACATGGGAGGGGTTCGCGGGAACCCGTATCCTTGCTGCCCATTACCCGCGCGGCTATAACACCGGCCTTGGCAAGGCCCGGAGACAAATCGAGGAGGAACTGAACAGCGGTCGGCGCCTGACCCCCAACGTACACCTGTTCCTCTGGGGCGTCGGCAATCATGGCGGCGGTGCGTCGCGCAAGGATCTTCGCGACCTGGCTGCGCTGATGCGCGGGCGCAAGGATCTCGCCATCCGCCATTCGACGCCTGACGCATTTTTCAAAGACCTGCGCAGGCGCGGCGGGCCGCTCCCATCTTTCGGAGAGTCGATCCGTCCCTTTGCGGTCGGCTGTTACACCTCGCAGGTGCGGATCAAGCAGGCGCATCGCCTGCTTGAGAACGAGCTTTTCCTGACCGAGAAGATGGCCACCGCGGCCTGGTTCGGCCACGCGATGCCTTACCCCGCAGCCGAACTCGACGAGGCTATGCGAGACTTGGCGACTGCGCAGTTCCATGACATTCTGCCCGGATCCTCCATCCAACGCGTGGAGGAAACGGGTTTGCGGTTGATGAACCACGGGCTCGAAATTCTTTCGCGCGTCAGGCAACGCGCCTTTCTTGTTCTGGCTGGGGGCGAGCCCAAAGCCGCTGGTGGCCTGATCCCGGTGCTCGTTTACAACCCGCATCCGTTCCCCGTCCGGCGAACCGTGGAATGCGAGTTCATGCTGCCCGACCAGAACTGGTCGGGCACGTTCACGTCTGTTCGCGTCTGCCGAAACGGGCGGGAACTGCCGTCACAGGTGGAAAAGGAACGCAGCGACGTCCCGCTCGATTGGCGCAAGCGTGTGGCGTTCGTGGCCGACCTTGCACCTTCGCAGATGAACCGGTTCGACTGCCGGCTGGAGGCGTTGCCCGCCCGTCCGGCGGGGTCTTCCCGACACACCCGCAATTGCATCGACTTTCGGACAGACCGGCTGCATGTCAGGATCAACACGCGCACGGGCCTTGTGGACCGGTACTGCGTGGATGGCACGGTCATCCTGAAACCCGGTGCGTTCAGGCCCCTGATACTGCGCGACACCGAGGACTCCTGGGGGATGACCCGCGACCGGTTCCGCGACGTTGTGGGTGCCTTCCGGTTGCTGAACGCCAAGGCCTGCGCATGCTTCTCGGGCGTCGAGGTCCCGACGCTCCCAGCCGTCCGGGTTATCGAGGACGGCACCGTCCGCATGGTCGTCGAGGCCGTGTTCGGTTACCGCGATTCCCGTCTCTGCCTGCGTTACACGCTTCCAAAGGCGGGCACGCAGCTTGCGATCGAGATTCGATCCTTCTTCATGGAGAAGGACCGCATGCTCAAACTCAGCGTACCGACCGTGGACGTGGGTGCCCGTTACGTCGGTCAGACGGCTTTTGGCGTTGAGACCCTGCCGAACGACGGGCGCGAGTGTGTGGCACAAAAATGGGTGGCGGCCCTTGTAAAGCCGGGACGCGCGCTGACAATCATCAACGAAGGCTGCTATGGTTCAGACTGCAAGGGAGGAGAGGTCCGTCTTTCCTTGCTGCGAACGGCCGGCTATTGCGCGCACCCACTTGCGGGCCGGGTCACCTTGCGGCAGGACCGTTTTACCGGCCGCATGGATCAAGGCGAGCGGCGTTTCCGCTTCTGGCTCGATGCCGGCCCCGAACGCCAGCGGCTTGACGAGATCGACCGCGATGCGTTGGTCTGCAACGAGACACCTGTTACGCTCAGTTTCTTCCCTTCCGGCCTGGGCCGGAAGGGAAAGCCTCTCGTCCAACTGAGCGACAAGGTTGTTCAAATATCGGCGATCAAGAAGGCGCAGTGCGGCCGCACAATCGTGATCCGCGTGTTCGAACCCACGGGCCGCAAGCGCACGACGGTCTTGTCTCTACCCGCTCTTGGCGTGCGCCGGCGGTTGTCCCTGCGGGGCTTCGAGGTGCGAACGGTCGCGTACAGCCTCGCGTCGCACACGTGGCGAGAGGTGAATCTTGTCGAAGAACCGCTGATGACACGGTGTTCGGACCACGTGACGACGTTTGACGACGATACGGGCATGATAGAAAGTTCTTAACGGTATGCCAATCCACTGGAATCTGGAGTCAGCCGACCGCCGGGACGATCCCGTCAGCGGTGCGCGGATCATTCAACTGACCAGCGCGGCGGCCATCAGCAACAACATCTATGGCGAACAACCCTATACGTCGCCTGACGGCAGGCGGGTGGTCATCGCGCGCTGTCAGGATTTCTGCTGGGACGAGGAGGGCTCGCTGCTGGTGCATGAATTGGACACACTTCGCATCACGATGGTGGTCCGGCGGGCCAAAGGCGTACGGAACGTCTGCAACGCCGCCTGGAGCGGTTTGGTGTACTACTGGACTCCCGAACGCAAACTGATGCAGTTATCGTTGATGACCCTGGCGCAGAAGGAAATCTATGCCGAAGAGGACCCGTCAGTCGCATCGCCCGGCGACGGCGGAGCCTGCTCGGTATCGCCCGACCAGCGCTACCTGATCTGGGTGTCGCCACGGCTCAAGGGTCGAGGCGCGCCGGTGTTTCAGATCATCCGTCTGGACTTGCAGAAGAAAACTCGCGAGGTGATTTTCGAACATCCGGAGATCAGCAACCCGCACCTGCAGTTCAACCCAGTCCATGGCAAACAGATCCTGGTGCAGAACGACGTGGGCAGGCGCTTGAAGAAAGACGGTTCGGTGGAGCAGTACAAAGCATCGGGCGGCCGGTTGTTCGTGATCGACGCAGACGGCCGCAACCTGCGTGTCCTGCCGGTCGTGGACGGAATCACCGGGCACGAATGCTTCGTGGCGGACACGGGTCGCGTATTGTTCTCCGGAAACTGGGTGAAACAGAGCGACTATGACTGGCGTCATACGCCGCGACAACCACGGGGCAACCTGTTCACGGCGCTGCCGGGAGACAAAACGCCGATCGTATTCGAGGCGCCGGAACATCGCTTCAACCACGTGTGCGCCTCGCGGTGCGGACGGTACTTTGTGGCCGATTCACATACGGGCCCGGGTTTGTTCGAGAATGGCCGGTTCAAGCCAGTCTCCCTGGTGATCGGAAGCCTGGTGACCGGCAAGTTTCGCACTCTGGTGGAGAACACCGAAGGCACAGGCGGCGGCAACCAGTGCACGCATACGCACCCCTATCTGACCGCGGACAACCGCCACGTGATTTTCAACGACGATCCGGCGGGAATTCCGCAGGTATTCGCCGCGCGCATCCCGCCCGGGTTCTTGGAGAGTCTGTTGTAACCGCTTTGTTGGATTGGTGCGGACAAAGGAAAGAAGGCGACATGACATCGTCAAGTTCGAAACAGCAAATGAACATGCCGGGGGCCGGCGAACTGCCCCAGGCCGAGTTCATCCACCGCAGTTACTACACGCTGCCAGTCCTGGCCAACGGTGTGGATTTCTGCATGCTCGATCCCAGCGGTTCAATGGCCTTCAAGGACCATATCAAGGGGTATTATTCGTTCTGGTTCAAACGCGGACGTCCGCACGCGGCCGATCCTAGCGGCATCGTCAAACTGCGCTACTCCTTCCTGTCGGACAAGGGGAAGGTCGAGGCAGGTTCTTTTGGCCAACGACTCGACACGCGCACCGGGCGCCTGCTGACCCGCCTTTCGTTCTATCAACTGGAACTTGATGTTGAGGTGCTGCTCGCAGACGACCACACGCTGGTCGAGATATTCAACGTGCGGAAATGCACCGCCCGCAATGGTGCGTTCCGCCTGGAGCAGACGTTCCCGGCTGTGACTTACACCTTCAAGCCCGTGCGGTCGTTGGGGGCGCTGCCCGATGCGATCCGCGTGTCCGCGGAAGGCCGCAAAGCGCTCTTCCACTACCAGTTCGACCAAGAAGGCGGGGAATACCGCGGAATCGGGTTGACCACAGTTCGTGTGGAAGGCGGTGGAACCGTCGCGGGCGGAGTGCACCTGATCCAGCAGTCTATTGAACCTGAATCCAGCATTACGGTTTCGCGGCTCCGCTCCGGAGCGAGGATTGTGCGGATCACGACCCTGGTGGACGATCAGGATTCCGCCTCGTGGGAAGTTGATGCACGGGAAATTCATGCGCGTTACACGGGCCGGGCGGTTGATGACATTCGTGCGGAACACGTGCGCAATTGGGAGATGTATTCGGCGCGTTCGTCCTTCGCGTGTTCGAATCCCCTGGTCACACAGGGGTTTGAGACCTCGCTGGCCGTCTGCCGGATGGCGCAGCACCCGGGCGGATCCATGGCCACCCAACTGGCGGTTCCCTGCAATCACGGGATGGGTACGTATTGGGATGCCTGGTTTTCCGGCAGCGGCTTGTTGCGGACGAACCACGTGGCCGAAGCCAGGCGTCTGGTGGATTTCTGGCGCTCGGTTTATCCGCTGGCGCAACGGCTGGCCCGCGAACACGGCGTGGGAGGCGCCCGTTTCCCCTGGGTACTGCTGGAGAATGGGACGCCGTGGGCGCATTCCAAGGAAGGCGATCGGCAGATACACAACAATGTCACGCCGGCCATCAACGTATTCGAGCAGTGTCTTTACACGGGCGATTGGAAACTGTTGGCCGAGTCGTTTTCCCTGATCCAGGACAGCGTGCGCTTCATCGTCGAATTTGCACTGCGCAAAGACGCGCGGGGACACTGGCATCTCAACGAGTTGCAGGGCGTGGACGAGTCCGGCAAGTTGAAGCGGGACGAACTTACGACAACCGCCATCGCCCGCCGCGGGTTGCAAATGATCCGGGAGGCGGCTCAAATCACGGGGCTTCAACCCGACGCGGATCTCCTCAAAGCCGAAAAGGGGCTCGCTACAGTGTTGCGAGGATTGCGGGTTCGGGGTGTCATGCGCTCATACGAGGGTGCGGACGGGGGTGGCATGGCCACACCGAATGCGTTCATCCACTTGCCCGACGCCCGTCGTTTCAAGTCCTCGATCAACGATGCGCTCGTGAGGTGCCAGGAACCCTATGGTTTGGGGGGCGGTGACAGTTCGCGCATGCGCTGCGCCACCTGTCCCTGGGTCGAGGGGCAATTCGCCTGGGCCATGGCTCAGAATGGCGATTCCCGCGGATTCCAGTATCTGGAGGGGATGCTACGTTACACCAGTTTCTTCGGCGGGTTTGCGGAATATCACTGGCTGCACGGCGAACCGTCGCGGGATTGGTTCATTGCTGCGCACGGGGTTTACCTGTCAGCCTTGGTGGATCTTTGTGTGCAACGTCACGACGATCACCTTAGTCTCTTCCCGCTCGGATTCTGCCACCTGCCTTGGAGTGAGGGACACTTCCAGGGGTTCCGCGTTTCAGGCGGCATCGTGGTGGATGCAGAATGGAGTCGTTCCGGGAAACTGCAGGCCGTGTTGCACAACGATTCGCCGCAGTCGCAGGCATGTACACTTCAAGTCGGCAAGGCCAGCGCAGTTGTGCGCCTGAAACCGGGCGCCTCGTTACGTTGGAGCGGCAAGACGGAGCAAGAGAGGAAATATCGATGAGCCTGAGAAACCTGAGTCCCCAGCAGATGTTCATCCGCATGGCGTCAGAACACACGCCGTCCAACACCTTTGCGGGCGGAGACTTCGCGGCATGGAAGAAAGCCACGCTGCCGGCAGTGCTGCAGACGCTGGGGGATTTTCCGGGAAAGGTGCCGCTCAACCCGCATCTGATCGCGGAGTGGGAGCATGATGGCCTGCGCAAGCAGAAGTGGCTCATTGACGTCCAGCGCAACCTCTCCGCGACCCTGCTGGTGAACATTCCGAAAGATGTGGATAAAGGTGAGAAACGTCCCGCGATTCTTTGCTGTCATGGTCATGGAGAGTATGGCAAGGAGCCAGTGATGGGCAACGACTCCTCGCCGGAACTGCGGGCGGATATCGAGCGGTATGGCTACAACTACGGGCACCGCATGGCGAAACACGGTTTTGTCACCTTTGCAATCGACTGGATCGGCTTTGGCGAGCGCAACGACAGTCACAAGCCGAACCATCTCAACACCAATGTCGGCCGGGACTGGTGCAACCTCTACTACCTGCACGCAACCATGTTTGGCATGACTTCGCTTTCGATCAACGTGGCTCATGGCAAGGCGGCCATTGACTTTGCCTGCGCTCTGCCGAATGTAGATGCGAGTCGCCTGGGCGTCATGGGATTGAGTGGTGGCGGAACCATGACCCTCTGGATGGCATTGTGCGACGAACGACTGAAGGCGGCGGAGATCATCTGTTACAGCGACCTCTGGGCGCACTTCGGCATCCGCGACATCAACTACTGCGGCATGCAGGTGGCACCGGGGCTGTACAAACTGGTCGACCTGCCGGACCTGCAGGGGTTGCTGGCGCCCCGTCCGCTGTTGATCGACATCGGCGCGAACGACTCCTGCTTCAAGGTTGACACAGCCATGGAATGTTACAAACGCCTGGGGAATATCTACGCGGCGGCAGGCACGCCAGAAAAGCTCCAACTGGACCTGCATGCCGGTGAACATGGATGGCGAGCAAACAAATCCTGCGAGTTCTTCAAACTCTACCTCTGAACCTGCCAGAAACCACTTCGAAGATCGTGATACATCGCCCTTTCGAACGGCCTTCCAACGCGGAGCATCAATGCTTTCCGATAGAATCACCACAATCCTGGACAGGCTATTGGATCGCGTGACCCGGAAATCCGTGCGCCATCCGGGACCGCGCAACTACACGTGCGGCACGCTCCGGTACACGACTCTCGGCCTCTGCATGGTGTTCTTCTGGCTCCTGTGGGGCGATTTCATCATGTCTTTGATGGAATCCGTTCTGCCCACGATCCTGCCTTTGCAACTTCAGTCGCTGGGGGCGTCGAACAAGGTCATGAGCCTGATTGTGGTGACCATTCCGAGCACCATGAATTTTCTGATCAATCCGGTTGTGAGTTTCCGGAGCGATCGCCATCGCGGACGTTGGGGCCGGCGAATTCCCTTCCTGTTAGCCCCGACGCCATTCATTACCGCAATTCTCGTGACCGTCGCCTATGCGCCTGAAATCGGGGCCTGGTTGCATGGACTCGTGGCGGTGCATACGGGCATCGGCAAGAATGCGATCATCATCGGGACCATCGGCGTACTGTACGTAATCTTTCAGTTCTTCAACATGTTCATCTCGTCGGTCTACTATTATCTCTTCAACGATGTGGTACCGTCCGCATATTTGGCGCGGTTCATGGCATCCTTTCGGCTGGTGGGTGGCTTGGCTGGCATGACCTTCAACTACTTTGTGTTTCCCCACGTGCTGACGCACATGCGATTGGTGTTTCTGGGGGCAGCCGTGGTTTACTTCATCGGTTTCATGTCCATGTGTTTTGGACTGAAGGAAGGCGAGTATCCACCCGCGCCACCGCTGGTAGGCAACCGGAAAGGGTTGTGGGCCTGTCTGGAAACGTACTTTCGCGAATGTTTCACCCATCCGTACTACCTGAACCTCTTTGCGATGTCGGCCTTGGGGGCGGTGTCCGGCGCCTGCGGTTTTGTATGCACCTTGTTTTATCTGCATCTTGGGATTTCATTGGAACAACTGGGGCACTTTTACACCTGGATGGCGATTCCGGGATTGATTTTGATGGTGCCGCTCGGAATCTTATGTGACCGGCTGCATCCGATTCGCGTACTGGTCTGGCTGAATCTCTTTGGTCCCATCATGGCCATTATTTCCTTCTTCTTCGTGCGCGATTTCAGGAGCATGGTCATCCTGACACTGATCGCATTTCCCATCAGCCAGTTTCAAGCGGCGGCATCGGCTCCCCTGAATTGGCTGCTCTTTCCCAAGGAGCGGTTTGGCCAGTTTGGCTCGGCAGATGCCATGGCGCGCTCCATCACGGTGATCGTCGGCAGCGTGGCGGCGGGATTCTTTCTGGACTTCATGAAGCGGATGTATCACGGCAATGAGGAGTACTATCGCTGGATGTATGTCTGGTCAGCCGTTTTCGCGACCATGAGTTATTT
>Ga0118677_10012530_pt1 | contig 12415 bp, 10 predicted proteins | sample AliMusrvi5mmetaG_FD_86154 | JGI IMG/M metagenome (GOLD analysis project Ga0118677, IMG submission 86154)
GGATTACCGCCCCGGCGAAGCCAAAAAGAATTAATCTAACTTCCCACCAACAAGAAAGCCGCGGCCACCCGGCCGCGGCTTTTTTTTTCGGCCGGGGAGATTGTTTGTTCCAGCCGGTCGAGTGGCTCGCGGCGGATTCGAAGTCCGGGATTGAATGATGCGGCAATTTGGGGTTTAACTGGCCGGAGGATGCCTCCTTCCCCGCGCCTCACCGTGATTGTCCTGAATTTCCGGACGCCGGATGTGACAATCGACTGCCTGCGGACGCTCGCGCCGGAAGCCGTGGTGAATCCCAGCATGCGCGTGATCCTCGTGGACAACGCATCCGGTGACGACTCGGTGCCGCGCATCGAATCGGCGATCCGCGAGAACGGCTGGGGTGGGGGATGGCTGGAGTTTCGGCCGCTGGACAAAAACCTCGGGTTCGCCGGCGGGAACAACCTGGTCCTGCACGAGCAGATGGCCGAAAAAAATCCGCCGGATTACCTTCTGCTGCTGAACAGCGACACGCTGGTGCGTTCGGGGTGCATCGTCCATTGCACGAAGATCATGGAGGCGGACCCGAAAATTGGAGCGCTGAGTTGCATGCTGCGGAACCGCGACGGCACGGTGCAGAACGTCTGCCGGAAATTTCCGCATCCTCTCCGCGAGGCCGTGCGCGCGTTCGGGCTCCCGTGGCTCGTGCCTGCGCTTTTCCGCTGGGCGGATCTCGAAGATTCCGGCTGGGACCGCGAGGCCGGGCCTCGCGATGTCGGGTGGGTCAGCGGCGCATTTTTCTTCGCGCGGGCCACCGCGCTCCGCGAGGCGGGGGTTCTCGACGAGGAGTTCTTCTTTTACGGCGAGGACTGTGAATGGTGCCACCGGCTCTGGCGGCACGGCTGGCGGATCCGCTTCGATCCGGCGGTGGAAATCGTCCACCTCGGCGGGGCGTCCTCGGACTCCACCCGGGTCCGGAACCGCCAGCGCGAGCTCTACACGTGGCGGGCGCGGTTTCTGGTCCAGCGCAAGTGCTACGGGGCCATTGCGGAGAAGTTCGTGCGCGGCTGCTACATCTCGATGTTCGCCCTGCGTCTCGGCTTGCAATCGATCACCGGCCGGGGCGGCTCCCAGAAGGCGGCAGATCTGCGCGAGGGACTCGACCAACTCCGGAGTTTTTCAAAGCCCGGGACACCCGGCCCCGGCAAGTAGCTTGACCCCACAATGAATTTATCCCCCGATTCCCGAGTATGAGCGCCAACAAGATCAGAACAGCCTTCGTGCTGCCCGGACTCCATCGCGTCTGCCGCGGGGCCGAGGTGGCATTCGAATCCATCGCCAGCGAGATGGCCCTCCTCCCGGGCGTCGAGGTCACGCTCTTCGGGTCCGGTGAACCCCGGCCCGGAACTCCCTACCGCTTCGTCCATGCCGGAATTATTTCGCGCGAGCATTTTGAAAAGTTCCCGCGATTCCCGGTCTTCCGCTCCGAGTATGTCTGGGAGGAGGCGACCTTTCTGCCCGGCCTCCTCGCGCGATATCGGCCGTCGGATTTCGACATCGCCGTGACGTGCAGTTTTCCGTTTATGAACTGGGTTCTGCAGCGGCGGAGGAACCGCTCCGCCCACCTGCCCGCACAGGTTTTTGTCACCCAGAACGGCGACCATGCCATCCAGTCGGAATCCAGCGAATTCCGTTGGTTTTCCTGCGAGGGCCTCGTCTGCACAAACCCGGACTACTACGAGCGGAACCGGTCCCGTTGGCGCAGCCGGCTGATCCCGAATGGCGTCGATCCCTCGATGTTCTCGCCCGGGCCAGCCGACAGGAAAGCTTACGATCTGCCCGAGGGCGTTCCCCTGGCGATGATGGTGAGCGCGCTGATCGAATCGAAGCGGGTGGCCGATGGGATCCGCGCGGCGGCGAAAGTTCCCGACCTGCATTTGGCGGTCTGCGGCGACGGTCCCGAGCGGGAGAGGATTTATGCGCTGGGGCAGGAGCTTCTGCCGGGCCGGTTTCATCCGCGCAAGCTCCCCCGCGAGCGGATGCCGGGCATGTATCGCTGCGCGGACATGTTTCTTCACATGAGCCTGGATGAGCCTTCCGCCAACGCCTACATCGAGGCTTTGGCCACCGGTCTGCCAATTGTGACCCACGACCGGCATGTGACACGCTGGACCCTCGAGGGCACCGGGGTGCTGGTGGATGCCACGGATTTGGACAAGGTCGCTGCCGCCCTTGTCACGGCACTTGGAAGGCGAACCCCGGCGGATCTTGCCGCGCGACGGTACATGGCGGAAACCCGGTTTTCGTGGGCGGGGATCGCGCGCGAGTATCAGGACTTTTTTCGCGAGGTGCTGGCGGCGCGCAACGGAGGATCCCCGGCGTGAGCCCGGTGGCGTTCGTCGCGATCGCCCGCAACGAGGGGGAACGCCTCAAGCTCTGCCTGCGCTCGATCCTTCCGGTCAGCGACCGCATCGTCTATGTGGACAGCGGATCAACCGATGGGAGCGTCGAGTTTGCGCGCTCGTGCGGCGTCGAGGTCCTGCCGATGGACACCACAAAAAAGTTCAGCATGTCGCGGGCGCGGAATGCAGGATGCGAGGCGGTCGTCGCGCGCTGGCCGGATGTGGAGTTCGTTCACTTCATTGACGGGGATTGCGAACTCGTTCCCGGCTGGGTGGATGCCGCGATGAGGTTTGTGTCCGAGCATCCCGACGTGGCGGTGGTTTGCGGGCGGAGGCTGGAGCGCCATCCCGAACGATCCGTTTTCAACCGCCTCTGCGAGATCGAGTGGAACACGCCGGTCGGCGAGGCGAAGGCCTCCGGCGGCGACGCGCTCATGCGGGTCGAGGCGTTCCGGCGTGTCGGAGGATTTAATGAGGAACTGATCGCGGGCGAGGAACCCGAGCTCTGCCTGCGGCTGAGGCGCGCGGGCGGCCGGATCTGGCGGCTCGGGCACGACATGACCCGGCACGATGCGAACATCACAAAGGTTTCGCAGTGGTGGGGCCGCCATGTCCGTGCCGGCTATGCGGCGGCCGACGTTTCGCGCCGCACCGCGATCGCCACCGGAGGCGAGGAAATCCTTTTCCGGGACAAGCTGCGAAGCCCGCTGGTCTGGACCGCCGGGACGTGCCTGATCCTGTTGGGCGGCCTTCTTTCCCTGCGTCCGCTCGGCTTTGCCTCGGCGCTCGGGCTCCTCCTCGCCGCCTACGCCGCCCAGTCGCTCAAGATTGCCAAGGGGATCCGCTCGCGCTGCAGGTCCGGCCGGTCGGCTTTGGAATATGGAATTTCCACCATGCTGGCAAAATGGCCGCAAACACTGGGAATCTTCCAGTGCTGGATCCACCGGAAGCAGAACCGGCAAGCCGAGGTCATCGACTACAAGCAAGGTGCCTAGCCCGAAATTCCCATGAAGGTTCTCTACCTCAGCTCGGTCCTGCCCAAACGATCCGAGACATTTGTTTACAAGGAAGTCCTCGGGCTGCAGGCACTGGGACTCGATGTCGGTGTCGCTTCGCTTTACCCGCCGGAGAAGGAGCTCGGTGAAGAGGCGCTGGACCGGATGGCGGCCGGGGCAGTGACGGTTTACGGGTCCGGGATTGGACGGCTTCTGCGCGATGCGCTCGCGTTCTGTGCGCGCCATCCGCTGCGCTCGGCGGCGGTCATGGCGGCTGCCAAAATCGACGCGCTTTTCGCCGCGGATTTGAAATGGAAAGACCGCCCGAAGGTTGTCTTCCAAGGGCTCGCGGCGCTGGCTCTCGCCCGGCGGCTGGAACCGCGATCCCTTATGCCCACACACATCCACATCCACATGGCCCATGCGGCCACAACCGTGGGAATGTATGCGGCGAAGGCGCTCGGCGTCCCGTTCAGCTTCACCGGTCACGCCGCGGATCTTTTTCGCGAGCGCTGCCTGCTGGAACAAAAGCTCCGCCGCGCGGCATTTGTCGCCTGCATCAGCGAATGGCACAGGGATTGGTATCGTGCGATCTGCCAGCGTCCGGATCGCGACTACCCGGTGATCCGCTGCGGGGTGGCCGTGCCGGCTGCCCCTGTCCCCGCGCGCTCCGGGCCTCCGCTGACCCTTCTCGGGCTCGGCCGCCTTGTCCCCAAGAAAGGTTTCGACATGCTGATCAATGCCTGCCGCATTCTGGCCGGCGAGGGCGTCACTCTCGAATGCACGATCGCGGGCGACGGTCCCGAAATGCAGCAGCTCAAACAACTCGCCGCCGGCCTGCCGGTCAACTTTCCCGGTGCCGTGGCCAACCGTGATGTCCCCGCGCTACTTCAGGGAACGGACGTTTTTGTCCTGCCCTGCCAGATCAGCGGGGATGGCGACCGCGACGGCATCCCGGTGGTTTTGATGGAGGCTATGGCGCAGGGAATCTGCGCGGTGAGCGGCGACCTGCCGACGATTCGGGAGCTGATCTGCAACAACCGGAACGGCTGCCTCGTGTCGCCCGGCGACCCGGAAGCCCTCATCGCCTGCCTGAGGAAGCTGGTCGCCGACCCCGCGCTCCGGGCCTCGCTCGCCGCCGAAGGCCGCAAACGCGTAGAAGAAGAGTTTTCTTCCGCAAAAAACCTTGATAGGATGCTTGTCGCTTTAACCGACCATCTTCATCCATGATGTCCCATGGCTCCGCCATCCCCACCGATTCCCCGCATGGCAAATATGTCCTGATCACCCCCTGTCGCGACGAGGCGAAATACGCGCGGCGCTGCATCGAGAGCGTGCTGGCCCAATCCGTCCTTCCCTCGCTCTGGGTCGTGGTGGACGATGGATCCAGCGACGAGACCCCGGCGATCCTTGCGGAATACGCCGCGAACCATCCGTGGATCAGGGTTGTCCGCCGCGAGGATCGCGGCAAACGCGCTGTCGGCCCGGGTGTCGTGGATGCCTTCTACGCCGGCATGGAAACGATCCGCATGCAGGACTTCGATTTTCTCTGCAAGTTCGACCTCGACCTCGACCTGCCGAAAAAATATTTCGAGATCCTGATGCGGCGGATGGGAGAAAATCCTCGTCTCGGCACATGCAGCGGAAAGCCGTATTTCGAGGAAGGCGGCCGGCTTGTCAGCGAGAAGTGCGGGGACGAGATGTCGGTCGGCATGACGAAGTTCTACCGGGTCACCTGCTTTCTGGAAATCGGGGGATTTGTGCGCGAGGTGATGTGGGACGGGATCGACTGCCACCGCTGCCGGATGCTCGGATGGGTCGCGTGCAGTTGGGACGACTCGGACCTGCGGTTCGTCCATCTGCGTCCGATGGGATCCAGCCAGAAGAGCATCCTGACGGGGCGGATGCGCCACGGATTCGGGCAGTATTTCATGGGCACCGATCTGTTCTACATGACGGTCAGTTCGACCTACCGGCTCGCGCACCCCCCTTATGTGATCGGCGGGCTGGCGATGTGGTGGGGGTATGTCAAAAGCGCCCTGGCGGGAAAGCCTCGCTACCCCGACCTTGCGTTCCGGAAATTTCTCAATACCTACCAGCACCGCTGTCTCCGCGTCGGTAAAGCCCGCGCGACAGGGGAGATCGATGCGCAGGCTGCTCTCCGCGCAAACAGCCCTTCGCTTTCGTGAACCGGTTTTTCACAACGCAAATCCCCGCCGCGACAGCCCTGGCGGTCCTCTGCTGCCTCGCCGGCTGCACGAACGTGCCGATCAAGGAAGGCGTCTACGAGGCGGGAAAGAAAAAGGACAACTACGTGCCCGCGAAGGGACTCAAGCCGGGGGAATTCTTCACCGCCGAAATGAAGACATCCTCGAAAGACTTCGCCGGTCCCGATAAAATCAAGGCCGCATCCGCGAAGATTGACAACGACTACCGCCTCGGCCCCGGCGACCATTTTGCCTTCCTCGTGCGCGGGCGCGAGGACATCTCCCGCGAGGAGATCATCGTCGCCCCCGACGGGCAGGTCGCGTTGCCCCGCGTGGGCATCATGAATGTCAAGGGCCGGACGTTGCGCGAGCTCACCGACGAATTCACCAAGGCGCTGGGCGTCTATTACGACAAGCCGGAGGTCACGCTGGTCATGAAGGCCTACAACAACAACCGCGTCTTCGTCCTCGGGCGCGTGGCCATTCCCGGAGCCGTCCACTTTCAGGGACCTGGCACTCTGCTCGAAGCCCTCTCGCTCGCCGGCGGGATTCCTGCGGATACCGCCAAGTCGTTCTTGAGTCGCTGCATGATCGTGCGCGGCAAGGATCTCGTCATGTGGATTGATCTCAAGGAGCTTCTCGAACAGGGCAACATGAACCTCAACGCGCGCCTCCAGAACGGCGACGTGATCTTCATACCACAAAGCGAAGACCAGCTCGCCTTCGTGCTCGGTGAGGTCCGGAACCCGGGCGTCATTCCGCTCCGCGCGCAGCTCACCCTCATGGATGCCATCATGACGGCGGGCGGTCCGTCCAAGGGTGCCAATATGCGAGATATTTTCCTCGTGCGCCAGGTCGGTGGGAAAGGGGTCGTCGAGAGGATCAATTTCAAGGAGCTCGTCGGACATGCCAACTTCACAAAAAACTACATTCTGCAGGCGGGGGACCTGATCTACGTGCCCGAGACCGGGCTGAACAAGCTCAACTATTTCACCTCGCAGATCGCGCCGTTTTTCACCGTCGTGGGTGTCACGGCGAACATGGTCAGCGGGCTCGGGTTTCTCAATGGGCTGTCGGCGGTTCTCTACGGGAGCTCCCTCAGCGGTGGTGGCGGGGGATCGAGCAGCAGCAGTTCGAGCAGCGGCAGTTCGAGCAGCGGCGGTTCGAGCAGCGGAGGGGGACATTGAGCGCGGACCGCACGCCTTCCCGCCGCTCGGCTCCGCTCGAACGCGGCACGCTTGAGAACGCGAAAAAATCCAAGCCGTTCCGGATTTTTGATTTCCTCTGGCGGCGCGGCCCGCTGATCCTGGGGCTCGGCGTCCCGGCGTTTGTCCTGCTGAGCCTTCTGCTCGCCCTGTTCGTACGCCCCATCTACAAGGTGGATGGCACTCTCCTGATCAAGCAAACCAAGGAGCCAACGATCACGGGCCGCGAGCGCGAGTCGATTCAGGGGGATATCGGCGTTTTTCAAAGGACTCTCGTGCTGAGGCTGATGGATCGCGAGGTGCTTCAAACCGCCTTGGATAAAATTCCCGATGACAAACGTCCGGACTTTCTCAAAGGCCTCGGCTCTTCCGACCGGGCGATCTACAGCCTCATGTCGCGGCTCGTCGCCAAGGAAGTCGAGCGGACATATTTGATCAATGTCTCCCTCGATGCCGGGGAATCCCGCGGCCTGGCCCTCACCCTTTACGAGGTGCTCTCCAGCCTGATCGATAAACTCCAGGCCGAGCAGGAAAAACAATACGCCTCGCGACTCAACTACCTCCGTTCCGAAAGGGACAAAATCTCGTCGAGGGGCACCGAGGAAAAAAAGCGTATCCTGGATCTGGCCGGACACTTCAGCAACCGCTCGTTCCTCCGCGCTGATTACGCGACCGACCTCGGCAAGATGAACCTCATCCAGAGGCTCTATTGGGATGCGCAGGCTGACACGCTCTCGAAAGCCGCCGCGCTCGACGAGGCGGAAAAAGACCGCGAGACCCTCGCCAAGGCCAGCTTGGAACCGTTCGCCGAGGAGCGCGTCGCGGACAATTTCGGCATCAACCAGATCACGCAGTGGACCTACGGAAAATCCCAGGAACTGCGCGCCACGATCGACGGGCTCAAGCCGGAAAACCCGGACCGAAAATACATCGAGGACCGCATGGCCTCGATGAACGAATACATGGCGAACTACAAAAAGCGCGTTGCCGAGGAGACGATCAAGACCCTGACCGAGAAGCGCATGTTCGAGCTCGACAGCGCGGTCACCAAGGCCCGCAATGCCTACAACTCCGTGCGCCAGACCTCCGAGCAACTCGGCCGCGAGCTCAATTCCGCCAACGAGGAAGCCACCCAGATCTCGGAGGGGATCTTCGAGGCGAACGAGCTCACGTTCGGGCTCAGCCAGCTCCGCGACCGGCTCGCGTCGATCAACACGCGCATCGACGATGTCGAGCTCGAAGCCAAATCCCCCCTCCCCGTCACCATCGACCAGGTCCCGGTCCCGCCGGAGAAGCCCGCTTCGAGCAACGCCTCGAAGCTGCGGATGATTGTTTTTGTCCTTTCGTTCGGGTTCGTCGGCGGCATCTGCCTTCTCTTCGATTTTCTGGATGGCCGCATCCGTTGCCGCGAGGAGCTCGGTGCCGCGATCGGTGGAGCGGGTGCTGAGCCGGTTCCCGCCACGGCGTCCGACGAAGAGGATCCCGCGTTTGCAAAAATCCTGCTCGACCAGCCCGGCCACCCCGCCTCTCTCGCATTGAGGGACCTCGCGCTCCGGCTGATCCTCGAGCACCAGCGCTGCGGCGCGAAGATCTTTGCGTTCGTGGGTGCGCACCCTCGGGCCGGCAATACCACGATCGCGCTCAACATTGCCCGCGCCATTTCCGCACACGGATTCAAGGTGCTTCTCGCCGAGTTTCCGACGCCGTCTCCCGGCCTTGCCGCCGCCGCCGCGCTGGCCGCCAAATCTGCTCCTCCTTCCCCATGGGGAAACAAGGAACCGGATCCCGTGAGCGCCGTGGAAATCATTCCCTGGGTGGCGGGTGTTTCCGAGGACCGCGTCCGTTCCTCGCTCGACTCGTTTTTGGCGAACGCTTCCAAGGCCTACGACGCCGTCGTGCTCGACCTCGTTTCCCCTGCCCGGTCGGACGTCGCCAACGAGGCCGCGCTCAAAGCCGATGTGGTTGTTGTCACGGCCCGGCAGCACGTGGCCCTCTACGGCGAAGCCCGGAGCATTGTCGAATCCGCCGCGGCAGGAGGAGTGCCCGCCTTGACGACGCTGCTCAACTTCTGCCTGCCCGACCCGCTGCGCATTCGAGCTCTCGCCCTGCTGGCCACGGCCCAGGCGTCCATCTCGGTTCTGCACGAGCGTTTCAGCGCGTGGTCGCGCGCGACCGGCGTTTCTCTCCTCGATAAAATCCGTCGGTCCGGAGCCTGGAAGACCATCGCCCGAAGGATTGAGAAAAAGCCCGCCGCGCCGGCTGCGGATCCGGCGACGCCCGGGACAACGGAAGAAAAGAATTTGGAGGAAAAGAAATGAAGATCGGGCTCGTCACAATCGTCATCGGTCCAAAATACACGGAGCTTTTCGACCAGTTCTCGCGCTCGCGCTTCGAAAATTACGCACGCCGCCATGGCTACGAGACCTTGGTCGTGGACCGGCCGATCCGCGAGCTGCCGGGCAAGAAGCTGACCTGGCAGAAGTGCTGCCTGCACGATCTCGAATGGGTGCGGTCGATGGACATGATCGCGTTTCTCGACTCGGACATCCTCATCGCAAACGACGCGCCGGCGCTGCCGCTTGTCGAACCCGGAAAGGTCGGCGGCGTGATGGACAAACCCCCGGCCGGACTCAACAGCGGCGTCCTGGTTTTCCGCCCCGGAAAGGAAGTCGCCGCCATGTTCGAGGAGTCCCTGCTTGACCCGGACCCGTTCTGGGACCAGGTGGCGATCGACCGCGTCCTGAAAAAAAACAGCGCGCTCCAGCTCATCGATCCGCGTTTCCACTGCATGTTCTACGTCCGGAGCTGGAGGATTTTTGGTGCCGTCTTCGGCCGCAACTGGATCTACCACTCGCTCCACGGGAAATCCAAGCTGGCCATCATCAGCCGCCTTCTGGCCCTCCAGGGCCGGTGATCGGGTGGCTTACCAGCGGAGCCGGCCGGCTTTCACGTCGCCCTGGCACACGACGCAGACTGCCACGTTGAGCGCCGCCCGCAGCAGGGCGATGGGAAGCGCAACGATCCGCTTCGGGAGCGGGAGGCGCCCGAGTTTTTTCAACGGCTCGGAAACAAATTCCGCCGCTCCCGGCAACGGTCCGCGGTAGGATTTGGCCAGGTCGGCGACCCACGAGGGGTTGGCCTCGTTGTTCGCGCGGATCACCGCTCCCGGATTCTTGCCTTGCTCGACCAGGTCTCGGATTTGGGAGAACAGCAGGATGTTCACCGCGGTCCCGTTGACCAGCCGGCGCTCGTGTTTGAACCAGGCCTGGAATCCCGTGACGGCCTCGAAATAATGAGTGGCCCCGGCGGCACGGACAATTGCTCCGGTGTTCTCCGGTTGACGGAAGCTGTCGGTCAGCAGCATCGCCTTCACGAACCCGTCCTCGACGATCAGCCCCAGCGGCATCCAAAAACTGCGCAGCTCCGCGGAGCGGGCCAGGTAGAGGCTCCCCGCGATTTTCGGGTTGCCGGCAATCTGCAGGCGGGATGCGGAGATCGACATCTGCTCGCGCAGCGTCGGGTCTTTTTTCGCGGTGATGTCCTTGAGCGGGAGATCCACGGCCACGACCGCCTGCGGGTTCGCGACGAGCGCCCCGACCACGCGCTCGAGGCATTCCCGCTCGCCGAACTGGATGTCGGCATCCAACAGGAGCAACGCCTCCGAGTCCGGCGGGCTGAAGCCGTGAACAAAGTGATTCCAGGCGTTCGCCTTGCCAGCCTGCTCGACTTCGTTCACCTCGACGCGGGCACGCGGGTGTTTCGCCGCGAACGCCCGGAGCGCCTCGCCCGCCCGCGCGGCTGTCGCGTCCTTGCAGCCATTCGGCACCGCATGCACGGAGACCTCGTGTTCCGGCATCTCGAACAGCGTCTGCTCGGACAGCGAGGAAATCATGGCGCCGATGTTGCGCTCCTCGTTGTAGGCCATGATCCCGATCGCAATCTTCATGCGATGACCTTGACAGGGGCTCGGGTTTTCGGCAATCCCGTTCGGTGGCGATAGGCCGGACCGCCCCTCCAGGGGATAGATCTTGATTTCGGCCCGGTCTCTTCCAACACTGGCGGCCGATGCTTTCGGCATCCTGAAATTCCCATGCATTTGCGCCGACCCCGATCATGACGCCCCTCGTGCACATCGCGATGTTCGGGATCCTGTTTCTTTCCGTGTCCCTGTTCGGAAAATACCCTCCGCGCACGGCGGCGGTGGCGGTGGTGGTGATCGGGTGGCTTTTCCTGCCGGCCTCGCAGACCGCGATCTACAGCATCCCCGGCATTCCGTTTCACATGAAGACCAATGCCCTTTGCCTCGCGGTCCTGCTTGGCATGGCGGTGAAGGATCCCGGGGTTTTCAAGAAGTTCCGTTTTCGCTGGATCGATGTTCCGATGGCCTGCTGGTGCCTCGCCCCGTTTTTTTCCTCGGTCAGCAACGACCTTGGGCCCTACGACGGTGCAGGGGCCGCGCTCCCGATGGCCGTGGACTGGGGGATCCCCTATTTGGCAGGGCGCCTGTATTTCGGGACCTATGACGGGCTGAAGGAACTGGGGCTGGGAATGTTCATCGGGGCGCTGGTCATCGCCCCGCTCGCGTTGATCGAGATGGTCATCAGCCCGCAGTTTCATATCATTTTTTACGGTTATTACCCGCACGACTTCAGCCAGACGAAGCGTGGCGTTGGCTACAGGCCTTCTGTCTTCATGAAGCACGGTCTGGAACTGGCCATCTACAATGCGTCTGCGGTGGTGATGGGGTGGCAGTTGTTCCTGCGCAAATCGATCGTGCGCGTGGTCCCGTTGCTGAACGTCCCGCTGTTTCCGGCCGTGGTTGGCCTTTCGGTTATCCTGCTCATCTCTCGTTCCTCGGGGGCGCTCATGCTGTGTCTTCTCGCGCTGGCGATGCTCCAGGCTGCCGTCATGTTCCGGACGAAGCTCCCCCTGCTTCTGCTTGTGCTTCTGCCCCTGGCTTACATGAACCTTCGCGCCACGGGCGCATGGGACGGGCAGAATCTCATCGAGGCCTCGAAAAAACTGACCGGAAACGAGGAACGGGTCGGGTCGCTTTCCTTCCGGCTCTTCAACGAGAATCTTCTCGTCGAGAAAGCCCGCCTGCGCCCGGTTTTCGGATGGGCCGGTTACCAGCGGTCGTTTGTCACGGACGAGAACGGGAGGTTTATTTCCGTGCCCGATGGGATGTGGATCCTCACGCTCGGAAAGAACGGGCTTTTCGGCCTCACCGCACTTGGGGCAAGTATTCTTCTCGCCCCTTTCCTGTTTTTTTGGAAATGTTCCTCGCGGCGTCTCGGTGATCCGTTGGTGGCACCGGCGACCGCCTTTGCGACCTGCCTCTGCATATTTATGGCCGACAGCCTCTTTAACGCTTTCTACAATCCGGTCCTGATGGTGGCCGCCGGCGGGCTGTCCTCCCTCCTCCTTTCTCCCGCCGCGTTTTCGGCGACCGGCCATGAGGAAGATGCCGGGGCTGTCATTCTGGATCCTGTGCCCGCAACCCGCGTCATCTGATGGCCGCGCCTGAAACACGAAAAAAAGCGCTTGCCGGGTCCGCCTGGACACTCTTCGGCTACGGCGGCGCTCAGGTCATCCGGCTCGGAAGCAATCTGATTCTCGCCCACATGCTG
>Ga0118677_10012532_pt1 | contig 12413 bp, 9 predicted proteins | sample AliMusrvi5mmetaG_FD_86154 | JGI IMG/M metagenome (GOLD analysis project Ga0118677, IMG submission 86154)
TTGTGACCCCGCGGCCTTTGTGACCCCGCGGCCTTTGTGTCACTTATGGCTGACCCCAGTTTACCAACTCCTGTGCTGACAAATGCGATCGCATTGTAGCAAGTCTAAAGGCACGACTATATCCAGTCGCAGACAAGCAATATTTCAACACCCCCTCAACATCCTCAATTTTTCGATTAGCGCCGTTCCAATTAGGTAGTTCCATCGCATATAGTCATTGTACGTGACTTGCTTGCCCATTGCCTTGAGCAAGTAACTGACTGAACCTGTTCCGCCGAAAGCGTCAAGCACAGTTTCAAACTTCAACTGAGCGAAGTGCTCGCCAATCCATGGCAGTATCTTCCTCTTACTGCCTTGATAGCGAGTTGAAGGCATTACGGGTTTCTTTAATGTCTCCATGTGGGTGCCGCACGTCATGGCGTCAGGCCTGTTCTATGAGTCCGTGAAGTCGTTGTATCGCGGCGTCGACCTCGCGGCCTTGGGTGGCGATGGTTTCTAAGAGCTCGATGGGGGTGCGGCGATCGGTTTCGGTGACGCGGTTGGGGTTGACGGCTTTGAGATCGTAAACGGCGTCTTCGATGGTCTGGGCCTCGGACTGGGCGTCGCGGGCATGGCGCAGGATGGCCTTCCATTTCTGGTCAAGGGCCTCAATCTCAACTCGCTTGGGCTTTTTCGCCTGTCTTGCCTCTTGCAGAGCGGCTTCGGCAGTCTCGGCTTCGGCGAAGCGGGCGACTGCCTTCGCTCGAAACGGCCGGGCTTTCTCCAAGGCACGTTGCTGAACGTCGAGGAAATCGATCGTCCAACTGCGAGGACCGTCGGCCTTCGACGGCAGGAGCGCCATGAACTCGTCGAAGTGCGTTTGGGTGAATGGGGTCTTCTTGCCGACCTTGATGTCGGACAAGTCGTAGTACCAGATCTTCTCGGTTTGCTGCCCCTTGATGAAGAAGACGAGGTTGGTCTTGACCCCTGCCCCGGCGGAGGTGAATACCCCGCCCGGCAGGCTGACGATGCAGTAGACATTGCACTCTTCCATCAACTTGCGTTTGACGTCCACATAGGCGTCGTTGACGCGGAAGAGCACGCCTTCGTCGAGGACGATGCCGCAGTGGCTGCCGGTCCGCATGCTCTTAAGTACGCTCTGCAGAAAGAGGATCTGCGTGGAGCCAGTCTTGTACTCGAAAGGTGTCTGGGCTTCCTTGCCTTCCTTGCCGCCAAAGGGCGGATTCATGAGAACGTAGTCGAAGAACTGGGGCGCCCCGGCAAACAGGCCGTCGTAGGTAGCCTGGCCCGAAAGGGAGTTACCGTGCCAGATGTGCGGTTCGTCGATGCCGTGGAGCACAAGGTTGGCCAGGGCGATGGGATAGACGGCGTTATCCTTCTCGCGGCCGTAGAAGGTTTGCCGGCGCAGGGTCTCCAACTGAACGCTGGTGACCTTGTCACCGGCCTTCGCGCGCATGTACTCGAAGGCCTGAGCCAGGAAGCCGCCGGTGCCGCAGCCGGGATCGTAAACAGTCTTGCCGATCTGGGGGTCCACCACGCGAACCATGACGCGAATGACCTCGCGCGGCGTAAAAAACTGCCCGCCGTCATTGCCCTTCTCGCCCATCTTGAGCAGCAACCCCTCGTAAACTTGCGACAGGGTGAACACATGGGTGTGGTCAACCGTCTCGGCGCTGATCTGATGCACTTTGTCCAGGACATCGCAGAAGTTCTTCTCGGAATCCACACGACTGCGATCCACGCCGGCCATGATCTCACTGATCACCTTCTGGCGCGGGGTGGCATTGCGGACGTTCTTCAGTCCCTTGAGGTGCGGCAGTAGTTCCGCGTGCACGAACTTCCAGACACTGGCGTCGGGATCCTTGTTCAGGCGGCGCGGCGAATCCGGTGCGGCCCAGTCGCGCCAACGGAAAGGCGCCTTCAAGGACGGCACAAACGACAGCCCGAGCGCCGCGGCCTCGTCGGCCTCGTGCGCTTCCCTCTCGTCCAGGATGCGAAGGAAAAGAATCCAGGTGAGTTCCGGGACATACTGCAAGGCGCCGGCGCAATTTGAGCGGCGCATAATGTCGCAAATCGACTTCACCACCGCGTTCACCGATTCGGGGGATTTGAGTTTCGCGACACGGGGAGTGCGAGTCGTTGCGTTCGGGTATTTCATGAATGTGCGCCTGTGACCGTGCGTGGGGGACCCAGCGGCTCCGTGCCTTCGTTGAGTATCTGCACATACGCATGGTAGGCGAAAATCTGACCTCGTTGGCGACCGCTTATCTCTTTCGCGATGTCCAGTTTGGCAAGGTGCGCAAAGGAGGATCGAACCGTTGGCTCGGCCAAATGCAGCGCCTTGGCTGCCGCCTGAACCGTGGTCAGCGGTTTGCTCTCGAGGTGATGGTGGACACGTAAGGCAGAGCCGGCGGGCTTGCCGATAGTCTGAATGCGTTTCCGGTCAGCGTCGAAAAGATGCAGAACACGTGTCGCCGTCATGGCGGCTTGGTCGCCCGTCTCCTTGACACCGGCAAGGAAGAACCGTATCCAACGCTCCCAATCCCCTTCAATGCGAACCTTCTGAAGGAGCTCGTAGTACTCGGCACGATGAGTCTTGAAGTACAAACTAAGGTATAGAAGCGGTTCGCGTAAGGCATTTTCCGCGCACAGCAACAGGGTAATCAGCAAACGGCCCAACCGCCCGTTACCATCCAGGAACGGGTGTATGGTCTCAAACTGGACGTGCGCCAACGCCGCCTTGATGAGTGTAGGGGTGGGCGTCGGATCGTCGTGAAGGAACTTCTCCAATGCCCCCATGCATTCCATGACAAGTTCGGGAGGCGGCGGTACGTACCGGGCATTTCCCGGGCGGCTGCCGCCGATCCAGTTTTGGGACCGACGGAATTCCCCAGGCGCTTTGTCGCTACCCCGCCCCTTCGAAAGCAGTTTACCATGGACTTCCAGAAGCAGTCGTAGGCAGAGCGGAAAACCATCCTCACGCATGCGACGCATTCCGTGGTCCAGTGCAGCCACGTAATTTGAGACTTCCTGGACGTCGTCCAAGGGGACACCCGGCAGATTCGAGTCCTCGAACAGTAGCAACTCGGAGAGAGAGGACTGCGTTCCCTCAATCTGCGACGAAAGTACAGCTTCCTTTCGAATGTACATGTACAAGAACAACGAGGGTTCGGGCAACAACATGGACAGACCATCGAGTCGACCCAAAGCGCGATTGGCCTCCTCATAGAGTCCTTGGAACCCGAGTACGGAAGGCATCGTCATCGGCGGCAGCGACGCAGGTACGAAAGCCCTGCAGACCTCGCCGACAGTCGATGTCTCAACGTAACGTCCTGTGGGAGAATAGGTTGTCACTAAAGAAACGTTCCTTCTTTACCGACTGAACAAAGAAAAGATAACCCACCTTCTTTTCTTAAGCAATTCCTTTCACGCCACACCTGAAAGCAAAGCCACACCGCTATTTGCATCACGACCAGTACCCGCTACTCGTGCCGCCGCCCATAGACCACAGCGGTGAGTCCAGTATAAGTCAAGTATGGGTCAAGTCGGCACCTGGGCCTGCTTCATCTCACCAAACACCTGCCGTAACAAGGCAGCCGGGAGGTGGTCGAGAGTGGCGAGTTTGGCCCGGCCTTGTTTCTTGAGGGCATCCACGGCAAGAAACACTTCCGCCGCCCGCTCCTGCGCCGACCATGGCGGCAGACGGATCCGAGCCGGCGCCAAACGTTTGAACAGCAAACGCTCGCGGACGGCGCCGCGCGACAGCGACCGGACGAAGGCCGCGCCGTCAGCGGACCGGAACCACTGATAGAACCAACGAGGATGCAACACGCCGTCCTTGGCCGTCATAACCACATAGTCGGGGCTGGTGATGCCGGGCGCGTCGCCTTCGTCCACCATGGCGATAGAACCGAGAAGGATACGCATCGGATTGTAGAAAATGGAGCCGACACGCACAGGTTTGTACCGTTCCGGCGCCTTACCAACCGGTTCCTTCGCTGGCGCCAGACCCGCGCGGGTTGCACCCAGAACCGGATACTCGCCCCACTTCGATCCGATTCCTTGGGCCACCTCTTGCAGACAATCGGCGATGGAAACTTCTGCGGTTGCTGGGGCGGCCAAGGACTCGCGAAGGGTTGCGGCTACAAGTGCGTCCACAGTTTCCATCTGCGCTTGAAGGACCGTCCGGGCACGGTCGACTTCGGCCAGTTGCGCCTTGAGTTGCGCGGCGATACGACGTTGGGTGGTGAGAGAGGGAAGCGGAACAAGAAACTGTTCCACCATCGCCTTCGTGAGTGCCTGACGCGTCGCACCGGACTGGAGATCGTCAATGTGTGCCTGGAAGTCGCCTGATGACAGGAATAGTGAAACAAAGTGCGGGTCAAGGCTGTCGTTCAAACGGATAATGCAGACATGTTGATTGACGTTGGCCGGGCACAGGTCCGAAGGCACGACACAAATGCGTCCGATCGAGGCACCGGTGATGTTCAGCAGAATATCCTTGGGGAAAACGCGACTTTGCCGCATCGCCTCGTCTTGCGCTGGTGAAATACGAACAAGTCCGTCTGGTTCAAATCGGTTCAGGTGAACGTTCTGACTTCGGATCAGTGGTATGCCATCCGTCCGGTACGCCGCATGCCCGCCCAACGGTGTAAGACCGCTGCCAATCTTGATGGCACACTCACCCAACCGTACCCAAGGCCAGTCACGCGGCTCGCGAGGACGCTCGCCCTCCCGGTCGTGGTTTGGTCCTTTTGCGGGAGATACTATGCAGTCAGAATCACCTTTCTTTGTCATCGGATACGCTTTCTCGCATCTCGAATGACGTCAATGGCTGGGCGAGCGGAAATGAGACCTTGCCTGTATGCGGCATAGCGAGTTTCGGCCTCTATTGCCCAAAGACGTTCGTTTAGCGCGTCAGGGTCACCACATGAACCCCGGCTCGCGGGGACGCTCGCCGTCCCCTTCTCTGCGCAAGGTCGTTTGGGAGGGCGAGCGTCCTTGCGAGCCGCGTTCGATGTGTGAATGTCGTCGTTCATGCCGCGAACAGCGTCTCCTTCAACTTGCGCAACAATTCACTCGGGTCGCCACCCTCGCGCAGGGCTTTGAGGCCGTTAAGGTGTCGGATATCGGGTGTCTGCCAGAGTTCGTTCGTTTCCAAACCATCGGTTCCGGCCCGTTCGAACTGACGGACAATGGCGCGCAGGACCTTGGCGCTGACCGGCGGCAAGTGGATGAGCCAATCGGGGCCGGCCTCGGAAAACTGGGCGGCGCGTTCGGCACGCGTCCGGGGTGTGATGCCGTACGCGAGCGCGGCCAGGACGTCGAAGAGATCGTACGCATCCATGTTGGCCCCCTCGCGGACCTTTTCGGGCAGCAGGTTGCGTTCGGCGAGTTCAGCCAGCATCGCGGCCCGGGCTTCCGGATTCAGCCAGCGCTGACGGAAATCGATCAGCGAAGGCACATTGGCCGTCAACTCATCAACAAGGCGCGCCCGGTATTCGCCTGGCGTCACGCGCGTCAGGCGGCCGTCCACGCTCATGAGATTGAAGTGGCCCGTGTCGCGGATCTCGATGGCGACCCCTCTGACTTTGACGGGCGCTGGCGGTGGCGGCGTGGGGCCGGGCGGACCTTCCTTGGGTGGTGGCGGCGCGATGAGTTTGGCGCCGAACAGCGTCGTGGCGCCGGTGTAGTCGAAAATGCGGAACATCAACTTGCCGGTCTCTTCGTCGATGCGCGTACCGCGGCCAATCATCTGATGAAAAAGGATGGGCGACTGAACGTAACGGAAGAAGACGATGTTCCGGACACAGGGAACGTTGACGCCGGTAGTGAGCAGGTCCTTCGTGGTGGCCACAATATGCGAGCGTTTCCGATCACGGAAGCTCGGAATGAGAGACTGACCGTTAACCGACGACATGCACTTGAAGGCATAGGTCGCGACACGGCGCTGGCCGTTGGCGCGGCACCACTGGGCATAGAGGTTGTTCAGCTCGTTGGCAACGAGATCGGCGTGGTGATCGCTGGCGCAGAAGACAATGGACTTCTGGAGGGGATCGTTGTCGCCGGTGGCCAAAAGCCGATGGAAATAGTGGACACACATCGCCTTGACGCGTTCGGGCAGCACGAGACGCGATTCGAGGACACTGGGGGAATTCTGCGGAGCGACCGCTTCCTGCGTCACTCGCGCGCCGGTGTGCAGATTGGTGAGCAGTTTGGACGCCACGTCCGCGCGATTCACGCCGCGCAGGCGTTCGGGGTCCCGTCGGCCGTCGTGAAAGAGGTCGTAGGTCTCGATCTCGTTGGGGGCGAGGTAACCGTCGGCAACGCCCTGTAGATACGAGTACTCGTAGACGGGATCGCCGAAGTAACGATAGTTATCGGCGAGAAAGCGCTCGTCGTCCTTGACCTGAGCGAGCGTTTCGCTGTCGGCAGCCTTGGGCAGACTGAGTTCGCGCGGGGTGGCCGTGAGTCCGATCTGGACCGCTGATTCGTGTTGGTCGAGGATTCTCCGCCAATCGCCCCAGGCGGAGCGATGGCACTCATCGATGACGATCACGTCGAAGAAGTCAGGAGGATAGTGCGCCTGGAAAAAGGCCAGGCCGTCGGATCCCAGGTCTTGCGCGAGCGTCTGGTAGGTGGCGACCAAAACGCGGGCGTTCTTCTGGGGATGGCGGGAGTCCACTTCCGCGGCATCGTTGCCGAACACAGCCTGAAAGTCACCCAGCCCGTTATCGCGAAGCTCGGTGCGATCGCAGACGAAGAGGGCGCGCCCCATGATACCGGCATCAAACATCTTGCGCAGGAGGACGGCGGCGACGCGGGTCTTGCCCGAGCCGGTGGCCAGGGAAAGCAAGACGCGCGGCGGTTTGCCGGCGGCGCGCTGCTTGATGGCCTTCTCCAGGGTGGCTCGGATGGCGGCATCCTGATAGTAGCGGAGATAGACGCGGCCTTTGGCGTAGGGTGTCAACAACAGGGACCAATCCTTGTTCTCCGGCGGCAGCGCCGTTGCCGCCAGATAGCGGGCGACGAGTTCCGCCGGTGTTGGAAACGCGGACATGGGGCGGGGGTCGGACGTGATGCCGGTGCGCTCGTCGTACTCGACGAACTGGTGACCGTTGGAGGAGAAGACGAAAGGAACGTGGTGGAGATGACCGACAAGATAGCCTTTGCCCTGTTGAAGGCCGTGGTCGGGAGGCACGCCTTCGTGTTTGGCCTCCATGATGGCGAGAGCGATCGGCTCCGCGCCCGGTTTCAGGGGGTGGCGCAGAACATAATCTGTTCTGCCTTTCGGACGGCGGCGTCCCTTGCCGTCAACGATGTCCACCGGCGCGGCTGTTTCCTCAACGCTGATATCCTCGCGACTCCAGCCGCGCTGGTCCAGGAGCATGGGGTCGATGAGTTCGAACCGTGTCTGTTGCTCGTTTCTAGGCATACAACCCATTCGGTTTCACATGTAATGGGACAATACACGGAAGGGGACACAAGGGCAATCCCATGGAAAGGCACGCCCAGTTGCTGGGCCGCTGGGATTTGGGACTTCTCACGGGATAGGTCGTGCCCTATAGTGTGCGAAACCGCATGACACGGGGGGCATCCATGGGCGAAGCGCAAATTCCGCAACCACCGACTGTCGTTGTTCTGGGCCTTCCTTTCCACAACGTCACGTTCGCGGAAACGGTGGCGTGGGCGCGTGACCGGATTCGATCGCGCCGGCCCGGCTATATTGCCACCGCGAACATCGACTTCGTCATGCAGGCCCGGCGCGACCCGGAGTTGCAGCGCATTCTCCTGGAAGCCGACCTCGTGGTGGCCGACGGTATTCCCATTGTGTGGCTCTCCGGCTGGCTCGGCCCGCGACTCAAAGCCCGCGTGACCGGCAGCGACCTCGTGCCCATGTTCGCCGAAATGGCCCGCGACAACGGGTTCTCGCTCTTCAATCTCGGCGGCGCGCCCGGCGTGGCCGAAAAGGCCGCCGCCGTGCTGGTGCAACGCTACTCCGGCCTGCGCATTGCCGGCTGTTACTCGCCGCCCAAGGCCGATGTCCTGAACATGAACCACGCCGACATCCTGGCGCGCCTGGAAACGGCGCAGCCCGATCTGTTGCTCGTGGCGTTCGGCTCACCCAAGCAGGAGAAGTGGGTCAACCTCAACGTCGGACGCCTGAAAGTTCCCGTCTCCATCGGCATCGGCGGCTCGCTGGATTTCCTGGCGGGCACCCAGACCCGGGCGCCCAAACTCGTGCAACGGCTGGCACTGGAATGGCTCTGGCGCATGTTCAGCGACCCGCCGCGCCTGTTCCGCCGCTACGTCGGCAACATCGGGTTCTTCTTCTCGACCGTCCTGCAACTCGCCGCCGCCCGGATCAAGACGGACCACGCCGAAAAATCGATCGTCGACGCCACCGCGACCGGCGCCGAACTACGCCGGCTCAGTCACCTCGAGCCCTTCGTGCGGCTGGGTGACGACAGCCAGGCGGCGGCGTTCCGTGACCGCCTCGCCGCCCTGCCCGACAGCCGCCCCATCGTGCTGGATCTGGCTGGCGTGCCCTGGCTCTCCAGCCTCGAACTCGGCGTTGTGCTGCGCCTCACCACGTTCTGTCGCGCACGAAATCAGGCCCTGATCCTGACGGGCGTCGGTGCGCGCGTGCAACGCCTGCTCACCCTCTACCGCCTGACGGAATACCTGGAGATTGCGGATTCGGCCGGGGTTGTCGCCGCGGCCGTCAGTGCCAGCGACGCGTCAGCCGCCGAGGGCCGCATTGGCCGCGACGAAAACGGCCGACTCGTGGCAAGGCTGCCGCTCGAACTGACGGCCGCCAACCTGGACGGATTCAAGCAGCTTTGGGAGTCCTGTCCCGATCTCACGACGGCCCACGAGTGGATTCTGGACGCATCCTTGACGCGCTTCGTGGATAGCGCCGCGCTGGGGTTCTTCATGGGCCTGAAGAAACGCGCGACCGAAGCGGGTCTGCCGCTCCGAATCACGGGTCTCCAGCCTCGCATCCGCCAAATCTTCCGCATTGGCAGGGTGGAAGCGGCACTGCTGGAGCCGGAAGCGCCTTCCGCAGGCGCTACGGCGTCGCCGCCGCCAGCACCTCGCTGAGAGCGGCAAGCAGTTCCTCGCGGCGAATGGGCTTGATCAGGGCCTTGGTGGCACCCATGTGTTTCGCGGCTTGCAAGATGCCGACGTTGCTGTGCGAGCCGCCGCCCGAGATCGCGATAATCCTGGAGCGCGGGTCGAAACGCCGCAGGTCGCGGATCGTTTCGAGCCCGTCCTTGACGGGCATGAAGAGATCCACCACCACGACATCGGCCGGTTGGTTCTCGTACTGCTTCAGGCCCTGGATACCGTCCTCGGCTTCGCGCACGGTGTAACCCTTGGGCTCCAACAGCCGGCGGAGCAACAAACGGATATCGGCACTGTCCTCAACGATCAACACGCTAGGCATCGCGATCTCCCTCTCCCAGCAGCGACTTAGCCCGCCCCACCAACACCGCGCCAAAAATCCGCCAGTCCTCGCGCCAGCAGCGGCGATGGGCATAATAGCGCGCCTGCACGGCCGTCACCGCTGGCTCGCTTTCGCCGAAGCGGGGCGTGGCATAGCTGAAGACGGCAGGATAATAGGCCGGCAGCGTTTCACGCAAGGCGTTATCTTCAGGAGCCCGCAGCGGTTCATGACCACAGAGCCAGAGGCGACCGGCGGCCACCCGGCCAAGGCGCGGGAACAGGTCGAGTCCCAAGGCGAAGAATAACCGCCAGCCGGCCGAGGAGCGTCCGGTCTCCGAGGGCTGCACGAGACCAAGCGATTGCACGCGTCCATTCGGGCCATGAAAGACACGACGCCGGTAGTCCGCCGCACCCCAGCACCGAAGCCAGCCATACAGAAGAACGAACGGCACCGCCTGCAGGACCAACAACGCCAACGCCAGCAACCAGCCCGCGACGCCGCTCCCGACATCCCGGAAACTGGCCGAGCGCTTAACCTCCGCCAGCAGCCAGGGATCCTCCAAGTCCAGAACCGCGCCGTCATCAGGGTCTATAAGCCGTCGCCCGGTCGCGATCTTGTCCCGCAGTTCCACGCCCCGTCCCACGTAGGTGCCGTCCAGAATCACGCAACGGCGCAGATCGGTCTGCCGATCGATCACCACATGATTCCCGATCACGGCCGACGGCCCCACGGAAGCGAGCGCCCCGATGCGGCAGTCATTGCCGATGACAACCGGCGCCGCCACGCGGGCCGACGGCGGGATCACCACATTATAGCCCACAAAAGATCCGTCCCCGGCGCCATAGCCCGGGGTCACGTACCGGCCCACTTCGCCCTCCGCCAGTTGCAGGTTCAAATCGAAAAAGGCGCGAATGGACGCAAGCGGAGCGGGCTCAATGCCCAGTTCCCGGAAGGGCCGGGTACCCTCCACCGTCCGTTCGCCGGCGATGAACGCATCCAGGAAGGCCGGATCCCGGCTCAGCAGGCAGTCCCCGCCCGGCAACGCGCAGCCGTAGGTCTCGCCGTCGGCCGATGGCCCGGGCTTGCGCTCAGGGAGACGCCGTGGAAACAGGGGCCCGCTCAGGAAGAGCAGTCCGCCGCGCCATTGTGCGGGGTCACGCTTCAGAAAGCTCACAGGAGGGCGATCGTCGCGCAAGAAGCTATAGCCGATGCGCAGGCCCCAGCGGCGGCCTTCTTCGGCGTAAGCCTCGATTTGGTCCGCACTATCGCCGAGCACCAACCTGACCTCGGACACGCCGAGGTCAAGGCACCACTCCATCCAGAAGTCGAGCAACGGACGGTTTGCCAGCGGCACCAGAAGCCAGGGGGTACCCCCCAGCGACCGGGTCCAACTCGGGGCCGTTCCTGAGTAGATGACGGCTTTCATCCGCAGGCTTTGACGGCTTCCTCCACCGAATCGAGGATGTCGAAAACCTCGTAGGCCCGGGTGATCTCGAACACCATGCGCGCCTTCTTCTGCAGGCGGGCAATCTTCAGGTCGCCGCCGCGCTCCGTGACGCGCTTGAGCAGGGCGATCAACGCCCCCAGTCCGGCGCTGTCGAGGAATTCCACGCCGCCCAAATCCATGACCACGTTGCGCAACTCCGACGCATTCTGCCACCAGCCGCCGAATTGCTCGCGGAAGGAGTCCACCCCGGCGGCCGTCAGCGGCCCGGTGACCGTCACCACGCCCACGCCTTTGTCTATCACGAATGTCGCTTCCATACTCACCCTCCACCGGTGCGGCGTTGTGACCGCCACCTGGTTCTTCCGACGCCGGGCACGGCGCTCAGCCCGGTTCCTCGGCCAGTTTTCGCGCCATGACCTGATCAACATCCTTGCGGATGACCAACCATCCCAGATTCTCGGTTCCGCGGCGAAAGAAATCGCACTGCGCCGTCACGGCCTTCAAGATGGACAGACCGCGGCACGACTCGCGGTCGATCGGGGCCTCACGCGTAGACTCGAACCGCCCCGCAAAGTCCCATTCCCGCCCGCGGTCGCGGAACAGAATGCGGCACAGCGGGCCGGTCAACCGAATCTGCAACCCGATCCGGCTGTTGGGAGGCACGCGCCCGTGCCGGACGATATTCGAACCGTACTCCATGATGGCCAGTTGAGCCGCTCCCGCGGATTCCTCCGACCAACCCGCCGCGCACAGGAGGCGATCGGTCCTGGCGGCGGCCTCCGCCACGGCGTCATAGTCGGGCGAGAGCGTGCTGTCGCTGAGAACCGTCCGCGGATCGACCAGTTCGACGGACAGGGCGCTGCAGTCGTCCTGCGACAGATCGAAGCCGTCCTTTTGAAGAATCTCCAGCACGTGTTCGGCATGGTTGGCGACATAAGGATTAGACCGCGACTGCCTGACGGCGGCGACAAGCCGCTCGCGGCCGCACATCTCGGATGTCACCCGGTGTCGCGCTTCGAGCAGTCCGTCGGTAAACAGGAAGAGCACCGAGCCGGGGACTGCCGGCGACGAGGCCTCGCCAGCCGCCTGATACTGGCCGCCCCGTCGCACCGTAAACCCGATCGGTACGTCGCCTTCACCGCTCAGGGCGGCCGATCCATCCGTGCCGTCGGTGTTCAGGATGATGGGGTCGGGGTGGCCGCAGGCCATGCAGGTCCAGCGCGTGGCGGTTGGATCGAGCACCGCAAAGAACAGCGTAGCGTATAGTTCCGGGTTCTGGATGTGGTGGCAGAACTCGGCGTGAATATCCCGGCAGATCACGGATGGATCGGGGACGTGGGCCGCCCTGGCCACCTGGAAAACAACGGCCTTGAGCAGCGTGGCCACGATCGCCGGCGCCACGCCATGACCGGCCACGTCGGCCATGTAAAGGCACAGCGAACCATCGGGCAACATGAAAGCGTCGAACAAATCGCCCCCCACGGCCAGGCACGGCAGGTGGGTCATGTGCACTTC
>Ga0118677_10012533_pt1 | contig 12413 bp, 9 predicted proteins | sample AliMusrvi5mmetaG_FD_86154 | JGI IMG/M metagenome (GOLD analysis project Ga0118677, IMG submission 86154)
GCATGGCACTATCCCCGCAGCGCGCGCTGGCGCAGGAAATGGTCTGCCAGCACGAGGTGTACCATGGCCTCCACCATCGGCACAGCGCGGGGCAACACGCAGGCGTCATGACGACCGCGCGCGGAGAGGGTGGTATCCTCGCCTGTGTTGGTCACGGTCTTCTGCTCGCGCAGCACCGTGGCGGTGGGTTTGAAGGCGACGCGGAAGACGATTTCTTCGCCGTTGCTGATGCCGCCCTGGATGCCGCCGCTGCGATTGGTGCGGGTGCGGACGTGGGTGCCGTCCATGTAGAATTCGTCGTTGTGCTCCAGGCCGGTCAGGGTGGTACCGGCGAAACCGCTGCCGATTTCAAAGCCTTTGGTGGCGGGCAGGCTCATCATCGCCTTAGCGAGATCGGCCTCGAGCTTGTCAAAGACCGGTTCGCCAAGCGCGGACGGCACTCCACGGACGACACATTCGATAGTCCCTCCAATGCTATCTCCACTTGAGCGGACCTCCTTGATACGCTCGATCATGGCCACCGCGGCCTTCAGATCGGGGCAGCGGACCGGAGTGGCATCCACCTCTGCAACAGTGACGCTTGAGGGATCAACCTGCGAATCCAGGTCATGAATCGATCGCACATAAGCCACAACCTCGTAAGAGGGATGGAGACTCCGGATTACTTTTCGGGCCACGACTCCCGCCGCGACACGCCCAATCGTCTCCCGTGCAGAGGATCGACCTCCCCCCTCCCAGTTCCTGATGCCGTATTTCGACTGGTAGGTGTAATCGGCATGCGAGGGGCGGTACATGGTTTCCATCTCCGTGTAGGCGGAGGGGCGTGCATCCTTGTTATCGACGGCGATCATGATCGGGGTGCCCAGTGTCTGCCCGTGGAAGACCCCCGACAGAATGCGGCACTTGTCCTCTTCCTGCCTAGGCGTCACAATATCACTCTGGCCAGGGCGTCGCCTGTCCAGTTCAAGTTGGATCTCCTCCGGGGTTAGAGTAAGCCGAGGAGGACACCCATCGATGACACAACCAACCCCGCCACCGTGAGATTCTCCCCAAGTGGAGACGCGAAATAGTGTGCCGAAAATGCTGGCCATAAGTCCTCTTACGATACGCAAGCAGAGAGCCAACTCACGCAAAATCGGCCCCAAAACAACCTCACTCTGTTAAGAATCTCCGAAATACTCTTCTTGCCCGAGGGGGTGCTTGACGCCTGAAGGTCTTGCTTTTATGCATTAGAGGATAGCAAAAAGATAGCAACCGCAGTCGACTTGCCTCCTACTTCGTAAAAAAGGAAGCCGTTTTGCAATTGTTTTTCTGTGCTCAAACCTCCTTCTTTTTCAACTTTTCAACTTCCACCACTTCATTTCCCCATGTTCAACAAACTTTTTGGATTTCTCTCAAGCGACATCGGCATCGATCTCGGCACCGCTAATACCTTGGTCTACGTAAAAGATCATGGGATCGTTCTCAGGGAACCATCTATCGTGGCCGTCAAGGCGGGTACCACCCACGTTCTTGCGGTCGGTGACGAAGCTAAACGAATGCTGGGCCGAACCCCGGGCAACATCACCGCAATTCGCCCCCTCAAGGATGGTGTCATAGCTGACTTCGAAATCACGGAGGCCATGCTTCGACACTTTATCACCAAGGCCCACGGTCACCGGCGGTTTGTCCGACCCCGCGTTGTCATTGCAGTCCCAAGCGGCATCACGGAAGTGGAAAAGCGGGCCGTCAAAGACTCTGCGATGCACGCCGGGGCCCGCGAGGTCTATCTGATCGAAGAGCCCATGGCTGCAGCGATAGGCGTCGGCTTACCGGTCACCGATCCGGCAGGCAACATGATCATCGATATTGGAGGCGGCACAACCGAAGTCGCCATTATCTCACTGGCAGGCATTGTGATCAGCCGTAGTGTGCGCGTCGCAGGTGACGAACTCGACGATGCCATCGTCCAGTATCTCAAAAGAGCCTATAACTTGATGATCGGTGAGCGCACCGCTGAGGAAATCAAACTCCGACTTGGAAGCGCCTATCCAATCGATCAAGAACTGACCATGGAAGTCAAGGGACGCGACTTGGTCGCCGGGTTGCCAAAGACGGTGACTATCACCTCCCAAGAGATCCGAGAAGCGCTCATGGAACCCGTTTCAAGAATCGTCGAGGCAGTGAGGATAACCCTCGAGCGCTGCCCTCCTGAACTCTCGGCCGATCTCGTTGACAGTGGAGTTGTTCTTGCTGGCGGCGGAGCCCTTCTGCGTGGACTCGACAAACTCATTGCCGAGGAGACCGGACTCCCTGTCCATATCGCTGAGGATCCCCTTAGTGCCGTGGCAGAGGGCACTGGCAAAGCGCTTCAGGAGATCGAATTTCTCCGAGCTGTCGCCGCCGCTGACAGGGCAAGATCATAGAGGGCAACTAGCCTGACAAATTTCGTTCCCCCTCAGGGAAGACGACCATTTATCCGGCATGAAGAAGCTTCAGATAGCTGCACTGATTTTGTTGGCCGTAGCCGGTCTGTTTTTTTGTTTACTCGGATCGGGTGCCCTATCCTGGATGCAGTCTGGGCTCATTGGGTTCCTATCACCGATCTCTCAGTCCGGTCACACCGTTAAAAGCAGCCTTGGTAGCATTGGGAAGGATCTTCTAACGCTTGACCAACTTGAGACGGAGTGCGGTCGTCTTGATGCGGAGAATCGCCGACTGCGTGCCGAAAATAATGGTCTGCGCGACCTCCTGGAGGAGAACAACCATCTACGGCAGGTGCTCGGTTACCGTGAGCATTCTTCCTTCCTACTCGTTCCCGCAACCATCCTTAGCCACGATTCGGGAGTATGGTGGAATACGGTTAAGATCAACAGGGGAACGAAGGACGGCATCGCTACCGACATGCCCGTCATTACTGACCGGGGACTAATTGGCAAGACGACCACCGTTTCGGAGAACATCTCGGAAGTCCTGCTCATCACCGACGAAAACTGCAAAGTGGCGGCGAAAGTCGAAGGAACCAAGGAGCAGGGAATCTGTGCCGGGCCACGGATCGGAAACGGGGATCTTCAGCTCACCTTCCTCAGTAAACTGGCCGATCTTCAACCGGGACAGAAGGTTTATACGGCAGGGGTAAGCGGAGGAGTCTTTCCTTCTGGCATAGCACTTGGCACGGTGAAAAAATTTCACCCCCGCGAACTCGATGGCGAGGCAACCCTCGAACCAGCGGCAGATCTCGATAACCTCGAGGAAGTCTTCATCGTCACGGGAGGCAAATGAGAATTTTGTTTCTTATTCTCCTGCTGTGCCTGCTGCCGGTAGCGGTAGTCATTCAGGATTTACTACCTGCCCTTCCGCCCTCCCAGGAACGCATCCAACTCCTTCCAGTTCTCTTCTGCTTCGGGGCTCTGGCCCTTCCTTTTATTCCTGCACTCTTCTTTGCACTAGCCACCGCGCTGATACAAGGGTTGGTTCTCCTTCAATTCCAGTCGGGACATGCTGAAGGAGGGCTCGCCCCCGCCATTCTCTTTTTCTTTGGCTGGGCGATTGTCTTACAGATGTCCGGAGAGGTGACCCATGGCTTGCGGTGGGAGCTCCATGCCCTGGGGAGCTTCCTGGTGACGATCACCATGCTGGGAGGCGAGTTCCTGATGATCTGTGCGAAGCGGGGTGGCCTTCCTGTAGATATGACTCTACTCACGCGCTTAGCGGTTCCAAGCGGACTCTCCCTACTGCTCGCCCCCCTACTGTACTTACTATTGAGGTCCCTCGTTCCCATCTCTTCCGAAGGAACCTTAACCAAGAATCCGGCGCCCTTCGATCTCTGAGGTCATGAAAGTTCCGGATGAATCCCTGCGCAAGATCCTGATCCTCGGGGCATGCCTGACAATCGCGCTATGCCTGCTTGTATCGAGGATGTGGTATGTCCAGATCTATAAGGGTGCTGACTACAAGGCCCGCATCAAGGGGCACTCTCAGTTGACCATCAGGCTCCCCGCTGTGCGCGGCGAAATCTGTGACAGGCGAGGAGTTCCGCTCGTCGAGAACCGAGCCAGCATGGAAGTTGAATTCTACCTTCCAGACATCGTCCGGGCATGGAGGGAAAAATACGACTCAGTTCCCGTGCGACATTACCGAGGACTTGATCACGGCATGCCGGTCAACAAGGAAGAGCCCGATATCGTCAAGATCGTCAATGACTCCATCGTTCCTCGCCTTGAAAAACTGGGCCTCGCTGGTGACTATAACAGTCGCAAGCTTCAAGCTCACTTTCGCGATAATTCGGAGGTTCCCTACGTCTACCGCCAGGATCTCGACTTTGAGACCATGGCACGCTTCAGCGAGAACAATCTCGATCTTCCTGGCGTCACGGTAACGCTTAAGCCGGTGCGTCACTATGTCTACGGAGCCCTGGCTGCCCATCTTTTCGGTTACGTCGGCGTCCCAACGAAGGTCGACAAGGAAGAGGCGGAGCAATTTAGTTTTTATCAGCCAGATGTCGAGGGCAAGGCACAGGTTGAAAAAGCCTACGATGATGAACTGAGAGGCACGGCAGGCACACGCTTTCTTCAGCGCAATGCTCACGGCGTCATTGATGGGGAGACCTCGCGGATAGAACCCAAGCAGGGAGCCAGGGTCTGCATGACGATCGATGCCCGCATCCAGTATATCGTGGAGAAGGCCCTTCGTGTTGTCGGCAGGGGTGCAGCGGTCGTTCTTGACCCGAACAACGGGGAGATTCTCGCTATGGCGTCGGTCCCCTCATTCGACCCCAACCAGTTTGTCCCGAGCATCTCAAAGTCAGATTGGGAAAAACTCGCGAAAGATCAGACTGATCCCCTCATGAACAGGGCGGTAAATGCTTATGCACCCGGATCCACCTTCAAACTCTGCACCGCGCTTGCAGGAATTAGGGCAGGAATCTCTGACAAGCAGTTCGACTGCACGGGCGGCGTCCAGTACGGAGATAAATACATGAAATGCTGGGTGCTCACTGCCAAGCCTCCTCTCCCTCCACACGGCCGTCAGGACCTGAGTACGGCCCTCAAAAATTCCTGTGATCCCTTCTTCTACCAGTATGGGAACGCAGCGGGTATCGACCAGATCGATGCTGTCGGCAGCATGCTCGGACTAGGGCAGAAATCCGATCTTCCACTGAACAATGTCGCGGCCGGGGTCATGCCGGGAACAACTTGGTTAGCCCAGAATTATCCCCGCGAGCGGTGGAGTCCCGGTTACACCGCCAACACTGCGATAGGACAGGGATTCGTGCTCGCCACTCCACTTCAGATGTCGGTCGTGGCCGCAACGGTTGCCAACGGAGGGACCGTCTACGAACCTCACCTCATCAAGAAGGTCGTCGCCCAGGATGGCGCCGTCTTGAAGGATGGACCGATGAAGGTCCACAGCGATATCCTCAGGGATGGAGGAATCACAGCGGATCAGTTCGAGAAGGTCCGCATGGGAATGTGGAAAGTCGTCAACGATAGCGATGGCACCGCCCGCAAGGCACGGGTCAAGGATCTTGTCGTTGCTGGAAAGACCGGAACCGCACAGTTCTGGAGAAACGGCATCAAGGATTACCACACATGGTTTGTCTGCTTTGCACCCTACGACAAGCCCCGCTACGTGGTCTGCGTCTTCGTCCAGGGGGGCAAGTCGGGTGGTTCCGTCCCTGCTCCCATCGCCTCCAAAATCCTTGAGCAGATTCTGGCCATGGAAAACGGTCAGGAGATCAAACTCGACTTCCTGCCACCGGCAATGGGGAATTTCCAACAGATAAGCGGTGTTGATTTCAGTAAGGAATTTCCTTCCATGTACGGTACGGAGACGGATGCGGTGGATGCACCAGCCGAAGCCCCCTCCCCTACAGGCGGCGGTGACGGAAGCGCGGGGGGGCCTTCGGCGAAGCCGGATATCAAGGAGGACGCAGACACCCAAGGACGGGCAAACAATAAACCGCGCCAGCAGGGTGGCCTTCAGAAATTTTTCAACTTCTTGGGGGGCGGTCGCTCCGCCGTTCCGAAACAATCCAACTAATCCAAACGAAACCCTATTAGTATAAAAATAGTTAGACTATTCATTGACATCACAAGCCCTCCTTAATTTCCAAGAGAACCCCATTACCACATTCTAATTTCCTATTTCCTGTACCCTTCAACCATAATTCAAAGTCATCACTTTTCAACCTTCAGCCTAACCCATTAATTCACCCATTCAAAAATGATCATCATTGAAACCGTCAAACGCCTCCTAGGCGTAAAAAAATCAGGCCCCCGCATCGAGTTGGTCGTTAGTTGCGAAAAATTGGAAAAGCGAGTCGCCGTCCTTGAGGATGGAAAGCTCGAGGAGTACTCAATCGAGCGTGACAGCGAGCGCAACATCGTAGGAGGAATCTTCAAGGGCAAGGTGCGCAATATCGAGCATGGCCTCAAGGCAATGTTTGTTGATATCGGCTTTGAGAAGAACGCCTTTCTCCACTTCTGGGACGCCATTCCTGCCGCACTCGACAGCGGCATTGAGGCCGTACAGCGCTCCGGAAAACAGGCTCCGTCGAAGAAAAAACTCACCGCCAAGGATATCCCTACAGTCTACCCAGTCGGCAGTGAAATCATGGTTCAGGTGACCAAGGGACCGATCGGGACCAAAGGACCGCGCATCACCACCAATATTTCCATGGCGGGGCGTTACATGGTCCTGATGCCATTCAGCGACCAGTGCGGCATCTCTCGTAAAATCGAAGATCCCAAGGAGCGTGCGCGTCTCCGCAAGATCCTCACAGAATTAACCCTTCCGGAGGGAATGGGGATCATCATCCGCACCGCAGGCGAGGGCCAGAAGGCCCGATTCTTTGTGCGCGACCTAGGCTTTCTGCTCGACCAATGGCGCGAAGTGGAGAAGGGCATGGCTGAGAAACCGACCGCCAGCACACTCATTCTCGAACCCGATCTAATCGACCGCACTGTGCGCGACCTGCTGACCGAAAACGTAGATGCCGTTCATGTGGATGATCTCAGGGCGGCCGAGCGCATGCAGGAGCTAGTGGGCCAGATTTCCAAACGAGCCAAGAAGTCCATCCATCACTACAGCGGTCAGAAGCCCATCTTCGATAACTTCGACGTCCAGACACAGATCGACAGCGCCTTCCTTCGTCAAGTTTGGTTGCCATGCGGCGGCTACCTTGTCATCGACGAGACCGAGGCGATGATCGCTGTGGACGTTAACACCGGTAGGAACAAGGGGAGTAAGGACATGGACAAAACCCTTTTCCAGACGAACATGGAAGCTGCCGACGAGGTCGCCCGCCAACTCCGACTCCGCAACATAGGCGGCCTCATCGTTGTCGACTTCATCGACATGAAGAACCGTAAGGACCAGCAGGCCGTCTACCAGCGGATGCGTGACCGCCTCCGCCGGGATAAGGCGCGCACCCACGTCCTCCCGATCTCACCTCTCGGCCTCATGGAGATGACCCGCCAACGCGCCCAAGAGAGTCTATCCAGCTCTCTCTACACAAACTGCGCCTACTGCCACGGCAAAGGAGTCGTGAAGAGCTCCATGACCATGAGCGTCGAACTCCAGAGAGCACTGCACACTCTCATGAAGCGACATCAGGAGGATGTTCACGAGTTCCGAGTCACCGTACACCCAGAGCTTCTGAACAGACTCCGTACCGAGGACGAGGAACTTCTTATCGATATAGAGCGCCGCTATGCGGGGCGCCTTATCTTCCGCTCAGATGCCACGCTCCATGTGGAGAAGTTCTCCATCACGAACGCCCAAACGAATGAGGAGCTCAAAGTATGAGCAACCATCGCCCCTCAAATAGATAGGATCGCATGGGCCCTTATGCAGCCTATCAGGCTGGAGTCTTTTAGACTCCTCATCCGGATACCGAAATATAGCAAAACCCCGCTTCCTGAATAGGAGTGCGGGGTCTTTGTTGAGCGCTTACTTCGCGATGGCGGGCAACGGCAGGCCTCCGATCTGATCGCCCGCAAGGACCCCATGCGAAGCAAACCATCCCTGTGGGACTTCAAGAGCATACACAACGGCACTTGAAGTGCTCGGCACCGGAGTCTCGTCAAGTGGCTTAAGCTCGTGAGTTTCCAAGATTCTTCCGGAAGCCGAGATATAAGCAATCGAGAGGGGAATGGGAGTATCCTTCATCCAGAAGTTGACGGAACGCGGTTGTGGAAAGACAAAAACCATACCCTCGTCAGGATCAAGCCCCTTGCGAGCCATCAAACCGAGCTCCCTGGAGGCATCATCAGCAGCCACTTGGGCGGCTAGTGTATTGGTACCCAGGGAGAGCAAAACTTTCTGGAGATTGTGCTGCGGTTGAGGCGCAGCTTGCAGGATGGGGAGACCTTGGAGCAAAAGACCCGAGAGCAGAAAAAAAAGCCAGCGCTTCATGCAAGAAAAACTAAAAGAGATGGATTGCGGAAGCGAGGGCAGAATCATGCCAAAGATAAGAAGGGCGATTTCCGTACTCGATTCGAGAGAACGTCATTTTTCAAACCAAATTCCTTGCCATCAGCCGCTGACTTTCTACTCTATTTCCGCCTGAGAATTCCTCCATCCGGGCGATCTCTAATACCAGATGTCGAATTTCTTTCCCCGATGGGTCAATTGGTTCCCGCTACAGTTGCTCGTCTGCGCGCTGGTGGTGGGAGCTCCCGTGACCCTTGGGGTCTGGTACTACTTCACCCCGAAGTACACCCGCGTCGGCTACCAACCTGACCAACCGGTTCCCTTCTCACACGCCCTGCACGTCAAACAGTTGGGCATGGACTGTCGTTATTGTCATAGCTTTGTGGAGGTTGCCGCTCATTCCAACCTCCCAACCACCCAGACATGCATCAACTGCCATGGTGAGGGAAAGATACTCCCTAACAGTCCGCGACTGGCACCCGTTCGCGAAAGCTGGAAGACTGGCCAGCCGATTCCTTGGGTCCAGATTCATAGATTACCAGACTATGCCTACTTCAACCATGCCGTCCACGTGAACCGTGGGGTGAGTTGCTACAGTTGTCACGGTGCGGTCAACGAGATGAGCGTGGTCTATGAGGCTGAGTCCCTGAGTATGAAGTGGTGCCTGGACTGCCATCGCGCTCCTGAGAACTTCCTGCGTCCGCCCTCGGAGATCTTCAACATGTCTTGGCATCCCGCGACAGCTTCCGACCAACTTGAGATGGGGACGAAATTCAAAGAAGAGTGGAAGGTCAATCCACCAGTCAACTGCGGAGGATGCCACCGATGAAAAAAAATTTTCCACATCCTGAGCGTGATGCGAAACCCACTCTCTGGCGCTCGCTAAGCGAGCGTGAAAATTCCATAGCTTTCACCGAGGATCTTGGCCGTGAGTTTTCCGATCCAGCTTCCGGCCGAGAAGAGGGATCCTCAGGACTCTCGCGCCGCGATTTCATGCGCCTCATGGGTGCAGCAACCGCACTCACGGGGGCTGCTCTGACCGGTTGCCGTCGCCCCGAGGCACATCTGGTTCCTTTTGCCAAGAGCGCCGAATGGACAATTCCCGGCAAGTTCCTTTATTACGCAAGTTCCATGCCCTCCCCGGTTGGGGCGGTTCCCCTGATCGTGACCACCTCCGATGGTCGCCCCACGAAGATTGAGGGAAATCCCCTACATCCCTCTAGCAACGGCTCGACCGATGCGTTTGCCCAGGCTTCAATCCTTGATCTCTACGACCCGAACCGCTCCAAGGAGATCACTTTCAACTCCGTAAAATCGACGCGCGCAGCGCTCGACAGCCTGATCGCCAATATCAGGACGAAGGCCGAGGGCAACGGCGGGGAGGGGGTGGCCGTTCTCGTCGGTCGGGATCACTCACCAACCATCAACCGTCTTCACGCTTCGATTTCAAAACAGTTTCCAAAACTGATCTGGGTGGCAGATGAAGCCATATCCATGCGTGAATCAGAGGCGGCCGTCGCAGCAGCGATAGGAGCAGGAGTCAAACCGATCTATCATTTTGGGGGCGCTGACGTGATACTTTCCCTGGACAGCGACTTTCTAAATCCTTCCGCTTCGGGGCTTGGATTTGCAAAGGGCTTCGCCCAGCGCCGCAATCCTGGACAGAAGATGAATCGGCTCTACGTGGCTGAAAACCACTTCAGCCTCACAGGCGGCATGGCCGATCACCGCCTTCGCGTGCGCTCAAGCGAAATCGGCAACTTTACAGCCACGCTTGCCGCTATCATCGCGCACAAAACCGGCGACACCGATCTGGCAGCTCTCAGCACGACCTTCCTTACATCGACTGGAGCACAGGGAACAACAAAACTTGGCGATTACGGGCAATCCTGGATGAACGGGGTCGCTGATGACCTCATCTCCGCGCGTGGCAAAAGCATTGTGATCGCCGGTCCACAGCAGACCAAGGCCAGCCAGATTCTGGCGATTGCGATCAATTCCTCTCTTGGGAATCTGGGCACCACGATCCAAGCCGGCCAGACGAACGGCACTCCAGGCCCATCACTTGCTGATCTCTGTACGGCCATCAAGGCAGGATCGGTCAAGACTCTTCTGATTCTGGGAAACAATCCGGTTTACTCGGCGCAGCCAGACCTCGACTTTCGCAATCTGCTCGCCACTGTTCCCGAGACCTTGCACCTGAGTCTCTTCGCGGACGAGACAAGCAAGGCCTGCCACTGGCACGTTCCAGCAGCCCACTATCTGGAGCGATGGGGGGATTCCCGATCATTTGACGGAACTATTTGTTCCGTACAGCCAATGATTCTTCCCCTGTGGAACGGAGTCTCTTCTGTGGAGATTCTAGCCCAGTTAGCAGGCGAAAGCGGGGATGCCCTGACAGCCGTACGGTCGAGTTTCAACACTTACTCAAGCAACTCCTCGGATGACGCTTGGAACACCTTCCTGAAAAACGGCTTTGCCGCAGGAACTGCCTGGCCTCTTTCCAATCCCTCTTTTAATCAGGCGTCTGCCCTTACCTCCCTCCGGACTGCGGAAGGAGCTCTTGAACCGGGAGAGTTTGAAGTGGTTTTTCTCCGGAGTTCGAGCGTGGATGATGGCCGCTATGCGGGAAATTCTTGGCTTCAGGAGACCCCCGATTTCGTGACAAAGCTTGTCTGGGACAACGCAGCCCTGATCAGCCCAGCAGACGCCCGCATGCTAGGCATCAAGGACGGAGATTTTGTAAAAATCACCGCCGGTAGCCACTCCGTGCAAGCCGCTGCCCTCGTGGCTCCAGGCCATGCCGAGAAATCTGTCAGCATCGCCCTTGGTTATGGTCGCCAAGGCATTACCCATGTGATGGACAAGGTTGGTTTCGACGCCTATCCGCTTCGCTCTTCCGGCCTTGGTTTTCGTAGCGGGGTAAAAGTGGAGTCACTACCGTGTGCACCCTATGTCTTCGCCCGCACTCAGGATCACCAGAATATGGAGGGGCGCGACATTGCCCGCGAGGGAACCCTTGAGACCTTCAAGAAGGAACCTGGATTCGCCGCAGAGATGGATGGCGATTTGGCCAAACCGATCTCGATCTATCCAAATCCCCCACTCACTTCAGACCTTCAGTGGGGCCTCTCGGTTGACCTGAATTCCTGCATTGGCTGCAATGCCTGCATTGTTGCCTGCCAGGCGGAGAATAACATACCCGTCGTTGGCAAGGATCAGATCCGCCGCGGTCGCGACATGGCTTGGATCCGTATCGATCGTTGGTTCTCCAGTGCCGATCACAAGGAGGAGAGTCTCGAGATGATCCCAATGGCCGTCATGTGCCAGCAATGCGAGAGTGCTCCGTGCGAGGCAGTTTGCCCGGCAAATGCAACCGTCCACAGTGAAGAAGGTCTTAACCTGATGGCGTATAACCGCTGCATCGGCACCCGTTACTGCGCCAACAACTGCCCCTGGAAGGTTCGCCGCTTCAACTGGTTTGATTACAACGAGCGTCCGCTTGATGAGCTCTACTACGGACCCCTCGCACCCAAGGGAATGGCCGACAGCCTCAAGATGTCGAAGAATCCGAATGTGACTGTCCGCATGCGCGGAGTCATGGAAAAATGCACCTTCTGCATCCAGCGCATCGAGGAGGCGAAGATCGCCCGCTCGGTGAAGGCTGGCGCAAGCGATGTCACCAAGACCCCGATGCCTGCTTTCAAGACTGCCTGCCAGCAAGCATGTCCCTCCGAGTCGATTGTCTTCGGAAATATCAAGGATCCCGAGAGTGCAGTCTCGAAGGCCAAGGCCGATGAGCGCACCTACAACTCGCTGAATTATCTGAACACCCGCCCTCGTGTCACCTACATGGCGAGGATCCGTAATCCTAATCCGGCAATGCCCGGCGCCGAACTCGTTGGCGCTGCAAACAGCCACGAAGTGCACGCTTAAGGAAAGCATGTCAACAGCTCCCACCATCACCAGCACAGAACAGGACGCTCACGAGCTAAGCA
>Ga0118677_10012534_pt1 | contig 12411 bp, 9 predicted proteins | sample AliMusrvi5mmetaG_FD_86154 | JGI IMG/M metagenome (GOLD analysis project Ga0118677, IMG submission 86154)
TTTTATGCAAACACACCCATCAAAACGGGATGATTAACATTTTATAATAAATGATTTGTTTTTTATTTATTAACATTCATTAATTATATTTTAGTGATAGAATGAAACAAAATTTATAAAACTTTATCCTGCTGATCACGTAGATAAAAAATATGACAATGTTTAAAAATATTTTCAACCATAATAAAAATAGTGCTGCGGTTTCAGACAGGCGGTCCGATGATCCCAACCGTCCGTTCATTGAATTGGTCAATGTGGTCAAAACATTCAAAAACGCGGCCGGTGAATTTGAGGTATTAAAAGGCATTAACGCCCATTTTAACCGCGGCGAATTTGTCGGCGTCATCGGCAAATCAGGCTCCGGAAAATCGACTCTCATTAACATGATCACAGGCATTGACCGCCCCACTTCAGGTGAAATATATGTGGGCGATGTTGCCGTGCATACCCTTAACGAAAACCAGATGGCCATCTGGCGCGGCAAAAACATGGGCATTGTTTTTCAGTTCTTCCAGTTATTACCCACCCTATCGCTGCTGGAAAATATCATGCTGCCCATGGATTTTTGCAACGTCTATGAACCTCACGAGCGCAAGGAAAAAGCCATGGACTTGCTGCGCCTGGTGGAAATGGAAGACCATGCTGACAAGCTGCCCACCGCCATCTCCGGCGGACAACAGCAGCGCGTGGCCATTGCGCGCGCACTGGCCAATGACCCGCCCATTGTGATTGCCGATGAACCTACCGGCAACCTCGACAGCAAAACAGCCGATGCCATCTTCACCCTTTTTGAAGGCCTGGTCAAACAGGGCAAAACCATTGTCATGGTCACCCACGATAGCAGCCTGGCCAAACGCGCCTCGCGGACCCTGCTGATTGCTGACGGCGAAATTGTGAGCGAATGGGTGGCACGCGCCTGGCCCACCCTGACCCACCAGCAGATGCTGGCCGCCACCAAAATACTCGAGCCGCTGCAGTTTACCCCCGGGCAGACGCTGATTGAACAGGGGCAGATGGGCGAAAAAGTGTTCATTATCAGCAAAGGTGATGTCGAAGTGGTGCTCAAACGCCCGGGCGGCAGCGACGTGGTCGTTACCCGCATGGGGCCGGGGCAGTACGTAGGTGAAATCGAGACATTTAAAGGCGAACACGCCATTGCTTCAGTCCGCGCCGCCCAGGCCCCCGTGGAAGCCGTGGCGCTCGACCGCCAGGAATTTATCGACCTGCTGGAGAAATCGGATAACACCCGGCAGGCTGTAGAACAAACCATCGAGCAGCGCGAGCGTGAAAACGCCGGTGTTCGTGCAGGTTTGTAAAAGGTAAGCATTATGTTAGGTCCTCGCTGGCGCAAAGTTATTTCCGACCTGTTATCCAACAAGGGGCGCACCCTGCTGGTCATCCTTTCCATCGCGGTGGGTGTTTTTGCCGTGGGTTTTGTCATGACTGGTTTTGATATCCTGTTGAATGATATGAATGTCGATTATGTGGTCTCCAGTCCACATGCAGCCACCCTTTATACCTCTCCATTTATAGATGACGATCTGACTGCCATCCGGCGGTTGCCCGGTATTGACCAGGCCGAGGGACGTTCCGCTTATTACGGCCGGGTGGTTTTATCTGCCACCAACAAAATTCCTGTCACTCTCAGCGGCATTCAAAATCCAGCCGATTTAAAGGTGGACCTGCTAAAACCAGCCGAACGCGGCGGCAGCATTCCCGTTCTGGGTGACCGCGAGATTTTATTTGACCGTTCTGCCATGAGCGTGCTCAATGTCAAAACCGGTGATACCATCACCATTGAAAATTACGACGGCAAACACCAGCGCACACTCAAAGTGATCGGCTACGTGCACGATGTCAATGCGGTCCCTTATATTTTTTCGCAGATTTTATTTGCTTATGTTTCCCCCAAAACAATTGAATGGATGGGCGGGTCGCTGGATTATTCCTCTGTTTACCTGACGGTAAAAGAAAACAAAACAGACGAAGCTCATGTCAAAGCGATCGCCTCCAGCGTGACTGACAAGTTTAAAAAGAGCGGCGGCGAAGTTTACCAGACCGTTGTTTTTCAACCCGGCAGGCATTTTGCCAGTGACATCACCAAGGCCCTGGCAACCATCATGGGCATTCTCGGCGCCCTTTCCGTTTTTTTGAGTGCTTTTCTAATCATTAACACCATCAGCGCACTGCTTTCGCAGCAAATTCGCCAGATCGGTATGATGAAAGCTGTTGGCGGGCAGACAGGCCAGATCATCGCCATGTACCTGATGATGGTTGTGGGGTTCGGTGTGATGGCCCTGGCAATTGCCCTGCCTCTTTCCACCCTGTCAGGCTACGGCGTCGCCATCCTATTTGGCTCGATTCTAAATTTCGACATTGGTCCCATCCGCATCCCCATGACATCCCTGGCCATGCAGCTGCTGGTAGGCATTGGCATTCCTCTCGGCGCGGCGGTGGTTCCCATTCTTGGCGGCACACGCGTTACCATCCGCGAAGCCATCAGCTCCTACGGGCTGGGTGCCGGTCAATTTGGTAAAAATATCTTTGACCGCATGGTTGAAAAAATTCGCTTTCTGTCCCGCCCGCTGCTCATTTCCCTGCGCAACGCCTTCCGGCGCAAAAGCCGCATGATGCTCACCCTCTCCACTCTCACCCTGGCCGGGGCAATCTTCATCGCCGTGATCAACCTGCAGGGTGCTTTCGATGTCACCATTCAACAAACACTGGGTTACGTTCTCTCGGATATCAACATCTCGTTTGATAAATATTACCGTACCATTGAAGTTTTTCCCATCGTGAAAACCTTCAGCGGCGTAAAAACAGTTGAAGCCTGGGCATCCGGATCCGGGCAGCTGCTGTCCGCCGATAAAAAATCATCCCAATCCATCGACCTGATTGCTCCACCTTCCAATTCAACGCTGATTACCCCCACCCTGGTTAAAGGCCGCTGGATCGCCGCCGGAGATGAAAACGCTATTGTCATCGACAGCCACCTGCTGACGCTGCGCCCGGACCTAAAGATGGGTGACAGTGTGGTCATCAAAATCAACGATAAAGAATATAGCTGGAAAATTATCGGACAGTACCAGATGGCGGGAAACGTTATGACACCGCTGGTTTACACCAGTTATGAATACCTGACCCGACTGACCAACCAGGTGGGCAAAGCATCCAATGTCCGCGTCCAGATCAGTCCCAACGATCCTGCCTCGCAGGATAATGCACGCAAAACATACGAAGCCGCCCTGAAGGCAGTCGGGATTAATGTGACCGATATCACCACCGGGGCCCAGGTCCAGGCTTCCAACGCCGCCACCACCAATGTGCTGGTTTATTTCCTGCTGGTCATGTCGGTTTTAATTGCCATGGTGGGCGGCCTTGGGTTGAGCGGTACAATGAGTATGAACGTTATCGAACGCACGCGCGAGATTGGCGTGATGCGTGCCATTGGCGCTTCGGACCGGGATATTGCCTCGCTGGTGCTGGTTGAGGGCATGTTAATCGGCATCATCAGCTGGATTTTCGGCACGCTTCTGGCAATACCGATGAGTTATCTGCTCGATTATGCCGTGGGTATGGCCTTTCTTCAAAGCCCGTTATCTTTTGTCTTTCAGCCCGCTGGCTGCATCATCTGGTTGGTCGGCATGCTCATTATCGCCGCCATTTCCAGCCTGGCCCCGGCACGCAGCGCCTCACGGCTCACAGTGCGTGAAGTGCTGGCCTACGAATAAACCACTGACAGGCAGCTGATAGTCATAAAAACATAAAAGGATTAAAATAAGGGTTATTTTATTAATTGCCCTTTTGCAAAAAATGCAATTATTTCCGCACAAAAAATTTATTAAACGAGGTTCAAAGTCATGAAAAAGAAAATGTCCGTCCTGTTGTTCGCCCTGATCACCGCCAGCCTGGTTCTTTCAGCCTGCAGTGCAGCTGGCAGCGCCGCCGCGCCCACGCCTGCGGCAGCTGTCACCCCGGTTAAAGCTAACGCCGCCACCATCGCCGAAGCCTCGGTGGTTCCCATCCAATCCGCCAACCTCAACTTCTCCGCCACCGGCATCGTGGAGACCATCCTCAAACCGGAAGGCTCCACCGTCAAAAAAGACGAACCCATCGCCCGCCTCCAGGGTCAGGAACGTCTTCAGGCTTCCCTGGCTGGCGCCAACCTGGCTCAGGCCTCGGCCCAACAGGCCCTCACCAAACTTAAGGACAGCGGCACAGTTAACAAGGCTGCCGCCCAGCTCAAAGTGGCCAATGCCGACAAAGCCCTCAAAGACGCCAAAAACATTATGTATGATGCCGAGTTCAGACGCGGGACGCGTGATCAGATCAACGAAGCCCAGGCGCGCTACATTGTCGCCCAGGACGCTTTCAAAACCGCCAACGACAGTTATTCCAACGTGGCTTCCCAGGCAGAAGAAAACCTCACCAAGGCTTATGCCCTCACTGTACTCGCCCAGGCACGTGTTCACCGTGACAAAGCCCTGTCCGACCTCAATTACTTGACGGACAAACCCGATCCCTACGATTATGCCATTGCAAAAAGCAAGCTGGATGTCGCCCAGGCCAATCTCGACCAGGCTAAATCCGACATGGCAAAACTCAACTCAGACGGTCTCAACCCCGATGATCTGGCTGTGGCCCAGGCCAACCTCGACAACGCCAACGCCCAGGCATCAGCCGCCCAGTCAGCCCTCAACGACCTGGCCCTCAAGGCGCCCTTCGACGGCACCATCATCGCCAACAACCTCAAGGTCGGCGAAACGGTTGCCCCCGGCGGCCAGCTGACCCAGGTGGTCCTCGCCAACTCCACCGACTGGCAGGTTGAAACCACCGATCTCACCGAGCTCAACATCAACAACATCCACGAGAAAGACCCCGTCAAGGTCACCTTTGATGCCCTCCCCGGCCTCGAACTCTCCGGCAAGGTGCTGCGCATCCAGTCCCTGGGTACCAATAAACAGGGCGACATCACTTACAAAGTCACCATTACCCTGGACAAACAGGATGAGCGCCTGCGCTGGAATATGACAGCCCTGGTTGCTTTTGCCAACAAACCCTGATCGGCAGATGTGCCATGATACCTTCTTCTTTTTTTTTCCTCAGGTCCAAGGGAAGCTCCCTGTTCCTGGCGGTCATCCTGGCCCTGGGCGCCCTGGGAGCTCTCGCTCCCTCCGTCGTCCAGGCCTCAGGGCCAGCTTCCCCCACGTTTGACGGCAGCTCTTTTTACGTCAACACCTATTCCGATGACGCCAACGCCACCGATTGTTCCGGCAACGCTGCCACCAACAACTGTTCCCTGCGCGGCGCCATCTCCAAGGCCAACAACGCCCCCGGCGCCATTTCCATTTACCTCCAGTCCGGCGGTTACGCCCTCTACGGCGAACCCAGCGACGATGCCAACAAGGGCGGCGACCTCGACATCACCAAGTTCGGCGGCTCGATCACGATCATCGGCGACAGCCTCTCCACCACCACCATTGATGCCCGCGGCGGCGACCGCATCTTCGATGTCTTCGATACCGGTTCCCCCACCCGCCTCAACCTCAAGAACCTCGCCCTGGTCAACGGCAATTCCAACCCCTATAATGACGGCGGCTCCATCCGCACTTACGGCACCCTCTCCCTCGACACCGTGCTCATCAGCCGCTCTTTTGGCCGCCTCGGCGGCGCCATTTACATGCGCAATTCCGCTTACGGCCAGAAACTGATCATCAACCGCTCCACCATCACCGGTGCCACCGCCACCCTCGACGGCGGCGCCATCTACGCTGACAACGGCACCACCACCATCGCCAACTCCACCTTTGACCACAACAAGGCCACCGGCGTCATGGGCGCCTACTTCAAAAACGACAATGCCGGACGCGGCGGCGCCATTTACAACAATGCCTCCCTCACCGTCACCGCTTCCACTTTCGCCTACAACTCCGCCAAAGTGGATGGCGGCGCCATTCTCAATTATGCCTTCATGGGCGCTTACACCACCACTTATATCAACTCTTCCACCTTCAAATCCAACTCCACCGCCGTGGCCAATGTCGCCACCCCCAACGGATCGGCCTCCACTTCTGCCATTACCACCATCGCCAATTCCATCCTCGCCTCTTCCACCGAAACCGAAAACTGCGTCAATAAGGCCGACGACCACGGCTATGCCGCTTTCGTCAACGGCGGCAGCAATCTCGACACCGGCGTCAGCTGCGGCTTTTCCGGCTCCGGCTCCATTTTTGGCCAGAACCCCCTCCTCGGCGATCTCAGCGATAACGGCGGTCCCACCAATACCATCCCCATCTATGACGAATCTCCTGCCATCAACATGGGCAACCCGGCTACCTGCGCCATGCGCGACCAGCGCGGCCTCTTTGCCGAGGTGCGCTGCGATATCGGCGCTTACGAGGCCAATGCCGGCCCCGTCATCATCCCCGCCACCATTGGCAAAGGCATCCAGCGCCTGCAGGTCACTGTCCTCAACCAGATGGGCAACCCCCTCGTCGGCTGGCTGGTCACCTTTGATCCCTCCATCTCCATCCCCCTCTCGGCTTTTTCCGCCACCACCAACGACCTGGGCATTGCCGCCATCACCGCCGACAGCTCTGCCCTCTCCTCCGACACCCTCATCACCGTCCGCTCCGGCTCCGCCACCACCTGGTTCCGCGGCAGCTCCTCTGGCCTCTCCCCCTACTTCCGCGACGGCCTGCCCAACACCGGCTTCGCCCCCGGCGAACACTCTGTCCTGCCCCTCCAACCCGCAGACAAGGCTTTCCATTCCGAGGCCGATCTCTCCCTCCAAATCCCCAAACTCGACCTCTCCCTGCCCGTGGTGGGTATCCCCAAAGACGGTGACAACTGGGATATTTCCTGGCTCTCCCGCCAGGCCGGTTACCTCGAAGGCACCGCTTTCCCCTCTTTCCAGGGCAACTCCGTGCTCACCTCGCACGTCTACCTGGCCGACGGTACCCCAGGTCCTTTTGTTCATCTCAATACCTTGATCTATGGCGATAAAATCCGCATTCAGGCTTACGGCACCACCTTCACTTACGAGGTCCGTTCCGTCCGCTCTGTCTCCCCCGGCGATACTTCCGTCATGGCTCACAAGGATGCCCCCTGGATCACCCTGCTCACCTGCCAGGATTTTGACCCGGCTTCCCATTCTTATCTCAAACGCCTGGCTGTTTCCGCTGTGTTGGTCTCATCCAGTTCCCCCTGATTTTGTACCCCCTCTGTTCCACCCTTTGCGCCCTGTCTCCGGCTAAAAGTACTTCTGCTCGATGCCGTACAGGGCGTAAATGCTTTTAATCGCCCTTCATGCTATAATTTTGATTCTACAGGAGGAATCATGAAATCTAATCGTTCAATAAAAATGGGTTTTATTTTCGTTTTAACCCTGTTTTTCAGTACAGCCTGTGTACTATCAGCTGCCAAACCGACAGCGCAACCCCAATCTGACCAACCCACGCCGTCTGCGGCACCATCCAGCACGCCATTTATCATGCCAACGCTGATTGCAACCGTTGAGGTTCCCACCGCCGTCAGCAATACGCCCACAGCTCTTCCTGCCAACATGGTCATTCCAGAGGAATCCAAAGCGCTCTACCAGGAGCTGTCATCCGACCTGAACCAATTTGAAGTGAAAATTTCACAGCAGCCCAAAGCCAGGGCCCAAACAACCACTTTTGGTGTTGAACTGTCTTTTGCAAATGGCAATGCAGGTGAGGCTCTTTTAACCCCGGAAGTGATGGCATACAATCGCGCCATGCTTGACCGGCTGCAGTCCATGGGCGTGCGCGGGGTGGTGTTAAGCATCAACTATCCCCTGCTCAAAAAAGGATTCCCTCGCGCCGATGAATATCTCAAATTCTACCAGGCTGTTACCGATCTCTGCCACCAGCACAAAATGAAAGTATTGATCGAATCCGGTGCAATTTTTTCGGGAACACCTTCACCCGTCAAGGTGGATTGGTCCAAAGAAACCACCGATTCCTTCCTGCAGGGTCTTCAAGACCAGTTGGTCTTAATTTCTACAGAAATCAAACCTGATTATCTCACACTGGCCAACGAACCCTCAACCGAGGAAGCCCTGACCCAATTATCCATTCCCGCAGATAAATGGCAAACATTTCTGGAAGACTCCCTGAAAAAGGTGGATCGAAGCAGTGGTACGCTCTACGGCGCCGGCACAGGTACATGGGAACACCCCGAATATATGCAGGCAGTCTTTAATGTCAGCGGCCTGGACTATGTGGATTTACATATTTATCCTTTCAACAAGGACGGCATTTTCCTGGACCGTGCAGTCAACTATGCCAACCAGGCCCGCACAGCTGGCAAAAAGGTGGTCATCAGTGAATGCTGGCTTTATAAGGCGAGCGCCAATGAATTATCAGCCAACATTATGGGTAATAAGGAGAAAATCCAGGACCGCGACGGATTCAGTTTCTGGACGCCCCTGGACACCCGTTATATGAAGGATATCATCACTCTGGCTGATTCCACCCAGATGGATTTCGTCTCCTTTTTCTGGTCACGCAACTTTTTCTATAATATGATCTATAATCCGGATATTGCAAACCTGACCATTCAACAGCGCAACCAAATGATGACACTGGGCGCCATCCAGTCTGTCAATCAAGATAAGCTATCAGACCTTGGACAGGCTTATCAACAAATATTATCGCAGCGAGAGCTCAAATAACCCGATAAAGATGCATAGCGGTGATGTCCCACAGACCGCCCCTGGAAATGTGATATACTTTTTTTCGATTTCCAGTGAATTGAAGGAGTGCTTTAACATGCTAAATAAACTGCGCCCATGGGGGGTTCCCATTGGTCTGCTTTTGGTGCTGGTTGCCAGTTTTGGCCTGCTCATCCCCTGGTTGGGTTTCTATTGGGATGATTGGTCTGTATTGATGACAGCCCGCATGCGCGGCATTTCAGGTTTTTGGGAATATTACGCTTTTGACCGTCCATTTTTGCCGTGGATCTACGTAGTGTTCATGCCTTTTCTGCGCACCAATCCCATCGCCTGGCAAATTTTTGCCCTGGTGCTGCGCTGGGGTACGGCTGTCTGCTTTTGGAGCGCCCTGGGTAAACTGTGGCCAAAGAATCAAAAAGAAGCAACATTGGTGGCATTTCTTTTTGCCATTTATCCCATCTTCACTGAACAATCCATTGCCCTGCAGTACAGCCAGCAGTGGATTTGCTATTTTCTATACGCATTCTCCATCTTCTGCATGGTATGGGCCTGGCGCAAACCGGGGCCTCTCGCCTGGGTGTTATCCATCCTTGGCGTGCTTGCGGCTGCCGTGCAGATGTTCACCATGGAATATTTTGTCGGGTTGGAACTGCTGCGCCCATTTTTAATCTGGATTCTGGCAGCTGAGCGGAAAGAAACCTGGCTGCGCACTGTCCGAACCGTTATCCTGCACTGGCTGCCCTACCTCATTCCCATGGTTGTTTTCGTGCTGTGGCGGCTGTTTTTCTTAAAACTTCCGCTCCCTGACCCCAACACCCCTTCTCTGTTGTTTAAGTTTTTTTCTTCACCATTTTCTGTAACTTTTCATCTGGTAGAATTGGCTCTGCAGGATTTGAGTTATATGTTGGTTACCATTTGGGCTGATATGCTCAAAGCCACCAGTATCCAACTGGATGATCGGTTTATCCTGTTATCCTGGGCATTGGCAGCTGCAGTGGCAGCGGGATTGTTTTTCTTCCTGCGTTACCTGCTCAAAAATGAACCTGCTGATGAGAAACAAGGTAAATGGACCTGGCCAGTACAGGCAGCTGCGATCGGGATCCTTTCCATCCTGTGCGGCATGCTGCCCATCTGGTTGACTGACCGCCAGTTGATGGCGGGAATGCATTCAGACCGTTTTGGCATGCCCGCCATGATAGGCGTCAGCCTGTTGATGATTGCTTTTTTCACCTGGATGGGCATATCCCAAACCAAACGGCTGTTTTTTGTCTGCCTGTTGGTGGGCATGGCTGCAGGACAGCATCTGAGAACCGCCAACGATTACCGGTGGGCCTGGGTTGCACAAAGCCGTTTCTACTGGCAGATGGTCTGGCGCGCCCCAGCCATTCAGCCCAACACATCCATTTTTGGTGAAGGCGAGTTTCTCAGTTATATGAGCGGTAATGCCATCACCACCGGCATCGACCTGCTCTATGCTCCGCCACAGCACCCCACCTACATTCTGCCTTATTATTATTACTCTCTTGGACGCAATTATGGCTACCGCATGCCAGATTTTCTAAGTGGCATTCCCACGCAGGAAAACAGTTACCGCATTTACCACTTCAATGGCAATACCCAGGACGCCCTGGTGATTGATTATTCACCAGCTGACAACAACTGCCTGCATATATTAAGCTCGCAGGACGGCAATGTGCCCGGGCTGCCCCCACTGACCTCTAAAGCCCTGGCCAATTCCAAACTTGCCCTCATCCAGCCTGGTCCATTACAACCTGGTTATCCTCCAACGGATATTTTTGGCTCTCAAGCAGATTTGCCCTGGTGCCATATCTACCAGCAAGCTGAGTTGGCGCGCCAGATGGGTGACTGGCGCCAGGTAGTTGCCCTGGGCGAACAGGCAGCTCAAAAAAGGCTTTTCACTCAAAAACGGATCATCAAACACGCCATACGAGTGGCTGCCGTTTGTTGATGCTTATGCCCGTACCGGTGCTATTGAAAAAGCCAGCCAGCTTTCAAAGGATATCATGGGAAAAAACAAGTTGATGTCCGTGCGCCTGTGTGAATTGTGGAGTAAAGCCCATGATGACAATCCTAAATCCGATTTCAGCGCGGTGTTATCCTCTCTCGGCTGTGGCAATTGATAGGCAATATGTAAAAAAAAGCGGCTCCTGTTTTAAACGGGAGCCGCTTTTTTTATTATGCTTCGATTTGCCAGGACACGGTCATATGGTATTACCCATGTTCTGTGTAGTTATTCAGTCATCAAAATATTGAATCGGGCTGACATCCCGATCGGCAACTGATTCCAGGTCGGTATCCAGGCCGGGGTAATAAAAAGACTTGCGCAGTTTCCATGTCAGCGGGCCTTTTTCCTGATAGCCGCGGTAAGTGCCGTAGAACTGCGAATAACGAAATTGGAGGATAGGGCCCAAATTGTGTCGCAAAACACCCTGGCGCTCTGCAGCGCGGATATCATTGGCGGCATTTAACAAAAACAGGCGGATGAAGTCGCCAAAGCCAAATTTTTCTTGTGGATATATTTGTTTAAACGCCATGGCCTCACGCCGGTAGCGGTTAAAAATAGAACGGATGGATTGTTCATGAACGTGGATAATCTCCGCCTCGGGTACATAAGCAATCAGGTATGACTGCTGGATGCACCAATGCGCCCACCCCAGGTCTTCGAGGCCAGTTAAATTTTCATCATAAGGATTCTCCTGCCAGAGTGAACGGCGGATGGCGGCATTGGCATTATTACAAAAAGGGTGGCGCTGCCCCGCCTGACCCTGATTGGGATACCATGTGGCAAAAATCTGGTGCTCTGAAAAATGAGTGCGCTGATTGCCGCGTTGTTTGCCATAAGTCAGTGCGATCTTGGGGTTTTCAAAGGATCTGAGCAGCTGCTCCAGCCAGTCGGGGTATACCGGGTAAACATGGGCACTTGCCAGGACCACAAATTCGTGCATGGCCTCAGCAATGCCGCGGTTCAACGAATAGCCGAAGGTGAATTCTCCCGGACGAATATGGACCACGCGCACAGGATAACGGCTGGCAATTTGCAGGGTCCGGTCGGTGGAACCCGAATCGACCATAACGATATCCACATCCTTTAGATTTTGCTGTTGAATCCCCTGCAGCAACCTGCCTATGTGCTTTTCTTCGTTATAACAGCGAATAATGATGGAGCAATTCATCAGGTGTAATTATACCCACATCCAGGCGCATCAGGCGCTAATTTCAATGCGGTTGCCATCCGGATCCAATACGCAGCTCTCATAATATCCGTCCCCGGTGCGGCGCGATTCGCTCACCACGCGGAAACCATCCATGCGCAGCCGTTCTGTCAGACTGTCCACATCCTTTTCAGACCCCAGTGCAAAAGCCAGGTGGATCAGACCGGTAAACTGGGTGTCCACCTGGTTGAGCGTCATTGGAATGGAAGGCATTTGCATCAATTCCAGGCGAGTTCCGGAAGAAAAAGCAATAAAATAAGATTCAAACTGGTGAGTCGGGTTGCTGTATTTTTCTCCACTTTTCCCAGAAAAATAAGTGGTGTAGAAATTTCTCAACTTTTCCAGGTCGCGAGTCCAGATGGCTACATGTTCAATGATCATATCCAACCTTATGTCTTTGCAATCACATCAAGTTTCGGCTAATTTGACCATTATACCTGACGATTAAACATGGAGGCATCCCATTAATGTAAAATACATATC
>Ga0118677_10012535_pt1 | contig 12409 bp, 8 predicted proteins | sample AliMusrvi5mmetaG_FD_86154 | JGI IMG/M metagenome (GOLD analysis project Ga0118677, IMG submission 86154)
GATTTTGATCAAATTAAAACAGTTAAAATAGTAATTTCTTTTTAAATAAAAATCCTGAAGATATGGACAACCTGAACTTGATTGACACGTTTTCGGAATTTAAAGATCTGAAGAGCATCGACCGGGCAACCATGATGAGTGTTCTTGAAGATTCTTTCCGAAGTGTTCTTCAAAAACAGTTTGGTACTGATGAGAATTTCGATGTTATCATTAACCCTGATAAAGGAGACTTTGAAATCTGGCGTAACCGAACAGTCGTTGCTGATAATGAATTTACAGATCCCAACCAGCAGATCACCCTTTCACAGGCTCGTAAGATCGGAGAAGATTATGATATTGGCGAAGAGGTAACTGATGAGGTTAAATTTTCAGATTTTGGACGGCGGGCAATTCTAAACCTTCGACAAAACCTGGCAACCCGTATCCTGGAGCTTGAAAAAGATAATGTTTACACCAAGTATAAGAATAAAATCGGCGAAATTGTAACCGGGGAGGTTTACCAGATCTGGAAACGTGAATTACTTCTGCTCGATGACGAAGGTAATGAGCTGTTACTTCCTAAAGTGGAGCAGATTCCAACCGATTTCTTCCGCAAGGGGGATAGCGTGCGTGCTGTAATTATCCGTGTGGAGATGCGAAATAACTCACCTTACATTATTCTTTCACGAACCTCCTCAATATTCCTTGAGCGACTCTTTGAACTGGAAGTTCCGGAAATATTTGACGGTTTGATAACCATTAAAAAAATTGTCCGTATCCCTGGAGAGAGGGCCAAAGTTGCAGTCGAATCTTATGACGAAAGGGTTGATCCGGTAGGTGCCTGTGTAGGAATGAAAGGTTCCCGAATTCATGGTATTGTTCGCGAACTCCGGAATGAAAATATCGATATCATCAATTTTACCAATAACTTACAACTATATATACAGCGCGCACTTAATCCTGCCAAGATCTCATCAATAAAATTATATGCCAATGAGAACCGCGCTGAAGTTTTTTTAAAACCTGAAGAGGTCTCCCTTGCTATTGGAAAGGGAGGTTTGAATATTAAACTGGCTAGCCAGCTTACCGGCTATGACATCGATGTTTATCGCGACCGTGAGGCCGTAGACGAGGAAGATGTAAGCCTGGATGAATTCACCAAAGGAATAAATGTTGAATTTGAACATGGGTCAAAATATCCGAAAACCAATATTACAAAGAATGACAAAGAGATGACGGGGAAAATTGCCTGGGCTCATCTGAAAGAGTTTCCGGATTATTTTACAAGATTAGCAAAAATGGAAAAGGAAGCTACTGAATTTTGGAAAAAGAAAGCGCAGAAGTAAGTCTTTCACTATAAAACTGTTTATGGGATGAACGATGTATTAAAAGTTGCGAGAAGTTGCAGGCAATTTAAATAAGTTACATCTTTCACACATCTATTATTATTGGTTCAGAAATTATTAAACCTTTTTAAAAGCGTGTCCCATATACATAATTTGAGTACTGTTGCTTTCAACCATTCTGAATTTTTCACCAAATTCTTCATAGGTCAAATCCCCAACAGCTCTTTTGTGGAGATATCTAAGCATTTTCGGATAGGAAATATTTGGCTTAATTCCACGGTGTTCTTTCCAATCCAATTGGTTTTCCAGTAATAAAGATCTTATCTCATCGGGTTTGATAAACATTTCCCAAACATGAAGGTTAGGAGGCATAATGGCCCATCGTTTCCACTCCTGCAATATTTTGATAGCAGCTATTTTGCTGAATAACGTACGATTGAACGTGTCGTAAATAAAAATCCCGCCGTTTTTCAAAACACGTGAAATCTCAGAAATTACTTTTGGTAAGTCACGAACATGTTCGAGCACATCGCAACAAAAGACTACATCGACGGTGTTATTCTGAAATGGCAGATTCTCTCCGGTTCCCTTTTCATATTTTATCTTCAGGTTGTCATCCTTTGCATGTTTGATAGCAATATTCAATGATTGCTCTGAAGGGTCAATCCCGGTAGTATTAAACCCCATTTTTGCTATCTCTTCAGTTAATATTCCTCCCCCACAACCAACTTCAAGTGCATTTATTTCTTCTGAATTTATTGCAAGTTGTTCCAATATCCTTTTTGCATAATTTACCCGGAAAGGATTAATTAACGGTCTTATCAGATTAAGCGAAAAGTCTGATTGCCACCATTTTTCTCCTTCCATATTATAAATGTCGTTATCTATTCGATGGTATATTTCTTCAGTAACTTTCTGCATTTTGCTATGTTTTCGAATGTAATTTATTTGTGCTTGATAAGGGAAAACCTATTTGCTATTCGGCTTTTATTATTCGTAGCGGTTTTTAGTTCATAAATGCATCTTTTTACCAATCCAATTCCCACAGCCCATTCAATCCTTTTTAAAAGTACCAGTAAGCGCCAAACGGGTTGACGTGAATGAAATGCTCTTAATATAAAATTGCCAATTATAAGAATCCAACCTGGAATTATATGTTCCTTTTCATAAAAATAAAAGTTGGGAAATTGAAATGAGTAGCGTTTTGCAATAATGTGAATTTCGGCCAAATCTATTTTCTCAGGTTCAATTTTTACCGGACGTAAGAAATTGTCACTTGTACAACAGATATCTTGTTTCCTAATCTCTTCGGCGAGGGGAGACCCATTGTAAACGCGAATGCCTGTGGATACAAAAACCAAATCCCATTTTAATGCAAGTCTGCCCATTGTATTCAATGTTTCAAGGATAGTTTCCCGGGTTTCAGCCAGTGCGCCAAGCATAATGAACCAGGTCACAGGGATCTTTTTCTTCTTTAGTAAATTAGCGGTGCTGATAACATCCGAACGTTTAAAATCTTTGGAGAGACTCTCAAGTATTGAATCACAAGCTGACTCAGCCCCTATATCCACCTCATTGAAGCCAGCGCTTTTCATCAGATCCAGGAGTTCTTCGTCCACAGCTGCAGGCGAAAGTCCCATTGTATGCAGTTTGAGGTCAAGATCTTTACTGATGACTTCCCGCAAAACCTCTTTCGCATGAGAGAGAGGAATATTAAAAATGCTGTCAGCAAATTCAACGTGATTGATGCCTGTTTCTCTTACAAGAATTTCAATTTCATCAGCTACACGCCTTGGATTTATTAAGCGATATTGCTTCCCTTCAATATTATTGTAAGTGCAATAAGAGCACCTTAATGCACAGCCCCGCTTGGTCTGTATCTGGACAGGTGAGCCAAAGCGTCGATACCGGTTAAGATCTATATAACGAAGAAGCTTTGGGAAAGGCATTGAGTCTAGATCCTGCACACGGAAAGGCTCATTGTCCTGAATAATTGTCTTATCCCTGCGAATAATCAACCCTTTTAATCCGTCCAAAGGCTGCCGCTTTTCAATAAGCTTAACAAATTCTGACATCACAGCTTCACCATCTCCGCGCACTGCATACTCAAGGTCAAAATATTCAAGCATCTCAATTCCGCTTATTCCAACAGACGGGCCCCCGATGACTATTGGGCCAGTAAATTCATTTTTACAATAATCAATTACATCCTTTTTGACATCTTCAAGTAAAAAATGCACCTCATACCCTCCGGTATCGTCAATATTTCTTATGCTTATACCGATTACATCAGGAGCAAAATTCCGTACCGAATTCCGGATATCACGTTCACAATCTGTAGAAAAACATAGATCGAGTAAGCTGACCCGGTGATTTCCATTTGATTCCAGCGAAGTAGCTATATAACAAAGTCCGAATGGAATGACAGGCCAGGGATGTTTGAATCTGTTGGAATTAATGAGTAAAACCTTAGCCATAGCTCATTATCTAACTATTCAAATATGGATGCTCCCCAGTTAACGTTGATAGCATATTCCATGCAGGTTTTAAAGATATCATACGTAAACTCCGGAGGATTAAGATTATCTGTTATCAGAGTAGTATTCGTCCTGTCGAAAACCCTTTTATCAGACAAATAAGGCCGGTAAGGCTCGATGAAACGATCGAACAGTTCTTCAGCCGGATTTCTTACTAAATCGTTGGGCATTGGACCGTAAATAATTTCCACGCCCCTTACTTTCATTAGCTGTTCGTAATACTTCGCCACGACTTTCATAGTTGTACGATAGGGGTTTGCCAGGTGGTAAATACCATTAATGGAACAATTCTCTATTATTTTAACGGTAGTATTTACAAAATAATCCACCGGGATAATATTAATATCTCCTTCGTACGGTAAGTATATTTTGAGAGGTAAAAACAGATAACCTTCCTTATCAATGAAAATACCGTTTTTAGCTGCTTTCAAACCTCCATTATTCATAATATCATTCAGATAAATATCCCTGATGGATTGAGCGGATCGAACAGGGAAATACAATGCATTGAACTTAAGAGAACGTCCCGTCTGTGAATCACCATAAACAATAGATGGTCTTATAATTGAAAGAGGAATATCGTTTTTATCGCAAAACCCTGAAATGATGTTTTCGGCTGCAGCTTTACTCTCTTCATATACATTGGTAAATGTTTTTACCGATGAGAGCGTTTCTTTGCAATATGTAACACCGGTACCTGCAACGTACGCAGTACTGATATAGTGGAAGAAATTAACCTGCGCATTCTTTGAGAATTCAAGGATTCCCTTAAGGTTATTGATGTTTGCAGCCATCACCTTTTCACGTTTGCTTTCGGAAAAGCTGGTATCCGATGCGCAATGAATTACTGAATCGACGACTGAACAGAGTCTGGAATATTCTCCGGAAGAAATTTCCAGATTACCCTGCGACAGATCAGTATCAATACAAGTAACCTGATCAGACATGCTTTCAACCCCAAACCATTTTAAAAGTCTGAAAATCCGATTCTTAAGAGATTCGTTTTTTGCCGGACGACCGAAAACTATAATGGTATATCCTTTTGTAATCAAGCTTGCCATCAGATGGCTGCCGAGAAATCCGGTTGCACCTGTCAGAGCTATAACCGGTTTATTGTTTAATGTCAAGGTGATAGTTTTATATTTTAAGAATAAAGTAAATTTTCTTTCCTGCAGAATCCCTGGTACAAAACATAAGGATGCCCCTTTACAACCCCAGTCTTAACTGAATACTCATCAATTAACATATTAGCTTCCATCCCAACCTGTCTTATTCTCTGGATCTCATCAGGATCATTATAGTCATAAAAGAAATCATATTCAAAAATGCACCTTTTCCCGTTATCGATTGGAGTGATAAATCCAAAATCATTGTCAATATGATATTTTTCAGCGATTAGCCTGAATTTGTCACAGAATTCATTAATTAACATCTTATCTATTGGCAAATAAAGGAGTGCTGGTAAAAAGGGCTTTTTACGGCCCAGACGGGTACTCATTATCCTGTACATATTCAGCCAGACAAGATCAGTCATTTCAGGGAGTGAGAAAAGTTTTTCAAAAAATGGAATTAGCTCTTTATCCACTTCCTGTGCATACAATTTTGCTGAAGGAGAAAGAGCTGTTTCAAAAAGCTCCTCGAAACTTTTGACATTTAAATAGGAATAAGGTTCGTCATCAGAAAGATCTTTAGCCATTTCAAGCCATTGTGCATTTTTAAGCGAAGGCAATCCAAGATAAAGGGATCTGAAAAGATCCTGGTCAAAGAACGGATATCCCATTTCACCAATGGAGCGAATTGCATATTTATCTCCGATTACAACAACCAGCCAGGGGATATTTAACTTATCGATGAAAATATTTTTAATGTCTGAAGCCATTTTTTTTGTAGGAGAAAGGAATGTTGAAATATATTCAGCCCCGACAACTCCCAGGGCAAGTCCGATATGCCTTACCGAACAATCCTTAATAAAATCAAGAGCATTATTGAGAGTTTCAAACGGAACGAGTATACCCTTTTCGTCATCAGTAACAGGATGAAGACGGATATCCGCAGAAACGCAAATACCGGGAGAATTCTTGTGTTCTAAATTTTTATAGGAATAAAGATTTGGAGACGAGGTTTCATTAAGGCTAAAAAATGAACCATTATGATCAACGAATTCAGCATTTATGAAATTGTCAGCATTTATCCCATAAGTAGTTGAAAAAGTAGACATTATACCAGAACACATAATATTAGCACACAAAAGAGCAGCAGGTTCGGCTGCGTTTATCCTATAACCTCTTTTCTGAGCCTGTTTCTGAAGATCAAATGCTGCAACACCCGGTCCAACCTTTACAAGCCAGTTTTTCTCATCAAACTCAATCGTCTTCATTCTGTTAAGGTCAATTATCACACCTTCATTAATTGCAAATCCAAGAAGATTCTGACCATTTCCACGTATAGTATAAGGAATATTATTTTTCTTACAAAGTTTCACAAGAGACGCAATTTCTTCTTTTGTATTTGGCATTACAACATAATCAGGCATTTTGGGCTCAGATATCGCACTAAGGTCATGAGAATAGGTTACGGTAATTCCTTCATCGTTAGTTGCCCAATCGTTCCCCACAATTTTTCTTATTTCAGTAAGGATAGCGTCTTCTTTTGCAGGTTTAATTTCTCCCCCATTTTTAATATAAGTCTCTACATGATTTTTCAATGCTCCCATAACTTTTGTAGGTCGCATTTCATTGAGGAAGTAACACTGGTAATCGCATTTACCACATAAATCACAACTGTCGGCAATCTCAACGCATTTTTCAGTCACCGAAATTTTATTTTCAGCAAGCGCTTCATAAAGTATCATCCTTCCCTGAGGATAGAAACTTACGAAATGTTTTTTCAAGCCGGAAGAACATACACCGCTACCAAGAAAATCGATTTTGCACATGGCATAATGACGGCAATTTTTTGCGGTTTTTAAAATTTCGTTCATAGTTTCATTTTTAAAGATTATAGTTTGATTTCAGGACAAGTTTCAAAACATATAGCATTCATTTTCCTGTGACGTTATCGTTTTATCTATCTCTGATATTTACTAATGGTTAATTAAAATCTCACTTGGTTATTGAGCCAATAGTATTCAGCGGCTTCATGGAGCCAACTGTATGCAAATGCTACCAATTCAATCAAGAAGATACTTCGAAGGTATTAAGAATTAGTCACATTATAATAGCAAACAACCTAATCTTTCAAAATGAAGCGCAGATTTTCCCCGGGCTAAAGTGTAAAACAGTGCCAATCTGTTACAAATATATTAGCAAACTTTAAGCATATCTTTTCAGAATCACTGTGAGTCTTGTGAGCCAATCAAGTCATAAGGTGTACCAATGAAAACCATTGATTGTCGTCGGTATAAACTGCATTAATTTTCAAACCTGTAATGCATGCAAAATCAAAAATGTGCCGGCGAGTATATTTGTGTGAGTTTTCAGTGTGAATGGTTTCTCCTTTTTTTATCCGGATATTATCCTGCAAATACATGCAACTTATTTCTAAATCCTTAAGAGCTCTCAGGTGCATTTCTATTCTGTCTTTTGCTTGGTTATAAAAGGCTACATGTTCAAACCAATCGGGGCTAAATGCAGTTTTAACGTAATGGTTTACTGAACTCAGAATGTTTTTATTGAATGCGGCTGTAACTCCCTGATTGTCGTTATATGCATTTTCTAAAACTTTTATATCCTTTACCATATCAAGCCCAATCAATAAATGGTCTCCAGGTTTCATGACGGCTTTTAAATCCAATAAAAATTGAACTGATTGCTTACGGGTTAGGTTTCCCAACGTGCTGCCAAAAAAACAAAATAGCCGTTTCGTTTCCTTGGGGATAACAGTGAGATGCTTAAGGAAATCGGCAAGCAGGCCATGTACTGTAATTTCCGGGAATCTTTGGACCAGTATTCTTGCTGATTTTGAAATGGCAGCATGACTAACATCAACCGGAATGTAACGAACCGTTGCCATATTTTCAAAAGGTATTGCATCGAGCAGTATTGATATTTTTGAACAATCGCCACTTCCTAGTTCAACGATATCAATATTTCTAATGGCTTTTAAGATTTGTGGTGCAATTTCCTTTAACAGAGCCATTTCGGTGCGTGTTGGATAATATTCCGGTAAACAGGTTATATCTTCGAAGAGTTTAGATCCAATAGCATCATAAAAAAATTTACTTGGTATGTACTTTTTTTGAGCAGAAAGGCCAACGATTATCTCGGATACTTCTTCCTGCCCGGTACTGCATAAATAATTCCTGATAGCAATTTGGTTTCTGATAATGGCAGATGTTTCAGGACTATTCATTTTAATTCATTTTTGAGTTAAAACTATTTCTACTAGTATGATACGAGATAACCTGCAGGAATTCCTGTTTCTATAGGATTATTAGGGTCACTGCTCCATTCAAACCAGCCACCATCATATACTGAAACGTGTGGCCAACCCATTAACCATGCATTGTAGAATGCTTCGCTGCCACGCCATCCTGTTCCGCAATAAAATGCATTGTGCTTTTCGCGTGAAAGCCCTGATGATATCAAATTTTCTTCAATCTCATGATATTCACGTGTAGTATAGTCGAGGTTACAGTAATTTTCCATGTGATAGGCATCACTGCCACAGTCACTGAATATTGCACCGGGAATTCTTCCTTTTTTTTCGATATAATTGTACCCGCTCACTTCACCTATGTACTCCCTCCAGCTTCGTACACATACCAGGTTTCCATCATCTGACTTCAACAATTCCCTGGCTTCCGGCAAATCAACAGCAAGACCAGGATTTGCAGGGATTTGAATTCCGAAATCAGATGCTAACTTTTTGGGCACATCTTCAATGTTTATTTGGTATCCGGCATCCAGCCACGACTGAAAACCGCCATTGAGTACCCTGACATCTTTAACCCCTGCATACATCATAATGAAAGCACACCGTATTGCACCAATATGCCCGGCAGCGCTGCCCGGAAAGGGATCGGCGTTTTTCGGGAACAGGAATTTACCATATAGAATAACTGTTGTGTCTGAAGTGATGCCATGCTTTTCAAGTGCTTCCTTCAATTCTTCCGGAGAACGCCGGTTCCATGTATCAGGCGATTCGAGTGCGAGGGTATCCATGTCAATAGCGCCTGGAATATGTCCGCCCAGGTAGGCATCTCGGTTTCGATAATGAGCATGGCATATCACAAACTTAGAATTATTATAATGGGGTGGCGTTCCATCTGAAATCAGAGTTTGGATCCATTGCGGATAAACCAGTTGCGGGAATCTTTCCAGGTGTTGTATTGGCAATCCTGTATTTGAAGACCATTCTGTAATAAATTGGTTATAAATGCTTACGTCGTTGTATCCTGCGCGTAAAAACGCGTTTGCCACCTTTTCCGATTCTGCTGAAGAATATCCATAAACGACTATTTTATGTTGGGGTAATATTTTCTTTGACCGCACAATTTCAATCCAGTCGAAATATTCAAACCATTTCGCCGGCAGGCTTTTTGCGCCTTTGATATGTCCGCAGCGGGATTCATTCTGCAAACACCAGCCATTATATGCATCAATGGGCCGGATATCAATGATTTTAGTTTCAGGTTTACCCATAAGTTGAAATACATTGTCAGTCGAAATTTCTTTTAATGTATTATTCATAAATAGTAATGCTTTTCTTTATTAAGCAAATGCCAATAATGCAAAACCCGAATAAATCGGTTCGCCTGAATTTAGTTTTGATTGGCCAGGTAAGTCTAAACAGGACCCATCCCTGTTTTTTCACGTTGCCAGAACCGATGTTGCGCAATAGCTTTTATGAATTCATTAGCATTGCCATTAGTCAATATTCCGTCTAAAGCCGCAGTTTTACCTGCTTTCTTCGTGATATGTATATTATTTCCGGCAGCGGTTATTTGTATAAATTCTACCCCGGCTCCATCAGTAGCAATTGCTTTACAATGTTTGAATGCTTCGTTAATGAATTGAACGGCATCAGGCAAATTCTTTAATGAAGCAGCACTTTGGGCTCCTCCTGGCACATATACTGCGTCAAATAAAACCGAAGCAGCAGTCAGGAAGCTTTGATCAACTTTTACTTGCTTCCCCTTAACAGCAGTAATATATCCAAGATGTGACGCTATAATTTTAGTTTTTGCGCCCGAGGCTTCAAGGGCCTTTTTCATTGCATCTAATGAATCTCCGTCCACGCCATCTTCTGCAAGTATGGCAATCTGCCTGGTTTTGATGGTATTCTTAACAGTGTCTGCCATGCTTAAAGCTTTTGAAATATGCCATTTAGCATGAACATCAACGGGCTGGAATTTATCAGGATCACCGTCGGCGGGGATATTTTGATTAAGATTCACAGCAGGTTTTGGAACCGCCATGCCCAGTCCTTCGGCTATTTTTGCCGCAAGGTGTTTATCTACCCGTGTAAGCATCCCCACTACCCTTTCGCGGATGGCAGGGGTTTCCAACTTACCTAACTCAAACCGGAATGCATTGATAATATGATCTTTCTCAGCAGCACTCTGGCTGTTGAAAAATAATGTTGCCTGGCTGAAATGGTCGAAAAAACTCTGACTGCGGGCGCGTATCTTTTTAGCATCTATCTGTTCATTGTAGGATACAAATCCACCTTCCTCTGCCTTTGCCTGTATTGGGTCTCCATTTCCTGTTGTGTTAGGATGATAGCTCGATTGGCCCGGGTTGATGGTTTGACGCATGTGTCCGTCACGCTGATTGTTACGAACCGGCGTTACAGGCCGGTTGATCGGTATTTCATGAAAGTTGGGACTGCCTAACCTGCTGAGTTGGGTATCGGTATATGAAAATAAGCGGCCTTGTAATAACGGATCGTTACTGAAATCAATTCCCGGTACAACATGACCGGGATGAAAAGCAACCTGTTCAGTTTCGGCAAAGAAATTATCGGGATTACGATTCAATGTCATTTTGCCTATGATCCGTACAGGAACAATTTCTTCGGGAATTAGCTTTGTAGGGTCAAGCAAATCAAAATCAAATTTGAATTCATCTTTTTCCTCAATTATCTGAACGCCAAAATTCCATTCAGCGAAATTGCCGCCTTCTATAGCTTCCCATAAATCTCTGCGGTGAAAGTCAGAATCTGTGCCGGAAATTTTCTGGGCTTCATCCCAGGCTACCGAATGAATTCCAAGCACAGGTTTCCAATGAAATTTTACAAATACGGATTCTTTCTTTTCATTTACGAAACGGAAAGTATGAACGCCAAAACCTTCCATCATGCGCAGGCTTCGCGGAATGGCGCGGTCGCTCATTGCCCACATGATCGTGTGCATGCTTTCGGGAGTCAGTGAAACGAAATCCCAAAACGTATCATGCGCAGAAGCAGCCTGAGGCATCTCGTTATTCGGCTCAGGTTTAACCGCATGAATAAGATCGGGGAATTTAATTGCATCCTGAATAAAAAAAACAGGCACGTTATTCCCTACCAGGTCAAAGTTGCCTTCTTCGGTATAAAATTTAACCGCGAATCCCCTTATGTCACGCGCAAGATCTGACGATCCGCGTGAACCCGCTACCGTGCTGAACCTGGCAAATACAGAGGTTCGGGTACCTGGAGTCTGCAAAAATTTGGCTTTGGTATATTCAGACATCGATTCAGTGAGTTCAAAATATCCGTGAGCCCCACTTCCCCTTGCATGGACAATGCGTTCCGGAATCCTTTCATGATCAAAATGCATGATTTTTTCACGAAGCTGAAAATCCTCCAATAATGTTGGACCCCGCTCACCTGCCTTTAATGAGTTCTGATCATCATTTATGCGCAAGCCCTGATTGGTAGTTAAAAATTCGCCCTGTGCGCTTTCCGTGTTTTTAGCTAAATCATTTGTTTTAGTATTGTTATCCATTTTGATTTTAGATGGTTTCATTTAGCTTAAAAATTAGTTCTTCTGAATTTGTTAATATTACCCTATATTTTTTTACAATCTATCCAATGTAGGTTCAATTCTAATTTTTTCGTTAATCTCTTCAAAAGTTACATTTCCTTTGTGAATTCAATACTCTTACTGACTTACTGAACCAAATAGCAACCATCAATTTCGAGTGTAGTGGCCGTTATGAATTTTCACAACATAGCAAAGATCAAGACCTTGATTATTATTCGTGTTATACAATTTCAGAAAATAATTACATAATTCACACATCTTTGAATCAGTAGGAAATGTAAAACCCAACATAATCGGTTGCCAGATTTTCATTGACGATACTATGGCCGCCGGAAAAGATGAGATGTATGTGTTCCGTAAAATTCAGCGAACCTCCGATCGTAAATCCGGTGATTGCTTTATCTACAGTGGTGGTCGCCGTATGGTAATAAAGTTCTGATCCCAGGGTTAAAAACTCAGAAAAATCGTATTGTGCCTGCCATCCCGCAAACACCCAGTTTTTATTCCCTGAACCGGGATTGATCCAATACCCTGCCCCTCCGTAGGAAGTGAATTTATTCCAGGATTTCTGGAACCAAACC
>Ga0118677_10010814_pt2 | contig 12408 bp, 15 predicted proteins | sample AliMusrvi5mmetaG_FD_86154 | JGI IMG/M metagenome (GOLD analysis project Ga0118677, IMG submission 86154)
GTACAATTCACCGCACTATCCCTGCGAAGCAGACTTAGGGCCGACGCAAAGATAACATCCCATTCTTGGCTGGTCTTTTCACCGCCTGCCTTTGTCGCACCGCCTCGGAATATTGCCGTGCCGATATGCCTTCGTCGGTGCTTCGCGGCAGACGGCGAAAATCCTCAGCCAAGAATGGGAAGTTATTTCCGCGCCGACCCTTACGTTTGTCAGCCCTCGTGCAAGTCTAGTGACACGCGATCCCTCGAGGAGTGTTCCGAGGCCAGAGATCGTCTTGCCTATTATGCTGTTATCAAAGAATGTGGTTCATCTACACCAGGCAGATGATACGACACCTACTCGCAATGCAAACATAAGTTTTTATCAACGTGATTGTAGCACGATAACTGTTTCTTGTAAAGATGTTGGCGAACATATTTTTGATATTTAATATTTTGGAGCTATAGGCATTTGTGTGGATTATGTCAATGTGCATACCTTGAATACATCGCCTATTGAGCACATAGTCTCATCAAAGTATTCGTGTTTACTAATTTCGTCGACTCTCGTGATACTGTGTATTGATGAAAGGCAGTGGATTAAGTATGGAGATTAAGCTTATGCGTCACAGTTACCTCCTCCCGGCAATTTATCGCCGGGAGGAGGTAACTGTGACGAGGTAGCATCCGCGTGGAATAATCTCCAATAATGAAACTTACCCACAGAACAGCTCATAGCGCCCATGAATTCGCTAAAATCCAACAAGGAATTGACAGGGATCTTCTTCGGGTGTTACCCTTTTACTATCATGGATATTTTAACTTCTCTTGCGCAGATTGAATCTGCTGCCCTGTCCCTGTTAGAGACTGCCGTCACGCGCGAGGCGTTAGAAGAAGCGCGTGTGGAATTCTTGGGCCGCAAAGGCCAATTGACCGGCGTGCTGCGCGGCATGGGCGGGCTTTCCCCCGCGGAACGTCCCGTGGTGGGACAACGCGCGAACGAGGTGCGCTTGCGGCTGGAAGCGGCTTTCGACGCGCAGCGCGTTGAGATGGAAACGCGGGAAGAAATACAACAACTGGAAAGTGAACGCCTCGACGTGACGCTGCCGGGTCGTGCACCGCGCATGGGGCGCAAGCATCCATTATCACGTATATTGGAAGAGGTAGAAGAGATCATGACCGGCATGGGCTTCAGTGTGCTCGATGGACCGGAAGTGGAAACCTTCTATTATAATTTTGCCTCCTTAAATTACCCGGAAGATCATCCGGCGATGGATGAGCAGGACACTTTCTATTTGGACAACGACCTGCTACTGCGTACTCACACCACCGCTATACAGGTGCGCATCCTCTCCGAACGCACCATCGAGCGGGTCGGCTCCAACATCCCGATAAAGATCGACGTGCGGGTGATTGCCGCCACTAACAAGAGTCTGCGCGCGCTGGTTGACAGCGGTCGTTTCCGCGAGGATCTGTTCTTCCGCCTCAATGTGGTGAGAATCCACATGCCGCCGTTGCGCGAGCGCCGCGAGGACATCGTGCTGCTGGCCAACAGCTTTCTGCAGGAATTCGCCAGGGAAAACCACCGCCCGCTCAAACCCCTCAGCGACGCCGCCCTGCGCACCCTGCTCGCCTACGCCTGGCCGGGCAACGTCCGCGAACTGCGCACCGTCATCGAACACGGGGTCGTCATGAGCAATGACGGGGTCGTCGACACCCGCCATCTGCCGCATTTCCTGCTATCCGCGCCCGCTGCCACCGAACAATCCCCACCCGCCGCGAAAATCTCCCTTGAAAGCCCGCCTGATTTCAACTTGCATGCGCTCGAAGCCGATGCAATCCGATCCGCCCTGGCCGCTGCCAAAGGCAACCGGACCCGCGCGGCGGACCTTCTCGGTCTCAGCCGCCGCACCCTGCAACGCAAATTGAAAGATATCGACCCGTCATGACCCTGTCCCTCCCTTCCCCACGCCCATGATTGCCAAGTCCCCGGCCATTGATGCGGGTGCCGTCATTCGCCGCAGCCTCTTCTTCCTGGTGATGATTTCCCTCACCCTGGGAAATCTCTTCACTTTGTTCCGCGGACTGAGTTCACCCCATGCGATGGATCAAGCCCAGATCGCCCGGGAAATCGCCCGCGGCAACGGCTTCACCACCAAAATGATCCGCCCGGCAGCCTACAGCCAGGCCGAAAGGGCCAAGAAATCCGTCGTCGCCTTCACCAAGTTTGACGACACCTACCACTCGCCGCTCAACCCGCTGCTCACCGCCGCCGTGCTCAAACTCGTCGGGGCGGCCGATTCCAATACCTGGCAGATGCGGGAAAACGAACTCGTGTTCCCGCTGGACCGGGTCATTGCCGCCATCAGCACCTTGTTCTTCCTGATGTCCATAGGTGTGAACTACTTGCTCATCTCGCGCGTGTTCGATGCCAAGATCGCCGCGGTTTGCGCCCTGTTGATGCTGTTCTGTGAATCGTTTTGGAACTACGCGCTCAGTGGCTTGCCACAGATGTTGATGCTGCTGCTCTTCTCATGTGCCATCTACTTCGTCTATCGCGCGATCGAAGCCTCCACCGAGGGGCGGATTGCCATGACCCCCGCGGTCATCGCCGGGGTGTTCTTCACCCTGCTGGCCCTCACCCACTGGATGACGGTCTGGATCGCGCTCGGCTACATTGTGTTTGCCGCCGTCGCCTTCCGGCCGCGCGGCATTGTCAGTGCCGCCATTCTGGTGATGATCCTCATCCCGGCCAGCTTCGTGATGCTGCGCAACAACGGCATCAGCGGCACCCCGTTCGGCACCGCCTATCTAACACTCTACAACGGTCTTGCCGGTTCCGAGGATGACGTCATGCGCACGGTCAGCCTCCAGGACAACCTCAACCTCAACGGCCTGTTCTCGAAAATCATCCGGGTAGCCCTGCTCCAAGCCAACGACATCATCCCCTTTCTTGCGGGCATGATTGTTGCGCCGCTGTTTTTCATCTCGTTATTGCACCCGTTCAAGCGCAAACCCATCGCCACTTTCCGCTGGGCCATCGTCCTGATGTGGGTTACCACCGCCGTCGGCCTGGCCTTTTTCGGCGTTACCCCCAAAGGCTTGGATCCGAACCAACTGCACCTCGTGTTTGCCCCGATCATGACCGCCTATGGCCTGGCCTTGCTCTCGATCCTCTGGACCCGCCTTGAGTTTGTGGTCTCCACCCCGATCCTGCGCAACGTCCACTACATTTTCGTCGTCATCGTTTGCTCCCTCCCGCTGCTCCTGTCGCTGCCCCAGAAAATCACCGGCGGTATCCAGAATCGCGACAAGGGAGGCTTCCCGCAATGGCCGCCCTACTGGCCCGCCGCCCTCAATCTCACACTCGGTGCCGCACCCAGCATCAGGAAAATCGTCCCGGAAAACCAAGTCGTCTTCTCCGACCAACCGTGGGCCGTGGCCTGGTATGCGGATCGCATGAGCATTTGGTTGCCTCCCGACCTCAAGGGCTTTGAAAAACTCGACAGCGCCGCCACCGATCTCGATACCCCGGCAGCCGGAATTCTCATCACCCCCTCCTCCTATGGCTTGAACAACATGCTGGATATTTCCGGCAAATACAAGGACTTCACCTCCCTCGTCATCGACGGACAGGCGATGCTCGCCGTCAACAGCACCCAAGCCTCGCTATATGAAAAGGACCGGAAGCTGGAAGCCGTCGTCAAGCGCTATCCCTACCGCATCCCGCTGCTAGGGTATATCATGACCTTTTACAGTGCAAAGCCCGTCAGGACCCCTGACAAACCGGAATGATCGTCATGCCACGCAAGAAAGACAGCCTCGCCCCCGCTCCCGCCGGACCGTCCTTTGAAGACGCGCTCGCCAACCTGGAAGCGCTGGTTGAGTCCATGGAGCATGAGCAACTGCCGCTCGAAGAGCTGGTTGCCAGCTACGAGAAAGGCTCCGCCCTCCTCAATCACTGCGAATCCATCCTCAAGACCGCCCGCGGCCGGATCGAACTCATCACCCTGCGCAACCAGAACGAAGGCACCCTGGAAGCCGAACCCTCCAGCGCCCAAGCTCACGCCTCCCCGTCTGACATGGAGGAGGCCCCTAACAACGATGACGACATCCGCCTGTTCTGACCCCCCTGCGCTCGGTCCCCTGCTTGCGGCCATTGCTTCTCCCGACGATCTCAAGAAACTCGCCGATGAGGATTTGGATACACTTGCGGCGGAAATCCGCCACACGCTCATCACCTCGCTGTCCATCACCGGCGGCCACCTCGGCCCCAATCTCGGCGTTGTCGAACTGACCATCGCCCTGCACCGCGTTTTCTCCACGCCGGACGACAAACTCGTCTTCGATGTGGCGCATCAGGGTTACGTTCACAAGATGCTCACCGGCCGGGCCTCGCGGATTCACACCATCCGCACCTATCAAGGTCTCAACGGTTTCCTGCTGCGCTCGGAATCGCCGCACGACAGTTATGGCGCCGGTCATGCCGGCACCGCCCTCTCCGCCGCGCTCGGCATGGCCGCCGCCCGCGATCTGGCCGGGGAAAGCAACCATGTGATCGCCGTCGCCGGGGATGCCGCCTTCACCTGCGGACCCACCCTCGAAGCTCTCAACAACATCGCCGAGACGACCCGCAATTTCATCGTGGTCCTCAACGACAACGAATGGTCGATCGACAAGAACGTGGGTGCCATCGCCCGTTACTTCAACGCCCTCCAAACCCATGCCACCTATGCCGCGGTGCGCAGCAAGGCCGCCGAATTTGTCGAGCGGATCGCCGGCAAAGCCGCCCGCAGCCTCGCTCACAAGGTCGAGGAAGGCGCCAAGAACCTGCTGTTTCCCAACGTCCTGTTTGAGAAATTCGGCCTGCGGTACTTCGGCCCGATCGATGGTCACGATTTGCGCCTGCTGATCCGCACCTTCGAGCACCTCAAGACGCTTAACGAACCGGTCGTGCTTCACATCATCACCGAAAAGGGCCGCGGTTATCAGCCCGCACTGGACGATCCCGGCAAGTTCCACGGCCTCGGCGCCTACAAACTCGAGGATGGCACCACCGGCACCACCAGCACTCCCACCTGTTCGGAAATCTTCGGTCGCACCCTAACCGATCTCGCCAAGACCGATCCTCAAATCGTCGCCATCACCGCCGCCATGCCCGGCGGCACCAAGCTGGATATCTTCAAAGCCGAGGTGCCGGACCGGTACTTCGATGTCGGCATTGCCGAGGAACACGCCGCGCTCTTCGCCGCGGGCCTCGCCACCCAAGGTTTCCGGCCGTTTTTGGCCATCTACTCCACCTTCATGCAGCGCGCTTATGACATGATCATCCATGACATCGCGCTGCAGGGCCTGCCGGTGCGCCTGTGCATGGACCGCGGCGGCCTCTCCGGCGATGACGGCCCCACCCACCACGGCCTCTTCGACATCGGCTTCCTCCGCCTCATCCCCGGCATCATCCACATGCAGCCCAAGGACGAGGATGAATTCGTCGATATGCTCTACACCATGGCCGCCTACGATGCCGGCCCCTCCGCCATCCGTTACCCGCGCGGCATCATCAAGGGCACACCCATCAAACCCACCCCGCAGCTCCTCGAAATCGGCAAGGCCGAAATCGTCGCCGACGGCACCGACGTCGCCCTCATCGGCCTTGGCACCCTGTTCGAAATGGCCGAACACACCAAGGCGCTGCTCGAAGCCAAGGGCCTCTCCGTCGCTCTCATCAACCCGCGTTTCATCAAGCCGCTCGACACCGCCGTGCTCGAAACCTACGCCGCCAAGTGCCGCGTCCTGTGTACCTTCGAGGATCACGTCCTCACCAACGGCTTCGGCGCCGCCGTCATCGAGCACCTCCACACCGCCGGCCTCCACACCCCCGTCGAGCGCATCGGCTGGCCCGACGCCTTCATCCAACACGGCAAACCCGAAACCCTCCGCGACCTCCACGGCCTCACCGCCGAAGCCGCCGCCGAAAGAATCCTCCGCCATTTCTGACGCCCGCCCCGCGCCGCCCACCCGGCAGGGGCAGAACGATTGAGTGCTCTTATGGGAGCGGTTGGATGGAGATTGTAGTGAGATTGAATGGCTTATGACCCGTTAGGAGCCACGACTTTTTCGGTCTCTGTCGGGCTTTGGATGTGGCCATCGGATTCTACCTTCACTAGAGTTTGTCGGTATCAACCAGCACGCGGCCAAGGCTATGCTGCTCCAGCCACCAATATGTGAAGTGCTTGGAGAGCCAACTCGCGGCGCGTTCTGCCGCAAGTTCGCGCAAGGTGGAAGTATAGAGGATCGATATTCCGAACTTGGCCTCGATTGCGTCCAGTGTTCCAGTCACCGCATTCGGATGAACTTCGGAGGGAATATCAAACCGCTCAAACCCGGACTTAATATCCTCAAAGGTCGCCTCAATCAGGATGGCCTTCCACTTGAACTTGGCAATGCGTGCGCATGATGCCAGAAAGCGTTGGCGATAGGTCACAGTGCAAGCAACAAGATCAGCAAGGCTCTTGCGTTCCAAGCAAAGGAGATCCTCCATTCCCTCTACGGTGTAATCGCCTGTCTTGAGGGTAGCCCGTCGCTCGCCCAGGATCCAATTCCGGTGATTCTGGAATATGGGGAGAGGTTGTTGCTCTCTGGTATCGACCAAAACCAAGGGCTTCGGAACTCCAGCACTGCGAAGAATACTCCCTCCGTCACGCATGACTTTCAGACGGCTCTTCGGGGGGGCAACAAATCCATAATCTTGACTGCTCATAAGGATTCGAGGGGAAAGTGGTGCATGTCATCCTCCGATTCGGGCCTTCCTGCCTTTCTCTTCCATCATCTTTGCGAATCTCTCCCACTGCATGCGGTGCTTCTTCACGCTCTTGTTGGCCGGAATCCACTCGATATTGCCCCTGCTAATCAACAGGGTGCCGATCTTTTCGTCGTCTGACTTGATCGAAAAACGAATGTCCTTGGACAAGACCAATCCTTTGGGGATTTCGAAAGTTACATCGTGAGTTGGCATATGAGTAGTGTCTATTTTTCTGACCGGACGTTAAAGGTGAGGCGGCGGCGCGGTGGACTCCGAACTAACTACGGGGCTTCTCGCCGTCGCCTCGACCGCCTTGTTCGACATCATTTTGTCTTCAGTTGATACTTGCCTCAATCGACTTGATTCCCTCGTCCTTCCAACTTTAGGCGAAAACCTCCGTCATCAGTCACGATGCGAATGTGAGAATACCAGGAATCATCTTCCCGCACTGATTTATTGAGTCGCTTGCTCCATGGAAGAAACTCAGCGAAAGGTATCAAAAGCACTCGATCGGGAGAAGCGCATCCCAGAAGCAAATATCCCGATGGCTTAGATCCAAGAAACTCAGCCTGATAAGGATGAAAGCTGAACCAGCAGAATCTCTGACTGCCATTATCGTGTTCCCTGGATACGGAGACGACAAGTGCGACCTGTCCGTCCTTGCTGATGAATGATGATCGGGTCTGCTTGACGAAAATGGCCTCCAAGTATGCGCTCGCCCGTTGGATGCAGGCTGCATGGAAAGCGACTGGCGTGGCTGGTGCCTGTTTTGTCCATTTCCCCTTCTTGTCTTTGATCTCCTTCGGTTCCGTGAGGGAGGCCCACTCGTCCTCAAGGGCGACAATTCGGGACTGAAACGATTCCACATCCTTTGCTTTCTGAGTCAAGACGGGGATATCATCATACCGCTTTTCCTCGAAAGCCTTAGCCCCCTCCTTGTTTATTTCGTGGATGGCTCTCTCAAACTCTTCAATGAGCATTGAGAAGGCTGTAGGAATGTGTTCGTTGTTCATATAGATGGATTGTTAGTCGAGCGCCTAAGATGAGCTACCGCGACCCGCGCGCGAGCGCGGGGCGCGGTTAGCTCCATCGAATTGCTCGCCGTTTTGCTCCCGACGCCAATACAACAAATCCAAGTGAACGCGCTCGTAGCCCATGCGTGAAGCAACCTCCGCGGCAAAATCCTGATAACGGCTACTCCTGGCGGCATCAAGCCCGATGACGGTGCGCCACCGGGGCAACGACGAGCCGCCCCGCTCTCCGCGAAGGCCGAGAGCAGTATGGCTATCGAGCGGCACTTCGAGCCACGGCACAATATGGGCAAGCCGGTACTCCTCGCAGAGATAGCGGCTATAAACCACATGCCGCAAGAATATGTTGAGGAACTTGCGTGCTGCTCCCCAATGTCGTGCGCCGCGCGGCAACTCCTCGACGTACTCATCCGTTACACGATCCAATGTGCGCTGAAAACTACCGGCGCTCCTGCACCTGAATCTCGCCAAGGACAAATCCGCAAGAAATCTCCGGGCAGCGGCAACAGTGCCGCCCGGCCCCATTCCCCGCGCCGTGGATGCTCCGATGGACGTGCTGGCAATCCGTCTGTGAAGTGCCTTGATAAGCTCAGGTTTCATATTCCGGCGAACGTCGAGCCCTGCCGCCGGGCGAAAACGTAGTGGTTGAGGTGAAGTTACGGAGCTGATGCCGGTCGGCAGCGGAGATTTGTTAGGCGCATTTTCTTTGCGTGCGTTGCAGGTTGATTGAAGAGGACTCATCCGATGGAGAAAAGGATGACTGAATCCGCGTCAAGACCCGCAAGACTCTGCCGAATGGAAGTAATGCCGTCTAGCATGGCCTGCCCAATTTCTGCTTCGTCGGTCTCGTTGAATTCATTGAAGTAGTCGCGCAGATCGTCGGCTGAGAACTGGGCCGGCGAAAGGCGGTCCGAGTATGCGCTCTTGTGGGCGGGTGTGAAAATAAAGATGGTAGCTCCGCGCGTCCGCGAGAGTTGGGTGGTAAGGGCTTCGTAGGGTGACTGCATGAGGTCGATGCCGTGCTCCTCAAGATACGGGAGGAGCGTCGCGAGCACGTAGCCTGACCAATTGAACCTTGCGGCAGCAAGGCCATGCTGCTGCACAGTGCTATCGTAATCAGTAGAGAGTTGCTCGACGGCGGTTGCTGCCAATCGAATAAATTCTGCGACGGTTGACATAATGGCTTGGTTTCTCTGTGTTTGAATTGAAGCGCCTAACGTCGAGCCCTGCCGCCGGGCGAAAACGTAGTGGTTGGGGTGAAATTACGGGGCTGATCCCGGTCGGCAGCGGCGATTTGTTCGTCTTCTAGTTTGTCTGGGTAGAGGGTCATGGGCAACAAGAAAGGATGACTGCCGGATGTTTCGTTGTCGTGGTTCTTGGAGACCGGCGGTGGTCGAAGTCTCACTGTGTTGTAGGGGCGTCTAATCCTGCGTCGGTTGGCTTCGTGGCTGTGCCGAGCATTTTCTCACGTCGCTCAAGAATCCAGATACCTCCGAACACACACACAAGCCCGATTGGAAACTTCGGACGGGGATATGGTCTCCGGATCGGAGATCGGATTTGCCCGGTTCTGCTGGGCGACTGCGGGGTTTGAGCTTCCGCAGGAGTGATGTCCATAGGTTCGTGACGGGGGATCAGACCATTGTCTTCTAATATGCCAAAAATGCCGAGTATCAACCCCAGAACATAGGTGCTTCCAATAACAAGATATCCCTTGCTGCGACTGAAGTAGAAGGCCCTCGCGCACAGAATCACCAACGCGCCTTCTAAAATCCGCGCCAAGCATACGATGGCAATTGTATAGGCGTCAAATGTATACGTTATGTACATAGCGTGTGAGTGATCTTGCGTGTTTCAGACGAACGTCGAGCCCTGCCGCCGGGCTAAAACGTATTGGTTGAGGTGAAACTGTGGAGCTGAAGCCGGTCGGCAGCGGCGATTTGTTCGGCCATGGCTGCCCGTGTAGTGGTGGCATGGCTTGCCTGCGGTGCGATGCGATGCGGGTGCATCCACTGATAGTCATACCGGCCTCTGTAGAGAGTCCGCAATGGCCGGGCATCCTTGATGCAATGCAACAATGCTGTGTAGATCGCATCAAATCGCGGATCTTTCTCCTCAGCCCACTTGTGCGCTTCAATCGTCGAAGCAGCCTCCCGGCGCCAGTAGATGAAAGGATACGCCTCATCTGGAACGCCGTGCAGGCGTCCCTGGCGATAGGAGGCAAACCGGGAATCCTCAGCGATGCGAACAAGATTATTGAGATATCCGGCCGGCAGGTAGGCGACATAACGATGCTCCCGCAGGCCTCCCCCAGATCTCCCGGCTTCGGAAATGACGCGAACCAGACAGGTCCCGTCAGCGTGAACATAGACATCCTGACCTCCGTAGAGTCCTTGAATATCGAGCAGATAGAATACCAGCGGGGCGGGAATCGCTGGAGTTGCCCTCGGAGACACGCAGGAAGGCCCAATAATAAATGAAATGAGACAGAACCATGCGGTCACAAAGGTCGCCCGAACTCTCGATGGTGTGAAGACTTGCATGTGCGACGGGTTGTGTGTAGGCCGAACGTCGAGCCCTGCCGCCGGTGCGCAGGGATAGTGGTTGAGGTGAGACTATGGAGCTGATGCCGGTCGGCAGCGGCGATTTGTTAGCGATCTTGATCCATTTTCTGGGTGTTATAGGTGCTGCTTAGTGAGTCCCCATTCTGATGGTATCTAGGATTGATGGTTCCAGGATCGGAGTGACTTTTCCATTCAGAAGCGCCACCACGGCTCCGGCGCTCTTCTCAACACGATCTTGCTCGTGGGCAACCTGAAAGAACCCTTCTGCGATTCCCTCAAATCGGACGGTGACCCCACTGTCTAAGATCGTCATACTGGGGTATTGGTGGTTGGAAGATCTCTCAGTGTTGATGATGGTTCCGTGAACGTCCCTTCCCGCAATTTCATTCCGAAAACTGACGGTGGTAATCAAGACTAGGGCCAAAACAGAGCTAATAGCGATAATTACATTTGGCAGGGATTGTCCGATGATACGATTCTCCTCGGCCAGCCAGTACCATGCCCATCCGAAACCACCTACAGCTATCGGAATGAAGTAGCGTGCGTATGAGATGAAGCCATCCCCATAGGGAGCGATTAGGAGAGCAGCTACGAGTCCCCAGAAGAATATTACGACTGCCGCTAGAAGCGCTTTCATGTGTTGTTCTCCGCTAACGGCGAGCCCTGCCGCCGGGCGAAAACGTAATGGTTGAGGTGAAATTCAGGAGCTGATGCCGGTCGGCAGCGGCGATTTGTTCGCCTTCTTGTGGATTTTAATCATGCGCATTGAGATTGAGTATGTCGCTAGCGGCCGCCCTCTGTGATTTGGAATGCTCCAAGCTCAACGATGTCTTCATCATTCTCACCATAGAACTTCATTCGATATCCACGAGGACCATCTGCTACAATAAGGTAGCCATAGTGATTAAAGCCTCCGCCGAACTCAAGCGAAGCCGTTTTTTGCTCGGTATCGACTCTCAAATACTTCGGATTCAGTTCACGCAGCCTTGGCGGCATTCTCTTGTCCTTTGATAAGATCAATGGATCACCTGCAAACGATGGATCACCGATGCAACTCGCCATCGCGACGCCTATTTCGAGAGCATCGCTCCGATCTTTCAATGAATGCCTGGCCTGAGTTGCCGCGAACATCGACGAGATAACTTTTCCCAACGGAGAAAGCGCCACACAGACAGTTCCAACTCCAAGAACCGCTATCAGAATTCCCAACGCCTTAAGCGTCTTTGCTCGTTGCGAGTTTATTTCCATTTTCTTGAGGCGAACGTCGAGCCCTGCCGCCGGGCGAAAACGTAGTGGTTGAGGTGAAATTCAGGAGCTGAAGCCGGTCGGCAGCGGCGAATTGTTCGCCTTCCAGAATTCATTGGAACCAGAGGTGGACGACATCATGCCCCTGGTTTTGTGCATGTTTGCAAAGTTCAATGAGTGCGCCCACTGCTTCTGTCATATCGCTGTTGAGATCCACTGGTTCATCCGGGTGACTCTCTCTCATCTTTTCAACCCATCGGTCCGATACTCCCAAAGCTACAGATTCGTCGCAACTCGCAACATAGCCAACCCAAGTCTGGTCTACATCAAGCAATCCCCCTTCCTCTCCGTCGGCAGCTGGCATAAGGAATGGGCGGAGCGCCAGTGGCTGACACCCAATCACCTCCCCAAATGATTCGGACAACCGGTCCAAATCCTGGGGAATGAGGTGTAGCGAGAAGTCGGCGTGGCAAGCGCACGCCGGTAATTCGTAGAGCGCGTCGAAGTCAGCATTCTCAAATGCGGAAATCAGGGAGCTACGGTCTCCCGCTATGAATTCTAATGTTAGTCCCATAATTGTGTTCTCTCGGGTATGTGATGGTATTACTTTCTGGCGAACGTCGAGCCCTGCCGCCGGGGCGAAGACGAAGCGGTTCAAGTGAAATTACGAAGTGAGGCGGCCCCGGAAAATCGGGCCAGGAGCTAAGCTATGATTGTGGTGTGCGGTCGCGGGGTGTAAACCGAACCGAACACACACCAAATGAAAGCAAAACGAAGAAGACACGACC
>Ga0118677_10012537_pt1 | contig 12404 bp, 21 predicted proteins | sample AliMusrvi5mmetaG_FD_86154 | JGI IMG/M metagenome (GOLD analysis project Ga0118677, IMG submission 86154)
ATAGACAATCCTGGTGTACGGGTCTCTGAGCAGTTCGAAGGCCTCCTGGACCCGGCGAAAGTCCTCAGCGGAGCCCCCCGCATCTGGATGAGTCTGGCGAGCAAGGCGCCGGTACGACGCCTGCAGGTCACCGTCGTCGGCATAGGGCTTCAGACCCAGCGCGTTGTGCGCCGAGCGGATGTCCTCGAGGGTGGTCACAGCCGAACAATCCGGAGTGAGGAGTTCCGCGCCACATCCCATCCTCGACGGAAGTACTGCTCGCCGACGGCTGCCTCGAGCGCGTCAGAGGCCTTCGCCCGGAACTTCTCATCTTCGAGGTCACCCTCCGGTGAGTACTTGAGCCGCATGCTGACCTCGGCAAGGTGCCACCGAGACAGTGCAGCGGTTCGCTGTTCGCTGAACCACCTGTGCGTCTGGCCAGGATTCTCTCGACAGAGCTCATCTGCGACGGCCGCCGAGAGCACTGCGGCCCCGACGAATGAAAGGCTTCGGATGCTGCTGACGTCTTGATCATCGAGGTGAACTGGGGGCACTGCCAACTGGTGCTCGGGCAGGCAGAGCGCTGTTGCCACACGAGCTGCCTCCTCATATCCACCGTCAAGATGGACTGCCCCGATGAGCGCCTCGATGACGTCGCCAGAGTTCGAGCTCGTGTGACCAGCGAAAGTTTCGTTGAACACGGAATCAAGATGATGGTTCGACACTCGAGCGATCGCCTGTTGCCGGTCGATGTGATGGATCTCGGAAGTTGAGAAGACGGCAAGCCCCAGGATGGAGTCTCCAAGGAACTCGAGTCGGCTAAATCCCTGACGCCAAGTGGCTAGGGCAGTCCGGCCTAAGTTCGCGTCAAGAAACTCATAGGTAATGAGTTCCTCTACCGGTCCGAGACTCACGATTGTGTTGCCCAACTGCGCCACGTCGAGACTCTACGCAGCAGTTGTAGCGAGTGCTCAGGTGTAATCGAAGTCAAATACCATCGATTGTGTCAATCAACAACTGATTCAAGAATCGGGAGCAGACCAACACGCCGCTGACGGTTGAAGGTCTACGAACTGTCCGCCTGAGGCTTGAGAAGGCCCGAGAGGGTTGGGACGTCATTGCCGTGGCCTCCAGGGGTGGCGCTTAGTGCAGCTCCGAAAGAGGTCAGGGATGCCCCCGACCGGCACCTGGATCAAGCGGACCTATCACCGTCGTCGTCGACAGGATGGGCTCGGGCGCTTGACCCCCATCGAGTTCGAGATGATCATGGCCCCAGCTGCCGAGCTGGCCGCCTAAGACAAGGTGTCACCTAGACGTGCACCAGTCCCGTCTCCCACTCTTTGTAGGTGGCGACCTCAACACCCATGATCTCTTTGGTCTGATGCCTCCCCTGTTCCCCGAGGTACATCACCTCCACGTCGGGAGCCTGGAGTGCTGGGTCAACTAGGCGAACCCAAGTGTCAACTTGCCTCAGTTTGGCGATGCTCATCGCCAGGAAAGCCCCAGCCCTACCTTCGCCTAGGACCTTGTCGAGCTGTGAAGTGGACTCCACGGGGTGAGTCAAGCAGTAGGCCACAGCCTTATCCGCAAATTCGAGGATGCATCCAGGCGAGTACCAAAGCTCCACGGTGCGACCGTCCATCAGGTCGCCTTCGTACCGACAATTCGCATCACCATGGTCATTAGTTCATCAGAACGACCGCGGTGCCCTCAATCGCTGCCGGGTGTGAGTGCCGGGATTCGGTCAGCGTCGTAACTGCCTCTCTCCCCGATGCCAACAAAGCGTGCCAAGCGGCAGATGCAACATCTTCCTTGGACAAGCCCGCCAAATCGACACGTCCGCTTGGACATTGGACAGACACCCCCCTAAGGGGGGTGTCTGTCCAAGTCCTCGCGGGTTGCTAGAACCGGGGATGTCCAAGTGTCCAGGCCTTGTCCAACCCTTTGTCCAAGGTTTTGTCCAACCCCTCATTAGAAGGGCTTCTCCTCGCTGACCTTCGCCGGCAGCTCGTCGGTGCACCCGAGCGGAGCAAAGACGCTTACACCCCCAACGCTTCGAGCCAGGAGTTTCCCGTCATCAGACAGCCGCTTCATTGCTTTGAAGCACGTCTCTGTGTTCAAAGGGCCAGCTGGCTCGCCGTCGAGCAGGTTTGGCTGGTGGTTTGCGTCCCAGGCTTGGACTTGCTTCTTGGTCGACCAGGTCCCGAGTGCATCGAGCGCTCGCGCTGTACGGGCCGGAGCGGTGAGGGTCTTCTTCGATTCCTCCACGGCAACGTCAGAGCTGGTTGGTGCCTTGAGCGACATCGAGACCTTGCGGCCCTCGTCCTCGACCACAACCGTGATTATCGCTGCGACAGCGCCAGCCTTGTGACTCCCGTGGCGGTCCTTGAGCACCTTGAGTGATGCGCTCCCATCGCTGGTCCGTGTCCAGTGCTCACGGCACTCGAAGAGATACGAGGCACCCGAGATGGCCTGGTCCTTGGTCGAGTGGCCACGAGCTCTTGACCCACCCGAGCCTCCAATGCTCTTGTGACCTGTGTGGTCGATTCTGAGTGACGTGATTCGACGCTGCGTCATCTCGACGATGACGCCGTTGTCCCACACCTGGAAGTCGTTCGTCTCGTCGTTGATGCCAGCTGCGGCACAGGCCTTCGAGACCGAGTCGATGCAGACGAACGAGGGCTTGTGTTCGTCGAGCCACGCAAGCCATCTCTTGCCTGTCGGCGTCTTCTTCATCAAGCTCTCGCCGAGTGACCAATACGCAATGCGGCCAGCCTGTGCCTTAGTCACGCCGAGGCTTTTCATCCTTTCCTTGAAGGACCCGCGATTTCCTTCGTAGTCGACGAAGACGGCGACTGCCGTGGGGTCGTTCGCCACGAGGTCGGCCATGGTCTTGGCTGCGAGCCAGGTCTTGCCTGAGCCTCCAGGCCCACTGACTGAGTGGCTCTCACCTGCGTAGAAGAGGGGCAGGCCATCCTCGACCTGGAGGAGCGTTGGCAGGGTGATGGGAGTCTCCTCGTCCCAGTCGTCCGCCAGGAAGGTCGGGAGCGCCGGCAGCGCCACCTCGACCGCCGGCTGCCGACTCTCTTGGTCACCGTTCAGGTAGGCCGGGATGTCGTCAAAGTCATCGAACCTCTGGAAGTCATCGAAGTTGTCGATGCGGATTTGGTGGTCGAGGAGGTCACTCATCGGGTCACCTCCGCCGTCTCGATGTTCAGAGCCATCCAGACCCACGAGTCCTCGTGGATGGTAACCAACCGAAGTCCCGGCTTCGGCCCATTTCGTGAGCTCGTGTAGCTCAGAGCGTTCAACTCGGCGAGGGCACGGTAGGCCGCCCCGACGGTGTTGCGGTGGAGTCCGAGGGTCTCCTGAATGTCGCTGTCTTTGATGTGACCGCCGCTGCAGATGGCTCGAGCGACCCGAGCGGTCGAACGAGGGAGATGGATGGTGTTTTCCATAGTTTCATTCCTCTATTTCGTGGCAACCCCCGGTGGGTTGCAGGCAGCACAGTGCTGGGGTGCCCGTCTCCTGCCACTCGATTTGGGGGCATCTGAAGAAATTCTTTGAGTGGGCTTCGAATGCCAGAAACACCAGTCACCGCAAGGCTCAAGTGCCCTCACGGACACCCTCGGCACTGTGAGAGGAGAAAGAAAACCTAGAGAAAGGCATCGAACATGACCCATGAGCACCAGGTGGCCCCGACCCCCAGTGCAACGCTGATTCCGAGCGAAGGAGAGCTCGCTGGGCTCTTTCGACTCTGCGAGACCCTCTGCCAGACCAACTTTGTCCCCGACGCCTTCCGCAACCGACCAGCGGAGACCCTCGCAGCGGTCCTCTACGGCAGAGAGCTCGGGGTGGGCCCGATGCAGGCGCTCCAGCAAATCAACGTCATCAAAGGCAAGCCGAGTGCAAGCCCTGAGCTGATGAGGGCGCTCGTTCGCCGCCGGGGCCATTCCATCTCGGTCATCGAGAACGGCGATGAGAACTGCGTGCTCGAGGGCGTGCGTGCTGACGATGGAACCGTCGAGCGCTCGACCTTCACAATGGACGACGCTCACCGGGCCAACTTGGCGAATGGAGGAGCTTGGAAGACCTACCCCAAGGCCATGCTGCTTGCCCGAGCGACGTCGCAGCTCTGCCGTTCATTGTTCGCTGACGTCATCAGCGGCATCTCCTACACGCCCGAGGAGCTCCAAAGCATCGACGAGCCAACGACGAGTGCAGGTCCGGCAGCAAAGTTCGAGGCAACCTTCGGGCTGGTCTCACCTGCTGATGCCAAGGGCCAGGTCATTGAGGCCTGCGGTGGAGACATCGAGCTGGCTCGGTCGCTCTGGGGAGGGCGTGGCTCGACCCCCATCGCGCGTGAGGACCTCGCAGGCATCATCGAGTTGGCAGCCGAGTCCACGACTGAGGTGCTGCCGGTCCTTGCCTCATCGAACTCGGAGGGTACTTGAATGGACCTGCCTCTCAGCGGCGCTACAGAAGGTCCCGTCGTCCAGGGGTGCTTGCCAACCTCGCCGGTTGGGCCGCGTTGGCTGTGCTCGGGGTTGTGGCTGTCTGTGGGCTCATGCTGAACCAGAGCCCGTCTGAGGCCGTGACCTACTGGGAAGCCAAGCTGGGACTGCGCCATCTCCTTGTTGCAGACGGAGGGGCTCCATTTGCGTTCGAGTCCTTTGGCTCTGGATCAAACCAGCCGACGCGGTGGCCAGCCTGTACGTCGATTCGGTATCTCACAAACCTCCGCCACGCTCCACCTAGCGCAGGACCAGTTCTCGACGAGAGCCTCGCCACGGTGCACGCTCTGACGGGCCTCAACTTCGTCGACGTCGGCTCCACCAGCGCAACTGATTTCACAAACTACGACTCGACCTCCGGGGATCTGCCTCCGGTCGTGTTTGCGTGGCTCGATCCGAGCCAGCTCCTCGGACAGACCCAAGTCAACGCAGTCACCCAGCCATACATCGCCGACCTTTCAGCCCAGTTCTACGGAGGTGGCGTAGTGCTCTTCAACGACGCAGAGAACGCCGACTTCGCCCGCCATCGGGCCTTCGCCCACAACTTGGTGCTTCATGAGGTGGGCCACCTCGTGGGCCTCGCGAACGTCAACGACCCCAATGAGGTGATGAACGAATCGCTCGGTCCAGACACCACAATCAGTGGCTACGGCAGCGGAGATCGAGATGGGTTGTTGGCCCTCTACCCAAGGTCTTGTTGATCTCAATGGCGCCCCATCGAGGCCATCCAATAAGCATTGAAGCAGAAAGGGGGTTGCGATCTATGGGGAATGACAAGGCAGCCGCAGCACTTCTCTTCACCGCCGCCGTAGCAGGCGGCCTACTGCTGAGTGCGTGTTCCTCGAATACGAGCGCCATGTCAGCGGCTCACGCCAAGACAAGCACTTCGCTCAAATCACCCAAGACGACGCCGGATTTGAAGAAGGGGAAAGTAACTTCCGCAACCAACACCAAGGCGGCAACGCCGACGACGGTCGCGCCGCCGGCAACCACAACGCCAACGACGCCTCGGTACGTGGCACCTCCTACCACGCAGCCCTATGTGGCGCCGCCTACGACGGCTCCGTACGTTCCGCCAGTCACTCAGCCTCCTGCGGCTCTGAGCGTGAGCTCGGACTGGATCGCGTCGTGCAACATGACGGCGGCGGGTCAGGGAACTATCGGTGTTGGTGTGACCATGTCGAACGGCATCTCTTCCACCCTGAGCTACTGGGCAACAGGTCAGGAGCTGGGTGTTACCTCACAGACGCAGTTCGATGGGGTCACCTACAACTTGCCCACCACCATCTACTGGCGCCATGACTCGGCCAACTTGGCCAACGGCGCGTGCTCTACCAGCCAGCTACTGACCACTTGGTAGTAGGTCTTCTCAGGTGACGCCGCAGACAGCGGCAGTAACATGAACCTGTGGACGATGCAGAGGGTCCAGTAGAAGACGACTTTGGCCCTGAGCCTCCGCCGCAAGAGAACCTCATCGTCTGCCCTGAATGCGGAATCCTCCCAGAGCGAAAAGCATTTTGCAGGGTTTCGATCCTGATGGAACTTGAGGTCAAGTATTCGATTGACATCGTTGAGACGGATGTGATCGATGAGGCCCTGGTCCGGGAGGTGTCGCTCCACTGCAGAAAGTGCGGCTCTGTGGCAGAGCTCGTAGCTGACGCTTCGCTCGAAGACGTTGCCTACGAGCAGTGGCTGTTCAGCGACTAGCGGAGAGCAGACCCACTTCTCCCATCAACCAGAGTCGACTCTAAGTTATGTAGATGCCGATAACCGACGTGACGCGTACTGCACTTCGGGTCGAAGTGTTCGAGAGATTCCCCTGGTACGGGAGGCTCTCGGAGATTGAATTCTTGGACCGGCTCTACGACCTGGATGGCCTGCCGTCTTCGGATACCCGATTCGAGAATTGCCGAGCAGACATCATCCAGCATCGCTACAACAACGACGACTGGAATGACGACTGGATCTTTTCTGACCTGCGCTTCGAGCTTGAGGAAGGTGACGAGAAGCTCCTGGAGCTTTTGGCCGAGATGCTTCATCCGGCCGTTCGGATTGACCATGACGAAGTCGTTACCCTGGCGTCGGCCATCAATCGTCTGCTCACGCCGGATGGATACGAGCTAAAGCAGGTCGACTCAATCTCCGGGCGAGCAGTGTACGGAGCAGTGGCCCGACCACCTGGTCCCTACGTTCCTGCAACTGGAGTTTCGGAACCTGACCCAACTCAATACGACTCGCTGTGGCGTCCCGAACACGTCAGGGTGTTTCTGTCGCACATTTCGTCCGAACATCGGTTCGTGTCAGAGGTGAACGCTGAGCTCAGGGAGATCGGCATCGACGGTTTCGTTGCCCATGTGAGCATTGAGCCGGACGCTGAATGGCAAGAGGAGATCGAACGTGCGCTTCTCTCATGTGACGCGCTCGTCGGCCTTCTCCATCCGGGATTCTCGGCCAGTCACTGGACTCAACAAGAAATTGGCTGGGCTCTTGGCCGCAGAGTTCCCGTGCAAATGATTCGACTCGGAGAGGACCCCGTCGGGTTTCGGGCCAAGAGACAAGCACGAAGTCCGAGCAGCCCCACGCCATGGGGTGTGGCCTCGTCTATTGCTGTAGGTCTTTCGACGCTCCCCACATTCGGTCCAATGGTGGTAGAGCGACTGGTGAGATCACTGTCAGAGGCCTCAAGCTATGTCGCCGGTAGGCAGGCCGCCGAGCGACTGGAGGAGGTCGGAAGACTCACTGGCCCTGTCCTTGACGCAATAAGCGCTGCCTACCTGACGAACGATGAGCTTTATCCCAACCACATTGGCGCAGCAGCGATTGACCGAATCTTGAAGGCGCACGGTCGGGAACTTCCCTCCCGTTAGAAGCTCAGACAGTGAGTTGAACTTTCACCACGGTCGGGTAACTCGATGATTCCTTGAAGGTGTTGCGGATGCACCGGTCGTAGACGCTACTGCTGTTGGTTCTGGGCCTCTCGGCGTAGGAGCCGACAAGGTGCCTCGATTGCCTCGTTAGTTAAGGCCCGGACAGTCTGAGCTATCGACTATCGAAGGAGTCGCAAGCATGCAAACGATGGACGAGGAGCTCCAGACTGTCGTCGACTACTGCAATGGAGCAACGACCCTCAACCGGGTTGGTCAAATCAGCGGCACTCTGATGGTCGAGATCCTGACTGAAATGGCCAGAGCCTTGGCAGGGAAACGTGAATGGACGAGTAATGAACTTCGCACTCTCGAGATCTTGATTCACGACGAGCTCCATCGCGTCGGACTTGGGCATCGTCGGTCACCGAAGCAGTTGGCCCGTCAGAAGCCGTTGGTTGATTTCGTCCTGCGAGGTCGGCAGGGATAGTAGGGGCTGAGCGCTGTTTACCCAGCGAGCAGAGCTATGGCTGACTCATCGTCCTCAGTGTCGTGGCAGTACGTATCGACAAGGATTTTGATGGAGTTGCCGAGCCACTTCGCCACCTTGGCGAGATTCTTTGCCCCAACCTTGCCCACCCAGTGGCTCGCGCAGCAGTGGCGCAACCCGTAGCAGGTGAAGGGTACGACACCAACTTCGTCGCACGCACGTTTCAGGTGGCCGTTCCATCTGCGCAGCTCTGGCGGCTCCCCTTTGGCCTGCATGAACAAGAAGCCGCTGTCGATTTGGGCGACCTCCATCCAGCCACGCAGCTCAGCAGCGAGCTCAGGTGAGACTGGAACTTCTCGGTTCTGGCCACCTTCCGTCTTGATGGCACCAACCTTCTTGCCAGGCTCCGTGTAGCGCTCACCCGCAGCGACCCAAGCATGCGTCACTTTGAGCTTGCTCCAACCCTCATCGATTAGGTCCAGGTCCTCGACACTGAGCGCCTGGGTCTCCTCGGGCCGCAGGCCGGCATAGCCACTGACAGCGGTCATCGCTTTCATGCGCCTCGAGTACAAGTCGCCCTTGTCCATGGCGACCACAACCTGGCGCAGCTTCTCCATCGAGGGCAAGTTCTCATGTTTGACCGCACCAGTGGGAGTCTCTGAGCGCTCAGACTTCTTCTTCGCACCACGTTTGGTCTTGGCTGGCCACGCAGCATCAGCCATCGCACCGCTCGCCACTGCGTCAGCAATGCAGGCACGCACTGACGTGAGAAATCGATGCTGCGTCTTGGTGCCAAGCTTGCCCGTGCCGTCTTCTCTGTTTCGCATGGCAAGGTCGATGCGCCGCAGCTCGGGTCCGTCAAGCTGTTCGAGCTGCGGGCTGTAGCGCTTCAGCCAGCGCGCAACGTCCACGCTCGGCTGTGGCGCCATCTCCCAAGTCGATGTGGTGGCGTTCCACACAGGTGTAAGCCACTTCTTGACCTCCTGCCGCTGCTCGTTTGTCAGGGTCGTTGCGCGAGCAGTTGCCGACCTGATGACCAGCGTGCTCAAAGCCTGCGTCTCAGAGCGCCGGGAGTTCGGAGCGGCTGCATCCCACAGCTCGAAGAGGTATTGCCGTACCCAGTTCGCCACCGTGACCTCTGACACTTTGGACCACGACTCAGGCCGGCCAGTCTCGACGCTAAAGCGCAATGCATCTTCTGCAGCGACACGCAGCCGAGCCTCGAAGCTCCGAGCCTCCTTTACGGAGCCAAAGCCCTCCGAGAAAGGCTTGCCACGCACGGTCCACCGCACAACGTATGCAGCTTGCCGGTCGCCTCTTACTTGCATGTTCTGGACGTGAACTCTCGGCGCTGGTCCTCTCATGCAAGCTCCAAGGTCTCGTAGAAGTCCTCGAGGTCTGCCATGGTGGTGCGCAGCTGCCCGTTTTCGAGCTTGCGGAACTTCGGTCCGCAGCCTCGTTGTCGCCACTTCATCATCGTGCTGCGTGCGACCCTTAGCTCCTCGCACGCCTCCTTCATCGTCAACAACTTGCTAGTCATTGCCTTCTCCTGGTCTGTCGAGCTACTTGCCCGACACAGGAGAACGTGCTCAGAGAGGTCTTCTGTCGCAGTCGCAGTCGCAGTCGCAGTCTCAGTGAGCCAGCGTGAGTCACAGTGAGCCAAAAGTTGCTTGAATTTGGGCACAGCGCGGGCGACGAAAGGAGACAAAGGGAAATCGCGAGGTAAAAACCCAGGTCAGATGGGTACTACACGCTGACACCACTGGGGACTTTTAATCCCAAGGTGCCGGGATCGAGACCCGGGCGGCCCACCAGTAGTACCAAGGGTTCTGCCCTGTTCAGTCTGTCTGAGCACAATGGCGTCGCACGAAAGCATTGCACCAACGCCATCTTTCCGGCTCCAATGAGCACAAAGGTCGCTCCAGGTGACGCTCGATCCGAACTGGATCAGATGGCGTCCCACCTAACCGGCGTCATGACGCGCTCGTCTCTCGCAGGATGATCTCGACCGCTTCAGGAATCGAGGCTGCGGTGAATTCGGGGGCGTACGAATCTTCGCCCCACACTCGCCCTCGTGTCATCCAAATGGTTCTGAGTCCGGCTTTGATTCCTCCGGCGATGTCGGCTGCAGGCGAATCGCCCACCATCCAGCCGTCAAGTGCCAACCCGCATTGCCTCGCTGCGTTCTCAAAGATGGCGAAGTCTGGCTTCCACGATCCGACGACCGACGAGATGGAGACCGCATCGAACTCGACTTCGATCCCGGCGGCCTCGAATTTTGCCCACTGAGATGGCGGACCATTGGTCACGACGCCGACCTTGTAGCCCCCTGATCGAAGGCGGCGGATCGACACCAAGGTCTCGGAATCGATTCTGTACCGAGATGGGTAGCTCACGTGATAGTCAGCGAGGAGGCTCTCGAGAGAGTCTCGAAGGGGGAGAGCACCTTTGAGCTCGGTGAAGAATTCGTCACGAGGCCTGAACCCGTCAGCATCGGCGTCTTGGATCGCCGTCCGAGCACCTTCACCGAGCTCCTGCGATGCGACGAAGTCATCGACCCAGAGTCGGAAAGCTCGTTCACGATCCAACAAGGTGTTGTCGAGGTCGAAGAGAGCCAGCACGGTCACATTCCAAGTATCGGCGACACAGCAGTCGGCGTCGATCCCGGCGATCTGTCACACCCTCCGAGTAATACGTAATACAATTTATGCGTGTCGAGATCCACACATCGGCCGAGCGCCACGGAGTCGGACGAGATGACATCGACCATGCTTTTCACCGGGCATTGGTCGTTGTTGATCTCGAGCCTGACAGTGATCCACCCAAGGTGCTCAGTATCGGGCCTGATCAAGCCGGCAATCTCCTCGAAGTCATCTGGCTGGAACTTGCCGACGAGCGATTGCTCGTGATCCACGCCATGATCCTCCGAACAACCTTTTACGCACTGCTTCCAAAAGGAGAGGTGGACTCATGAGTCAATCCAAGGATTTCAAGAGTGCGTCCGGTCGGGTGCTGTCAGTTGACGAGATCGAAGTGCTCGCCGACGAGGTGGCGACGACGGACTACGACGTGGCTGAACTAGCGAAACGGCGGCGCGGCCGACCTTCCATGGGATCGGGTCCGGCGCAGGTCATTCCGGTGCGCCTGGATCCTGAGATGCGTCGAGCCGTCGAACAGCGGGCGGGTGAAGATCACACGACGACGAGTGACGTGATTCGCCAAGCCCTTAGGAGCTACCTCCACGTGAGCTGAACAACGCCGCCGGCCGTCGGGACGGCGTGTCCAAGGTGCCGATCGGGGACGCTCCCGAACAGGAGACTTACTTCTCAGGGCGAAGCCAACGGCGTGATGGCGTCGAGAACTGGACCGAGCTGATCTCGCTCGACCTCAAGGTCGAACCGAGCCTGCAAGTTGATCCAAAAGCGCTCGCTCGTGCCGAAGTACTTCGCCAGCCGAAGAGCGGTATCTGCGCTGATCCGACGCTTGCCGTGAACGATCTCGTTGATGCGGCGCGGCGGGACGCCGATCGAGACGGCCACGTGGTGCTGGGTGACTCCAAGTGGCTCGAGGAAGTCAGCCATCAAGACCTCGCCGGGGTGGATCGGTGGGATGGTGATCGCCATTTTTGTTCCTCTCAGTGGTAGTCCGTGATCGCGACCGCTTCGGGCCCTGCCTTCGTCCATCGCAAGCAGATCCTCCATTGATTGTTCACCCTGATGCTGTGCTGACCACCCGATCTCAAGTCGCTGACGTCTCGAACGTCAGTGGTTGTAGATCTCGCGACGATGTGCCATTCGGAGAACAAGCACCAGAAGCTCGGCGTCATGGATCTCGTAGATGACTCGGTAGTCGCCCGTTCGTACTCGCCACTCTCCAGCTCCTCCGACGAGCCGAGTCGCTGCCGGGGGACGGGGCTCATCGGCCAAGAGCTCGATCACCGCCTGAAGCCGGCGCCGAGTTGGGGGATCGAACTTGCGGAGCTGGCGAGCCGCTGCTGGCGTGAGATTGACGACGTAGTTCATGTGAGGCCGAGTTCAGCCTTGACGTCCTCCCATGGAATCGGCTGCTCTCCGGTCTCCTTCATCTCTACTCTCGCAGCCTCGGCGGCGCGGATATCTGCCATGTCCTCAGCCAGATCGATGATCGCTGCAAGGTCGTCTGCATCGATCACTGCGGCCACCCGTCGGCCTCGACGAGTCAGGTAGACGGGCTCGTGTTCGGCGCGGACCAGATCGATAATCGCAGCCAGCTGCTTTCGAGCCTCAGTGATGTTTATGGGGTCGGTCACGCTCATGTACAGAGTGTACCAGTGAATGTAGATCTGTACAGAAGCAAGGATCCTCGTCCACCGTCCCCGAAGGGAACCACAACACGAAATCCAGCCTCGGATTCCGAGATTTCTCGAACCATCCAAGGGCGTGACGGATCCCAGCTCCGCTCCCCTCAAGAATCGCGTTGGTTGACGTCCCCTGAAGTGGTGTCACTTGGAGGGTCCACGAAGTAGTCGGGCCATCGGAGCATTCTCAGCGTGTCCCTGAACAAGACACGAAAGAGAGA
>Ga0118677_10012540_pt1 | contig 12401 bp, 7 predicted proteins | sample AliMusrvi5mmetaG_FD_86154 | JGI IMG/M metagenome (GOLD analysis project Ga0118677, IMG submission 86154)
GTGTATAAGAGACAGAGCACTTTGCCGTTGGCCAAAACGCAGGGTGTGTGGTAAAAACGGGGGCCCGTCATCGCCCCTGTGGTGGCCCAGGTTCCGCTGGCCGGATCATATATCTCAGCGCTCGAATAATACGCAAAGCCGGTGTTTTGACCGCCGGCCACCAGCACCTTGCCATTGGCCAGGAGGGTGGTTGTGTGATATGTGCGGGGGACGGACATGGTTCCGGTCATGCTCCAGGTTCCGGCGACCGGATCATACAACTCCGTAGTGGCATAAGTCCCCTGGGTGTTGCTTCCGCCGGCCACCAGCACCTTGCCGTTGGGCAACAGCGTGGCGGTGTGGTGAATGCGCGCGACGTTCATCGAACCGGTGGCGGTCCAGCTTCCGGTGGCCGGATCGTATAACTCCGCGGTGGTCAGGACAGCGGCATATTGCCCGCCGGCCACCAAGATCTTGCCATTGTTCAACAAGGTGGCGGTATGATAGCGGCGATTGCTAGTCATCGCCACGCCGGAGGTGAACGGCGTGGCGGCACTGATGATGAGGGTGCCGGTGGCGCTGCCGGTGTAGCTTGGATCGGTGATGGTGGCCACCACCGTGTAGGTGCCAACCGCGCTGGGCGGCGTGGGCGAGCCGTTGTAAGTGACCGTCACCGCCAGACCTGCGGGAGTGGTCGCTGCCGTCACGCTCTTGGGGGTGCCATCGGTGGCTTGTGACAGGCCGCTGAGAGTGACGCTGGCGGGGGCCTTGGCGATTTGTGTCAGGAAGGCGGCAGATATGCCGTTGACAGTTAGAGTAAGGATGGCGGTGCCTGCGGGCAGGCCGACAACGGTGGCGGAGGTGAGTGTGGTGTCGCTCCAACCGGAGGTGGCGGGCAGCACGGTGCGTCCGCTTTCCACGCTGAGGAGTTGCAGGGTTGGGAGGTTGCCGGGGGCGTCCTGGGTGGTGCCCGAAGAGCCCCCGGAAATGCCGCGGAAGCGGGTGCCGGTGAGCGACAGGCTGCTGCCAAGCATGAGGGTGGCAGGCGCGGGGGAGACTTGCGGCTGCCAGGCGGATAGGTAGCCCAGCCCGCTGTCTAGCAATTCCGCGCCGGATTGATAGACCGCGCCGTTCGCCCCCCCGGCGATGAGCACCCGGCCGTCCGTCAACAGAGTGGCCGAGTGGTTTTTCCTCAAACTGCCAAGCGTGGCGCCGGGCGTCCAGTTCGCGGTGGCCGGATCATATAGCTCGGTGCTGGCGAGAGACGCGCTTCCATTGGCACCCCCGGAAACAAACACCTTGCCCGTGGGCAACAGGGTGGCGGCATGGGCGCTGCGGGCAGCGGCAAGGGTTCCGGTGACGGTCCACAGGCCGGTGGCCGGATCATACAACTCGCAACTTGATAGATAGGTGGTGCCCGCCAAGCCGCCCGTCACCAGCACCTTGCCGTTGGGCAGCAGGGTGGCGGAGTGCGCCGCGCGGGCCGTGGTGAGGGATCCGGTGGGAGCCCATGCGCCGGTGGTCGGATCATAGACCTCGGCCGTGGCAAGCGCGGTGCCTCCCGTCGCCCGCCCGCCGACCACCAGCACCTTGCCACTGGCCAGGAGGGTGGCGCTGTGAGCTTGGCGCGCGGCGGCCAAGGGGGAGGTGCTGGTCCAGGTGCCGCTGGATGGGTTGTAGAGTTCGGCGGTGGTGAGGGATGTGACGCCGGCTTGGCCGGCCGCGACGAGGACCCTGCCATCGGGTAGGACCGTGGCGGTGTGGAGTTCGCGGTTTCCCACCATGGCTCCGGTGCCGGTCCAGGTTCCGGCGCTCGGGTCGAAGATTTCCGCGGTGCCGATGGTGGCCGCGCCGCTGTTGCCGCCGGCTGCCAGGACTTTGCCGGTTTGGAGTTGGCTGAGGGTGTGGAGGTAGCGCGCGCCGGACATCGGACTGCCAGCCGCCGCGCTGCCGGCCGCCGGATCGTAGAGATCGACCGAGGCGAGAGTCGCGCCGGTGAAGCCGCCGGCAAGCAGCACCTTGCCATTGGACATCAGGGTGGCCGCCTGCTGAGCGCGAGTGACCGACAAGGCCCCGGTCGGCGAGGTAGCGGCGGTGGCCGTGTCCAACACCTCGGAGCTGGCCAGCGAGATGGCGCTGTCCTGGTTCCAGCCCCCGGCGATCAGGAGCTTGCCGCTGGCCAGGAGGGTGGTGGTGTGGGCCAGGCGGGCGGTGGCCAGTGAGCCGAGCGGCGTCCAGATGCCGGCGAGGTAGTCGTATTGTTCGGCGCTGGCGACCATGCCGCTGGTGCTGTTGAACCCGCCGAGAACCAACAATTTGCCATTGGGCAGCAAATTCGCGCTATGCGAGTAGCGTCCCGTGGTCGGAGCCGCGGTGGCACTCCAGGTTGCGGCGTTCGGATCATACACCTGGGCGGTGGCCAGCGACGATGTGTCATTGGTTTTCCCGCCAACGACGAGCACCGTGGCATCGGGCAGCAAGGTGGCGGTGTGATAGAACGAGGGCGCGCCGAGCGCTCCGGCTGGCGACCAGGTGCCGCTGGCCGGATCATAAAGTTCCGAACGGGCCGTGCCGACGTCAGGAGTGTGTTCGCCTCCCGCGACGAGCACCTTGCCGTTGGCGAGCAACGTGGCGGAGTGGTTGGCACTGGCGGTGGTGAGGGAGCCGGTGCTTGTCCAGACGCCGGTGGCCGGGTCATAGAGTTCGGCCCCAGCGGTGATGCCGCTGTTGGTGTAGCCGCCGCTGACGAGCACTTTGCCGTTGACCAGCAAGGTGGCGGTGAACGAGTCGCGGCCCGTTGTCATGGAGCCGGTGAGAGTCCAGGTGCCGCTGCTCGGATCGTACAAGGCGGCGCTGGAAAGCGAGTCGGAGCCATTGAAACCGCCGGCTATCAGCACCTTGCCATTGAGCAACACGGTGGACGTGTGAAAGTAGCGGGCGGCGGCGAGGGCGGACGTGCCCGACCAGGTATTGGTGGCCGGATCAAACAATTCGGCGCTGGCCAGCGCGGTGCCATCGGTACTGCGTCCCCCGGCCACCAGCACCTTGCCGGTGGGCAGCAAGGCCATCGAGTGGGAATCGCGACCGGTGGCCAGCGACCCGCCGCCGGCCCAGGTGACGGCTTGCACACGCGGCACGCCGTGAAGACTCAGTACCATGGCCAGCCACATCATGGCGCGGCGACGAAAACGAGGAGAGAATTTAATCATGAGAGGGGGAGGGTCTGAATACCAGCACCGGAGATATTTTTACGGCCGGACACACGATTTTCCAGCTTCTTTTCACTTTTCCGCCGCAGTCACGGGTTTCTCGTCGGCGCAAGATCATCGATGAAGCGCCCCGTTCCTGCCTGCTTGTTGATTTATCCGCGCTTGCACTGCGGACCGGGGTCGATTTGACTCCCGCATGACTCGCCCCGACGGACGCCTGCCCGACCAACTTCGCCCCATTTCCTTCATTCCCAACGTGGCGGCCCATGCCACCGGCTCGGTGCTCGTGTCGTTCGGCGACACCCGGGTGATCTGCTCGGCCACCGTGGAGGACGATGTGCCGCGCTGGATGCGGGCCCAGCGGGTCGAGGGCGGCTGGCTCACCGCCGAGTACTCGATGCTGCCCTACTCCACGTTGGATCGCAAACCACGCGACATTTCGCGCGGTAAACTCGATGGCCGCTCGTCGGAAATCCAGCGCTTGATCGGCCGCGCCCTGCGTGCCGTGGTCGATCTGAAAAAAATCGGCCAGCGCACGCTCTGGATCGACTGCGACGTGCTGCAAGCCGATGGCGGCACGCGCACCGCCTCCATCACCGGCGGTTGCGTCGCGGTGGCCATCGCTTTCAACCGACTCTTCGCCGAGGGCAAAATCCGCGATTTCCCCCTGAGAAAACTCGTCGCCGCGGTGTCCGCCGGGGTGGTGGACGGCATGCCGATGCTCGACCTGAACTACCTTGAGGACAAGGGTGCCGCAGTGGATTTCAATGTCGTGATGACCGAAGCCTCCGAGTTTGTGGAAATCCAGGGCAGCGGCGAGGAGGCCGTGTTCTCGGCCGCCGAAATGACCGCCATGTTGGACTTGTCCCGCAACGGCATCGCCGACCTCATCACCCTGCAAAAGCAAGCCATCCTCGCCGCCGACCGCGCCGGCCCCGCCGACCTCGCCTCCCTCGCCGCCGCCTTCGGCCAGTGAGCGCCACTCATACCCGGCATCGGTCGCAAACCGACACACTGAGGACCCTCCCCCTTCCGCCTCTGACAGCCTGAACCCAGGCGAGATCGGCTAATCCCTTGCAAACATTAGCGGCGGGCAAGGATGCCCGCGCCACCGTGGTCCGGGCATCCTGCCCGGATTCAAATTAATAGGAATAATGGGAGTCTCCTTTTATCAAAAACCTGTTGACAAGCCAACGCTTGACGCGGGGTGGCCATCGGGCGGAGTCTCCGACATGAATGCGCCGATGCTTCGCCTGGTTGCCGCCGCCGCGGTTCTCGCCGGTGCCTCGGCGCACGCGGCCGAGGCGTGGACGCCGCTTGGCCTGTCCGGTGGCGGCGCGATGTTCTGCCCGGCGGTCTCGCCAGTCGATCCGCAGCGCATGCTGGTGCATTGCGACATGAGCGGCGCCTATCGCTCGGAGGATGGGGGACACCACTGGACCCTGATCCATGCCGATCAGTTGCAGGGCAACACCCGCTGCAAGCCGGCGTTTCATCCGACCCATCCCAAGGTGGCCTTCTCCCCCAGCGGCTGGGGGGACAAACTGAAAGTCAGCCGCGACGGCGGGATAACCTGGCAGGACCTCGGCGACGTCGGCGGCCAACCCTGCGGCGAAATCGCCATCGATCCGGACGCGCCGCAGCGCATGCTGGTCGGCTCTAACGAAACTGCGGCGCTCTCCCGCGATGGTGGCACGTCGTGGACGCGCTGTCCGGCAGTTCGCGGCGAAGTCGTCGGCTTTGCCTTTGACCGGGCGAGCGATCTGGCAAAACGGGTGCTGTTCGCCGCCACCCGCGACGGGGTGTTCCGCTCGGACGACGGCGGCGCGACATGGAATGAGAAGTCATCGGGCCTGCCGTGGCGCGGGCTGCGCGGCTTTTCGGGCGGCTCGCAGGCCGGCAACACGCGCTTGTATTGCAGTGTGCCGTGCAAGGTGCTCAACGGCGTCTTGCAGGGCGGCATCTTCGTTTCGACGGATCGTGGCGAAAGCTGGCAATCCGCCATGGGCGCGGGCCTCAACCGCGACATCAGGAAGTTCGACGAGTGGGCGATGGGCGAGTGTGTGCAATACCACCAGGTTCTAACAACCGACGCCGATCCGCTGCGCGTCTATGCCTTCAACGCCAACACCGGGGTGGCGGTGCCCCATCAAACCGCGGTCTATCGCAGCGACGACGGCGGGGCGAAGTGGCGAGCGACCTTTTTCCCCGATCCGCGCTGGCCGGGATTCAACTGCACGCCCAACTCCACCACGGTGTGCGACGGCCAGTACTATCAGTGCGTCCCGAACGGCGTGGCGATTTGCGGCGGCACACCCGATATAGTGATGCAACTCGGCGACGGCGACTGCCTCATCACGCGCAACGGCGGCACCACTTGGTTCAACGGCGATACCGAGCTTGCAACGCCGGCACCTAACTGGCCGGCGCGAAAACTCCGCGGCGCGGCCTTCCGCAATACCGGCCTCGTGGTCACCACGACCTGGAACTATGTCATCGATCCGCTCGAACCCAAGCGCCACTACATCTGCTACACCGATATCGGCCTGGCCCGCAGCCTCGATGCCGGCGCGACCTGGCACCGCTGGGGCGACGGCGAGCGCGCGCCGTGGACCAACACCTGCTATCAACTCGCCCTCGACCCCGCAGACAAGGGACTGCTATGGGGTGCGTTTTCCAACATCCATGACATACCTAACGAAAATATCATCTCCGGTCGCCACAACGCCAACGGTCCCGGCGGCATTTGCGTGAGCCGCGACTTCGGGGAGTCATGGCAGAAGGCCAACGCCGGACTGCCGCTCGCGCCGGCCACCTCCGTCATCATCGATCCTGCCAGCCCGCGCGGTGCGCGCACCCTGTATGCGGGAGTCTTCGGCCACGGGGTTTTCAAATCCGCCGACAGCGGGAAAAGCTGGTCCGACAAGAGCGTCGGCCTCGGCTCGGCGGCCGATCGGCGCGTCGTGCGCGTGCAACTCCACGCGGATGGCACCCTGTTTGCGCTGGTGACGGCCTTGCGGCAGGGCGGCGCATTCGTCAGCGACGGCCCCGGCCTCTACCGCTCGCGCGACGGTGGCGAGCACTGGCAAATCGTCAATGCCTCGCAACCGCTCAAGTGGCCGAAGGATTTCGCGGTGGATCCCGCCGACAGCCGCCACCTGCTGCTCGCCGCGGCCGACGCGGGCGATCAGGCCGGCGGCCTTTACGCAACCCGCGATGGCGGCCAAACCTGGTCGCGGATTTTGCGCAAGGGTCCCCAACATTTTTCCGCGGCCTTCAGTCCGTTTCACCGCGGCTGGATCTATGCCACGCTCACCGAGGGCGCGCCCGGCCCGGGCCTGTGGCTCAGCAAGGACGATGGCGTCACCTGGCGGCCCTTCACGGCGCTGGCGTTTCGCAACGCGCAGCGGATCACCTTCGACCCGGCCGCGCCGAGCAAAATCTATCTGACCACCTTCGGCGCCAGCGTGCTCAGCGGCCCCGCGGAACCGTGAGGGTTGCGGTGCCGGAACTCGAAATCGGGCCGTCTCGTGTCAAGCACGGCATGACGAGAAAATGATCCGGCTGTTCCTAGGCCTCTGCCGTGTTTTCGGGAGTCTCGATCCGCAACTCCAATCCATCCATCACCCGGCTGCCAACCGCTGGCAACAGCGGTGTCATGCATCGCTTTTCTTCTGGAACTCCTGGAAGAAGGCGTAGTCGAGTTGGAATGTTTGAACCGGTTGCAAGCCGATTTCGAGCTTTTCAAACATCGTTATGAGACTCTCTCCATCGACAAGCTCGATGGGGGGCGCACCATCGCGAGAGGCTTCGCGCTGAGCCTCCGCAGTGAATGTGCCCGTCGTGATGATGATGCCCTTATCTGCGCGACCCTGCATTGCACCCCGAAAGTCCCGCACTTGGGATGGAGACACTGAGCTTCGGTAACGCTTGCACTGAAAGAGAACCTTGAAACTGACGAACGGGTTGATCTGCAGGGTTCCAAAACCATCGATACCTTCGTCGCCAGACCGCCCCGTGACGACCACCTGGATGAAACCGGATTCCCTGAGAAGTCGCTGACATAGACGCTCAAAGCCCTCAGGGGGAAGTTCGCGGATCAGGCTGAGGAGGATGTCGCGATACTCATGGGATACAGCCCCTGTGGCCTCTGCCACAGCTTCCTCGGGTTCCCCCTCAGCCCGCCGGCGCTTTCGCTCCGCCGAGAAGACCTTGACCCACTTTGAGAAAATCTGGCGAGCGTCGTCACGCGAGAGCCTCGTCGCCCAACCCTTTTTTGTGAGGCTCCAAACGCCTCGTTTCGAGGAGTCGAGAAGACCCTCACGGCTCAGGTAAAAACGAGCCCAAGCGACCTGATTCGGAAACCGCGGACTGCCAGAACTCATCACTTCGTTTTGAGCGGCGTCGGAAATACTGAGGTCGCGTGCCACTTGCTCAATTGCCTCCCTTCCTGATGCGGATCCGCCCAGTTTGCGCAATGCGTCCAGCAAAGGCCCGAAGAATTGAAGAAACTGGGAACCATCTGATTTCGTGGATTTGGCCATAATGTTTTCTTTCTTGGTGGCTACTCCTTGCGGATTCTCACGCCCACCGTCTATCATTTCACCAGCGTTCCAGCAACCCGAATTTTCCGCAAGACGTAGGGGAAGTGATTGCAAGCGGAGGCAGCGGTGGCACCGGGCCGGATGTAAGAGCTACTTGTAAAACCAGGCGCCGCTTCGGTACAACCGCAGGGAGACGTGAAGCGCCTGAGCAACCACACCCCGGAGTATCGAATGCGGGCGGGTGATCGGAGGGCGCTTTTTGAGGTCGCGCAAAACCGTGTAATCGTTTATCGTATCCTGCATTGAGGAGAAGCCTACCGCTAAGACCCATGAACATCCATCCCCAGATTATCGAAAAGGACGGCAAGACGGAGTTTGTTGTTCTCCCATACGACGAGTTCGTCCGCTTGCAGAATGAACTCGAGGACCTCCACGACCTGCGGATGTTGCGGGAAGAAAAGGCATCAGAAAGTTCCCTGCCGACCCGTCCGCTTGATGAGGTTCTGAAGGACATCGAGAAATGACCCATTCAATGCTTGCCGCGCGCCCGGTCCTGCCGTACTTCCCCTTGCATGGAACCCCGCATCGCCACTTGTCTTGCCCTCGGCATCGCCCTGGTGGCCGCTTGCCACGAGAAGCCGGATGTGACAGTCACCGAAACCCGCAGCGTGTCCACCCGCGACGGCAGCGTGAAATTGTTTGCCAGCAGCGACGAACGCTTCGGCAATGAGCGTCGCAGCCCGCTCCAGGCCGAAACGCCCCCCGGTTGGACCGAGTTGCCCGCCACCGAATTCCGCCTCCTCAACTACCGCTTCGGTCCGGACGGCAGCGGCGAAGTCTGGGTTTCCAGCGCCTCGGGCACGCTGGCCGACAACGTCAACCGCTGGCTCCACCAGTTCGGCGCAGCGCCGCTCGACGAGACGGGCCTCGCCGCCCTGCGCCGCGTCCCGATCCTCGGCAGCAGCGGCGTGTGGGTACAGGCCGAGGGCACCTACGTCAGCGGCATGGGCGCGGAAAGCAAGGCCGGCTACGGTCTCGCCGGGGTCATCACCGAGGTTCAGGGGCAGATTCTAACCGTCAAAATGGTCGCCCCGGCCGCGCAAGTCCGCACCGCCATCCCCACCCTGGAAGCCTTTGTCAAAAGCCTGCGCCCCGCTGAGGCAACAGACTGACCCATCCCGCCACCATCCATCATGGAACTCCCGCCACCACTGCCCGATACCCCCACGCCCCGGCCTTCCTGCGCCGGACGCCTGCTGGCATTCCTTTCCGGGCTGGGCCTCGCCACCACCCTGCTCGTTTTGTTAGGCCTGCTCACCTGGCTGGCCACCCTCGAGCAAATCGACAGCGGCCTGCATCACACGCTGCGCAAGTACTTCGACTGGCACGCGTTCTATCTGATTCCGGAGATCGGCGGCAGGACCGTGCCGGTGCCGCTGCCCGGCGGCTATTGGGTGTGCGCCCTGCTGGCGCTCAATCTAACACTCGGCGGGCTGCTGCGCTGGCGCAGGGACTGGCAGCGCGCGGGCGTGTTGATCGCCCACCTCGGCATCATCTATCTGCTGGTGGCCGGCGCCGTCGCCCATCATTTCTCCCAGCGCGGCCACATGCTCATCGCCGAGGGTGGCACCAGCAATACCGCCGAAGACTACTTCGAGCATGTGGTGGAGGTGACCGAGGTGAAGGATGGCAAACCCGCCACCATCCAGGTCATCGGCGGCAGGTACCTAACCGACCTGGAGGGCGCCCGCACGCGCACCGTGCGCCTGTCGGCCATGCCGTTTGATCTGAAGCTCGACAGTTATATCCCGAATGCCGAGGTGAGGTCGATCGCCGAACCACCCGCGCCACCCTCCGCCGCCCAGGAGATTGACGGATACTATCTTCTGGCCAAGCCGCCGGATCCCACCGCCGAGGCCAGCACGCCCGGCTGCATCGCCCGCGTCCTCAATCGCGACGGCAAGACCTCCGCGCCGTTCCTGCTCTCCGCCAAGGCCGATCAACCGTTCAGCGTGCGCTGCGATGACCGCGTCTTCACCATCGTGCTGCGCAAGCGCCTGTGGCTCATGCCCTTCACCGTACGCCTCGACAAGTTCACTGCGGAGTTTCATCCGGGCACCATGAAGCCCTCGAAGTTTGTGAGTGACATCACCCGGATCGAAAACGGCAGGGAAGCCAAGGCCATCATCCAAATGAACGAGCCGATGCGCTATGAGAACCTAACGTTCTATCAGGCCAGCTACCAGCAGATGGGCCAGGGGCCGTCTGCCAGGATGGCTACGGTGCTTGAGGTCGTGCGCAATCCGGCGGACAAGTGGCCGCAATACAGCCTATATGTCGTCGCCATCGGTCTGCTGGTGCATTTCATCACCAAACTCGTCGGTTTCATCAAGGACCAATCCCGCCCATCCGATCATGTCTGAGTCGCAATCCAACACCGGGCGCAAGATCGCCGCCGCACTGGTCCTGGCGGGTTTGGCCGCCGTCTTTTTCAATCTGCTGGCCGTGACCCGCCCCAAGGGCGACCTGCGCTCCATCACCGACTACACGCCGTGGTCCGCGGCCACCCTCACGGTTGCCGAAACCCTGCCCGTGCAGGATGGCGGACGCATCAAGCCGCTGGCCACCTACGCCGGCTTCAACATGCTCGCCATCCACGGCGCGCGTTCGATGAGCGTGGCTGGCAATGACGGCAAGCCGCAAACGCTCACGCCCACCGCTTGGTTGTTAGACGCGCTGTTCCGCCCGCAGTTTGCCGTCCAGCATCCGGTTTTTCGGGTCGATAACTCCGCGGTGATCGAGGCCATCGGCGTCAAAGCCCGTGGCAAACGCGATCGCTACAGTTATGCCGATCTTGAGCCGGGCTTGGAAAAGCTCATGGAACTCGCCAGCGCGTACGACCCGATCGAGCAGAAACAACGCGACGCCTTGCAACAACAGATCCTCGATTTGGCATACAACGTGCGGGACTACGAGGGTCTGTTAGGACAGTTCGCATTCGCCCGCTCCGGCGTGACGATTGGCAACCCACCCGACCAGCAGCGCCTGGCCATCAGCACCGTGATGGAAAAGGCACCGAGGATTCGCGAGGACATTGCCGCAGCCCAACGCGAGGGCAGCCAAACCCGCGGGCCGGCCGAATACCTGTACCAAGAGGCATCCCAGGCCGCCGGCCTCGCCATGCGCGGCATGTGCATTTTCCCGCCCGCCGATTCCAACGAGCGCACCTGGCAAAACGCCGGCACCCGGATCATGAGCGTGTTGGACGGCACGACCCTAACACCTCAGCCCGCCATCAATGACATCATGACGCTCGAGAAAGCCACGCGCGCCCTCGACACCGGCGAGCCGGACTTCCTCAAGGACCTCACCAGCCTGCGCGACGACCTGACCCGGCGCGCCGCGGCGCGCGGCGAAGGCCCGCACCTCGCTCTGGAGGCCGCCTACAATCGGGCCGACTGGTTTCTCAACGCGTTCGTGTTGTTCTTCATCGGCGCGCTGTGTGCGGTGGCGATGTGGATGTTAGGCAGCGGCCGCGCCGGGCGCGTCATGGCCCGCGTCACCCTCGGCTGGACTGTTAGCGGCCTGGCGCTCTGTGTCATCGCCATCGTCGAGCGCTGCCTCATCATGCAGCGGGCGCCTGTCGGCAACCTCTATGACACCATCATTTTCATCAGCTCGGCGGGCGTGTTGTTAGCCCTGGTCATCGAAGCATTCACCCGCCGCCGCTTTGCGCTGGGCCTCGCGCCCATCATCGGCACCCTGCTGGTGTTCCTTTCCCGCCGCTACGAAATGGGCGATCCCAAGGACCACCTCGACCCACTGGTTGCCGTGCTCGCCTCCAATTACTGGCTCACCATCCACGTCATCACCATCACTCTCGGTTATGCCGCCGGCCTGTTGTGCGCGTTCCTATCCACCCTCTACATCCTGATGCGCGGCCTGCGCCTCGACCGCGCCGACGGCGAGTTGCGCCGCATCCTGAGCCTCGCGGTGTATGGCATGGTTTGTCTCACGTTGTTTCTCTCGCTGGTCGGCACCGTGTTAGGCGGCATCTGGGCCAACGACTCCTGGGGCCGCTTCTGGGGCTGGGATCCGAAGGAAAACGGCGCCCTGTTGATTGTCATCTGGACCCTCGTCATCCTGCACGCCCGGCTCGGCGGCTTCATCCGGGAATGGGGCTTGCATTTCGCATCCGCCTTCACCGCCTGCGTCGTCGTGTTCTCCTGGTGGCACGTGAATTTCCTCGGCGTGGGCCTCCACAACTACGGCTTCACCACCGGCAAGGATGTCCTCTGGACGTTCTACGGGTCCATGCTCGGGCTCATCGTCTTCGGCGCCATCGCCAAATTGTTGGAATACCGCCGCAGCCAGGTCCAGGACTCCTAACCTCTGGGACGTGAGAGTGACACCTGTCTTATCCATTTTGGTGAAGAATTGAATTCTGCCCTCCAATTGTTGCCACTGAATGTCTCGAAATCGTCAAAGCATGTCTGTCTCTTGAAGATGATGTCGCGCATCAGATTCCGAGCGCGGCTTTGGCTGCTTTGGCGGAGCGATGCCGTGGCAGGGCTTCAATCGGCTCGGCCATTGCTTCGAGTGTTTCGGCGATGGGCACCCACTCTTCGACCAGAAACGTCAGGACGGCCGTGGTGGGACCGGGGACGGG
>Ga0118677_10012541_pt1 | contig 12400 bp, 10 predicted proteins | sample AliMusrvi5mmetaG_FD_86154 | JGI IMG/M metagenome (GOLD analysis project Ga0118677, IMG submission 86154)
GAGATATACAGAATTACTCGTAAAATCGCCGCTGGGTATAGCTAACTTGATTCTGCTCTAAGGGATACGTTTTGCGCGGCCAAGGTCACTCTGCTGACCCCCGTAACAGTTATGACCTACCGCATTTTCGCGCGGATGGAGTTTGGCGAGGGAGACCGCTTGCAGGGAGCTAAAAGTGCTCGACGAGCGCTCGCATCACCGCGGCGATCTGTTGCGTTTGAACTGAAGAGCATTCCTAAGTCCCAATAAACCAAATCCCAAAAAGAAAAGGCTGCCGGGGACAGTGAAGACCAACGAAGCACCGCGTTCTTGGAAGCTGCCCAACGAATCGACGAATAAGTATACCCCTGCACCCAGGAATATCAAAGAGAGCATGCATAGCCGGATCGTGTTCATCTTCACGTTCATGTCTTGTCAGCCTCCAAGATGCGTGTGGAAGAAAGCGATGATGCGGCGACGGGCATCCATTGCGGCTGGCTCATTAAAGCCGATGTTTCGAAAACGCAGCATTTTGAACCAGAAGCTCTGCTTGTTGTTCATGAAAGAGTGGCCGGCGTCGGGATATTCCTTGACGTCACGAGGGACGAGAGCGCGCTGAAGAGCTTGCTCAAGTTGATAGGCAACGCCTTGTTCCCAGTGGCTCTTGGCCCCATAGCTGCCGACGACAGGACAGGCGACCCGGAGGAAGGTTTCCACATCGGGCGGGAGCTTGCCTCCGTAGTTGACGCTAGCAGCGGAGAAGCCGTGCCCGGAGGCGAGTAAGAGGGCGAACCCACCACCCATGCAGAAGCCAACGACGCCGACCTTGCCGTTGCAGTTGGGTTGGGCAAGGAGCCACGTGCGAGCAGCTTCTACATCGCCGAAGGTTGGCCCGGAGCGGGCTGTGAAGTCGCGTATGATGGCGCGAAGACAGAGCGGGAACCCACCTCGGTAGTAGAGATCGATGGCGAGGCTGAGGAAGCCGGCTTCGGCGAGCCAGTCGGCCTGGCTCCGATGGTCCTGGCTCATGCCGCCGACATCGTGAAGGACGACCACGCCGGGAACTGGCACCGGATCCGATGGGGCTGCTAACCAAGCGGGCATCTGGCCGTTGGGGGTAGGTACGACGATGTTGGGCATGGGCGTTCTCCCAAGTCTGGCGGCTTTATCGCATTTTCATTTCTGCTCACTACCGAAACCTTGCGGCACAGTTTTTTTTAAGAACGGCCACCTTAAAGGTCAATGCGATGTGAGCATGTGAAGTGATTCTGCTTTAGGGCTGACGACAGATGATTCTACGCCCAGCCGAGAGCGGGTGCGATGAATCTGAAGAACACAGTTTCTCGAAGCGAGACCGGCCCCTGGATATTCAAAACCCAGAGTACCGGAAATTCCGGCACTCTGGGCTCAGTGAAACAAACAGAGATACTATTTCGCCGCTACTGCGATTGGATCCGCGGCTGGCTTGCTGAGTTCCGAAAGGATGCTGCGGCCGTTCCTCCTTTCCAGCTGAAAACCGTCGAGTTGCTCGCCTTCTGACGAGTAAGCGCGAACGGTCATTTTGTCGCCGTCGACTTCGATGACCTGGAACATCTGCGTATTCGGTATGACCTTCGCCATCAAGGGTTCAAAACGATGGTCGATTTCATACATCTTGGGGCCGCTCACGGAAATCATGTAGACGGTTCCTGGGGCATCCGGAGCAACGATTTTGCCGCCTGCCAGTTTCTGGCTGCGCGCATAAAGATGATCGTGCCCTTGAAGGACGAGGTCTACTCCGTATTTGTCATAGAGCGGAAGAAGCGCCTCACGCATCTTTACATAATCCCGGTTGTGCGCCATGGAATACATGCCCTGATGCTGAAAGACGACCGTCCAATGGTTGGGGTTGTCCTTGAGGGCTTTGTCCAGCCATGCGGCTTCCTTCTCGATCATGGGCTTGACAGCGTCGAAGTTCTTTTCGTTCTCCATCATGTTGACATTGAGGGAGATGAATCGGACGCCCTGATAATCAAAATAGTACGACTCGTTTTCAGGGATATCGGGCCCGTTTTGCGGATAGGAAAACTGCTGCTTCCAAATCAATGGCAGTGACTCGGCCTTGGGCGTTCCGGCTGGCTTTTCGAGTTCGTGATTTCCTGGTACCGCAAGGCTTGGAACGTTGGCGGCGATGAATCCCATTGAGTCGTACCACTCGCCCCACAGATTATCTCTGTAACCCTCAGAAACCAGATCGCCAGCGTGAATGATGAACGCTGACTTGGGCGCTTTGCTGTAAGCCGCCTGGATCAGACGCGACCACCGCGACCGGATATCGTTCTGCGCATCGCCTACATAAATGAATCGGAACTTGGCGGGCTGATCGCTAGCCGTGCGAAAACCATTCCACTCGCCCCAATTCTTCCTGTCACCGGCCCTGTAAAGGTAGTGAGTGTTCGGCTTCAGCCCTTCGAGATTGGCCCGGTAGGTAGCGACTGTCTTGCCGTTGCCGGTATCAAGTGATCCGGACTTGGCCGGAACTGAAGCAGCACTCTTGATGAAATCAGGATTGGCACTCGCAAGCGCGAACTCTATCTGCGGCGTATCAGCGAGCTTTTCGGTACGCCAGGTGATTGCCTGGGTGTGGGCGGGATCACCAACCCAACCCAACATCACGCGCTCCGGGACGAATTCCGGGACGGGAGCGGCGCCCCATTCCCGACCCTTCCGGGAGGCTGACTTATCAGGTGTCTTGGTAGCTTCTGGCTTGGTTGCGTTCGGCTTTGCTTCCTGTGCGGACAAGGCGGGCAAAGAACATAGCACGATAAGCAGTGCAAGGATGGACCTACGGCTGAACTTCATTGCTAAATTCTCCGTCGAATCTGGAAGCGCAGGGAAAGCTGATAATGCTACCTTCACTGCGAACTTGTTTTTGCCTGGAACGAAAGCAGCAGGCTGAACTTCATCTGGCGTCGGATACCGGTACCTATGGCAGGGTTACGACTTGCCCATCACCAGGACGAAGAATGAATCAGGAATCATCTTCCGCTTCGGACGCGGTGTATCAGCCGTGACCGGAGGAACTGGTTCGTATTTCGCCGAGACCAGGTAAATTTTGTGTGATTTTGGATCGAGCGACATAGTCTTTGCACCGGGCTGAGTTTGAACGTTTTCGAGGATGCTGAACTTTTCGGGTGAGTCCTCGTGTACAACGGTCATTGTGCCTTCGCCGTTAGAACTGAACGCAAGTTGAGTCTCCGGATCGAAGGCAACGGCGTCTACGCCCTTACCAATTGGCAGCGTGGCAAGTTGCTTGCCGCTATCCGCGTTCAGGATCGGCATGACCTGGTTGTGGCAGCCCGAGAACAATAGGCGGTTCTTCCTGTCCATGGCGAGACCAGTCGGCTCTTCGCAGCCCTCGAGCTTCCAGTCGCTGACCACTTTGTTTGCCTTCATGTCGATGACGACGATGTGCGCAATATCTTCAAGGTTGAGGAATACTTTGCCATTGCCATCGGAGACGCCGGTTTCCGGGCGTCCAGGCAATGCAATGGTGGCTATGACTTCTGCCTTTTCCACGTCGATCACGGTAACGCTGTTGCTTCCGGCGTTGAAGGTAAGTACGAACCCGCTGAATGTGTCGTAGAGGATTGCATCTGGCTTCTCGCCCGTCTTGACTGTGGCAATCGGTTTCAGGGTCTTGAGGTCGAAAATGGTGGCTGAATTGTCTTTGCCGTTGCTGGTAACGCCGCGCCCCAGCTTGCTGACGAGAGCGACGCCGTGGATGCCATTCGTGCCGGGAAGTTCGCCGACCAGCTTGCCTGACTCCACGTCAACAACCATGACGCGCGTAGAGCGTGCGATATAGAGACGGCTGGAAGAAGCGTCGAAGTTAACATAGTCCCAGCCGCCACCGCCGCCGATTTCAAACGTCTTAGCAACGTGGTATCCAGATGTTGTTTGAGCGGAGCCTGCGATTGACATGACAAGCACTGCCGCGAACGCGGCAAGAAGAAAGAATATGGAGCGTTTCATCGAATCTCCTTGGAATTTGTACTAAATGCAGGAACTGGAAATAAAACGGCAGGAAACACGGGCAATTGCAGTGCCGCGTGTCCCCTGCCGACAGGAGACAGCTTAGAAGTCGAGCCGCAGGCTGAGTTGCAGGCGGCGAGGCGTTCCGATTCCGGTGGCTCCGGTGTTAAGAATTGAGGTGATCTTCCCGAAGCTGGAATTTACCTTTGTGATATTTCCGGTAGCGTCTACCGTAACTGACCCCAAGCCGCCTGAAGGATTGGCAAACATTGGATGGTTGAACAAGTTGAAGGCCTCGGCACGGAAGGTCAAGCCGCCGCGTTCGAAAAGAGCAGTCCGCTTTGAGAGGGCTGTATCGATCTCATAGTTGCCGGGCCCCCTTCCGAAATAGCGAGGCTCGTTACCCCAGGTGTACTTGGCCGGAACAGCGAAGGGTGCAAAGCTGAACCAATTATTGAGAGTTGAGCCCCCGGCAGGAGTGAGCGACACGCCGGAGATCAGGTTCGGGCGTTGGCTGGAAGTAATTCCGTCCAACATCACGTTTGCTTTGCGCGTGATCGTAATATTCACGGGCAGAGCGGATCTGGCAGTCATGATGCCGGACAGATCCCATTCTCCCATGACCTTCCCGGCGACACCGTCACTCAGAAAGCGGCGTCCGTGGCCGAAGGGAAGTTGGTAAACGGCGTTCGTGGTAAACGTGTTACGAACATCCAGGTTGGTGCTACCCCTATCGCAGCGGAGGCATGAGTTGTTCTCGATACCCACCGCCTCTCCCGCACCGATGGATGCATCGGTGATGGCGTGCGACCACATGTATTGGGACTGCCACAGGAATCCGTTCTTGAAAGTGCGCTGCAGCGAGACCTGGAGCGCATTGAAGTTGCTGTTTCCGTTGTTGCTCTTGAGGCCATACGTACCGAGCGACGCAATTGGTCGCACAGTTGTTGCAGGCAAGAAGCCATTCGCAGTTGTCTTGCTGAACAGATGGTGACCCTGGCTACCCACATAACCCACTTGCCCCACGAAGCTGAAGGGCAACTGCTGCTGAATGTTGAAATCCCAGTTCTCGTAGTACCCATCTTTCCGGTTGGGATCGATCGCCTTCGGGCTTGTGCTCGGTCCAAGCGCCCCCGTCTTGGTCAAATCGTAGCCGTAATAGAGTTGCAGCGCAGGAAGATTCGTGCTGGCGGAGTAACGGGGGGGAACGCTTTCCGTCGGATCACTAAAGTCGTCGTTCTGGTTGGCGCCAAAGTAAATGCCGAAACCCGTGCGGACAACCGTCTTCTCCTTCAACGCCGATGGAGCCCAGCTCAGGCCAAAGCGCGGACCGAAGTCCTTGGTGTTGGGTTGGTAGAAGGGTGCACCCAAAGGACAGAAGCCGCCACAAGCAGCGCTGACGGTGCGAGACTGTCCATGAACTTCATACATCACGGAGTAGAACTCGTAGCGCAGTCCGGCATTCAGCGTGAGATTGCGCGTGAGCTTGACCTCGTCCTGGGCGTAACCCATGTAGAACGTGCGGCGCAATCCGGCCAGGCCCTGGCCTACGTTCAAGGTCATGGAATCTGCCAGGTTTTGCTGGAAATTGCTGAAACTCGTATAGCCGATAGAAGAAGTCGTGATGGCGTTGCCTGAGTTGTTGAGACGAATGCGGCGGATGTCAATCCCGAACTTGAAACTGTTCCGCCCGCGATTGCGTGTCAGGTTGTCAACGACGGAGAACGTGGTTCCGGCCTCCTCCTGCTTGCTACTCCCGGCAAGACCAGTCCACGGGACGTCTCCGCCTACGCTAAGATCCAACGGCGCGCTCCCTTTTACAATAGGCGTCCACACGGAACGGTTCACGCCGAATTTTGCTTCGTTGGTCAGTCGCGGGCTGAAGATCTTTTGCAGGGCAAATACGATGTTTTCCGGAGCGATGTCTGTTAGGGTGCGGGCACCCGCGCTGTCCGCGGGATTGTCCAGAAAGGCGCTGTCAATGTTTCCACGGACATACGCCGTAGTGCTGTCGTTGAACTTATGATCAATGCGGGCCATCCCGTAATCTTCACGGGTGCGGTCAGTTCCGTACGGATTCGTCTCGTCAGTCCATTGCGGATCATCCGCATAGGGTCTCGCACCTTTAGGGTATGCGTTGACGAGGGTCGCGAGCGCCGGCGAAGTGGCAAGAACCAGAGTGCGGGCTGCGGCGTTCGGCACATATGCAGCACTTTGGGTATCACCGACGGACTGCCTAAGGCCTTCATAGTTCATGTAGAAGAAGGTGCGATCCTTAAGGATTGGACCACCCAGCCCGCCGCCAAATTGGTTCATGCGGACAGGCGGCAAGGCATTGGAATCGAAATAGGTCTTTGCGTCGAACACTTCATTACGCAGATACTCGAAAGCGCTGGCATGAAACTTGTTGCTGCCCGTTTTCGAGACCAGGTTGATCTGCGCGCCGCCTGCAGCGCCGCTTTCGGCGGTGTACACGGCGGTACTGACGCGGAACTCGGCGATCGATTCCAGCGAGATGTTCAAGTGCGCGTCGGCTTTCTGCGCCTGCTCCTGAACGCCACTTGCGTCAATGCCGTCGAAGCTATAATTTTCGTCATCCAGCGACCGGCCATTGAATCGGATGGCATGTTGTTGATCGCTTGATCCAGTGTTGATGGCGCCTGGCGCCAATGCCATCAAACCAGACCAGTTGCGGCCATCCAATGGGATGTTCTGGATCTGCTCGGACTCGATCACTAAGCCGACTTCCGCCGAGCTGCGGTTGAGCGCCTCCAAGGCGGTTACCTCAACCACTTCCGTCCGCGTTCCTACCTGCAGGCGGGCATCAATCGTTCGGGCTTGCCCTACCTGAAACTCCACTGCGTCAAACACTTCGGGCTTGAAGCCGTCCTTCGACATCGTAATCTTGTAGACGCCGATGGGCAGTGCCGGCACCTGATAATTGCCTCTAGAACTTGTTACGGTCTCGCGATGGAGTCCGGTGGCTGGAGAATCCAGCTCAATCTTCACATTCTGGACAAGTGCTCCAGTACCCTCAGTCACTGTGCCGTTGAGTGTGGCGCGATCCACTTGGGCCAGGGCTGTTGCGGTAAATGCAATCAGACACAGAATCAATACCGTGAAAGACAGTATTTGTTTGTGCATGTTACTCCTAACGCCGGCCGGAAGGCAGCGCAATCAAACAGGATTAAGGCCGATGTTCAAACCTGTGTGAAGCGTAGAAGGGCCTCTTAAAGAGCAGTTAACGAACGGATGAAAATCTTCTAAGGTTGGCTACAACTGTGCGCTGCGTCACATCCGGCCGAAAGAAGATTCTAGTCGCGAGGAAGTTGTCAGTCCTGTCACTGGTTGACCAGTGGTTCAGGTGATTGCACACGAGCGCCAGATAGCAAACACATTTCTGAACCCTCCAGATTGTCGTCTGTTCATCTTCCTGTATTCGTTCCCGCGTTATCTTGTACGCATGCGCATCCTGGTCATAGAAGATGAACCACATATGCTGGAATTGTTGCGCAAGGGACTCTATGAGCGCGAGTTTTCTGTGATGACAGCCGTCGATGGAGAGACAGGATTGGAAATCGCCTCTACCTATCAATTCGATTCGATTGTGCTGGACATAGGCTTGCCAAAGCTGGATGGTTACGGCGTGATCAGTGCCCTACGTTCGCGCGCCCAGATGGCGCCGGTATTGATATTGACCGCACGCGACGCCGAAGACGATATTATTCGTGGCCTTGAGTTGGGTGCGGATGACTATCTGACCAAGCCTTTTTCCTTTGCCGAACTCGTGGCGCGGCTACAGTCCATCACGCGGCGGCGGCGGCACGAAGAGGGCGGCACCATCGAAGCGGGCGACGTTGTGGTCGACCCGATTCGGCGCTCGGTCACACGCAATAAGCTGAGCATCGACCTGACACGGAATGAGTTCCTCTTACTGGTATGCCTCGCGCGCCGGACTGGGCAATGCGTGACCAGACAGACACTGATGGAATTCGTGTGGGGTCCGGATCATTTCGTGAGGCCGAACACTCTCGACTTTCTCGTGAACGCATTGCGCGCAAAGATCGACACCCCTTTTCCTAGGAAGTTGATCGGAACAGTGCGCGGCGCAGGCTATATATTCAAGCACTCGGAAGCCATGCCGGCAGAGGCTGCACAATGAGAGCCCTGCCGATACGTGTTCGCCTCACGCTTTGGTATTTTGCCATGTTTGCCTCAGCCGCTGCGTTACTCGGTCTGGCCAGTCAATGGATGCTTGAGCGGAGTTTGGATAAGGTCGAATACCACGACCTGCAAGAGCGCGCGGACGACGTTCGAGAAGCTCTGAGCCACCAAGGCCAGGTTCAGAATATTCAGCAACTTCACGATTTGCTTGCCATAATCTATGAATTCAAAGATGGTGGAAAGTACTTGCAAGTTCAGGATGAGCACGGCAATTGGATCTACCGGTCGCGGCGCATGATGTCTCAGAATTCTGGTTTACATACCCCGGATATGTTGCCAAAGGCCGGCCTTGTCGTGGATTTTCGTCAAGGAACTCACCTTGTGCGAACTCTGGAGTATCCGATTACCGTGGAGGGAATGAAGTACTCGGTACAAACGGGAATAGTACTCGATAGAAACCTGGGTCTGTTGAACGACTTCCGCTTCAATCTGCTGTTGCTAATACCGGCAGTCATCCTAATGGCAACGGTCGGTGGACATATCATGAGCCGCAAGGCGTTGCAACCCGTTGCCATGTTGGCGGCCGAGACTCGCCGCATTAATGATCGCAATCTCGATATCCGACTCCCGGTGTCAGACGCAAACGACGAGATCTCCGACCTTTCGCTGACGCTGAACCAAATGCTTAAGCGGATCGATAGCGCCTTTATGAGTGTACGCACATTTACCGGTAATGCCTCGCATGAGCTACGTACACCGATCTCGTTGTTGCGCGCCGAAATTGAGGTCGCACTCTTTCGTCCTCGAGATGGAGAGGAATATCGAGCCATTCTCACGCGTCTTCATGAAGAAACCCTGCGGATGACAAACCTCGTTGAGAATCTCCTCTCGTTGGCGCGAGCTGACGGAGGAGCGGAGATCATGACGACGGCACCTATTTGTGTCGATATTCTTCTCCATCAAATTGCACAAGCTTGGCGGAGAACGATGAACGAGGCGATGCTCGATTTTCAAGTAGATATCTCGGAGGGCGACCTATTCTTCATGGGCGATCAACGTGCCATTCAACGCTTGCTTTCGACTCTGCTTGAAAATGCGAGCAAGTTCACGCCTCCTGGGGGCTCGGTTAAGCTATGTGCGGCCGCTAACGGCAAGTCCATCGTTTTGTCTGTGCGGGATACCGGGATTGGAATCACCGCAGAGCACAAACACCGAATATTCGACCGCTTTTATCGCGTGCCAACAAGCGGCCCTGTTGTCCCTGGCTCCGGTCTTGGGCTGGCACTGGCTAAATGGATTGCGGAGAGGCATGGCTCGCAGTTGAATGTTGAAAGCGCACCTGGATTAGGAAGTAAATTCTCATTCTCGCTTGAGAGAATTGATATTCCTCTCCAAACTCTCGATGCTTCTGAAGCCTTCTTGGCACGACCAGAATCGGAACTCGATCTTCACTCGATCGAATACATTTGATTGGCATCCAATTTGGCCAACTGTTGCTGTCCAAAGGCGAGATCGTAATGTGCAATAACAGAGTCACAATCGCAGCGCCGGCTCTTTTACTTGTCGAGGTCTGCGAGATTCATCCACAAGAAGGAAAGCGGATCAGTTCACGCAAGCGCCGCACTGTTCAGGCGAACCGCTCTTGGCATGTGAGACGCTGCGGTTTCGCCTCTTGAGGCGTTGAGATGGGGAAATTTTAGGTTGGAGGAGTTGGCTGGTCTTGAATGGATGGTAAATAACTTGCTCGTTGACTATTTCTTGCGCCGCCCGAATCTGAATCAGCCTCAAATCTGACCGCTGTGCTTGGGCGCCTCGTTCAGCAACAGAAGCCAACAGCGTATCAGAACTTCGGCCCCATTCTATTTGCTCGGTCGATGTCCCCGCTGTCTTGAACTGCAGGCTATTTTTGAGAGCCATAGGCAAACCCTGCGTCTTACGAGCGCCTTTGGATAGTTACCGACTCTACGCAAGGGGCAATCGGATCCGGGCCCTGCCCGCCGGCAAGATCTCTTCGCTTTCATTCCCTCCCCGTAGAGCCGCAAACCCTGACTTCCTGATTTTGGTCATCTCTCGACAATATGAACCACTTTGTGGAGTCTGGTCGACGCTGCTGCCGCCGGGATGTTTTGTTGCAATGCAAAAAACCTTGAGCCGAACTTCGGAGGCGGTTGGTCGTGGAAACGCGGTTTGGCGGCAGTTGACGGTATTGCGCCGAGTAAATAGGCTGACCATTGCCGACGTTCGTTACTGATTGGCGCACGCATAGAAGTGGCACGGACTATAATGCTTCTGAATCCAAATGCCGAGCCTCGAAATGCGTTTTACTCCGCCTGCGCCTCGCAAAAAGGACTTCCGCATAGGTGTTCTTGGAAGCGGGTTCATCGTCAACGATTGCCACCTAGTCAGCTATCGCCGCTGCGGATTCAATCCGGTTGCGATTGCATCCCGCCGCCGGGAAGCAGCGGCTGGCGTGGCGGCTCGCCACTCGATCCCACGTGTCTGTGAAAGCTACGAGGAGCTTCTGGACGACCCGGCGATCGAGGTTCTCGACATCGCCGTTCCTCCTCAGCATCAGCTTGCATTGATTCGCGCCGCCTGCGCGCGCGGTACGGTAAGGGGCATTCTGGCGCAGAAGCCGCTGGCCCTGAGCTACCGCGAAGCCGAGGAGGCCGTGCTCTGCTGCGAACAGGCCGGAATCCAACTCGCGGTAAACCAGAACATGCGCTACGATCCGTCGGTTTACGCCGCGAATACGCTTCTCAAGGAAGGTCATTTTGGATCTCCTGTCTTCGCCACGATTGATATGCGCGCGGTTCCGCATTGGCAACCGTGGCAGGCTGAGATCGGTTCCGCGACTCTGTGGATCATGTCGATTCATCACCTCGATTGCATGCGCTGGTGGTTCGGCGACCCGGAACGGGTGTTTTCGAGTACCCGCCCCGATCCCCGTACCGCATTTCCGCATACAGACGGAATCTGCACAACAATTCTGGAATACGCAAGCGGCCTTCGTTGCGCCATCACGGACGACGTGTGGTGCGGTCCTGTGAAGGAAGGCTGCCTAGGTGACGTTCGCATCGAGTTCCGTATCGAGGGCATGGAAGGCCTCGCGGTGGGGGATATCGGCTGGTGCAAAGACCCTTTCACAACGCCATCGATTCTGCGTTTCGCTCGCAAAGGCGACGCGGGCTTTCATCACTTCCAGCCGGCTGAGAGCTGGTTCCCTGATGCATTTGGCGCAACCATGGGCCAGCTGCTCATCGCCCTTGAAACCGGCAAGGCTCCGGCAATCGGCGGCCGGGATAACCTCGGCAGCATCGCGCTGGTCCAGGCCGCTGCCCTCAGCGCCGTCGAACACCGCATGGTATCTCCGCGGGAAATAGCACACGCCAGTTCCAGCAAAGGAGACTTATGAAACTTGGCATCATTAACAGCGCCTTCGCTCAGGTTGGAATGGATACCGCCACCGGCCTCAGACACATTGCACGCATCGGATTCGACTGCGTGGATATCTTCACCGAGGCAATGACCATCTCCGACGCGGAGAAGCACACCATCGCGGCTACCTGCGCAAGAGAAGGCATCCCGATCATGTCCCTGCCGGTTGTAGCCACCGGCCTTATTGATTTCAACGAGCCCGTGCGCGATTTCCACGTCACCCGCTGCAAGCGCTACATCGACCTTGCTGCGGAGCTCGGCGCAAGAAATGTCCTGCTGGTGCTGGGCGAGTACTTATGGCAGCGAGAAGTCATCCCACCCGAGGCTCAGTGGGGTTGGGCGATTGAGACCTGCCGCATCCTGGGCGACTACGCCGACGGAAAGAACCTGGATATCGCCCTTGAGCTCGAGCCTTTTCGCATGAGCCTTCTCAACAGCGTAGGTGAGATGGCGCGCTTCGTGAACGAGTGCGCTCATCCTCGCGTACGCGCCAACATCGATATCAGCCATTGCGTGCTCTCTGACAGCGGCCCGGATTCTCTGCTGTGCTTGAGAGGCAAGGCAATCCATGTTCACATCAGCGATTGCGACGGCAAGGTGCATGGCGATCTTCCGCCAGGAAGGGGCATCGTAAAGTTTGGCCCTTATCTCCAGGCCATCAAGGAACTGGATATCGATGGAGTCGTCTCCATCGAATTGGAGTACTCGCCCGATCCCACGCGCATCGTCGAATGGGTGGAAGAGGCCTACCGGGAAACCAGCCGCCTGATGGACTTGGCCGGTCTGCGCGGATAGGAAGGCATCT
>Ga0118677_10012542_pt1 | contig 12399 bp, 7 predicted proteins | sample AliMusrvi5mmetaG_FD_86154 | JGI IMG/M metagenome (GOLD analysis project Ga0118677, IMG submission 86154)
ACAGCCATTCCCAAATTGTCGCTGTTGCGCCTGCCCATTCTACGATACCATTACGGCACTCTACGGCACTTGCCTACGACGAAAGCACGGCACTCAACACATGATCCGCAAAAGGAATCCGATTTGCTTTGTTGCCCCGTTTGGTTTGTAGGCGTCCGGTTCGGCAGTTTCAAGATTGGCAGTGTTACGCCGATTTATTTTTCAACAGCGCATCCTTTCCGCGCTGCGTCAAACATGCTATAAATCTTGACCATGAGCGGCTTCTCCCTGCCAGGATTTCAGGTTCTCGATACGCTGCGCCAGACCAGCAAGACCATTACCGTCAAGGCGGTGCAGAGTTCGCTGGAACGTACGGTTGCGTTGACGTTTCTCCGCCGCGAACAGGCGGCCAATCCCAATGAAGTACACCGTTTTCTGGGGGTCGCACGCGTTTGCTCCCAACTCAAGGCCGATAGCCTGCCCCAGATCTACGACGTTTCCAGCCATGGCGATCAGCACTATATCGTCATGGAGTATGTCGAGGGGTTATCGATCGCCGAGATCGTGCATCGGGATGGCCCGATGTCAGTCGTGCAATCGGTGCGGATCGCCATCATGGTTGCCGATGCCCTCAACCATGCCTGGACGCAAAGCCGCCTGGTCCACCGGAACCTGAAACCATCCGAAATCCGGATCGACGACCGTGGCACGCCGAAATTGACCGACTTCGGGCGTGCCGCCATTATTCTTCCCAACGGCCAGCCGGCGGATGAAGAAGATCCGGGCGTCATTGTCGGCACGCCGAATTTTCTTTCGCCCGAACAAGTGCGGAGAAAAGACGGCCTCGACTGCCGCGTGGACATGTATGCACTTGGCGCCACGCTCTATTACATGATCACCGGACACGTCCCCTTTCCGGACAGCGACCCCGAGACGGTCATTCAGAAGCAGTTGACCGACCAGATTCCGCACCCGCGCACATTCCGGCCGGAGTTGGCCGCGAGTGCCAGCGGCTTGATCACACGGCTGCTGATGAAGCTCCCCGACGACCGTTATGCCGACTGGACAGAGGCCATGGGCGACATGCAACTCGCCCTGAAAAACCAGCCGTTGCGCCGCCGCGAGACGCCACCCAAAGGGATCAGCACCGTCGCCTCCGTGGCCTCAATGACCGACACGCCGCCCGCGCCCGAACTGCCGCAACTCCGCAAGGTGAATTCTTTCCTTCCGTCAGATGCAACACCAATCACGCCACCCGCCGATGCGCCCATTGTCATGCGCAATCCACCCGCGGCCACGGCGCCTGCTGTGAACAAAAAAATGCGCGGCAGCGGGCTATCGACGTTCCTCCAAACTGTTCTTTGGGTGTTGCTCGGCATCTGGTTCGTGCTGCTCGGCAACGACCGGCTCGGCAACCCGCTCGTTCTCCCGCTCCCCTCGCCTCTGCTCCCGCTCGACGCCTGGTTCGGAGCAGCGCCCGCCGGTTCGACGTCCGCGTCGCCGCCGTCCGTTACCGACACGCATCCTCCCGTTGCGCCACCGGTGGCGCCCGCCATCGCACCGCCACCACCGATCATTGCCAAACCGGAAGTCCCCGCTGCCGCCATTACATCGGCGCCGGTGACCAAGCCGGTAGAGCCCGAAAAACCGCGTCTGCCGCAAACGCTGCCGCCGGACATTGTCAGCCGTCTTGCCGATGCGCTGACGCGTGCCGACCTCGCCGGCGCACGCGCGATTCTCGCGGCAAATATCGCCATCGATCCTGCCCGGCTGTCCGAATACCGCAACGCCATCGCCGCTGTTTCCGATCCGTTGCAATTGGCGGAAGACACGCTCCGCGCCTCGAAGGGACAGGAGATGACCATTTCCTATCTTGGCAAGGACCGGAAAATCATTCCGCGCAACATTGTCGATGGCGAGATCCAAGCCGATTTCGTGACCGCCGATGGCAATCGTCCCGTGACGTTTAAGACGACGAAGTTCACCCCGGAGGAACTGCTCAAGCTCCTGCCGCAGCAACCCGAGACCCCCGCCGTACATGCCGCGGTCTGCCTCGTGCTCCTCAAGGCGAACCACAAGGCCGACATCGCCGCGCATGTCCCGTACTGCGGCGCACTCGGTCCCCTGTTCGCCGCGGCCGCCGCGGCGCCGTGATTTTTCGGCACTTTTAATTTGAAACGCAGGAAAGCCGGAAGATCTGCTGGACTTGGCGCACACCCACAATGCAAACGCCTCCCGTTTTTCTGAGTTCCAAATGACGGCCATGACTTCATCTCCCATAACCGAACGCGTGGCCTTCCTCCGCCGCGAAATCGCCCGCCACGACCGTCTTTACTACGTCGAGGCGCGACCCGAGATCGGCGATGCGGATTACGACCGCCTGTATCGCGAGTTGGAGACCATCGAACGCGAACATCCCGACCTCCACAGCCCCGATTCGCCGACGCAACGCGTCGGCGGCGCGCCGCTGGCGTCGTTTGCGCCGGTGACCCACGATCCGCCCATGATGAGCCTCGACAAGACCCATTCACGCGACGACCTGCTCGATTTCGACCGCTTTCTGCGCGGCAAGCTCGAATGCGCCACCCTCGCCTACATCGTGGAACCCAAGATTGACGGCGTGGCCTTCAGCCTGCGTTACGAGAAAGGGTTGCTCGTGCGCGCCGCCACGCGCGGCAACGGCGACACCGGCGACGACATCACCCAGAACGTGCGCACCATCCGTACCATCCCGCTGCACATCGCCACGCAAGCCGCCGTGGTCGAAGTTCGCGGCGAGGTGTTCCTGCCTAAAAAGGGCTTTCTAAAGCTCACGCAGCAACAGGAAGCCGCGGGCGAAGCGCCTTTCATGAATCCACGCAACGCCGCCGCGGGATCGCTCAAACTGCTGGACCCGCGCGAAGTAGCCTGCCGTCCGCTCGATGCCGTATTGTATGCCTCCGGCGCCCTGGATGGGATCGCTTTCGACACCCATGCCGGATTGCTCGACCAACTCGCAGCCTGGGGATTTCGCGCGCCGGCGTACACGCGCTGCGCGGACATTGCCGCCGTCCTCGCCGCCATTGCGGAACTCGAAAAACGTCGCCACGACTTCCCCTTCGAGATGGACGGCGCCGTGGTCAAACTGGACGACCGTACGCTGTACGACGCTCCGGGCATCGGCGCGACCGCCAAAAGCCCACGCTGGGCGCGCGCATTCAAGTACGTTCCGGAACGCGCCGAGACCGTTGTCGCCGCCATCACCGTCCAGGTCGGCCGCACGGGCGTTTTGACCCCTGTGGCGGAACTGGAACCCGTGCGGTTGGCGGGATCGATCATCGCCCGCGCCACGCTGCACAATGCCGACGAGATCGCGCGCAAGGACATCCGCGTCGGCGACCACGTCTGGTTGGTCAAGGCCGGCGACGTGATTCCAGCCATTGAAAGTGTCATCGCGGAGAAACGCACAGACGCCGAAAAGGCGTTCGTGCTGCCGGCAACCTGCCCCTCCTGCCACGGACCGGTGATCCGGCAGGAGGAGGAAGTTGCCAGCCGGTGCGCCAATCCCGCCTGCCCGGCGCAACGTGTGGCGCGCCTGGAACACTTCGCGGCGCGCGATGCGCTGGACATCGAAGGCATCGGCGGTGTGCTGGCCGACGTCCTCGTCGATTGCGGCCTGGTGAACGATCCGCTCGACCTTTTCACACTTGCACCGGAAACGCTTGCTAATATTGTGATGCGCCAGTCCACAACCGGAAAAAATGTTGTCCTTGGCGCAAAGAAGGCCCAAAAAATTATCCAGGCGCTGGAGCGCGCGCGCACGCTGCCACTGGCGCGCTGGCTTTTTGCCATGGGCATCCCACGCATCGGCGTCACGGTTGCCGAGCAGGTGGCATCCTGCCAAGCGCAGTTGGCCGAAATTCCCAATTCCGAGTTGCTGCAACAAACCGTGCGTGAAGGCGAACGGGATCGAAAAACTCCTGCCAAAGTTTCGTCCGTTTCCACGCAGACGACATTAAACCTGTTTTCACAGACGCCGTGCCCGGTGAAGTACGAAGCAGCCAAGGCAATCCTGGCTTTCTTTGCCAGCGATTATGGCCGCGGCCTGCTTTGCCGACTGGAAACACTCGGCATTCACCCGACCGCCCGTCCAGTTGCCGCAGTGTCCGGTGGACCGCTGTCCGGCCAATCCTTTGTCATCACCGGCACACTGAGCATGCCGCGCGCGGAAATGGAGTCGCGCATCAAGTCCGCCGGCGGCAGGGTGGCTGAGGCCGTGACCAAAACCACCACGTTCCTAGTCGTGGGCGCGGATCCCGGCGGCACCAAGTATCGCAAAGCGCAGGAGATGGGAACGAAACAGATCTCGGAAGCGGAATTGCTAAAGCTCATCGAAGCGCCCGAATCATGAACAGAGCCCCTTCACGTAACCGGAAAGAGAGAATAAACCAATGTCTCGAATGATTACTGCAGCGATTTTCTGCCTCGTGACCGTTTCCGCCGGTTTTTCCGCGCCAGCGACGAACGGCGTTCTGATCGGAATGTGGATTTGCCCAACCCCGGACGTAACAATGGAGATTCGGCCCAGCGGTGCCGTCGTGCTGACAGATTCCGGAACGGAAGACAAAGGCGATTGGCATTATCGGGCAAATCTGGCCGCGGTTCCTGCCACACTTGACTTAGTTAAAGGAAGCACGACCATTCGCACCATCATCAACCTGGTCGACACAAACACCCTATGGATGATGCCACCAGGCGAAACTGTGCGGCCGAAGGAATTCACGCGTGAGAAGATCGTGTTTGTGCGCAACGGACCGCGCGCGGCGCCCAAACAGCCAACGCGCGAGATGATTGAAGAGGCACAGATAAACAGCAACCGGGCGGTATACGAAGTCTGGATCTCCAATGCGTGTCCATATCTCGCCAAACTTCCTACCGACTTAATCCTGATCCAGGATTTCACGCGTTACCGCGACCTGCACAAGTCGTTTCCGATGATTGAATATTCCATCCGGGGAAATCGGAAGGATGCCCTGTTCTCTATCTTCTATACCATCGAAACCGATGCCCACTACGCCCCCATCGCGCTCAAGAGCGCGGGGTGCAACTTTGTTCTACTTTCCTCTCGCACGATCACTCCCGGCCAGACGCCCGGACTGGGATGGGATTCCTATCTGGGCGTTGACGTGCCGTCCGGGGAACTACCCGGGATCGTGGCCCGAATCATCAAAGGCGATGACTTCTCCGATCTGGCCGCACAAACATTGAAAGAGAAAAGGACGATTCGAAGCAGTGTGCGCGACACGGATCGTTGGCGCAAACTCTAGCCACGTCCGGGTGCGATTGCAGTTGGTGGAAGAGCGAGAGGCGAGACTCACTACGGTTGCAAGAACACGAAAGACGCGTAGCAAATGTGTGGAAGCCCTACCGGGCTTAGGCATCGGAAACATGTCCGCAAACTGGGACACATAAAGGCGGAGTCTTCTCTTCTGTCCACGCACCGGACGGATGTTCTATCATGGGTATCTTTTCGATTCCCTTCCACGTGAAAACCGGCATCAATAAACTTGACGCACATCTGGATGAACTTCTCGGCCCGCTCGGGGATGCCCCCCGGCGCTTTCTGACGTTCCTGTTCCTGAATGTCATCTCCTGGCAGTCCATCGTCGGCACGGTGCTCGTGCTGCACGCGCGCGCGCTGGGCATTGACACCGCGCACGTCGGTCTTCTGAACTCGTTTATGTATTTCGCCAGCGTGCTGGGCCTCGCGACCAAGCCGCTGGCCGAGCGCATCGGATCGAAGCGGCTACTCATGACCGGCTGGACCCTGCGCAACATCCTGGTGGCGCCGATCATGCTGTCGCCGTGGGTGTACACACGCTGGGGCGCCCACGGTGCCATGATCCTGCTGAGCGTGACCACCGGGCTGTTCTGCATCACGCGCGCGCTCGCCGGCATCGCCTGGTCGAGTTGGATTCACGAAATTGTGCCCGCCGGAAACCTGGCGCGCTTTTACACGATGGAAACGATTCTGACGCGTTTCCTGGCTGTGGCCTTCGGCGCGCTGACTTTTTTCTTTCTGGGCGCGCATCCGCACCTCTGGCAGTTCGCCGCGATTGCGGCCAGCGGCGTCATTGCCGGACTGGTGAGCATCCGCGCCCTTGCCCGCGTGCCGGGGGGCGGACCGGCCTCGATCGCCAGCAACGCATCCTGGTTCTCCGGTTTCGGCGTGACCTTGCATGACCGGGCATTCATGCCCTTCCTTGGCTGTATCATGATCAGCAGTTTTGTGTTTGCCGGTCAGGGACTGCTGTTCACGCTGCTGCTGCGCGAACGGCTCGGTCTTGGTCCCGGCCCGATCCTGCTGCTGACCTCGCTCGGCAGCCTGCTGACCATCGTCACCACCGTCCGCTGGCGGCGCGTGGCCGATTCCCATAGCAGCCCGGCCACCATCGCCTCCACCACGTTGCTCTTGACGATCTGCCTCGCGGCCATGGTACCGCTCTGCTTCGGACAGATGCCGTGGGTGTATGTGCTGGCGCTCTGCCTGCTGATTCCGGTCGCCGAGACAGGCGCATATGTGGCCAGTACGCGCGCCTACATGCTGCGCATGAACCCGCGCTATCGCCACACTTACAACGCCGTGTGGAGCGCGGGGCTGGCGCTCGGCGGCGGTTGCTCCTCGCTGCTCGTGGGGTGGTTTGTGCGCAGCGGCGCGGCAATCCCATTTGCGCTCGTAGCAATGGGATACGCGCTGGTGATGCTGCTGGCGTCGGCCTTGATTATCCGCCTGCCCGAAAACGGTTTCACCTACCGCGATTTGCGCACCCGGCTTTTCGAGCCGCGCCGCCCCCTGCGCAGTATTGCCCGGATCTGGTGGTACGTGTTGCGGCCGGGTCATGCCCGCAGCGAGATCGGCCGGTAACAACGCTTGCCTGTTGGTGGTTTTCTTGATAGTATAAAACAATCATATGCGGGATGACGACGATCATGACGGCGAAAGGTGTGTAATGAAGCGAAAACTTCGAATGGCTATGGTGGGCGGCGGCAAGGAGTCCTTTATCGGCCCGTACCACCGCATGGCGGCCCAGATGACCGGGCGCATTGAAATGGTCTGTGGCGCCTTTGGCAGCACACGTCACCGCTCGTTTGAAGGCGGAGAGGATCTTTTCCTCGCGCGCGAACGCGTGTACGGGGCGTATCGGGACATGCTGCGCAAGGAAGCCACGCTTCCGGACGACGTGAAGCCTGATTTCATCGTCATTACCGCGCCAAACAACCTGCACTACCCCGTGGCCATGGCCGCGCTGGATGCCGGCTTCCACGTGCTGTGCGAAAAGCCGCTGACCACGAGCGTGGACGAGGTGTTGAATTTGGGCCGCAAACTGGATGACAAGCAGCGTCTGATCGGGTTGACGTTTTCGTATACCGGCTATCCGATGATCCGTCAGGCGCAGAAGTTGATCCTCGACGGCCGTTTGGGAAACATTCGACGCGTGGTCGCGGAGTGTCCCCAGGGATGGCTCGCAACCCGCTTGGAAACCGCCGGCAACCGTCAGGCCAGTTGGCGCGCCGACCCCCGCCGCGCCGGTCCCAGCGGTTGCATGGCCGACGTGGGCGCGCATGGCGCCTACCTCACGGAGTTGCTGACCGGCCTGCAAATCACCGCGGTCAGCGCCGATGTCCGCTCTTGCGTGGCCGGACGGCAATTGGAAGACGACGGCGCCGTGCTTTTCCGCCTCGCCAATGGCGCCCAAGGCGTGCTCTGGGCCAGTCAGGTCTGCGTCGGTGAAACCGGTGGCGTGCGGATCCGTATTTTTGGCGACAAGGGCGGTTTGCTCTGGGAACTGGACAATCCCAACACGCTGACGATTCATGCGCTCAACGGTTCGTCCGAGGTGTTGCGCTCCGGCGTCCCCGTGACGCCGCTAACAGCCACGCCGCCCGCCGGCCGCACCGAATGCTTCTGCGAAGCCCTGGCGTACATCTACAACCAGTTCGCCGACGGTGTGCTGGCATTCGATGGCAAACGCGTCCCGAATCCCCCCTACCCGTCGCTGCCGGAAGGCATTCGCGTCGTGTCGTTCGTGGACGCCGTCATCCGCAATACACGTCCTGAAAACACGGAAAAGTGGACCAAACTTGCCGTCTAAACAACGAAACCCATCGTCTGGATTGGTAGGCCGAGCGGGGATCGAACCCGCGACCCCGTGATTAAAAGTCACGTGCTCTACCGAACTGAGCTATCGGCCTAAAACAATGGGAAGTCCCTGCGTGATGCAGGTCCGCATCATACGACGGCACGGCTGCCGTTATCAAGTGGAACCGTTCATCGATCTGGATTCACCGCCACGGCGCCAACCCAATCCGGTCCATCGATCCGTGTTTCAATCATCGCCACAGGCGTCTCGGCGCCGTCCCATTCGGTCAGACCACGCTTGGCGCACTTGAGTTGCGCCTCCCGTTTTGTCCAGGCCGCCGCGAAGGCGCGGCCGGAATCAGGCGACTGGGCAATCGCGTCAGCCGCGGCTGGCCCCAGATAGTCCCGTGCCACGGTCTGGGCTTCGGCAAACGGCCCGATGCGCATCACGTCCACACCGATCCGTCCGCCGCGCGCCAGGCCGATCCATGTTTCGCCTGCTCCGTAGGAAAGACTGATGTCCAGCGGCGTTCCCGCCAGGCTGGCTTGCCACGCAGGACCGCGGCTTGTTTCGGTCAGCCGGATCTGCGCATGCGGCACGCCGCTCCATGCCGCTAGCACGGCGCGCAACACGCTCCGCGCCTCATGGCGTGCGACCTGCCGGACGGGAGATACGCCGACACGAATCAGCACCGCCTCGCCCGGAGGCGGAAGAATCGTAAATCCGGGCCAGCAACAGAGTTGCAATGATTCTGAAAGACCTCCATGGGGTGCGTGCGTCACCGTGCGTAACGTATTCATTTTCAACCTAACAGGCTAACAGCCTACAGCCTAAACACCTTTCTCGGATGATTCTGCGGTTCCGTGTTCGGCATTCTGCGGTTTCATTGTGTTGGCGCGGCCGGCGCCCCTTCCCACCGTGTGTTGGCGGGCAAACGCTCGCCCTTCGCAATCAGAGTCAATGGCCCAAGGCAGACCCCATCGCTGATCTTTGTGTCATAGAGAATCGTGGAGCAGGCGCCGATGCTCACGCGGGAACCGATATCGACCACACCGATTTTCATCACCCGGTCTTCGAACAGATGTGTCTGCGGACCGCACCACGCGTTCAGTTCCGCGGCGTCGCCGATCCGTACGCAGTCGAATTCGGTGATGTCGGTCGTGTTCAGGTAGACGCCCCGTCCGATGTGCGCGCCCAGCAGCCGGAGCGCGTATGGCAGCATCGGCGTGCCGCACAGAAAACCGAGGAAATTCGGCACCGCAAGCGATTCATAAAGGTTCGTGACCGCCTCGCTCAGCCAGACAAACGGTGTCCAAATGGGCGCGGCAAATGGCCGGTAGCGTCCCAGCAGCGGCCACTTGAGCGCGACCACCAGCAGAAACGACGCGGCCCCGTACAAACATCCCGCAAGGGCCAGCCCCAGAGCCGTTTCCAGCCATTTCTCCTCGCCGGCCAGCGGCATGACCATCTGCACGATCAGGTAGCCGGCGGCAATCGCAAATGCGAGCGGGAATACGGTCCGCAGCCCCTCCACCAAGGCCCTTCCGAGCCAGCGGCGCCTCGACGGGTGCAGCGTGAGGCGCTCGTCGAATCCGCCGATGCATTCGCGCGCCGGCAGGAGAATCGGCGGGGATCCCAGCCATGTCTGGCCGGATCGCAGCACGGCATTTTCGGGCGTCCGGGTCTGTACGCCGATCAGCACGTCGTCCGGAATCGCCGCGCCGTCAGCCACGTATGCCCCGTTGCCCACAAACGAACGATTGCCGATGTTCGTTTGACGCAGCACCTTCCAGCCGCCGCGCTGCTCTTCGTCGCCCAGCATCACGCCATCCGCGATGAAGCAATGCTCGCCGAGACAGAGCAGGTCCGGCACGATTCCCGTCGCCGTGGACACCTCGGAACCGCGTCCGACCTTCGCGCCCATCAACCGCAGCCACGTCGGGGCGAACACCGACGCATACAGACCATGCAGCACACCGAGGCTGCCGTCGAGAATGCGCGCCACCAGCCATGTGCGGCAGTACGTGGCGCCATACACGGAAAACATGCCCGCAGGCTGCCGCGGGAGAAGCAGCCGTTTCAACCCGGATGCAAGCAGGATGGTCATGGTCACGAGCAGGGCGCTGGCGGGAATCGCCAGCAGGAAGAATATCGTGAAGGTGAACAGCGGCCGCGCTTCGTTTTCGTACAAATTCCACAGATGCAGGTCCATCCAGTCGATCAGCATGAAACTGGGAAACAGCGGCATGAAAAAGAGCACGGCGACCGCCAGACTGGCAATCGTAAAAAACGCCACCTGGGCGGCGCGCCGAATCCAACCGGGCTGCGGGCGCGGCGGCATCGGTTCGCAGCGAACGTCCACCCGTCGGGCCGGAGAACCCTCCCACATTTCGCCGTCGGGAATCCGCCGCCCGGCGGCCAGTGCCGACAGTCCGCTCAGGCGGGCGCCTGCGCCGAGTGCGGTGTCGTTTTCCAGCACCGCATACGAGTCCACCACGGCATTGCGCCCCAGATGCACCGGCCCGATCACCAGCAACCCGTTTTCAACCCGCGCATTCTCGATGTGTACCGCTGTGCCGATGCTGACGCCATCTTCGACGGTCAGCAGGTTTGGCGCGCCCAGGCTGACCGAATCCACCAGCACATCCCGCCCGATGCGCGCACCCAGCGCCCGCAGGTGCCAGTTCAACATCGGCGTGCCGGTCAGCATCCCTACTGGCGCCAGATGGCAGAACCGGTCGGCCAGCCACCACCGGAAATAAGTTGGCCCCCACAGCGGGTAGCGGCCCGGCTGGATCTGGCCGGCAACCAGCCACTTGCCGACAATGGCCAGACCGAAGGACGCGATCTCCATCAGGAGAAACGTGCCCACCGAGTACAGCGCGGCCAGCAGCATGCTGTCGCCCTCGTCGCCGGTGAAATAGTGATAGACAAAGAATGGCGCCAGCCAGGTGCTGATGTTCAGCAGCACGAGCAGCGGCGTAACCGCCGCCTGCGCGAATCCGCACAGGATGCGCCGCCGGCGCGGCACCAGGTTGCGCGGCGACGCTACGGTCTCCGTGGCAGCGGCTGCCTGTTGCGCCACGCGCAGCGAGCCCATGATGGACGCGATGGCATCCAATCGCCGCGCGCGATACACATCCCCCACGCTCAACGCCGCGTAGCTGGCATCGGCGCGGACGATCGACGCCAGCCGCGCCGCCAGGTTCATGTGCCCCATGATCGAGCGCCGGAAGCCCAGCACCAGGTCCATCACCTCCTGCGTGCTTTCCATCACTTCAATGCGTTCCCCGGTCACCAGTGTCACCACGGTTTCCGGAGCGCGCTCCACGAACTTCAGCAGGTCGCAGTTGACGGCAAAGCGCTGGCCGTCGAGTCGGGTCAGGTGGATCATGCGTTATCTCCCGCATGCTTTATCGGCGCCCCCGCTCGATCCCTTCAGCCCTTTGCGCCATCCGCCCTGGCCGCGCGCCCCGCCGATCGGTTACTAAAGTCCCTGCCCAACCCGCCGATACCACGTTTGAAGCACAGCGGTTGGTTCCGGCGCGGCAAGCCCGAAACAAGCCACTGCGGCGGAACCGGAAAGAGGAACCTATAGCGGAGAACTAAGCGGAACCAGAGACCTCAACAGCTCCTGCGCGAGATGGGCATAACGAACCGGCAAACCTCGGCGCAGGCCAAACCCAGAGGAGATTCACCATGGCACTCAGCATCCTGAACAACATCTCGGCAATGACCGCCGAAAATCAGCTGGCCGTCACCCAGGCCAACCTGCAGAAGACCCTGACGCAGCTTTCCTCGGGTCAGCGCATCAACTCCGGCGCCGATGACGCCGCCGGCCTGTCGGTCGCCAATGGCCTGAAGGCCAACATCGCCGCCCTGACCCAGTCGGCCCAGAACGCCTCCAACGGCATCGGCGAGATGCAGGTGGCCGACGGCGCCCTCTCTCAGGTCACCGCGCTGCTCAACCGCGCCGTTACCCTGGCCACGGAGGCCTCCAACGGCACCACCGACGCCGCCGGCAAGCAGGCCACCGCGCTCAACACCGAATTCCAGTCCATCGTGTCGGAAATCAACAGCATCGGCACCAATAGCAAATTCAACGGCAACCAGGTCTTCGGCGCCACCAACGCCGGTAACTCGCTCAACATCTTCATGAGCGACAGCACCAGCGGCGGCAGCGGCATGAGCACCAATATCACAATTAACCACCTGACGGCCGCCAACATCGGCTTGGCCGGCACCAAGGCGACTGCCACCCTGAGCGCCAGCGGAAATCTGAGCGCAACCGACACAGTTT
>Ga0118677_10012543_pt1 | contig 12399 bp, 8 predicted proteins | sample AliMusrvi5mmetaG_FD_86154 | JGI IMG/M metagenome (GOLD analysis project Ga0118677, IMG submission 86154)
GGCCTATGCCATGAAGCCCGATATTAAAATAATCGCTCCCTGGCGGCAGTCAAACTGGGAGCTCACCTCCCGCACGGCCATGATCGATTACGCCAAAAAGCACGGCATCGAGGTGCCGGTAACGGCTGCCAAGCCGTACAGCAGCGACCGGAACTTACTCCACATAAGCTTTGAAGGCGGCATTCTTGAAGACCCGTGGAATGAGCCGCAGGAAGACATGTTCATCCTGAGCGTATCACCGGAGAAAGCGCCTGACAAGCCTACCTATGTCGAGATCGACTATGAGCAGGGCAATCCCGTTGCCGTCGACGGCAAAAAAATGAGCCCGGCTGAACTGCTGGCGCATCTCAATAAACTGGGCGGCGCAAACGGCATCGGCCGCGTTGATATCGTGGAGAACCGCTATGTGGGCATGAAGTCCCGGGGCGTGTATGAAACTCCTGGCGGCACAATTCTGCACGCTGCGCACCGGGCCGTGGAATCGCTCACCGTTGACCGGGAAGTGCTGCATTTAAAAGAGGCCTTGATGCCCAAATACGCGGAGCTCGTGTACTATGGCTATTGGTTTGCGCCAGAGCGAGACATGCTGCAGACCGCCATCGATGAAAGCCAGAAAAACGTGACCGGCACGGCGCGCGTGAAGCTCTACAAGGGCTTGTGCTCTGTTGTCGGCCGCAAGTCGCCCTATAGCCTGTACCGCGAGGACATCGCGACCTTTGAAAAGGATTCGGTCTATCAGCAGGCCGATGCCACCGGTTTTATCCGCTTGAACTCGCTGCGCCTGCGGGTGCAGTCCATGGCAAAAAGGAAATTCAATGGCTGAGAAAAAGCTCTGGGCCGGCAGGTTTTCACAGGGCATGCACAAAGCGGTGGAGCAGTTTACCGCTTCGCTGCATGTCGACCACAAGCTCTGGCGCTATGACGTGCAGGGCAGCATTGCCCACTGCCGTATGCTCGGCAGGCAGAAAATTATTGCCGCAACGGAAGCGAAAAAAATCATAGCGGCATTGCAGGAGATCGGCCGCGAGCTTGAAAGCGGGAAACTTGCGCTTCGGCCCGAGTTTGAAGATATTCACATGCTCATCGAGTCGCGCCTGATCGACAAGATCGGCCCGGTCGGGGGCAAGCTCCACACGGCCCGCAGCCGCAATGACCAGGTGGCCCTTGACACGGCCCTGTATCTGCGCGACAGCGTAGCCGGGACCATTGCGCTGATCGGCGCGGTTCAAAAAGCGCTGCTCGGGCTTGCGGAGAACAATATTGATGCTGTGCTCCCAGGTTTTACCCATATGCAGCATGCCCAGCCCGTGCTGTTTGCCCATCACCTGATGGCCTATTTTGAAATGCTCGGCCGAGATCGTGAGCGTCTGGAGTCCTGCTACGTTCGAGTGAACCGCATGCCCCTTGGCGCGGGCGCCCTTGCCGGCACGCCGCATCCCATTGACCGGGAGTATGTGGCGAAACAGCTCGGCTTTGCCGAGGTCACGGCTAACAGCATGGACACGGTTGCCGACCGCGATACGCAGCTGGAGTTCTGCTCCTGTGCGGCCATCATCATGATGCATTTGAGCCGCCTGTGCGAAGAGCTTATTCTGTGGATGTCGCCGGAGTTTCAGTTTATCGATATTGCCGACGCCTTCTGCACGGGCAGCAGCATTATGCCGCAGAAGAAAAACCCCGATGTGGCTGAGCTCGTGCGCGGTAAAACCGGCAGGGTCTACGGAAATCTCATGGGGCTTCTGACGCTGGTGAAATCGCTTCCCCTGGCCTATAATCGCGACCTGCAGGAGGATAAGCCGGCCCTGTTCGATACGGTTGAGACGGTGCAGGGCTGCCTGAATATCATGGCGCTTATGCTGCCGGAAATCGCCGTTAAAAAAGAAAATATGCGGGCAGCCACACAGAGCGGCTTTCTCACGGCAACCGATCTGGCTGATTATCTGGTGAGTAAAAAAATGCCGTTTCGCACGGCTCATGAAGTGGTTGGCAGGATTGTCGCCTGCTGCGTGAAGGCCGAAAAAAGCCTGTGGGATATGAAGCTTGCAGAGCTCCAAGCGTTCAGCCCCGTGTTTAAGGCTGATGTCATGGACTGGATCACGATAGAGGCATCGGTCAACAGCCGAACATCTGCCGGCGGCACGGGAACTCAGGCGGTGAAAAAGGCCCTTGCCGCGGCTAAAGCGGGGCTCAAAAAGAGAAAGAAGTTGTAAGCGTTCGGTTGGTTTGATTAGTTCTATAGGTTTAATTGGTTCTGAAATCATATATGTCAGGGAAATTTTATGAATAAGCATGTAATAAATATTGTGGTGGTTTTAGCGTTGTTCTGCTTTTCCTGTGGCAAAAAAGGCGACCCGGGCCTGCCCATGCCGGTTGTGCCTGATGCGCCGTCGAAATTTCAGGCCGTGGCCCGTTCCGAAGGCGTTTTTATACTCTGGCGCGCACCCGAGTATAATGTGAACAAATCCACGCTGCTTGATCTTGCGGGCTTTAAAATTCTGCGGGCCAATGAGCCGATCGATAAATTCTGTCCCCGCTGCCCAAAAAACACCGATCAGCTTGCCGATATCCCGTACAAGGGCGACCGGGGAAAAATGCCGGAGAAGCAGCTGTACCATTATCAGGATACGGCCCTTGAATACGGCATGATCTATTTCTATCAAATGAATGCCTATAATGAACGGGAAAAGAATGGCAAGTCGACAAAGCCACTGCTGGTGTACTGGGATCGGCCGCCCGCAGCGCCGGCAGGGCTTAAGGTGGATCGTGACAACAAGCTTTTGAAACTGTCCTGGCATCCGGTTGCAGTTCTTGAAGACGCACGTCCGCTTGAGGGTTTTGCCGGCTATAATGTGTACCGCACGACACAGCAGGGCGTCTATGAGGAAGGGCCGATAAATAAAGAGCCGGTGAAAGAGCCGGTATTTGAGGATGTGCCGGCAAAGATCGATATGACCTATTACTATACCATCCGCGCCAGCCGCATGGTCAAAGAGACCATGATAGAAGGAAAGCCCTCACAGGAGCTGCAGGTTGCCTATATGGATATCACCGCCCCCGATGCCCCGAAAAGCCTTATTGCAATACCACGGGCGGGTGGCGTTGAGTTGAAATGGATTGGCTCGGTCCAAGCGGATATCGCGGGATATAATGTGTATCGCCAGGAAGCCCGAGGGTTCGTCCGGCTCAATTCCCGGCTCGTACAAGAGAATTCATGGCTTGATACGGGAGCCAGGTCCGGCGGCAGCTATGTGTACGGGGTAACGTCGGTTGACACTTCGGCCAAAGCCAATGAAAGCCCGATGTCCGAGCTTGCAACCGTTACCTATAAACAGCAGTAGCTGAGCATGCAGGCATGTGTAGTGGATTTAAAAAACATAAATTACTAGTAAGGCGGGAGTAATCTGAGAAATGCACAACTTTGTTTATAAGGGAAACAATCTGTATTGCGAAGACGTGGCCATTGAACAAATTGCAGCCGAGGTGGGGACGCCGTTTTATCTGTATAGCTGCGCCACCCTTGAGAGGCATTTCAGTGTTTTTGATGGCGCGTTCAGCGCGGTGCCGCATTTGACCTGCTATTCGGTGAAGGCCTGCTCCAATATTGCGCTGCTGCGGCTTTTTGCGCGCCTCGGCGCAGGCGTTGACGTGGTTTCTGGAGGGGAGATTTTCAGGGCCATGAAAGCCGGCGTGCCCGCGGACAGGATCGTGTATTCGGGGGTCGGCAAGACGCGCTCTGAAATCGAGTATGCCCTTGCGTGCGATATACTGCAGTTTAATGTCGAGTCGGCCCAGGAGCTTGAGCTGATAAATCAGGTTGCACATGCCATGGGCCGCCGGGCGCGCATTGCTTTTCGAATCAATCCCGATGTCGACCCGAAGACCCATCCCTATATCTCAACGGGACTGAAGAAAAACAAATTCGGCGTCAAAATTGAGTCGGCGCTCGATGAGTATAAAAAAGCGGTCACCCTGCCGTGCATCGAGGTCACCGGCATCGCCTGTCACATCGGCTCGCAGATAACAGAAGTGACCCCTTTTATTGATGCCTTCAAGCGGGTTAAAGCCTTTATTAAGGCGCTGAAAGGCGAGGGCATAGCGGTTAGCCAGCTTGATCTTGGCGGCGGGCTGGGGATTATTTATAAGGATGAAACCCCCCCGCATCCTTCGGAATACGCGCAGGCCGTGATCGCGGAAATGCAGGGCATGGGCTGCAGGCTCCTGCTTGAGCCGGGCCGGGTGATAGTGGGCAATTCCGGCGCCCTGGTTGCGCGAGTTCTGTACACGAAAAAGTCGGAGGCTAAAAATTTCATCGTCGTCGATGCGGGCATGAACGATTTGGTGCGCCCGAGCCTCTATGACGCCTATCATGAAATCCGTCCGGTGAAAAAATCAGATGCACCGGAAATTTCAGCCGATATAGTAGGCCCTATTTGCGAATCCGGTGATTTTTTGGCCCGCAGCCGCGAAATCGCCGATCTCGGGCAGGGCGAACTCATCGCTGTCATGAGCGCCGGGGCCTACGGCTTCAGCATGTCATCAAATTACAATTCCCGTCCGCGGGCCGCCGAAGTGCTGGTGCGCGGAGACGGCTTCACCATCATACGGCAGAGGGAAACCTGCGAGGATCTTGTGCGGCTTGAAGCCATACCTGATTTTTTACTCCCGGCGGCGGGCTGTCTGAAAAGTTGAGACGAGAAATGGAAAAAATCCCCTTTTACAAAATGAGCGGCTGCGGCAATGATTTTATCCTGATCGATAACCGCAGCGGCCTGTGGAGCGAGTTTGAGACCCCGGCATTTGTCACGGCTGTCTGCCGCGAGAAATTGTCCGTGGGCGCCGACGGCCTTATCTTTATCGAAAAATCGGCCAGCGCTGATTTCAAGTGGCAGTTTTTCAATTCCGACGGAAGCCGGGCAGAGATGTGCGGCAATGGCGCCCGGTGCGCGGCGCGCTATGCCGTGCTTAATGGCATTACCGGCACGTCGCTGTCCTTTGAAACAATGGCCGGCATAATACATGCCGAGGTGCATGGCGCTGTCGTGAAGACGCAGCTTTCCCGTCCCCGCGATTTGCAGCTGCATCAGACGCTTGAGGTGAACGGCGCGAAGCTCACCGTGCACAGCATCAATACGGGTGTGCCGCATGCGGTAATTTTTTCCGATGATCTTGAAGCCGTGCCGATTAAGGAGCTGGGTGCTAAGATCCGGTTTCACGGGCAGTTTCAGCCCGCCGGCACGAATGTCAATTTTATCCAGATAGCCCCGGATGGCGCTATCCATATCCGCACCTATGAACGCGGTGTGGAGGACGAAACGCTTGCCTGCGGAACAGGCTCGGTTGCCGCGGCCCTTGTTTCAATTTCCCTGGGCAGGGCCACAACGCCTGCGACGGTAAAAACCCGGGGAGGCGAGCTGCTGAAAGTGTATGCCGCGCCTGCCGCGCCGCCATTTTCGGAGGCCTATCTTGAAGGAGGTGCCAGTCTCGTTTATGTCGGGGAAATGTGTCAGGAAGCGTGGGAATACAAATTGGAGAATTGAGGGATTGAGGAATTGTAAAATAATCCCTCAATCCCTCAATCCCTCAATCCCTCAATTCACAATTCCTAAATTGAATTTCATTGGAGGTATATACATGATTTTTAAAGGTTCCATGGTGGCCCTCGTCACACCGTTTAAGAACGGCACGGTTGATGACGAGGGGTTGCGGCGGCTTACGGAATTTCAGATTACAAACGGCACCGACGTGCTGTGTCCCTGCGGCACGACCGGCGAATCAGCCACCCTCTCTCTTGATGAGCATGAGCGGGTTATTCAGGTCACTATTGAGGCGGCAGCCGGGCGGGTGCCGGTTTTGGCAGGTTCGGGATCAAATAATACCGAAGAGGCCATCCGCCTGACCAGGCATGCTAAAAAAGCCGGTGCAACCGGCTGCCTGCTGATAACGCCCTATTACAACCGGCCGACGCAGCAGGGCCTGTATCTGCATTTTGAAAAGATTGCGGCCTCGGTGGATATCCCGATCGTGCTGTATAATGTGCCGGGCAGAACAGGCGTGAATATGCTGCCTGAAACCGTCGAGCGGCTGGCAAAAATTCCTACAATCATCGGCATCAAGGAGGCCTCCGGCTCTCTTGAGCAGGTAAGCCAGATCATCAATCGCTGCGGCGAGGATTTTGCAGTACTTTCCGGTGATGATGCAAATACGCTTCCCCTGCTGGCGGTTGGCGGGGTCGGGGGGATTTCTGTTACGGCGAATATCGCTCCCGGGCTCTGCGCATCAATGATCCGGGCCGCGGAAGGAGGCGACTGGATTGAGGCCCGGCGGATTCATCACCGGCTGCTGCCGCTGCACAGCGCCATGTTTCTGCAGACAAATCCTATCCCGGTGAAGACGGCTATCGGCATGATGGGACTGGTATCCGGCGATATGCGGCTTCCTCTGTGTCCCATGCCGGATGATTTGAATGAAAAGTTGAGGGCTTTATTACTGCAATACGCATTAATACACTAACAGAAAGGGTAAAGATGAAAACAATGATGAAAACCGGACTTGTGGTAGCAGTGGTGGCGGCTTTTTCCTTTGCTTCATGCGCAAAGCAGGACGAGGCGCCACAACCCAAAGAGGCAGTCAAATCAGCGGAAGCCCCGAAATCTGCGGATGCAGCGGTAAAGGGCAAAGTGCTGGCCACAGTCGGCAATGAAAAGATTACCGAGGAAAGCGTGTTTGCTCCGCTTGCCATGATGCCGCCGCAATTCAAGTCGCGCTACGAAACCCCTGATGGCAAAAAAAAGCTCCTGGAGCGCTCCGTGCAGATGAGTCTTCTGTCTCAGGAAGCCCGCAAGCTTAAGATTACCGACAAGCCGGAAATAGCGAGCCGCATTAAGGAAATGGCTGATCAGTTGATCGTACAGGAACTTACCAAGCAGGAAGTCCTGGATAAGATCACCACCACCGATGCTGATTTGCAGAAGTATTATGATCAGAACAAGGACAGCTTTAAAGAGGATGAAAAAGTTCGTGTTGACCTGATTATGTTCAATGTCAAGGACAATGAGGATCAGAAGGTGGCTGGTCAGAAGAAGGCGCTTGCTGAAAAAGCCCTGGCCCGTATTAAAAAGGGTGAGGATTTCGAGAAGGTGGCCAAGGAAGTTTCCGAAGACGAACGCACCAAAAGCCGGGGCGGCAATACCGGTCTTTTTGCACGCGGCAAGCGAGTTGATCTCTATGGCGAAGCCTTTGATGAAAAGTGTTTTTCCGTGCCTCTGAATGCTGTCAGTGATGTTTTTAAGGGCAAGGACGGCTTATTCATCATAAAGGTTATGGAAAAGAAGCCAATGGTCCAGCCGCCCTTTGAGGAGGTGAAGCAACGTATCGAGCGCACGCTTAAAACAGAGAAGCAGAAAACCGCCATGGACAGCTATCTTGAAGAGCTTAAGAAAAAGTATCCCGTAAAAATGTTTGATGAAAGCGCGAAATAATCCCTTTTAAAACAGCATAGAGAGGCGTCCGGATTTTCCGGGCGCCTTTTTTGTGTGCGCCCGGTAAGGGTAAGCAGTATCGCAGGTCTCTTTTTTCTATAGCTGTTTTCGCCGGGGATTATTTTGATTGCTGGCCCGTGCTATATTCTACCAAGACACGCACGTCACTGAAAATACGCCAATTGCTCAAACCGTACGGGCTGCCTTCGCCAAAAGTTCCCCGGCAGCCCCCTGACTGTAGAATTTTGTTGCGTGCTCGAGGGGATTTTTTTATAGCCACGCGATCTGCTTTTAATGGTAAAATATAGTAGAACATAGAAGTTCCAGCAGAGGCCGCAGTCATGAAGCACATAAGCATCATGCCCGTTTTTAAGGAAGTGTGCCGCCCCCGCGACATAGCACCCAATCTTTTTGCGGGCTTCATGGCGGGCCTGATGACCCTGATAGCAGGCATTTCCTACGCAGCACTCATTTTTTCCGGTAGCCTTACCCCCTACTTGAACCTCGGCATCGCAAGCGCCATGGTGAGCTCCGTCATCATAGGTTTTACGGTTGCCTGCCGCAGCTCCTCGCCCTTTATTATAGCCGGCCCGGATGCAAATATTTCAGCTATCATCGCACTCATGGTGGCATCCATTGCCGCGAGGATGAGCAACGCGGGAAGCGGCCCCCTGTATGCAACCCTGTGGGCCGTCTTGGCACTCAGCACCGCGCTGACGGGCGTGGCCCTGTATTTGCTGGGCCGGTTCAGCATGGGCCGCTGGATACGGTTCATTCCCTATCCGGTAATCGGCGGCTTTCTCGCGGGCACGGGGTGGCTGCTCGTGAGCGGCTCGTTCAAGGTAATGGCTAACATATCGCTGACCGCCCGCAATCTTGCAGAGCTCGTGGATCCGCAGAAGGCGGCGCACTGGCTGCCGGGTGCGGGACTGGCGCTGGCGCTGATCGTGGCGCTGCGCTTCTGGAAGCACTATCTCATCATGCCCGCCGTGCTGCTTGCAAGCATTGGCTGCGTGCATGGGGTTTTGATCGCAGCCGGCATGGCCCCACCGCAGGCTGCGGCCGAGGGCTGGCTTCTCATGCCGCTTCCCGAGAATTTGCTGGGCCATTCGCTTGAGGCGCTCTCCATAAGCCAGATCAACTGGCATCTGCTGCTGGTCGAGTCTCCCGATGTGCTGGCGCTTATGGCTGTGGCCGCCATCGTGATTTTGCTGAATGCCGCGAGCATCGAGATCGTTTCGCGCACCGATATCGACCTTGACGGTGAGTTAAAATCAAATGGACTGGCAAATGTGTGCGCAGCTCCCTTCGGGGGCCTTGTAGGGTGCATCGCCCTGAGCCGCAGCCTTCTCAACTTTAAAGCCGGCGCCACAAGCCGCATCTCGGGCATGTCCGCCGCGCTGCTGTGCGCGGGCGTGCTGCTTGCGGGCACATCCTTTCTTACCTATTTTCCACGGCCCGTGCTCGGAGGGCTGCTTCTGTACCTTGGCCTGTCGCTTTTGATCGAGTGGGTTTATGACGGGTGGTGGCGCCTGTCGCGGTTTGACTACGCGCTGGTAATCGCCATCATCGTCATCATCGCCGTGTTCGGGTTTCTGCCCGGAGTGGGCGTCGGGATCGTGGCCGCGACGATACTTTTCGCCTTCAACTACAGCCGCATCAACGTGGTGAAAACCGAGCTTTCGGGAGTCGTGTTTCATAGCAATGTGCAGCGATCCTTCGGAGAGCAGAAGTTTTTGAAGGAGCGGGGCGAACAGATCGCCATTCTTCGGCTCCAGGGATTTATTTTTTTCGGCACGGCCTATAGCCTGCTCGTGCATGCGCACGGCCTTGTGCGCGGCGAGGTCCGCATGCCGGCGAGATACCTTATTCTTGATTTCAGGTTCGTGAGCGGCATCGATTCTTCGTCGGTTCTCATTTTTTCCAAAATGCGCCAGTTTGCCGAGGAAAGCGGCGTCAGCCTGATATTCGTTCATCTGCAACCCGGCGTGCGTGCCATGCTGCAGGAGGGCGGATGCATCCCTGCCGCCGGCGGGCCCCTGTGCCGGTACAGCAGTGTTTTTTCCGACATGGACTATGCCATGGAGTGGTGCGAGCAGCAGATGCTTGCCGAGGCGCACCTTGAATGCCCTGCGGCGCCATGCCCGATGAAAGAGCAGCTGGCCAAGTTCCTGCCCAACCGGGCCATGATCGACAGGCTCATGGGCTATCTTGAGCGCATAGAGGAGTCCGCGGGCTTTCGCCTGTTTGCCAGGGGAACAAAGGCAGAGTATCTCTACTTTATTGAAACGGGCACCGTCACCGCATATCTCGATCCGGGCGACGGCACGCGCAAGCGCCTGCGCACCATGGGCAGCGGAACGGTCGTCGGGGAAATCGGCCTGTATCTGGGCGTGCCCCGGTCGGCATCGGTTTATACTGACGGGCCGGCAGTGCTCTATCGACTCATGGCCGATGACCTTGCGCGCATGGAGGTGCTGGATGCTGAGCTGGCTTCGGCATTTCACCGTTTCATCGTGCGACTTGTGGCAAGCCGCCTCATGCTCGCCAACGAAAATCTGCTGATGCGCGTCTAGTGGGACGTCATATTTGATTTTGTATCCACCCCACCCGGCCTCCCCTGTCCAGGGAAGGAGTCCTTGTAGTTCGGCCTTAGTTTAACAGCCGTATTTCATTGCCCTTCCTGGTCAGGAGGGGTTAGGGGAGCTTGTTAAACCCCTAATTTCAAATATTATGGCCCACTTGTTTTTTTCGAGCTGCTCTCTTTTGTGAATAATCCGGCTCGCGGCAAGCCGCCATCATTACCAAGCAGCATTACACTTGACTCCTGCGGCCTTTTTTGACAAAATCCACAATGGATTTATTTAATTCATTCCGGTCCGTGCTGCTCTCTCCCTGCGAATTCCTTGCTTTTTTAAGGCGGCTTTTGCAACCAGCCTGCGGGAGAAAGTGTTAGAAAGAGAAGCGGCGCTTAAAAATTGAAACAGAGATGGAGATCAGTCATGTTTAAAGATTATAAAATCGCCTACATTGAAAAAAATGTCAAAATAACCAAAAAAAAGCCGATGAATTTCCTGCGGCAGGGCGTGGCGTTCATGCTTTCACATTCATGTAATACCATCCCTCATGCCGCCATGATTACGCAATACGATGTGACGCCAGTCCTTGAATATACAAAAATGAGCGAAAAAACCATCACTCGCCGCGACAATGAAACGCCCGAGCAGTTTCGTCTGCGGCGCGCAGTCCGAAAAAATTATTCAGCTTTTTTCCTGAAGGCCCTCGCTCATTCAATTAATAATACAGGCCTTCCCATGTTCCTGGATTACCGCACCTGGCGCGGCCCGGGAACGTTGTACTATACCGATGAAGTCAATATCAGCTATACGGTCAACACCAATTACGGCGTCATCAAGCCGATCGTGCGCAATGCCCACCAGAAAACTATCGTTGATGTCGCCACCGAAATGCGGGAGCTCACGCGCAAGGCCCGCAGGACCGACCCCAATGAACTCTACCGCCGCCTGGCCGTGGAATACGTCAAATGCGCGCTGCAGGAGCTGAATTTCAAGGATATTAAAGTTGTCTGGATGCTTCTGCGGGCGCTGCTCTGGATGCGCGATCCCGTAGACCCTGAACTGGCGGACGTGCCGGAAGATCAGAAGCTGAAGCCCTCGGATCTCCTGGGCGCCACCTGCACGCTGGCCAATAACGGCATGGCGGTTTCCGGCAATCAGACACAGACTATCATAACCCCTCCGGAGCTCTATATGTTCGGCATCAGCGATCTGCATCAGGCGGCACTGGTCGTTGATGGGCAGATCGTTCCGCGCTGGGTCATAACATTCTTTACCACCATGGATCACCGGGCGCTTGATGCCGGCGAGGGATTTCCCTACTTTATACGGCTGGCGAATTTTTTCCAGCACCCCGAAAAAATTTACGAGTGGGAGCCCGGCATGCCGGATCCCGCCGCAGATGTGCGGCTCCGCTAGAGCATTTTTCAAAATACTGTAGCCATACTGGCACAGGTGAGCTTTTGGTGAAGGCAGCCCGTGCGGTTCGAGCCGTTGGCGTAGTTCCACTGGCTTGCGTATCTTGCGAGAACATAGCACGGGCTAACGAATCAAAAGCTCACCTGTGCAACGGCAACAAAAAAAAGAAAAACGCTCTAGCCCGCCTGCCTGCAGCTTTGAGAAAGCGGATACACAGAAGCCATCGCGCGTGTCAAGCGGCGATGGCTTCTGTATTTAAAACGTAAGGTAATGGGCAGACACGCAGGTCTGCCCCTGCTGATTCGCTAATTCTGTTTGATTTTGCGCCTGCCCCATTTGGATTCCAGGGCATAGGAAAATAATTTCATCAGCGCCGCTTTATCCATGGGCGGACAGAGCGGAACTTTTTCCGCGGGCAGCATTTTTTTGAGCTCGCTGCGGTCAAACAGCGGTTCGCTGAGCAGGTAGGGGGCATAAAAAGTGCTTTGATCAATCAAATAAGCCTCCATTTCGGTCGGCGGGATTTTTTCGAATTCGCTTGTATCTACAGCGCGTATCCCGGTAATGCCGAGCACTTCCTCCATCACTTCAAGGATCAGGCCGAGCGTGGGCGGATTGTCCTGCGTCAGGTGGTAGGTGCCCCCGTGGGCAGCGGGATTTTTGAAAATCGCCATTGCCGTATCAACGATATAATCTACATGAACAAAATTTTTGGTCACCGCGAGATTGCCGTGTATGCGAACGGGGACAATAACGCGACCCCTGCTGTCTTTCTCGTCGAAGGCGCGCCGCGCTGAATCAAAAAACCGTAAAAATACATAGATGCTGTTGAACAGCACCGTCTGCCCCGATGATGAATCGCCCACAATAATGCCCGGCCGGTATATGGTTGTTGCAAGGCCCTGGTCACGGTAGCGGCCGATAAT
>Ga0118677_10011599_pt2 | contig 12398 bp, 9 predicted proteins | sample AliMusrvi5mmetaG_FD_86154 | JGI IMG/M metagenome (GOLD analysis project Ga0118677, IMG submission 86154)
CGAACCCCTTTTCCTGTAACCATAGGGAGTGGGCACCGGCACCGGCACCAATATCGAGGACCCTGCCCCAGCAACGCTTCAATGCTTCCTGCTCTTGCACGGGCATTTTCTCAAAGGTTCTGAAAAAATAGGCAGGGGAGAGGGTCTCATCCTCGGCTATATCTGTTCTTACCAGGATAGAGTCACCAGTGATTCCGTTAAAATAATCATGAACAGCTTTCCCGATAGGATCCTGGTGTTTTTTTAGGACAGTCATTACAAATTTTGGATTTTGGATTTTGGATTTTCGATTCTGGGACTCCGGTATTTTGAGCCCTGAGCATGCCGAAGTTTATTTTAGGAAGTTCAATATTTTATATGATTTTTGGTTGTGACTACATGTAACTCATCTGTAATCTGTAATTTGAAATTTTTAATTTTTGCTTCCCAGAGCGTCCCGTATTTTTTTCCAGATGGAAGGTTTTTCTTCTTCTTTTTTTGTTGTTGATTCCTCTTTCTCCAGCTGTTTGTTCTTGGCCTGTTCGATGCTTTTTTCTTTTAAGTCCTCCTGAATCCGCTTCTCGGTTTTGAAAACATCCCAGAATCCTTTTTTTCCGGATTTGAGTTCTTCGGCAAAGTGGGGAGTATCCAAAAGTGCAAGATTTTCGGGCGTTGGGGTGGCGAAAGGTATGTTGGCATTGGCAGAAAAGGCCGGATCGTTGTAGTAGCTTCTGAAAAAACCGCCAACGATGGGGAGTGCCATGTAGGCACCCTGTCCGTGTGCCAGTGATTTAAAATGAACAGAGGGATCCTCCGCACCGACCCAGCATCCGGTCACCAGCGAGGGAGTATAACCCATGAACCAACCATCTGCAAAGTTTTGAGTTGTGCCGGTTTTGCCGGCAAATGCCCCCGGAATTTTGAAGCGGTTCTTGATGGCTTCACCTGTTCCTTCGTTGGCTACAGCCTCCAGGTAATGGTTCATGATACGGGCATTTTCAGTCGTCAGCACCTGCTGGGGAGTAAAATCATTGGAAAAGAGCTGCAGGACTTTCCCTTTGTTGTCTTCAATACGTAACAGGTAGGAGGGTTCGACGGTCAAACCTTCACTGGCAAAACAGCAATAGGCTTTGGTCATTTGAAGCAGTGGTACATCCACGGCGCCGAGCGCAATGGACGGAAACCTTGGAATATCGGCATCAATACCCATTTTCTGGACCAACTGAACAGTTTCGGCGATACCGGTTTCGAGCAATACCTGTACTGAAACGGTGTTTACCGATTTGCACAAAGCCCCTTCCAGGGAATAATATCCGCCATATTCGTTGTCGGCATTGCCCGGAGTCCAATCCTGGTAATCGCTGTATGTAATTTGCTGGTTGGCATAATATTTATCGGGCGGCAGACCATTTTCGAGTGCTGCCGCATAGATAAAGGGCTTGAAGGCCGATCCGACCTGCCGGGCGGAGGTGACATGGTCGTACTGGAAATAGCGAAAGTCATTGCCACCGATCCAGACCCTGACCTTGCCATTTTTTGGATCGAGTGCTACAAAACCACAATGCAGCAATTTCATAGAGGCCTTTACCGAATCCATAGGGCTGATGTGAACAGTTTGATCACCATCCCACGAGAAGAGCTTGATATTGGCCGGCGTTTTAAATACCAAGGCAATCTCCTTGTCGCTCTTTCCGGATTCGATCAGCCTTTTGTACCTGACAGAGCGTTTCATTCCCCGGATCACTATTTCGTTGTTTTTTCCCCATGGGGCTTCTCCTTTCCACTCTTTTTCAAATGTAGCTTGAAGCTCCTTCATCTGCGTTTTCATTGCATTTTCGGCATATTTCTGCATCCTCGAATCGATGGTGGTGTAGATTTTCAATCCATCGGTATAAAGATTGTAGGGTGTGCCGTCCTCCTTGTTGTTTTCCGCACACCATTTTTCGAGTTGCGGACGCAGCATTTCGCGGAAGTAGGGTGCCGGGCCAGTGTTGTAGACCAAATAGTTGTATTTAAGACCTAACGGTTCACGGCAATAACGGTCAGCCTCTGCCTCGGAGAGATGGTTGTATTTCTGCATCTGCCGGATCACCGTGTTCCTGCGTTGCAATGATTTATCAGGATAGAGCCTCGGATTATAGGCATTGTTGGCTTTTAGCAATCCCACCAGGGTAGCCGCCTGCGGAACTGTTAATTTCGCTGCGGTTGTACTGAAATAGCGTTCGGCGGCAGTTCCTATTCCGAAGGTATTTTCACCGAATGGGACAGTATTGAGATACAGTGTCAGGATTTCGTTTTTGGCATATAGCTTTTCGAGCCGGTAAGCCACAATAGATTCCCTGATTTTACTGACCGGAAGGGTGAGTGGCCCCCAGTTGTCGCGGCCAAAAATATTCTTGGCAATCTGCTGGGAGAGGGTTGATCCACCACCTGAACTGTGGTTGGCCATGAAAATGGTTTTCACAAAGACTCTTAAAACGGCCCACTCATCGATGCCACGATGTTCGTAGAATCGGGCATCCTCGGTAGAGACCAGGGCATTGACAACATTGGGAGAGATATTTTTGAAATTGACACTGCTTCTGTTTTCGACATAATATCTCCCGAGCACTTTGCCATCCTGCGACAAGACCTCGGTTCCAACCGGTTCCTTGATTTTGATCAAGGTTTCAGCATCGGGTAGCTCCCCGAATGTCCCTATGTAAACCAGAACGAAGAGTACTGACATCAGGAACAGCCCGAAGAGAGCCAGTTTGAGTACCCATAACAGCGCAAATTTCCAAACTGGCTGGTTCCCTTTGCGCCGGAAAAAATCAAAAACGGATTTTTTCTTCTTTCCCGCGGCAGGTTTATTTTTTTTTACAACAGACATGCGTAAATAATCGATAATTTAACATCCCAAACTGAACGACAAATAAAAATGAAGATCGTCATCACAGGTGGAACCGGTTTCCTTGGCCGGCATCTTTCCTCCTATCTTTTGAATTTGGGTCATGAACTTGTGCTAATCCAAAGATCCGATTTAAAACAAGGTACCGACCGGATTTCAAAATTAGTTAATTCTTCTGATGTTTTGATCAACCTGGCAGGTTCACCTGTGATTAAAAGATGGACGGTTTCCAATAAAAAAGAGATACTCTCCAGCAGGTTGATGAGCACCATGCTTCTGGCGGAAGCAATCCTTGGTTTGCCACCATCAAAGCGACCTAAAGTATTTCTATCTGCATCTGCCATAGGTATTTACAATTCCAAGAAGACACACAATGAAAGCTCTATCGATTTTGGCGATGATTTTTTGGCGGAGGTATGCCGGCAATGGGAGAAATGCCTTGAACCCATCAAAAAGTTGAATATGAGGGTATGTATACTGCGAATTGGCATAGTTTTGGGTGCCGACGGAGGCATGATGAAACAGCTGATACCACTTTTTAAGGCTGGTTTGGGTGGCAGGATTGGATCAGGCAAACAGGGATTTTCATTCATACACATTCTTGATTTCTGCAGGATTGCAGCATTTCTTGCCGAAAATAGCCAATGCAACGGAATATTCAACCTCACGGCTCCCGAAATATCGACCAATCTCCTGTTTACAAAGGCATTGGCGAAAGCTTGTCACCGAACTGCTTTTTTTACAGTACCTGAAACTGCCTTGAAATTGATTTACGGGAAAGCTGCTGTTGCCCTCTTGCAGGGCCAATCTGTTTATCCGCAGCACCTGCTGGAGTGTGGTTATCAATTTGCCTATCCGGATTTGGGAAACGCGATCGGAGATATTTTGGCTTCGGCTGATTTTTCAGCCTCTGTTTCCAGAAAATAATTTTAATTACTGTTCCCCTATGTGAATCACTCGTGTCTTCAAACCATTGTGGTCTTTCTTTTCGTACCACAAAGGCATCAGGACACAAGGATTTCACCAAGTCACATTATCCATTTCGTGATAAAAACTGAGGCTGATTAAAGACCTGCACGAGATCGGTTGGTCCCTGTTTTGAACCTTTCATCTCTACCAAACTCTCATTTCAAGAATTGTATTTTCTGAATATTTTCTTCTTCAAAGAGATAAAATTCAGTAGTTTGTCTATGAAATAGCCCGATCCGTCTATTCCATTTTGACCCCCTTCCTTTTCACTATACTTTTGGGTATGATTATTAAAAAAACAATTTTAAAACATAAAATTATGAAAGCAAACAATTTTTTCAAAGGGCTGACCCTTTTCGTTATCGGGATGGTAGTAATGGTAGGAATTGAAGCAAATGCAAGGCACCAACATTTTGCCCATCAGGTTGGATTTAGGAAGAGTACGGTGATTGAAGTAGGAGCTCCGCTTACTGTGAATCAACTGAAATCCGAAGGATTTATTTAAACAGAACTTTTTATTGGTCGAATGGGGCTGTCTCAATTGGATGGGATAGCCTTTTTTTGTTCGGAATTATTTTAATAAGTCGGAATTTCTATTTCTGGATATTTTTTTGCACCATTATCTGTAATGCCTTTTGGGTTCTATAGGCAATTAGGTCGCACAAGGCGTTTATTGGTAAAATCCGTTGATACGATTGGAATATCTGAAAGTCAGGAATATTTAAATTCAGACATTGAACCTGAAATGCATAATATCGCCATCCTGTACCACGTATTCTTTTCCCTCAATGGCAATCTTCCCGAGTTCTCTACATGCAGCTTCTGATTCGAGGGTCACATAATCGTTGTATTTAATTACTTCAGCCCGTATGAATCCTTTTTCAAAATCACTGTGGATGATTCCTGCTGCCTTGGGTGCCTTGATCCCTTTGACGAACGTCCAGGCACGGCTTTCATCGGCCCCTGTGGTGAAATAGGTCTGCAGATTCAGTAAACGGTAGGCGGCATGGATTAGTTTGTTGACTCCGGGTTCGTCAAGTCCAAGGTCTTCCAGGAAGAGTTGCTTCTCTTCATAGCTTTCCAGTTCTGCAATATCGGCTTCGGTAGCGGCAGCAATGACCAGGATTTCGGCATTCTCATCAGCTACACTTTTTTTGAACGCTTCAGTCAAGGCATTGCCTGAAGCCGCGGAGGCCTCATCGACGTTGCAAACATAGACGACAGGCTTCCTGGTAAGGAGAAAGAAATCGTGGATGTGTTCCTCTTCATCTTCTGTTAGTAGCAATGTGCGGGCTGATTTGCCGGTAATAAGCACCTCTTTCAGCCTTTCGGCGATGGATACTGTCTTTTGTGCGGCACGATCGCCTCCAACCTTGGCTTGTTTTTGCAACTTGGAAATTCTGTTTTCAACGGTTTCAAGGTCTTTTAGTTGCAGTTCAATATCGATGACCTCCTTGTCGCGGATCGGATTGATGGAGCCGTCCACATGGATGATGTTGTCATTTTCGAAGCACCTGATTACATGGATGATGGCATCCACTTCCCGGATGTTGGCCAAAAACTGGTTACCCAATCCTTCACCCTTGCTGGCACCCTTTACGAGTCCGGCTATGTCTACAATTTCGATTGTGGTCGGAATGACTTTTTTTGGTTTGTCGATTTCTGCGAGTCTGATAAGCCGTTTGTCAGGAACAGTTATAACGCCAAGGTTGGGTTCTATGGTGCAAAAGGGGAAGTTTGCCGATTGGGCTTTCGCATTGGAAAGACAGTTGAAAAGGGTCGATTTACCCACATTGGGCAGTCCGACAATGCCGCATCTTAATGCCATCTCTAATTAAGTTGATAATTTTGCGCAAAGGTACGATTTTAAACCTTGAGAAGTTAACTTTGTCAAAGCGGAAAAAGGAGGAAGGTTTCCATCTGAGTAAATTGTGAAATAGTTGGTTAGGAATGGGGGTATTCAGAGTTTTGAGGAATGATCGATAAAGACAAGGAATTAATTGCCGATCTTAAAACGGAGGGTAAGCGTGAATTGGCTTTCCAGCAACTGGTGAAAACTTACCAGCAGAGGCTTTATTGGCATATCCGAAAGATTGTGGTGAGCCACGATGATGCGGACGACCTGATGCAGAATGTTTTTATCAAAGTTTGGAAGAATATTGATCATTTCAGGGAAGATTCGTCTCTATTCACCTGGTTGTTTCGCATTGCTACCAATGAATCGCTGAGTTTTCTCCAGCAGAAAAAAAGAAGAAATATCTTTTCGGTCGATGGTGTATCAGACTACCTGGTCGAAACCTTTGAGTCAGGCACAAATTTTGAGGGGGAGGAGCTTCAGAAAAGGTTACAGGTTGCTGTATTGAAACTTCCTGAAAAACAACGGCTGGTATTTAACATGAAATATTATGACGAAATGAAGTATGAAGAGATGGCCGAAATTCTGAAGACTTCGGTAGGCGCTTTAAAAGCCTCCTATCACCATGCAGTTAAAAAAATAGAGGCCCATTTTGAAGGGGAATAATCAATTTTTCATTAAACCTTTTGACTTTCGATATGTCTTAATAATGATAATGAGTATGAAAGCTAAAAATGAACATATTAAAAACGAACTTGGATTCCCAAAAATGGAAACTGGGTTCACTGTTCCGGAGGGTTATTTTGAATCCTTTGGCGATCGGTTGAAAGTGCGAATGGTAGTGAAAGAGAAGGTGACTTCTCCTACCGGAATCTTGTTCTACCTGAAGCCTGCACTTGGAATTGCAGCAGGATTGGCTATTATTCTGACTGTTTATCTTCATCCGTTTGGTAATCAGCGGAATGCTCTCTTTTCCAAAGATCAGCAATCTCAGGTTCTCCCAGCAGATGACCAGATTGATCCGCTCTCCAATACCTATACCTCTCTGGTTTCGGATGGTCAGTTGATTTCCGCACTGACTGAAATGGACGAATATGACGCTTCAAAAATGTCTAAAGATGCACTGGCCGATTACCTGGCCTCCAATTGTTCTGATTCTGAAATTCTTAATGCCAATAAATAACATGAGAACTATCATATTTGCATTTCTGGTTCTTTTATCATCTGTTCGGCTCTTTGCACAAAAGGAGCCAGATCCTAAGATGATGGAGATGATTAAAAGTAAAAAAGTTGCTTTTATCACTGAACAAGTAGGGCTTACGCCACAAGAGAGCGAAAAATTCTGGCCCGTCTATAACAATTTGGATAAGGAGCGTTCTGAACTTTTTGATCACAGGAGGGATATGGAGGAGTCATCCGACGACAAGACTGTAAAATCTGAAGAGTTCTACCGGAAACTCAGTCTCGAAATTGTCGCCGCACATGTCAAAGAGGGGAAATTGATGGAAGAATACAATGCCAAATTTCTGGCAATTCTGCCCGCGGAAAAGGTGGTCAAGCTTTACCGCTCCGAACGGAAATTCAGGTCCTACCTGATGCATGAAATGAGGAAAAATGATGCAGATAAGGAGAAAGCAGGGAAATAAAGGACCCTTCGGCAAGCTCTGGGCAAGTTAAGGTTAAAGTGGGGACGCTCCAAATAAGGTGGTAGCGTCCTTCTATTTTTATGCAAAGTCCGGAGTTCCCAACTCTAACCCTTACCTTTAACCTTTAACCTTTAACCTTGAGTAGGTATCCAGTTAGTGAATTGATGTCCAGCCTGACTTGTTCGCCAGTTTCCATGTTTTTAACTGTAACAACGCCCTCAGCAATTTCCGATTCTCCTGCCATTACAACATATTTGACTCCCTTTCGGTTGGCATAATTCAACTGCTTTTTCATCTTTTCGGCCGATGGGTAGATTTCAGAAGGAATCCCGGCATTCCTAAGTTGGTTGACCAGTGGAAGGCAATAGCTTTCTTCTAAGATACCGAAATTCACAAAGAGGACTTTTGTGGAGATGGTCTGATCCTTTGGGAATAGATTCAATTGTTCCATGACATCGTAGATCCGGTCGGCCCCGAAGGAGATCCCAACCCCTGAAATATCAGGCAGACCGAAAATCCCGGTAAGATCGTCGTATCTGCCACCACCGGTGATGGATCCGATCTGGACATCATTGGCTTTCACCTCAAAGATAGCACCGGTGTAATAGTTTAGTCCGCGAGCTAACGTGAGGTCCAGTTCGACGTTGGTGGTTATTTCTCCATTGCTGAGATAGCTGAATATTGTTCGAAGTTCTTCTACACCTTTTTGACCGGTCGGAGAGCTACCTATTACTTCTCCAATCAGATCGAGTTTTTCGGTGTTGTCCCCTGATAGTTTTAGGATGGGTTGGAGTTTTGTGATGGCTTCTGCCGAGACTCCCTTTTCAGCCAGCTCCTCATTGACTTTCTCCAACCCGATTTTGTCGAGTTTGTCGATGGCAATGGTGATATCGATGATCCGGTTGGCCTCCCCTATGGTTTCTGCAATTCCGGCCAGTACTTTGCGGTTGTTGATCTTGATGGTCACTCTTATTCCGAGCTTTGTAAAGATCCTGTCGACAATCTGGATCAGTTCATATTCGTTGAGCAATGAGTCTGATCCGATGATATCGACATCACACTGGTAAAACTCGCGGTACCTACCTTTCTGTGGACGATCGGCTCTCCAGACTGGTTGGATCTGAAATCTCCGGAAAGGGAAAGTGATTTCACTCTGGTATTGCACCACATACCTGGCAAACGGGACGGTAAGGTCATAACGTAATCCCTTTTCAGAAATTTGTAATGTGGTTTTGTTGCTGTTCCTGGTTTGCAAATCCTCCTCCCGAGCTTTGGCCAGATAGTCGCCTGAGTTCAAAATCTTGAAAAGCAGTTTATCACCTTCTTCGCCATATTTTCCGGTAAGGGTGGAGAGATTTTCCATGGCCGGAGTCTCAATCTGTTCAAAACCGTACAAATTGAAAATAGTCTTGATCGAATCAAAGATGTAGTTTCTGCGGGCCATTTCAAGAGGTGAAAAATCACGGGTGCCTTTGGGAATGGAGGGTTTCTGTGCCATGGTGTTGTTTTTTCAGGAACGGCAAATTTAATGAATATATCGCAAAAAAAGAGGGTGCTTTGCGGGCACCCTCCTTTATGAGACATACAAAGGATTAGTTGAAGATGTAACGAATACCCAACTGCATGAAATAGGTGGATGAGTAACTGATGTTGTCGTGGAAAGTCTGGGACAGCATCGTACTGTTGTAAGGATTGAGCTTGAAGGTCGGTTTAACTGTACCTCCTGCAACAACGTTTGAGTTATTTGCAGGAACCAGGATGTTGTTCTGGCTGTAAAGATCAGTTTTGCCCCAGTTCTTGTTCAACAGGTTGCCAAAGTTCAGAATATCCAAGCTTACCTGGATGGTGTTGCGTTTGCCTCCGACTTTTACAAATAATTCCTGCATCAGTTTGACATCGAAATCATTTCTCCAGGGGAGCAATGCGCCGTTGCGTTCAGCATATTTTCCCACACGGGTTTTCAGGTAGCTGTCCTGATCGACGTATTTGAAGAAGGCTGTACTCTGTGCAGCGGCTGTCCAAACGGTATTGACACCATTAACTGCAACCGTTTGGTCAACAAAGGTAATCTCGGAAGCATTCTTTGGCACATAAATGAGGTTGTTGGAACCGGCACCGTCGCGTACCACGTTGGAAGAATATACATAGGAGAAACGTCCCTGTGAACTTGCATCATAGAATACACCAATACTGGTAGCCATAGATTTCAGGTACTCAATCTTGTAGGATATGGAAGCCATCAACCTGTCAGGAACAACATAGCTTGCATTGGCCAATTCTACGCTGTTGGCACCGTTTACGTTGGCGTTGCCATTCCATGCAGATGAGGCCTGATCGCCGGCTCCGTCCACCAGGTTCATCGCCTTGCTGCGGGTATAGGCGATCATGCCTGAAAATCCATGTTCAAATGATTTTTCCAATTTCCCTGTGATGGAGTAGTAATACCCACCATTCCTGTTTTCAAGTACAATAGGGGAAACACCGTTGGCATTGCCTGTAGCAGGGTTGGGAACCAAACCATTCGTACTGACCGTGTTGTAGTATTTGAGACTATTGGTGGTAGCCGTGGTAACCGGATAAATGATGCGGTTGTCAGGATACCCGGCAATGTTCATCGGAACGCCGCCTTTCAGACCTTCGTTGACAAAAAATGCCGTGTTGAAGTCCTTGTTGTAGATTCCTTCGATGGTGCCTTTCAAACCCCATGGCAATTTTGCATCCAGTGCCAGACTGCTCTTCCAGGATTGAGGCATCTTGAAATCCTTTGAGATAATTGTGAAGGTGGATGGCAGGATGGTTCCGGTAGCCGGTTGAGTGGCTGGGTAATAGGCAGCGATGTTTGGATCAAACTTGGTAATGTTGGCCGGCATGGTGGCTGAGGTATAGTATTGGGTGGTCTGAACCATACCAGCATCTCCAACTTGTCCGACAATCCATACAAAAGGTACGCGACCCGTGAAGATTCCTGATCCGCCTCGGAGTACCAATGAATGGTCTTCCTTGATGTTGTAGTTGAAGCCGAGACGGGGAGACAACAATATTTTGGACTGCGGCAAGGTAGCCGTGCTGTACTTGTTGGTTCCGAATGTCAATTGTTCCACCATCGGATGGGCCGGTTCAGGCTGATTGTAGGTTGGAAGGTCACCACGCAGGCCAAGAATGATCTTCAGTTTGGCATTCATGGTAATTTCATCCTGCAGGTAGGCCGAATATTGACCGAACTTGAAACTTGGGAAGGCCTGGGCATAACCTGGTGTATTGGAAAAAGTGATACCAAAATCGGCAGGTTTCGCTCCATTGACGAAATCAGACCAGGAGTTGAACACGTAAAAGCTTGATCCAAAACGCATGAAACCGTTCTTGGTTTGGTTGGCTTCGTACTGAAGTCCGGCTGTAAAATTGCTTTTACCAGCAGTCCAGGAGATGTCGTCTGTGATGGTGGAAGTTTTTACCTGGCGAAGGTTGCCATAGGTAAAGAGTTCAGTTCCGAATGAGGTATAAACCTTGCCTGCATTGAGGATGTCAACGAAAGGAAATAGTTTGCCGTCTGAACTGCGCGGTTCATCCTGGAAAGAGTAGGTATAGCGAAGTGTATTCAGGTATTTGCCATGTCCAAAAGTAGAGTTCAACTCGGCAGAAAGAGAGCTGAAATTGGTTTGTTGGTAATATCCAGCATTCTGGTACCAAATCGCATCCATTGCCTGACGTGTTCCGGTGTAGATGGAAGAGAAAGGAGAGACAGAAGTACTTGGATAACTTGGGGATTTCGCTGTTGTCTTGCTGTAACGAACGTTGAATTTATTGTTTCTGTTGATGTTCCAGTCTAAACGTGCCAGGAATTTGGTAGCAGGACTCTGGTTGGAATATCCCTGGTAAGGGCCTGTATCGTAACCGTAGGTGTCATGAAGATACTTGCTCATCATATCCATATCGGCCACCGTTGGACGGGCGATGTTGTTGTTGTAATCGGCAGGAGCGGAAGGAGTCGCAGCTACGCGGGGAGGTCCGGGAACAGTATTTTTTTCAGATTCGTAGTTGACGAAGAAGAATAGTTTGTTCTTGAAAATCGGGCCACCCAAACGGAAACCATACATTTTGTAGTCGGATGGACTCTTCACGAAAGTGGCATCGCCGACCTTGTTTCCCTTGAACTTTTCATTTTGCATGTAGTTGTAGACGGATCCGGTAAATTCGTTACTACCTGATCGCGTGACGGCGTTGACGGACGCTCCGATAAATCCACTCTGACGAACATCAAAAGGGGTAATGTTGACAGAGATCTGGTCGATGGCATCCAGTGAAATTGGTGATCCGCCACCTGGCAGGTTGGTTCCGATACCGAAGGCATTGTTGAACTGGGCACCATCCACAGTGATGTAGTTCTGCCTGTAGTTACCACCACCAATTTGATTTCCATTGGATTGCGGTGTCAACCGTGTTACATCGTTGATGCTTCTGCTGACGGAGGGCATCATGGCAATTTGCCTGGTGTTAACGTTGAGAGATGCGCCGTTCTTCTCAGAATTGTAGGGAGATGGTTTGGTTGCAACAACAGTTACTTCTCCAACCGTCGCAGTACTTTCCTTTAGGGAGGTATTCAAAACGAATGTCTCGCCCAGGGCAAGGTTGATGTCAGTAAATGAAGCCTTAGTGTAGCCAATAAAGGATACTTCAACCTTGTACGGTCCACCGGTGCGCATACCCATCAGTGAGAAGCGGCCATCAGCGTTGGTAACTGTCCCATACTGGGTCCCGGATGGAATATGAACTGCAACAACAGCTGCACCGGGCAAAGACTCATTGTTACTGGTAATCCTACCACTGATACCCGAGGTAGTAACCTGAGCCATCACTGATGCAATCATACTTGCAAACAGTAACAGGGACAAGCATAGTTTTAAAAAGTTGTTTTTCATTAATGATAATTTTAGTTACACGTAATTAGGATAATCAATATTTTCAATGAGCGATAAAATATTTTAACATTTTTTAGCAAATGTCAAACCCCTTGATTCTTGTTATCAATGCATTAGAATGAAACGCTTTAAGTTGCTTCTTG
>Ga0118677_10012546_pt1 | contig 12396 bp, 7 predicted proteins | sample AliMusrvi5mmetaG_FD_86154 | JGI IMG/M metagenome (GOLD analysis project Ga0118677, IMG submission 86154)
AAACAACCATACCGATGAAAACAAACTGGAAACTTCCAAACATCTCGACCATCAGCCGATGGATCCTCAACAAGCCAAGCAATCTGCTTTGGGGTGCCGGAGCCGGTGCCGCACTGGCAGTGGTGCTTATTTCGTGCGCAACCAACCGCACGATGATGGCTCCTCCAAGCATCCCCGGTGCCACCTTCGTGGGCTCCAAGGAATGCGCCACTTGCCATGAAAAACTCGTCCGCGACTTCCGCACGGCGGATCACGCCAAGCTCCAAGCCAAGGGCAAGAACGCCGTGGATATGGGCTGCGAAAGTTGCCACGGCCCCGGCAGCAAGCACGTGGAAGCCGGTGGAGGCAAGGGCCTCATCGTCAATCCCAAGAAATCTCCCGAAACCTGCTTCCAATGCCATTTGGACAAGAAGGCCCAGTTCAGCCTGCCCTACACCCACCCGGTGCTAACCGGCAAGGTGAGCTGCAGTGATTGCCACAACCCGCACAAGGGCAACGCCGTCAAAGGCGGCGGCACCCAGCTCAACGGCAAGAACGAAACTTGCTATCAATGCCACAAGCAACAGACCGGTCCATTCGTCTTCACCCACGATGCCGTCCGCGAAGGCTGCACCACCTGCCACAGCCCGCACGGCTCGGTCAACCAGAAGATGCTCAATGAGCGCAACCAAACGCTCTGCCTGAAGTGCCACTTCGATGGTGGTTCCAATAATACGATTACCCCCACCATCTCCAATCCAACCGGGTTCACGGCCACCATGGGCTCATCCGGCAACCACGGCGGCAACGGCAGTGACTGGCAACGCGGCGCCTGCTGGAGTGCTGGCTGCCACGAAGCAATCCACGGATCCAATGTCAGCAACGCACTGCGCTACTAACTAACCCACCGATTCAACCTTAATAAAAATTATCACGACATGAAACCGATTCGCTATTCAAACCTCTTGGGACAGTCCAGGACCCTGCGTTCGCTCCGTCTCGCACTGGCCACTCCGGCCTTGGTGCTCACCCTCACGGTCGCCGCTCACGCCGGTACCACCGCGCCTGCAACCACCGCCGACGAAACATCCGGTACCAACTGGGTTGGCTTCACCATCGGTGGGGCTTTCGTCAATGGCAATGACTCCGGCATGATGCGCCGCACTCAGACCAACGGTGACTTTTACGGTGGCATCGATTCGCTGCAAGTGTCCCAGGCGCTCAACAAGGCCACCACGTTGACGCTTGACGGCCACGCTATTCCCGGCTTGGAAGATTATCTCGGCAACCTCACCCTGACCAACTCCGATATCGGTTACGTCAAGGTCGGCTACAAACAATACCGCACGTTCTATGACGGCAGCGGTGGCTACATGCCGCAATTGTCCGACCTCTATGCCGAGCCGGCATGGGGCCAGGAACTGCACGTGGACCGTGGCGAGTTTAGCGTCGAAGCCGGTCTGCGTATGGAAAATCTGCCAGAGATCACCTTCGGCTACAAGCACACGTTCCGCGATGGCAATAAGGACAGCACGTCTTGGGGGACACGTCCGTTGGCACAGGCGGCGGGTGTTGGTAGCCTTGGCACCACCTCTTTTGCGTTTGCTCCTTCCTTCTGGCATCTGGACGAAAAGAGCGACATCTTCGACCTCGGCGTCGAGCACACCGTCGGCAACACCGACCTCGGACTCGGCTTGAATTACGAGCATACGTCCTACACCAACTCGCTCAACACCCGCACCGGTGCGGTTACTATTAATCCGGCCGGCGGAGCGGTCACGGCCAATTCCCAAGTCGCAACCTCCAAAGCAGATGATTACGCCATGGACCTGTTCTCAGGGAATCTCCATAGTGTGACGCGCTTCAACGACAAGTTGTGGCTCACTGCGGGCTTTGCCTGCTCCACGGTCAACACCAATACCGATGGCTGGCAGCAACTCGCTTCGCCAGTGAATCCCGGGGTTCTTCCCGGTAGCACCGCTTCGACCACCAACCGCGTGATGCCCATGGGCGGTGCCGAATTCGAGCAGTACGTCGGCAACATCAACCTGATGTGGAATCCAATCGAAGATCTGACCGTCACTCCGTCCTTCCGCATCGAGCAAACCAACCAAAGCGCGCTGGCCCAGATGAATCAGTCGACTACCACGAATCTGGGTGTCACCACGCTGACAAATGCGCTCAATTCGAGTGAAATCAGCACCAATAGCTACACCGAAGCCATCGATCTGCGCTACACCGGTATTGAGGACGTCGTGCTCTACGCCAAAGGCCAGTGGGGAAATGAGTACCAAACCAATTGGTATAATGATAGTAACAGCAGCCCCGTAACGGTGCCAGCTGGTTTCGTGGGACCTATCGACTGGCTGCGTGAAGGCATCAACATCAAAACTCAGGATTACACCGCCGGTGCCAATTGGTATCCGCTTCGTGGCCTGAGTTTCTCCTTGCAAGGTCTCTACTCGGAACGTGACGAAGCCCTGGATCCCAGTGCCGTCAATGGCCCTGGTGGCAGCGCGACCTTCAGCCCCGCCATGATTGACCACGACACCACCACCGATGACGTCAATCTGCGCGTGACTTGGCATCCGCTTAGCAACTTGTCGCTGGTGACCCGCTATGACCATCGCATCACTGAATATGACAACAAGGGCGTCCGCTGGAGTCCTGCTGCTCAGAACCCTGTGACGGGAATCCAAACTCCTCCAGCCGGCCCGCCGAGCACCCCCTCTGCCAATACCAATCCGGTCAATGGCATTTGGAACGAGGTTCAGTCCGGTCTCATCAAGGCCAACATCGTGAGCGAAAGCGTCACATGGATGCCTGCACAACGGCTCTATCTGCAAGCTAGCGCGAATTATACTTGGTCTGAAACCGGAAACAACACCCTCTGGGTGCCCGATTCGCAAAACAATTACTGGTCCGGCAGCCTATCGGTCGGCTACGCGATTGACAACAAAACAGACATCACGGCCACCTACACGTATTATGGAGCGAACAACTATACCCAGCAAGGGTCGCCCTATGACACAACAACGGCCAATGCCAGTATCCCCAATGCCATGGGTTACGGCCTGAACACTCAGGAGCATACCGTGAGCTTGGCGCTGACCCGCGCCTTGGCCCCGAACATGCTCTGGAACCTGCGTTATTCGATGATGTCGAGCCAGACCACGGGTGCCTTGCAGGATCAGAGTGGTGGAGCCAATGACTTCACCGCCCAGATGATCTCCACCGGTTTGCAGATCCGCTTCTGATGTGGTAGAATGACTCGCTGTTTGAACTAAATTACCAACCCCAAACATGACCATGAACTGGAAATTACAAGCATCCATGCTCTCGGCTGCCCTGCTGATTGCCGCCCCTGCGGCTTTTGGTGACGGCGCTGAAGTTTACGCCAAAAACTGTGCCTCCTGCCACGGCAAGGATGGCAAGGGAGAAACCACCATGGGCAAAAAAGCCAAGGTCAAGGACTACACCGACGCCAAGGTTCAAGCCTCCTTCACCGATGAAGAAGCCCTCAAGGTGATCCAAGAAGGTAAGGAAAAGATGAAGGGTTACAAGGACAAGATCACTGAGGCGGAAGCCAAGGAACTGGTCACCTTCATCCGCGCCTTCAAGAAATAATCCACAGTTGCGGCGTCCAACCGCAAGTGTCTCGGGCGGGGGTTCGGCAACGAGCCCCCGCTTTTTTTAACTCTAACTCAGCGCTGTAGCGGCGCTCTGTGAGCGCCGCAGCCAATGACCAAGCAAGCGCTTCGACTTTTCCCGCAGGGGAAAAGTAGTCACAGACCGCCGCTACCATGGGACCGTCCTCCCAAAAAACAATCGTTGCCTAATCGCAGTCTTGTGTGGCAAAACCCTGCCGCCATCCCCCTCCAGCTTCTATCCGACTACCTCCCCCATGAGCGAAGAATCCATTCCCTCCTCCTCCTCCACTTCTCTGCCCACCCGCCTCAGTCGCCTGCGCAACTGGCTCAGCCTCTCTGGCTTGGTGGTTGCCGTCTCGGCGTTTTTCGCCTTTATGCTGTTATTTTCGGTGGACCTTTTTGCCACCCACGCCAACCCCTACATGGGCATTCTCGCCTACGTGGTGGCCCCCTCGTTCCTATTGGTGGGCCTGGCCGCTGTGTTGGTGGGCTATATCCTCGAAACCCGCCGCATCCCCAAAGACCATCCCGAAATGGTCTCCAATTTCATCCTGCACGTCAACCTGGCCCGCACCCGCGACCGCCGCTTGCTCGTTGGTTTCGTCGGTGGCAGCCTCGGGTTCCTGTTTCTAACGGCGCTGGGTAGTTACGAGACCTATCACATTACCGAGAGCAACTCGTTTTGCGGCGAGGTTTGCCACACGCCGATGGAGCCCCAGTTCAAGGCCTATCAGCACTCGGCCCACGCCAAGGTCGCCTGCGTCGCCTGCCACGTCGGCCCCGGTGCCGGCAACTACATCCGCACCAAGATCAGCGGCATGCGCCAGCTCTATCACATGATTCTGGGCGATTTCAACCGGCCCATTGCCCTGCATAACGTCAACCAGCGGCCAGCCCAGGAAACTTGCCAGTCCTGCCATTGGGCGCAAAAGCACACCGGCGACCTGCAGAAGACGTACCGGCATTTCCTAGCCGACGAGACCAACACGCCCTTCACGGTGCAAATGGTGCTCAAGGTGGGCGGCAGCGACCCGGTCCATGGTCCGGTGCAAGGCATTCACTCTCACATGAGTGTTTCTAACAAAGTTGAATTCATCGCCACCGATGAAGGTCGGCTCAAAATCCCGTGGGTACGGGTGACCGATGCCAACCAAAAGGTCACGGAGTATCGGACCAAGGAATTCACCGATGATATTTCCAAGTATGACATCCGCACGATGGATTGTATGGATTGCCACAATCGCCCGTCTCACAAGTACCTCACGCCGAATGCGGCGGTGGATCAATCGATGGCTTTTGGTCGCATCGATCCGACTCTCCCGTGGGCCAAAGCCAAGGTGGTCAAGGCGTTGGTGCAGCCCTATGCGACGCGTGAGGAGGCTAACCAGAAGATTGAGAGTTTCTTGCGCGGCGAATACCCGGATGAGAAGCGGGTGGATGCGCTCATCAAGGAGACCAAGGCGATTTACGAGGCCAATTTCTTCCCGGAGATGAAAGTGGATTGGCGGATTCACCCCGACCTGATTGGCCACAAGGACTCCAACGGCTGTTTCCGTTGCCATGATGGCAAGCATCTGGCCAGTGACGGCAAGAGTTCGATCAAAGGCAGTGATTGCAACGCCTGCCATCTCATCGTTGCACAAGGCTCCGGCAAGGACCTCGAAAAGGTGGATGCAAAGGGCCTCACGTTTGTTCACATCGACTCGGAAAACTCAGACCCCTCCTGCAACGAGTGCCACAACGGCCAAACCCAGGAATAATCACGCAGCACCCTCTCAAGGTGTGGGAGCATCTTGCCCGCCTCTGACCATGCACACCATGGCAGCAGGCTCCCGCAAGCCCGTGCATCCTTAAAAAACCAAAGATGTTGTCGTTAGGTTAACATCTTTGGTTTGCGTCTCGGGGTGGAGCCCGAAAGAAAGGGGTAGTCACGGGGGATTATTTCAGGCACACTGTGACTGGAATGTTCCAACAATTGTTATGGAAGGATTGATCCTGCTCGTTTGTTTGCTCGTCATCTGGCTGATTGCTGCGCCCATCGTGGCTCTGGTCAAAGCGTCACAGGCCAAAACCGAGGCCCGCGAAACCCAAGTGAAATTGGATCGAATGGAGCGCGGGTTGCAGCTTTTGCAACGGGAAACGCGCCTGTTGCAGATGGCCTTCAACAACCCCCAGTCTCAGCCAGGCCCACCCTCAGCAGTGGTGCCGGACCAAGCGGAAGAGGCCGCTGTGGCGCTGCCACGACCCGCCGTGCCGCCACCAATCCGTCCGCCGGTTGTAGCGCCGCAGGGGCCAATCCGTCCGTCGGTACTAGCAGCGCCGCGCGAGTTCGAGCCGCTGGTGCCTGAACCGGCAATATCAGCGGAAGTCGAGCCGGGGCCGACATTTTCGCTGGAGCAATTCATGGGTGTCAAATTGTTTGCCTGGCTGGGCGGCATCGCGTTGTTCTTCGGGGTCATCTTTTTTGTGAAGTATGCTTTTGAAAACAATTGGATTTCGCCTGTATTGCGAGTGACGCTGGGCTTTGTGACGGGCACGAGCCTGTTGGCTGGCGGGTTGGCGCTGCATCGCAAGGGGGCCTATCAAGTGCTGGCCCAGGCGCTGTGCGCCACGGCGGTGTTGATCCTTTACGGAGTGACGTTTGCCGCTCATGCCTTTTATCGTCTGGAGGCATTCGATACCGTGCCCACCTTTGCATTGATGGTCCTCATCACGGTCGTCGCCTTTCTCATAGCGGTGCGGCTTGACGCGCTGGTGGTGGGGGTGCTGGGGATGCTTGGCGGTTTTCTAACACCTGTGTTGGTGCATACAGGCAGGGATCAACCGCTCGGACTGTTCGGTTACATCGGCTTGCTGGTCATCGGCCTGCTGGCGGTGTCTCGTCACCGCCGCTGGGGATTTCTGGTGAGTGGCGCAGCCGTTGGCACGGGCCTGATGCTGATTGCCTGGTTCGCCGAATTTTTCGTCGCCGGTTACTACGCCCACGGCTCGAGAATCTGGATCCCGATGGGCATTCTCGTTAGTTTCAACCTGTTGTTTCTGGCATCCGCATGGCTGGAGCAGCGCCGCGGGGACCCGGAGATTCACGCGGCAGGCTCCACTCTGGCTCTGAGCGCGCTCTCCATGATATTCGCGTTTGTCATGCTGGCATTTTACCCGGTGGCTGAGCGCATGCCCCTGCTCTATGGCTTCATCCTGTTGGAGAATCTGGTGGTGCTGGCAGTGGTGTGGTTGCAACCCAGGCTGATTGTTGCCCAGTTGCTCAATGCTCTGCTCACGTTTTGGCACCTGACGATGTGGACAGGCACCTATCTCACAGCGGACCGGCTTGGCATGGCGTTGGCGGTGTGTTTGGTGTTTGGGGTGGTCCACGCCATGGGGCCGGTGTTGCTGGCCCGGGTGCGCCCGGCGGGTGAGACAGTCCTTTCACCCAAGCTCTGGCCGTGGATGGCCCTGCTTACCCAGTTGCTGATCTTGCTGCATATTCTTCATTTGCCCGACGCCTCGCTGCTTGTCTGGCCCGCGGTAATTCTCACCGATTTGTTAGTCATCGCGCTGGCGGCGGTCACAGGTGCGATGCTGCCAGTGCTTGCGTCGCTGCTGCTCTCGCTGGTGCTGGCCGGGGTGTGGTTGCTGCACGCGCCACTGTCCATCGATGCCCTATCGCCGTTCCTGTTTATCACCACCGGCATGGCGGCGTTGTTCGCATTGGCCGGACGCTGGCTGCAGGAGCAACCCGCTCTGGCCGATGGGACTGCCGATAGCAGGCCCACACTGGAGCAGCAAATGGCAGCAGGCTTGCCAGTGCTCTCCGGTGTCATGCCGTTTGCCTTATTGATTCTAGCCATCCAGCGGTTGCCAATCGCCAATCCGTCGGCAGTGTTCGGCGTCGGCCTGCTGCTAGCGATTTTATTGTTAGCGATGGCGCGGCTTAACCGCCAAGGCATCTTGGTGCCTGTCGCACTGGGTTGTATCCTGGCGGTCGAGGCCGTGTGGCACTGCAGTCAATTTGATGCCACTTTGCCGGGCATCCCGCTTGCTTGGTATCTCGGGCTTTACCTGATCTTTCTGGTGTTGCCCTTCGTGTTCCATCGGGTCTGTGAGGCGCAAGTCTGGCCGTGGATGGCCAGCGCGCTGGCCGGTGTTGGCCATTTCCTGCTCATCCATCACCTGGTGGGCCGGGCGTTTCCCGCCATGGCAGGCAAAATGGGCCTGCTGCCAGTCGCCTTCGCCCTTCCCAGTTTGCTGGCGTTTTTCGATGTTATCCGTAGGCCCGCTACTTCCGAAGACGTCCAGTCCGGCAGACTTGCCTGGTTTGGCGGCGTTGCGTTGCTGTTCATCACCTTGATTTTCCCCATTCAATTCGAGCGCCACTGGCTCACTGTGAGTTGGGCGCTGGAAGGCGCTCTCTTGTTATGGTTGTACCGGCGGGTGGCTCATGCTGGCCTGTTGCTCACCGGTCTCGGATTGTTAGGAACGGCCTTTGCCCGACTAACGCTCAACCCTGCGGTATTCAGTGATTACCCGCGAGGTGCCGATGCGCTGCTCGATTGGCATTTATATACCTATGGCATCGTGGCGGCAGCCCAGTTTTTTGGTGCTTGGTGGTTCAGCGACGCGGATGAGCGGCACCGCGACATCCCGGCGCGGGGATTATTGATAGGTTGCGGTTGTGTGTTGCTGTTCCTGTTGCTGAATATTGAGATTGCCGAATGGTTCACCCCGCCCGGCGATCGTTGCGTGGCCTTTAACTTCGGCATCAACTTCGCCCGCGACATGACCTATAGCATCGGCTGGGGCTTGTTCTCGCTGGGATTGCTAGGTATGGGTATCCGTTACGGAGCACGTCCGGCACGCTATGCCGCTATTGGCCTGCTGGTGGTGACCCTGCTCAAGTTGTTCCTGCACGATTTGGCGGCCATCGGCAGCATCTACCGCATCGGCGCTCTCATCGGCGTCGCCCTCATCGCCTTCGTCGCATCCTTCCTCTATCAGCAGTTCTTCAACAGTACCAGAGTGCGATGACTTCCTCCTGTGGCTGGTTCATCGCAGCAGACGATGTTGTCACGGCATAAACCATTCTTCTTTCGGTGTTCAGGGAATTGCCATTGCATCCCAGTGGCCGATAGCTACAATCCGCCCAATGCATGCCATTCTTATTGCTTCCGTCCTTTGCTCGTGTGTGGCGCTCGGCGCCCAACCGGAGGCCCGCGAGTGGACGGCCCCCAACGGCACGGTGATCAAGTACCGCTGGAGTGCCCCGGCCGCCCCGGAGCCCGGCAAGACCTATCCATTGGTGTTGTTTTTGCATGGTGCCGGCGAGCGGGGCAATGACAACATTGCCCAAATCAAGCATGGCGTGATCCCGATTCTTGAAGGTGCCGAAAAACTCAAACAACCGTGCTTCCTGATTGCCCCGCAATGCCCCAGCGACCAATCGTGGGCTCAGATCAACCATCAATCCATGCGCCTCAAGGAGGTGGACCAACCCAACCCGCTGCTCGATGCAGTGCTGGCACTCGTCGATGATATCACCAAAAAACAACCGGTGGACGCCAAACGGTTCTATGTCACAGGTCTTTCGATGGGTGGATTCGGTACCTGGGATTTGTTGGGCCGGGTGCCAGGGCGGATCGCCGCCGCGGTGCCTATCTGCGGTGGCGGGGATCCGGCGCAGGCAGCAAAATTTAAAGACGTCCCGATCCACGCCTATCATGGCGATGCCGATCCAGTCGTGCCGGTGCGTTCCACGAAGGAAATGATCAGCGCCGTTGAAAAGGCCGGCGGCAAACCCGCCGCCACTTATTATCCCGGTGTCCAGCACGATTCGTGGACCCAAACCTACAACAATCCCGAATTGCTCCGCTGGTTGTTCGACCAACAGCAAAAGTAGTATCTAGTGAAGATATGGAGAGGGGCGCAAGATAAATCATGGTGGCTTTGTGTGATTTTTCTGGCAAGCGTACTTTGAGGACGATCCCTGAGCGGTGAGGTAACTCAAGTGGGTGGGGGAGAAAGCTGACCTTTCTGTTGGCGGCCGCATCCTGGGCTTGCCAGCATGGCTGGCCCTGATATAATTGCGGGACATGAGCGACAAAGCCCCTTGGATTACCTATCGGCCGGAATTGAAAGTATTGGACTGCACGATCCGTGACGGCGGCCTGATCAACAATTCCCAATTCAGCGACGAACAAGTGCGTGCGGTCTATCAGACGTGCGTGGCCGCCGGAGTCGATTACATGGAGATTGGCTACAAGAACGCGCCGTCGCAATTTCCGAAGAACAAATTTGGTCCATGGCGCCATTGCGAAGAGGAAGACATGCGGCGGGTGGTGGGCGAGCACACGTTTGCGGCGACCGGGCTGAAGCTGGCTGCGATGGCGGATGCCGGCGGCAAGAGTGATTGGAAGCACCAGATTCTGCCGGCGAAGGAGAGCGTGCTGGACGTGATCCGGGTGGCCTGTTACGTCCATCAGATTTCTGAAGCGGTCGATATGATCGAACATTGCCACGCGCTGGGCTATGAAACGACGCTCAACATCATGGCCATCTCAGTGGTGGCCGAAGCTGATATCGACCAAGCGCTGGAAATCGGTGCCAAGTCGTCTGCCGGCACGATCGTGGTGGTGGACAGCTACGGCAACCTGTTCCGCGAGCAAATCGACCACTTGGTGCGCAAGTACTCCAAGGCGGTCGAGGGCACCGGCAAACACATTGGCATGCACGCCCACAACAACCTGCAACTCGCCTTCGCCAACACCGTCGAGGCCATCATCCTCGGTGCCAACCGCGTCGATGCCACCCTCATGGGCCTCGGTCGGGGTGCCGGCAATTGCCCGATGGAAATTTTGCTTGGCTTCCTGCGCAACCCGAAATTCAAGCTCCGGCCGGTGATCGAAACCATCCAGAAGACGATCCTGCCGATGCGCCAGCAATTTGATTGGGGTCCGTCGATTCCATACAACATCACCGGCCAAATGAACCGCCATCCGAAAAGCGCGATGGACTGGCGCGAAGGCCCAACCCCCGACGACTATCTGGGTTTTTTCGATCAGAGCATGACCGACTTTTGAGCGCTCCGCCTGGCGGCCAATCGGCTTGAAGAACGAATCCCCTCATGGTCGATTCAAGCCGGTGATCCAATCCTCAAGCCGCCAGCCGCCGCTCATTTCACAAGTCGAGTCATGCATTCCCCGGGGGCATCCAAGCGCCAAGGCGGATCGTGTCCGTCAGCGGGCGTCCTCATCGACGGTTTCGTCGCGCTGGTAGATCGGGAGTTGGCGCCAAGGCACGGTAAAGGCGAGCACCATCATGGCGGTGCCGTAGGTGCGGCCGGCCTCGTGGCTATCCCAAGAGCCGTCGGGCGATTGTTTGGGCAGATAGGTGGCATACATCCAGTTGGCGTATTCCTGCCAATGACGGCCGCCGATTTGGAACATGCCTTGGGCATTGTAGTAATTGGCGTAATACTCGAACTGGTTGCCGGGGAGTGAGCGGAAGTTACGTAGCAGCCAATCGGCGGCATGCTTGGTGCGCTCACTGCCGTGTTCGCCGCAGAGTTCGAGGCAGAGCAGGCCCATGCCGGTGAGCGTCTGGGCGTGGTCGTCGCGGCTGGTGTAGCCGAAGCCGCCGTCCTTTTCCTGCTGGTGGCGGTGGAGGTACTCGACGGCGGCCACAATGGCGGCGTCGGGGATGGCGGCACCGTTGAGTTTGGCGGAGCGCAGGGCCATGAGTGCCCAACCGGAACAGGATGTATCCGAGTCGTTAGCACCGGGTTGGTAGCGCCAGCCGCCGCGGTTATTTTCGTCCTTGGGGACGGCCTGAGCACGCAGGATCAGAGCGAGCGCCTTGGGCAGGGCAGCGGAAATTCGGGCTTGGCGGTCGGGATCGACCATGCCGCTGACTTCGGAAAGAAACAGGGTTGAAATATTGTGGGCATACATTGGGCCGTTGCCGGCGCTGCCCTTTTCAAACACACCGTCGGGCTTTTGGTTGGCAAGAATGAAGTCGATGCAGCGGTTCAAGGCGACGCTGTAAGGACCCTCGGTGGGCAGGTGGCCCTTGGACAAAAATGCCATGCCAACGAGGGCCGGCACGCCGGTGGAGTCACCATAGGTTCCCTCAAACGAGCCATCCTCTTTCTGGCTGTGTTGGAGGAACGTGAGGGCGTTTTCGACTGCTGGGTTGGCCTTGGCCTGCCACTCTGCAAACACCGGATCAACGCCGGAGGGTTGGGCGGCGTCAAGATGGGCGAAGAGGAGGAAGACGACCGCTAGAATGGAATATTGGACAAGGTGGAAGTGGCGGGAAGAGGGATGGGTCATTGGGCTGATGATGGGCGTTGCTTTTGCTGAAGAGTGCTCGGCAGGATGCCGAACACAGCCGGCGGGACGCCGGCGCTCCCCAAACGCTGGAGGTTGGCGTTTCCCAAGCGCTGGAAGTTGGCGTTTCCCAAGTGCTGGAGGCGGACGATGCCCACACGCTGGGCGTTGGCGTTTCCCAAGCACTGGAGGCTCACGAAGCCCAAACGCTGGGCTTTGGCGGTGCCGTTGCTCTGGACAGGGTGGAGCAAACACGGGGTTCATGGCGGGCCGGATTTGGAGATTTGCTCGAAGTAGCGGCGCACCAAATCGCGGTATTCTTCGGGCAAGGCGATGGCGGAGGTACCGCCGACTTCAGACTTGAGCGACGCCTTGATCTTTTCCCAGTCCGCAGCGGAAACTCCGAGCTTGGCGAGCTCCGGGGGCACTCCAGGAGCGGCTTGAGG
>Ga0118677_10012547_pt1 | contig 12395 bp, 6 predicted proteins | sample AliMusrvi5mmetaG_FD_86154 | JGI IMG/M metagenome (GOLD analysis project Ga0118677, IMG submission 86154)
CGAACATTTTAGATATAGTGAGGATTTTTGCTTTCGGACATTTGCTGGTATCAAATGGAATTGAATCTGAAAAGGCAATTTCAGTAAGTGCTGAGTCCATCACCCGCTGAGCTGCATCTCCGGACATCACACCGTGTGAAACAATAGCACGAACGCTTCTCGCTCCTTTACTCAACATTAAATCGGCTGCTTTACAAAGTGTACCTGCTGTATCAACCATATCATCAACTATAATCACATCTCTGCCATATACATCCCCGATAATGGTCATATCTCCCACCACATTCGCTTTTTCACGTGTTTTGTAGCAAATTACCATTGGAACTTGCAAGTATTTTGAGAAAGATCCGGCTCGTTTTGAGCCACCAATATCAGGTGAGGCAATAACCAAGTTCTTTAACTTCAAAGATTTGATGTAAGGCACAAAAATAGTGGAACCGTAAAGGTGATCTACTGGAATGTCAAAAAATCCCTGAATTTGATCTGCATGTAAATCCATCGTAATAACACGATCAACTCCTGCAACTGCCAGCATGTCTGCAATAAGTTTTGCACCGATTGAAACACGTGGTTTGTCTTTTCTGTCCTGACGAGCCCAACCAAAATAAGGAATTACAGCAATAATCTTATACGCTGATGCCCGTTTTGCGGCATCAATCATAAGCAAAAGCTCCATTAAATTATCAGAGTTTGGGAAAGTTGATTGGACCAAATAAATGTACTGACCACGAATTGACTCTTCGAAAGAAACTGAAAATTCTCCATCAGAAAAATGCTGAATTTTCATGTTCCCGAGTGGGCAATTTAAACTTAGGCAAATTTTTTCGGCAAGATAGCGACTATTTGTGCCTGAAAATACTTTAAACGGTGAAGTTGAATCTGGCATAGATTGTTGTGAAATTTAGTTTTAGCGATTTTTTTGCAAAAGTACGGATTATAATTTTAAAATTGTCACGAAAAGTTCATAAAATAACAATGAATATTTATTAATCTTAAATACAATTGTAATTGATATTAGTATATTGTTGAATTATTTATGCAGATTATTTTACTTCTTGTTGTAAATAAATTAGATTGACTTATAAATATATTGTTAAAATAGAACTTTCGAACAGTTAATTTGTTTTCAATATAATTGTATGTAGTTAGTATAAGTGAATTTTTTATTAACTTTTCCGCAAACGTTTGAAATTTATTTATGCAATTTTCTAGGTATCAAAAAAATGCTGATATGGAAATAACACTACTTTTGATTATGATTTATTTAAAAGCTATATAATTATCTGTAATTCAATGTGCTATGAAAATTCACTTTAAAATACCTTATTTTACTTATTGGGGACAGCGTTTACTGGTAAGTGGAGATTTACTGGAATTAGGAAATGGAGATTTAACTAAAGCGTTGGCACTCAATTATCAATCTCCGGAAGACTGGTATGCTGAAATTGAGATAAATCGCACAGAAGTGATTCAGTTTAATTATAAATACGTTTTATTAAACGACCAAACCGGAAAATATGTTGAAGAATGGGGCGATGATCGTCAACTCACAATTGATTCATCTAAAACAGATCATTTTTTCTGCCTTGACGTTTGGAATTCACCGGGAAGTATAGATAATGTTTTTCTTTCTACTCCTTTTCAGAAGGTGTTGTTGAGTCGCGATAATTTGACTGAAAATACTAAATCCACTACAAAATTCACGCATATTTTCAAGGTAAAAATGCCTTTGTTGAAAAACAATGAAGCCATTTGTTTAATTGGCGATTGCGATGAAATGGGAAATTGGTCGACAAATAATCCGTTGCTGTTAACTAAAGCTGATAGCAACTGGTGGAAAGCCGAAGTGGATTTAGATAAGACGCAAAACGAAGTGCATTATAAATATGGAATTTTCGACTCCGAAGAAAAACAATTCCGCTATTTTGAGTCCGGACCTGATCATATCGTACCTGTCATAAAGTCAAAGAAAACATTGGTACAGAAATCGGATGGTTTCGTGCGTATTACCAATAATTTGTGGAAAGGTGCGGGAGTCGGTTTACCTGTGTTTAGTATTCGTACGAAAAAAAGTTTCGGTGTGGGTGATTTTGTCGATATGAAGTTGTTTATTGACTGGGCTGAAAAAGTAGGATTGAAACTGATTCAGGTTCTTCCTCTCAACGACACGATAGGAACGCATACCGATGCTGATGTACTCCCTTATGCAGCCATTTCTGCATTTGCGCTTAATCCGCTTTTCCTTAATTTGCCTACCATGGGTAAATTGTCTGTTACTCATCCGTTACAAAAGGAATATAAAGTCAAACAGGTTGAATTGAATGCTTCGGATTTAGTGCCTTTTATGGATGTAATTAATTTCAAACTGCAGTATTCCAAAGAATTATATCTTCAACAAAAAGATAAATTTCTTCAAGACATTAACTTTATAAAGTTCTTTGCAGATAATGAATTCTGGTTGGCTCCTTATGCAGTCTATTGTGTATTGCGCGATAGATTTGGTACTTCGGATTATCGCCAGTGGAAAGAGTTTGCTATTTATGATGCTAAAAAAATGGCAGATTTCTATTTGCCTGAACATGACAATTTCGATGATATTGCTGTGAATTATTTTATGCAATACTATTTACATGTCCAACTCTCAGAAGCTGCAAAGTATGCACATGAACATGGCGTAGTTTTGAAAGGTGATGTTCCAATCGGAGTGAACCGAAATAGTGTGGATACTTGGGTTTCACCGGAACTTTTTAATATGCACATGCAGGCGGGTGCTCCACCGGATATGTTTTCGGTGAAAGGGCAAAACTGGGAACTGCCAACCTATAATTGGGAGGTAATGGAAAAAACCGGTTTCGATTGGTGGAAGAAACGTTTTGGGCAAATGTCAAATTATTTCGATACTTTCCGTATCGATCATATCTTAGGATTTTTCCGTATCTGGCAAATTCCGACCAATCAGGTAGAAGGTATTATGGGGCATTTGAATCCTTCTACCCCAATCCATATAAACGAATTTGCTGAAAAAGGGTTGTGGTTTGATTATAACCGTTATTGTATGCCTTATATTACCGACTCTATTTTGTTGGATTTCTTTGGTCAGGAAGCTTCCTGGGTAAAAGTTAATTGTTTGCAAATAGAAGATGGTTGGATTTTACGTCTGAAAGTTTCTTATCAGAGTCAGTTAGTTGTAGGAAAAATGTACGAAGAAGGAAAAATATCCGAACGAATAAAATTGGGTCTTTTTGATTTGATTTCCAATGTGTTATTCTTTGAAAAGGAAGGCAGCAAGGGAACACAGTTTTATCCGCGTTTCGGTATGGAATCGCTTCATACTTACCGCGATTTGGATAATTACACTAAAGACCGTTTGCATGAACTCTATGTGGATTATTTCTATCGTCGGCAGGATGCCAACTGGTATCAATCGGGGATGGAAAAACTACCTGCTTTGAAGCGTGCAACCAATATGCTGATTTGCGGCGAAGACCTTGGTATGATGACACCTTGTGTAACAGCAGTCATGAAAGAACTGGGCATTCTGAGTCTGGAAGTTCAACGTGCACCAAAATCGAATAAAAGAGAATTTTTTCATCCTTCAAAAGCACCATATTTGTCCGTAGTGACACCATCTACTCACGATATGAGCACTATTCGGGGCTGGTGGGAAGAAGATCGTAGTGTGACTCAGCGTTTCTACAATTTACAACTCGGACATTTGGGTGAAGCGCCTTATTTTTGTGATTGGTGGATTTGCAGAGATATCATTTTGCAACATCTATATTCTCCATCCATGTGGACAATTTTTCAAATGCAGGATTTACTGAGCATTTCTGACCAAATTCGCCGACCAAACCCGAACGAAGAGCGGATCAATGTACCTTCCAATTCTAAATTCAGTTGGCGTTACCGTTTACATATCAATATGGAAGATTTGTTAGAAAAAGATGATTTTAATGCGGAATTAAAGAATTATATTATCCAATCTGGAAGATAATTTCAAAAAATATAAGAGGATAAAGCTAACTACTTTATTCTCTTTTTTTTGATAAGTTATTGTCAGTTAATCAGTCACATTTTCCATGAATGTAAATAACTAAAATTCAATATTCTTTATTCCATTTCAGTCTTTTTTTTGTTACTTTGTAGTTGAAACATAAATACATAATATTATGGATAAGAAACTCAAACGTTCTAAGGATCAAATGATAGCGGGTGTATGTGCCGGTATTGCTGAGTATTTCAATTTGGATATTACCCTTGTGAGAGTAATTTATGTTATTTTAGCTGTTTTTTCTGCCGGTTTTCCTGGGTTATTCTTGTATATTATTCTTTGGATAATAATGCCGGTGAACGAAGAATAATACTTAATTATTGAACTGTGAAACCGTTTAAATCGTTAGTTGTTTCACTTCATAGCTGTTCATTGATAACTGATAATTGAAACATTGTGGCTTTTAAACTTATTTCACCCTATCGTCCCACCGGCGATCAACCTGAAGCTATCAAGCAATTGGTAGAAGGATTGAACGCGGATATACCATTTCAAACCTTACTAGGTGTAACCGGCTCAGGTAAAACATTTTCCATTGCCAATGTGGTGGAACAGGTTCAGCGTCCTACGTTGGTGCTGAGTCATAATAAAACGTTGGCGGCTCAGCTTTACAGTGAGTTTAAAAACTTTTTTCCTGAAAATGCGGTGGAATACTTCGTGTCTTATTACGATTATTACCAACCGGAAGCATACTTGCCTATTTCAGATACTTATATTGAGAAAGATTTATCCATTAATCAGGAAATTGAAAAACTACGTCTGGCTACTACTTCATCATTATTGTCGGGTAGGAGGGATGTGCTTGTTGTTTCGTCGGTTTCGTGTTTGTATGGCATAGGCAATCCTGATGATTTTACGAGTAATGTAATTGAAATTTATCATGGTCAAAAGATTGTTCGTAACGATTTCCTGCGATCATTGGTAGATAGTTTATATACACGAAATGAAATTGAGCTGAATCGTGGAAATTTTCGTGTGAAAGGCGATACAGTGGATATTTTTTTGGCTTATTCCGATTTTATTCTGCGTGTAGTATTCTGGGGAGACGAAATTGACGAAATACTAACCATTGAGCCTGTAAACCTACATGTGTTGGGTCATTTTGATGCATATAAAATTTATCCTGCCAGTATTTTCGTAACTACTAAAGAGCGTATTGCCAATGCTATACAACATATAGAAATTGATTTAGCCCGTCAAGTCGATTATTTTCGTTCAATAGGTAAAAATTACGAAGCCAAACGAATTTACGAACGGGTAAATTATGATTTGGAAATGATTAAAGAACTTGGATATTGTTCAGGAATTGAAAATTATTCCCGTTATTTTGATGGTCGTGCTCCGGGTAGTCGTCCATTTTGCTTGCTTGACTATTTTCCAAAAGATTTTCTGATGGTTATCGACGAAAGCCATGTAACTATTTCGCAAATCCGAGCCATGTTTGGTGGCGATGCTGCGCGTAAGCAAAATCTAGTGGAATATGGCTTCAGATTGCCTTCGGCTAAAGATAATCGCCCGTTACAATTTGAAGAATTTGAACAACTTGCTCCACAAACCATTTATGTGAGTGCTACTCCGGCCGATTACGAGTTGACCAAAAGTGAGGGCATTGTAGTTGATCAGCTGATTCGTCCAACCGGATTGCTTGATCCGATTATTGATGTTCGTCCAAGTCTCAATCAGATTGATGATTTGCTGGAAGAAATTACGCTACGTACTGAAAGAGATGAACGTACTTTAGTTACTACCCTGACTAAACGTATGGCAGAAGAGTTAACCGATTATTTGAAAAAAATGGGCGTTCGCTGTAATTATATTCACTCGGATGTTGATACGCTGGATCGTGTCCAGATTCTCGAAGATTTACGACGTGGGGTTTACGATGTGCTTGTTGGTGTCAATTTGCTGCGTGAAGGATTGGATTTGCCTGAAGTTTCTCTGGTAGTTATTTTGGATGCAGACAAAGAAGGTTTCTTGCGTTCCCACCGCTCGCTGACACAAACTGCTGGTCGTGCTGCACGTAACCTGAACGGAAGAGTGATTATGTATGCCGATAAAATAACCGACAGTATGGCTAAAACTATTTCGGAGACGAATCGTCGGCGTGAGAAACAATTGGCTTATAACGAAGAGCACGGTATTACTCCTACCGCTATTTATAAAGGGGAACGGAACTCATTCAGCAAAGTTGAACCAAATGCCTATATTGAGCCAGATAGTTCACAAGCAATTGCTGCTGATCCTGTAGTTCAATATATGTCGCATTCAGCTTTGGAAAAAGCCATTGCTAAAACTAAAAAAGCTATGCAGGAGGCAGCAAAGAGGCTTGAATTTTTGGAAGCTGCTCAGTTGCGCGATGAACTGATTAAGTTAGAGGATTTGCTAAAAACCAAATAATTAATCCTTTACACAGCATACCGATAAACCATAATTTTTATCAGTTGTATTCATAGCCAAACTTATTTATTTATTTAGGTTTTACCTAGCTCGAAGGTAAACTATTATATCGTTTTCATTTACAATAAAAAAACCTTGAAATAACTTTCAAGGTTTTTTTATCTAAAATATGTTGATTATTTATTCCAAAATCGATTTAAGATTGAAGATTTTGAAGTTTTATCTTTATTATTATTTTTCCCATAACCATAACCATAACCATAACCATAACCATAACCGTAACGATAACCATAACTGTATCCTGATTTTTCGTCGGTTCCATTCAAAATTACAGCCATATTATTAAGCTTTTTGCTTTTATAAACATCATTTATTAATTCACTCATGTTACTTGGAGTAAAATTTTCACGAGCTATATATATACAATTATCAATCAACCTATTTAGTAAATAGGTGTCAGAAACCACCCCAACTGGAGCAGAATCTAGAATGATATAATCGTAGTCATTTTTGAGTTCAGTTATCAAATCATCCAACCTGCTGTTCATCAACAATTCAGCCGGATTAGGTGGCACTGGACCAGCAGGTATCACGTTAAGAAAAGGATGAAAACCAGATGGAACAATAATTTCATGTGATTTTAGATTTGGGTCTGATAAATACAAACTTATTCCATTAATTTTTGGTATATGCATATATTCACCTAACATCGGGTTGCGAACATCCAATCCAACCAATATCACTTTCTTTTTCAACAATGCAAATGACATAGCTATATTAATGGCAGTAAATGACTTACCTTCACCGGCAATACTTGATGTTACTAGAATTACGGGTGATTTTTGTCCACCAATCATGAATTGCATATTCGCCCGGATTAACCTAAACATTTCTACAATTGGAGTAGTTTTACCTTCTCTAACAGCCACTCTATCACTTTCTAAATCTTTACATAACTCAATAGAGCCTAGGAATGGAGCATTAACCAATTGTTTAAACTCCTTTTTATTGGAAATTTTATTGTTTAGTACATCTAAAATTTTAATAATTACGATCGGAATTAACAATCCAATGAATAATGCAAAAATGAAAATGATCATTGGTTTAGTCGAAACCGGTAAAACTGAAGTATATGCTGCATCAGTTGTTTTGGCTGATGAAATTGTGCTCGCTAAACTTATTGCATTTTCCTCCCGTTTTTGCAACAAATACAAATACAACTTCTCTTTAATCTCTTGCTGACGCTTAATTTCCAAATATTGACGCTCTTGAGTTGGAACTTCCCTTATTTTTGACGCAAATTTTGCATCAGTGCCCATAACATCTTTTTTGGCTATTTTAAGTCCATCTTTAATACTTCCAATGCTTGTTATAATACTTGAGCGCAAAACTTTCAACTGCTGCTCCATTTCCATTATTACAGGATTTTTTTCATTTGTGGTTCGCAATATTTTCATGCGCTCCAACAAAGCTTTATTATATTCCTGCATTAATTCAAGCAATGATTTATCTTCAATTCCTAAATTTGCCGGCACCAAATTATATTGATTTTTAACATCTTTCACATAAGTTTCTATATAACCTATCAAATTAAGTTGCGTTTCCAATACAGCCAATTTCGATTTGTATGTACTTGAGGATTCCAGAAATATCTTAGCCTCCGAATCAATGTCCGTCAAGCTATTTCTTTTTTTATAGTTCTCAACATTCATTTCAACATCCAACAAGTCGGAACTTAATAACTTTAATCGTTCTTCAACAAAACTTTCAGTATTGCTTGCTATCATATTTTTATCAATGATTGCAGCCATATTGTATAACTCTATCAACTTATTTATAACAACCTCCGATTTTTTAGAGTTCTCCGAGACAGTAGATATTTTAATTCCACCTGACTTCTTAGTTATCGATGATACGTTCACAGAAGTACAATAACGTTCAGTTAAATTATTTGTTGGATAAGAAATTATTTTGTATGTTTTGTCTGTTTTAAGTAGAGTCATTTGTTGGAAACTCAATATACCAACAGGCGTTTTAAATGGTTTATTTATTTCTGAAATTTCATAAACATCTTCTATTTTACCATATTTAAATTTAACTTCGTATCCTTTTTTACTTTTCTTTAGCTTAAGTTCCACTTGATTTTTAAGGGTATCATTGAAAGTAGATGGAACAACCAATTTAATTGGAATGATAGGGTACATTTCATTATACATCAAACCATCTTTCACAAAGTATTCTGTCTGGATATTAAGTGACTCAATCATATTACGCATAAGCGACTTCGAAGTTAACACCTGTATTTCGTCTTCTACTTCCTTTGAAGGGGTAGTTGAAATTGAGAGACCTTCGAGCATTGACATATCTACTAGACCCTTTGAAGATTGATCCTTGCGCAATAAAATAGTAGATTGAACTTGATATTGCTTATGGGTAGTTTTCACGTAAAAATATGCGATTCCTACACATACAGCAATGGAAATTATAAACCAATGAAATTTCTGAAAATACTTAAATAGAATTTCTCTAATATTTATTTTTACTTTATAAGTAGAACCCCCATTAGAACTTGCAACAGTATGTGCGTTGACATTTTCATTATTTTTAATGGTGGTGTTGAGATTATTATTTTCCATTTTTTTTTTGCAATTAATTTGAAATTATTGGAGACAGTTAATGTATTAAATGTAAATCAGCGACACTATTTTTTCAAAATAGAATAAATAATTGAGAATGTGGTAGCCAAAGCTGAAATTGAAGAAATATACAAAGTCGTGTTTTGAGATGCAATAGATTTCACAACACTTGGTTCAATATATAATACATCATTTTGTTGTAAATAATAATATGGAGATTTGAAGACATCATTAGTGTTTAAATTTAGTCTAACAAATTCAAGTTTCCCATTATCTTCACGTGTGATCAAAACATTATTTCTTTTGCCATAAATTGTCATATCACCAGCCAAACCAAGAGCATCCAATACAGTAATACGCTCATTATTAATAGAATACTGACCTGGACGTGCCACTTCACCCAATACAGTTATTCTGTAATTCATAAACTGAATGGTTACAATGGAATTTTTAAGGTAAGGCAAAAGTTGATCATTTATATATTTAATGGCCTGAGATTTTGTTTTTCCAACCAAATTCAAAGATCCAATTACAGGAAAATTGATATTTCCATTAATATCAACTAAATATGTTTGAAGTGTAGGGGCTGAATACAATTGATCGCTCCCAGGTGTAGCATAGGAAACCAAAGGAAGATTAAATGGGGCAACAGCCTGCGGATCTAATCCTGAAACGGTGATAGACAATAAATCACCTACACAAATACGAGCTTCGTGAGCTTTATTAAATGATTTATTAATTGAATCGCTCGATTGAGAATTTATACCATAAAAATAGGCGATTTTTTTTTGAGAAGTACAACCAATTAAGGTAAACGTAATGACTAATGATGCAATAAAATAGATATTTTTCATATCAAATAAAATAGTTTATATTTTGAAAATTTGTATTTAAAAACACTAAAATAATATAACTTGCAAACACAAATATACTTGAATATATATATATGTAATAACAATCAGGTCATAATCTAATAATGGACAAAAGTACTCAAAATTGAAATAATATGCAAACAATATAAATGAAATAAAGTTAATAATAAAGATTTAGTCTGGATTTGAGATTTTTCAAATAATACATTAGCGCATAGGATTTATAGTCAATTGACAGAAAATAAGCAAGATAACTCAATTTTAATTTTACTAATCAATTCAAATCAATAAATTTATCAATTATATCACTAATTTTATAAGAATAATATTTCACAAAGATTAACATATATTTGTTTAGTTGTTAAAAAGCCATATGTAAGAGCACCTAACTCAATAAATATAAACATAATATATTAATATAAATTAAATATATAGTTACTCCAAATCGTATTGACTTTTATCAAATGGATAGATATTGTAACGTCCTTTCGTAAGTATTCGTAATATGCAAAGAACTTTGGGATACCAAACTTTACTTATTAAATTTAAAGTAAATTTGGTTCGACAGAATGCTTTTAGCTTTCACACCGCTTGCTGAAACTAAAATAGCTATGCTGGAGGCAACTATGAGGCTCAAATTTTTGGTAGCTACCTAGCTTAGAGATGAGAATTGATAAAGCTGGATGATTTACTAAATACCATATAATTAATCCTTTATACAGCGTACCGATAAACCATAATTTTTGTCGGTTATATTTCTGCCAACAGTTGTACTGTAGTAATTCAGGCTTCTAAACCAGGCTGTTGAATTATTATCTTGGGTAGAGCACCACCAGCTACAATATTCGGAAACATTGTTGAACTCACTATAGATAAAACGCCCTCCGGCAGGTAAAGCACTAAAACCAGAGGAATTATTCAACGTAGAGTAAGTGTCCGGATCAAGATATCCAATTGCACCAGAAATTATAGATTCTTTCCAATCTGATTTCGCAGCCAATGCTTGTGTAACTGATGTTGATGTTCCGAGATTTACCGAGAGATAATCGGTCAAAACTGTCCATTCTGTTTCAGTAGCTACATGCCAACCTTGTGGAGCTATATTTCGTGAATCTGATACAGCGTAAAAATTGTAAAGCCGTCCGAATTTAGCAATAGAGTTGGTTTCCGAATTATTACTATAAGCACATTGAGCACCATTGCTTAATTTTCCCCATTTGGTATTCTCTGTTACGGTAGGAATAGATTCTCCGTTTCTATATTTTGTAGCACTCAGGTTTTCTGCCATCCAAGTTTGAGTTCCGATAGTAATTGTATGATATACATTCCCATCGATATCTTTTATAGTTCCATAGTTTAAATCGGGATTTAAGATGTTGCTCGGAGTATCTGTTTCTGGCAATGTTGTTATTAGAAGAGTTTTTCCGTAGGTTGTTCCATCTATAGTAGTGGCAAAAGCACGAACATAATAAGTGGTCGCCGGATTAAGAAATTCAAGAGAACTGACGAAACTGCCTGTTCCACTGCCATCAGAGGTTTTACTCATTTTAATGGTTGGGTCTGGCATTGTTGACCAACAAACACCTCGTTCAATTATACTTATAACACCATCGGAAACGATATTGCCTCCGCATGTTGCTTTTGTTTGTGTAACATCACTAATTTCTGCAGTATTAATTACAAGTCCTATAACTGACGGAATGCAGGAAGTAAGCAGAAATAGTAATGCTGTACTGAAGAAAAACGATATCCGAATTGCCTTAATCATAATGGTTGTTTTTTCAAAACCCCAGGTTTATCAAACCTGGAGAAAATGTAATATTTTATATAAAAGCCAAATTGTTAGAACCTTTGAGAAATATTGAGAAATACTCTTCCAGAAGTTTCGCCATGTTCTAAGGTAGCCTCGAAATCAGTCGAAAGCATAAGACTTTTCGATAAACGCCAGGATAAACTGAGTTCAGCAATGTCCTGAGCAAATATAAGTGCCTTGCGATACTCTATTTCAGCCGATAAGTTTCCAAATTCTTTAGACATAGATGCCCCATAAATGAAACCCGAAAAATTCGATGTTTGAAGTGCTGTTCCTGTAACAGTTACGGAAGCATCGATCAGAGGTATTTTTGAGTAAGTAAGATAACTAATTGCATTCATCGATTCTTTGGATGTAGGTGTCTGTATTCGATAGCCGGCATTTCCACCCCAGCTAAAATATTTGAAAGGTCGATAATTGAATCGGAAACGCAAACCCTGTCTTGTTTCTTTTTCAAGGGTACTATCTATTTTATTTTTATAGGTTTCATAATAATAAATGTTCTTTCGAGCATCGTACGATAATGCTAACGAAAGATTATTTACTGGGCGGTATGACAAAGAAAGATACAAACTAGTTAAACTAATATTGGTTATTAAAATGGTATTTTCCACAGCGTATAAATC
>Ga0118677_10012548_pt1 | contig 12394 bp, 17 predicted proteins | sample AliMusrvi5mmetaG_FD_86154 | JGI IMG/M metagenome (GOLD analysis project Ga0118677, IMG submission 86154)
GGACGCAATCTTGTAGCCAGGGCTCACCAGCCCTTGCGGCGTCGGGCTCCAATACGGCACGAGTCTGATCGTCCCTGGCGCGGCCACGTCCAGCTGCGAGCCTTGGGCGGTCTCCACCCACGCGAAGACCCGGCCGCTGCGGTCGCGAGCGTACGCCCCCGGTGCCAGCGGCACGACCTGTCCGCTGGCCGGTATCGCCCGCTTGGTGAACCGGCCGGTGTCGAGATCGAGAACATCGACCGCGCTCGGGGTCGCGTCCGGAGAGGCGTTGTCGACGAGGGCATGCCTGCCGTCGGTTGCCACGTCAAGGAAGGTGAGCTGCCCGTAGGTGCGAGGAGCGCCGCCGCCGGTGATCCCGGAGGCTGAAAACACGTCGGGCGGCCCCGTCTGACCGAGGAGCACGTGGCTCCCAGGCCTCCACGCGTCAACGATGAGATTGAAGATGGTGGGCTCCGTCACCTTGCCGGTCCGCGTGTCGTACACATCCGTGCCACCGGGCCCACCGGCGATGTCGGAGAAGGCCAAGAGTCTCTGGTCGGACGAGAGAGCGAGGGCAGTGGCCTCATCGCCGATCGTCGCGACTAATGCCGGCGTGCCGCTAGGAGCGCAGCGCCACAACTCGGACTCCGGGTCGTTTGGCGCGTAGGACGGCCGTCGCGCGAACCAGACGGTCCCGTCGTCCGCGACAACGAGCGGGCCGACGACCGATTGCGGCCGCACCCGATAGACAGCCGCAGACTGTGCCCCCCGAGAGCTAGGAGCTGTACAAGAAACGAGTGCAATCGCAACGAGGGCGGCGATTCCTGCCGCTATGGGCAGCGCAGCCCAAGTCCCTATGCGAGTCTTGCTCAGACCCACGGCCCCTCCTCAGCGCTCTCGCGCGAGCCGAACCGTTGTGCTTGCGATCCTAGCTCAACCGCTCTGCCGAACGTGGTGCGCATAACCTGCGCGACGTGCGGTCTCGATTGTGCGCCAGTGTGAACGCGTCAGGTTGATGCGCTGGTTAGGACAGGGCCCCGTTACCTACGCCGCAGTGCCCGACCATGGGCGGATCCTGGCAAGCTCACCGGCGAGCCGCCTTTGGGCGACCTCAGTGTCGTGGGCGACCTGCGCGCGCAGCCAGTAGCCGTCCGACAGACCGAAGTAGCGGCAGAGCCTCAGGTCGGTGTCCGCCGTGATGGAGCGCTTGCCGGCCACGATCTCGCCGATGCGCTGGGCGGGCACGCCGATCTCCTTGGCAAGCCGGTACTGCGAGATGCCCATGGGGAGCAGGAACTCCTCACGCAGGAGCTCGCCGGGGGTGACGGGTGCGAGTGCGGTGGCCATGGTCTTCACCTTCTAGTGGTAGTCGACGATCTCTACGTCTTCGGGACCTGCCGAGGTCCAACGGAAGCAGATGCGGTACTGGTCGTTGATCCGGATGCTGTGCTGGCCGGCACGATCCCCTTTGAGCGCCTCGAGCCGGTTGCCGGGAGGGATCCGGAGATCATCGAGCCTGCCCGCGATCTCCAGCTGACGGAACTTGCGCCGCGCCACCTTCTCGATGGCGACGAAACGCTTGACGCGCGTGCCGCCAGCGAGGATCTCCGTATCGGTGTCGCGGAACGAGATGATCATGTCGCAGATAGTAACGCCACGCGTTAGTAACGTCAAGCATGACTACCTGTTGACGGTGCCGCGTCCACGATTCTGGCCTCGTCCTAACGTGTTCCGCATAACCCGCGCGACGTGCGCCTCCATTGTGCGCCAACTGTGAACGCGTCGAGTTGATGCGGTTGTTGTGCAGACGGCAGAGCCGCAAGCGTCACCGAACGAGGAACACCGCAACGTCGCGCGGTTCGAGGCTCCACCTGAAGGTGAACTCTGCGCCGGCAGCCGGAACCTGCCACCTGCCGATCACGCTGATGTAGCCGTTCGGAGCGATTGCGTCCGGACGAAGTCCCGAGCTGGCTCGAGGCAGGTTGTCGTCAACATCTACGAAGGCAGCATCAAAGAAGATGTCGCGCATGCGGTGCCCCTTGGAATCGCTAACGGAGGGCGCGGTGTAGCCGTCGAGAGTGATGGTGTCCGCAGTGGAGTTGCGTGCGATAGCCACCAAGGTCAGAAACCGCGTCCCGGCAGCTGGCTTGGCGACAATTGCGGACGTGTAGCTGTTCCCGGCCCTGCCGCGGTCACCGCCGATTGCAGACACAACACTCGGAGCGGCCAGGTGCGGGTGCGCCGTGGTCTCAAGTGATACCGCGAGCCCGCCGAAATCGACGCGCTGGATGCGAGAACCTGCAGCCGGCCGCTGAGCCAGAGGCTTACTCTGACACCCCGGCACCATTGCCAGGACGAGCCCCGAAGCGATTGCCAGCGCGAGGATGCGGTGCGACACGGCGATCACGTACCTCCCGTTCTGCACAACGTGGTCCGCATAACCTGCGCGACGTGCGGTTTCCATTGTGCGCCAGCGTGAACGCGTCAGGTTGATGCGGTTGTTGGGCGGGAGCACGCGCCCTAGGAAGCAGCCTGCGACTCCCCGCCCCCAAGCATCAGCGAGCGAGCATCGCGCCGCAGCAGATAGTAGACGCACCAGGCAGGAAGCACACACGGGATGATGACGAGGATCGCCGCGACGACGAAGACCTTGCCGATGCCCCCAGCAGGAGCGCCAAGCGTCGGTAGCGAAAGGAAGAAGAAGCTCGCAAGGACGTAGATGATGGCGGCGCTTTGGACCGTTAGTGCGACGTACCAAGACCAACGCAGGCTTCGCAGCAGCCCTACTCCCGCGACAACGTCAAGCACAACAAAGCCTACGCCGATCGCCGTTACCAGCGCGCTGGCCGGCGACTTCAGCAGAAGCGAGGACGCCAGTCTGACTAGACCGAGCAGCCCCACAAACACGAGGTATGCGCCGATGACGGTGATCCATGTCTTGACTGGCATTCGGTACTCCCGTTCACTCTCCGCCCAACGTGGTCCGCATCAGCGGCTGCCCGTGCGCCTGACTAGAGCGTAGCGCTTCCGCAGTCCGTCTGGATGCGGTTGTTCGCCAGACGCGCCTCAGTCCGAGAAGTCCATGAACGTGTAGCCCTCAAACCAATGCGGTGCCACCCTCCTGATCTTGACGGGGTCACCCTGGATGAAGGCGTCCCAGGGGCCACCACCTGGTGGCGTGCCGGTGGCGGAGTCTATGTAGTAGTCCCCGAGCTCGTCGCCAACGTTGGTGAACCGAGGGAAGTACACGGCCCGCAACCGGGGAGCCTGGATGTAGACCACGGACCCCGTGTCCGAGAGCCAGCCTTCAGAAGCTGGCAGCCCGATGCGCAGGGCGCGCACGCCAGACGAGTCGCGATACCTCTCGATGACGGCCACCGCGACCCGCTGCCTTGCGGCCAGCTTCAAAGTGAAGTCCAGGTGAACGCACAAAGCGCCTAGCCCGGAGAAGAGCAACCCGGCCAGCGCCCAAGCGACGAGCGCTGACGCAGCCGGGATCAGCGCCCGCGAGCCGAGACGAGTGGCGAAGAGGGCGCCGGCGACGAGCAGGGCAACCGACAAGACCAGAAGAGCAAACTGGCTGAACACGTACAGGAAGCCCGTGAGCGAGGTGAATAGCGAGAACGTCCGAAGCACGAAGGCGACTAGGAAGATCAGCAAGAGGACCCCGCTGGCGGATACCCACAATCGCGCCGACAGCCATGGGACCCGTTGCGCTGTCGGCGCCTCCGAACTCTGTTCAGCGGCGGGACTCTCACTCACTAGCTACCTCGGGTTCTGGCGAACGTGGTCCGCATCAGCGGCAAGCGTAGCGCAGTCCGTCTGAATGCGGTTGTTGGACAGCGCAGGAACCGCGCAGGCAGTTACGGACTGCGCAGCTTGAAGACAAAGCGACGTCCCCCTCCCAGCGTCCAGACGACCGTAATCGGTCCTTTCTCCGACTTGGGTCGCTTGAAGCCGGCCAGGTAGAGGACCTTGCCGCCGGGCCCCACCGCATCCGCGTCGCGGTACCAATGCACCACCAGCCGGGCCAACACCGGCCTGCCAGAAGCCGTGAGGACCACCCTGTACGAGTCCCAGCGCTGCAGCTTCGCCCCGCCAGTGTCGATCACCACAGCCGGTATCTCAGAGACTGCGACCGAGGCATCGGTTGAGTTGGAGGCGGTACCGTAGACGTACGCGAGCCGCTGCCCGTCGTCACGCTGAACAGGACGCAGACCGTACTCCCACATCGACATGGCGGCACCCGTCGTGGTCGTCTCGACGGTGACAGAGACGCCCCGGATGGACTTGATTGCACGCGACGGGAGCGTGGCGGCATGTGAGCATCCCGCGGCAAGGCAGACGGCGAACAAAGCGAACAGTACGGCGAGCTTGGTTGGCCTCATCGAACCCAGCCTCCTCCGGACACCCTCCGTCTTGCGTCTGTCCAACGTGATCCGCATCAGCGGCTGCCCGTGCCCTTGATCAGAGCGTAACGCTTCCGCAGCCCGTCTGGATGCGGTTGTTAGGCGCGTCCGGCGAAGCTACTGGCGGGGGAAGCTGTTCGCAATCCGCACCGCGTCTTCGAGCGAACCCGTGTACCACAGATTGTGCATGATCCCGCCCTCCTTCCAGAGGACGGTCGCCTGCCCCTGCTGATCGCGCGGATTGATGGTCGCAGGCAGGCCGTGCACGGTCTGGGTTGCGACCATCCCCAAAGGCTGCCATCGCTCGTTGTTGAGCGGCCGCCACGCATCGAACTGCAGTCTGCCGCCCGAGTACACCGCCCAGAAGAGACCGCGCGAGTCTCGCGGACCCGGCGTTCCTGCCAGAAGGTACTCAAGCGATGTGCCTCCCGTGTCCCTTGGCAGACCGGGAGTGAAGCCGACGACTCGCGCAACTTCCTCCACGCTGGCGTACCTGTGACTACCCAGGACATGCAGCTGGACTGCGGAGAACCCTCGACTCGAGGAACCCGACACCCTGATCGGATCTCCAGCTGTGAGCGTTGGCGGCATCGCCGCGGAGGCGCTCGCCGAGCCGGAGCCAGAGGCCGGGCTTGACGTGCTAGCCCCTCCAGACTGCGGCCCTGCCGAGCAGCCGAAGACGGCGAGAGTAACGACGAGCCCGAGTACGACGCTGATGGTCTTCATGGCACCCTCCGTACCGCCGTGAACGTCTCTGGACTGCGCCTAACGTGTTGCGCATCAGCGGCTGGCCGTGCGCCTGACGAGAGCGTAGCGCTTCCGCAGTCCGTCTGGATGCGCTTGTTCGACGCGCCCGCAGCCGCTACTACAGCGGCAGGTGCAGGACTTGGGTGACAAACAGCAGCAGGAGCAGACCGAACAAGAACATGGCTCCGATGGCAATCGCCAGTGCCCGCACCGAGACCGGCGGAGGCGGCGGGGTCTTGCCGGACTCCTGCTCAACTAAGGCGTCGACCATGATCGACGACGCGGCGCCAATCATTGGACCGTCGAGCCCCGCCATCGAGCTGCCCGACGTCGGCTCCCTGCCGAACTCGCTAGCCGAGTGCTCCCGACGCTTCCTGCTCACGTGCTCCCCTATCTGCGGCCGCTGGATTTGGGCTGCGTCGAACAAGTAGTATGCGCTCCGTGTAAGGCGCACGTTGACGGTCTCGATAAGACAATAGACCCATCTCGCTGCTTCCGCCTAGGACCGGAGGCAGGCGGCGATTCCCGCACGAACTCGCGCGCAGTCGCCAGCTTATGCGGTCCGCGTAACACCCTCCTCTGGACTCCCGGGCTACGAGACTGTGTGCTCGAGCCTTTCGGCGATCCACACCTTGATGATCGACTGCCTGGTGACGCCGAGTCGCTGCGCCTCGGCGTCGAGCGACTCGACCATCCACGACGGGAAGTCGACATTGACGCGGCGTGGCTCGCGGTTGGGGCGCGCCGCCTTCGGCAGATCGAGTTCGTCGGTGACGTCCTGACCGGCATCGAATCGCCGGTCGAATTCATCTGTCTTCATAGACCGTCACCTCGCTTGGACGCGACCGGCGGACCGACACCAACCTGATACGCTGCTGACGATACGTGATGACCGCGGACCAGTGCGTGCCCGCGATGACGCCCACCATGAGGAAGCGCGCCTTGCCTTCCGTGCGCGCGGGGCACCTCCAGCAGATCATCGTCGAGCCAGAGCTCCTGGGCTGCAACGAAATCGATACCATGCTTCGCCGCGTTGACGCGACTCTTCCGTTCAGCGAACTCGAACTCCGTCATCATGGTTCCTTTATGGTATGAGAACTATACCATTTGCGGTCACGAGCGGCACCGGGGAGCCTTCGCCCTGCCGCATCACAACCTGTCGAGCGGACTCCTCACCCCTTGCCCGCCGGAGTTGAGCACGTGAGTGTAGATCATCGTCGTGCTCAGGTCCTTGTGGCCGAGCAGTTCCTGGATCGTCCGGATGTCGTAGCCGGAGTCCAGCAGGTGGGTGGCGAAGGAGTGCCGGAACGTGTGGCAACCCACGTGCTTCGTCACGCCCGCCCTTGAGACTGCCGCCTTCACCGCGCGCTGCAGCACGGTCTCGTGCACGTGATGCCGCCCCTCGATACGCAGCCGTGTGTCCTTCCAGCGCCTGCGCTGCGGGAAGACCCACTGCCAGCGCCACTCCGCTGACGCGTTCGGGTACTTGCGCTCGAGCGCCCCAGGAAGCGGCACACGACCCCACCCCTCGGCGAGGTCCTGGCCGTGAACCGCCCTCGCGCGCTTCAGCTGCATCCGCAACTCGGGCTTCAGAGAGCGGGGCAGCATCGTCACGCGGTCCTTCGAGCCCTTGCCGTTGCGCACCATGATCTCGTTGCGCTCGAAGTCGATGTCCTGCACGCGCAGGCGAAGGCACTCCATCAGCCGCATGCCGGTGCCGTACATGAGGCTGGCCATCAGCCGCTCGTCGCCATCCATCTGATCGAGGACGACGCGCACCTCCTCGCGCGTCATGACGACGGGCAGGCGCCTGGTCCGGTGCGCGCGGACGAGGTCGCCCAGGCTGCCGACGTCGCGGCCGATGACGTTGCGGTACAGGAACAGCAGCGCCGAGAGAGCCTGGGTCTGCGTCGACGCGCTCACCTTGTCGACGACGGCCAGGTGCGTGAGGAAGGCGTTGATCTCTCGCTCGCCCAGTGCGGCAGGATGCTGTGTCTCATGGAAGTAGATGAAGCGCCGCACCCACAGGGTGTACGCCTGCTCGGTGCGACGGCTGTAGTGCCGCGAGCGCAGCGCGTCGCGCAGTTGGTCCATCAGTCGTGGCGAGCGGGCGGACGCGGACGGGTCCATCGTCTCCCCTCAAGCGACGCGATGGTCCCCCCACGATGGACGTCGGCGCTTACCGGGGGCTTGCCCGCCCCTGACCGGCCCGCGCTCGAAGCGGCGGGCCGGTCGTCGCTCCCCCCTAGCCGACTTGCTTCATCATCCGCTCGATGGAATCGACCCGCTCGCGCGTCGCGGCAAGATCGGACTGGATCGTCAGGGTGGCGTCGCGCATCTCCTTGGCGAGCTTCTCGTAGTCCGCGGCGAGCATGCGGTACTGCTCGCCGTACTTGCCCTTGGCCTCTTCCTTGGCCACCTCGGACCTGCCGCTGATCACCGACATCGCGATCATGCCGATGAACGCGAGCGCCACGATCGCGATCCACATTGCGGGCCAACTGATGTTCATCTCGTTCCCACCCTCTCGCCTACGACTTGCTCTGTGCGGTCAACGTCCTGACGGCTTCGGCGATGCGCTCCGCCGTGAGCTCCTCGGCGAACGCCGTCACCTCGAAGTAGCGAAGCGCCTTGCCCTCCGCTGACACCTCATGGCGGCCGGTCACCAACCCCGCTCTCTCCAACTGCTTCAGGTGCATGTGCAGGAGCGGCCGACTCATCTCCAACTCGCGCGCCAGCTCGCTCACGTAGGCCTGCCTCTCGCTCAGCGCCGCGAGTATCCGCAGCCGATGAGGGTTCGCGAGAGCGCTCAGCATCGTCAGAAGCTGGTCGCCGGTCCGTTGACTCGTCATGCATCTCCCTTACCTGTCAGCAATACTTTACACATGACACTTCTTTGCGTCAACCGCTTCTTTCGGGAGGTGCTCGCGAGATGCGCGCGGCTCCTCGGGGCCGCGAAAAGGGCCCCCAGCGTCGCGCCGAGGGCCCTGAACCATGCGATCTTCCGCGCGAGCCTACAGCGCGAACCCGCCGTGCTTGCGGAAGTGCTCCACCAGCCCGCCGTCGGCCAGGAGCGTCGCCATCACGGGCGGCAGCGGCGCGAACGGGACGTCGATCCCCTTGGTGTGGTCGTGCACGACGCCGGCTTCGAGGTCCAGAGCGAGTTCGTCGCCGTCGTCGATGAGGTCGGTGTCGCACTCCACCACCGGCAGCCCGGTGTTGATGGCGTTGCGGAAGAAGATGCGCGCGAAGCTCTTCGCGAGCACCGCCTTGGTGTTGGAGTGGATCAGCACCAGCGGCGCCTGCTCGCGGCTGGATCCCATGCCGAAGTTGCGCCCCGCCACGAGGATCCCGCCCTGCGGCTTCACCTTCGCGAAGTAGTCGGGGTCCAGCTCCTCCATGGCGTGCGTGGCCATGTCGTCCATGTCGGTGGACTTGAACTTGTACTTGCCGGAGATGATGTAGTCCGTGTTGATGTCGTCGCCGAACTTGAAGGCGCGCTCTGCGATGGTCATCAGCGCTCCCCTCCCTCGAAGTACTGGCGTGGGTCGGCGATGGCGCCCTCGATTACGCTCGCGGCCACTGTGGCGGGACTCGCGAGGTAGATGAACGGGTTGCTGTTGCCCATCCTGCCCTTGAAGTTGCGGTTGGCGGTGGAGATCACGTTCTCGCCGTCCGAGGGCACGCCGTTGTGCGTCCCGACGCACGGCCCGCAGCCCGGCGTCACGACGGCGGCGCCCGCCTCCACCAGCGTCTGGATGAGTCCCGCCTCCATGGCGTCGAGGTAGATGCGACGGCTTGCGGGCGCCACGATGAAGCGCACGCCGTCGGCCACCTTTCGCCCGGCCAGGATGCCCGCGGCGATCGCAAGGTCCTCGAACCTGCCGTTGGTGCACGTGCCGAGGAAGCCCTGCGCGATCGGCGTGCCGAGCACCTCCTCGATCGGTGCGGCGTTGTCGACGCTGTGCGGCTTGGCCACGTGGGGCCCGATCGTCCTCGCGTCGAGGGGGACCTCGTCGCAGTAGACGGCGTCCAGGTCGGGGTCCACGGGGGCGGGAGTGCGCTCGCCACGGCCCTCGTACCAGGCGAGCGTCTTGGCGTCGGCGCGCATGAGGCCCGCCTTCGCACCCATCTCGATCGCCATGTTGGAGATCGTCATGCGCGCTTCGACGGACAGGTCGTCGATGGTCGACCCGCTGAACTCGAGCGACTTGTAGGTGGCGCCGTCAGCGCCGAGGCGCCCGGCCAGGTGGAGCACGAGGTCCTTGCTGAATGACCCGGGCGGCAGCTCGCCCTCGGCCACCACTCTGATGGTCTCGGGCACCTTGAACCAGAGCTTGCCCGCGGCCATCGCCGCCGCGCCGTCTGTGGAGCCGACGCCGGTGGAGAAGACGTTGAGCGCGCCGTACGTGCAGGTGTGCGAGTCGCAGCCCACCATGAGGTCGCCCGGCACGACGTGGCCCTGCTCGGGTATCAGCTGGTGGCACACCCCGCAGCCGATGTCGTACACCTTCGCGCCGGTCCGCTTCCCGAACTCGCGCATGATCGTGTGGAGCGCGCTCACGCCCTCCAAGGGCGACGGCGACGAGTGGTCGATGACGAGCGCGACCTTCTTCGGGTCGAACAGCCCCTCCGCGCCCATCCGCTCGAACGCACGGATGGCCAGCGGCGAGGTGCCGTCCTGCCCCATCACGAAGTCGACGTCCGCCACCACGATGTCGCCCGCTCGGGCGTCCATGCCTGCGTGCGCGGAGAGGATCTTCTCCGCGATCGTCTTGCCGGCTATCTCGCTCACCCTCTCGGTCTGCGTTGTCTTCCGGGTCCGGTCGTGCGCGTCGCCGAGAGCGGTGATCAGGAGGCCGAAGAGGCCGCGGCCGCCTGGTCCCTGGCGAAGTCCTTGTAGATGTAGAGGAGCTCCTTGTCGAACAGCGAGCGCTTGAGCTCGATCGACATGGTGCGGACGTAGGGCAGCAGAGCGCTCGCCTGCTCGTTCGTGAGCTCGATGCCGTACTCGTCGAACTTCAGCAGCAGCGCCTTGGAGCCGGAGTGCTTGCCGATGACGATCTGCCTCGAGAGCCCCACCTCTTCGGGCGCGAACACCTCGTAGGTCTTCGGGTTCTTGATGACGCCGTCGGCGTGGATGCCGGACTCGTGCGCGAACATGTTCGTCCCGATGATCGACTTCCACGCGGGGATCGTGCGGCCCGCTGCCTGGGCGACGTACTCGCACAGCTCGCGGAAGCGCTTGGTGTCGTAGGGGAGGTCCTCGAAGCCCTCGACGTACTTGAGCGCCATGACGACCTCTTCGAGCGCCGCGTTGCCCGCGCGCTCGCCCAAACCCCCGACGGTGACGTTCACCCAGGTCGCGCCGGCGTGGATGCCCGCGAGCGCGTTGGCCACGGCCATCCCGAAGTCGTTGTGCGTGTGCATCTCGATGTCGAGCCCGGTGGCCTGGCGCAGGGCCCTGATGACGTCGTAGGTGCGGAACGGCTCCATCAGCCCGATCGTATCGCAGAACCTCAGCCGGTCGGCGCCCTCGGCCTTCGCGGCGAGTGCGTACTCCACCAGGAAGCCGAGGTCGGTACGCGACGCGTCCTCGGCGTTCACCGAGACATAGACGTCAGGGCTCATGTTCTTCGCGAAGGAGACACTCTCACGGATCGTGTCGAGCACCCACTTGCGGTCCTTCTGCAGCTTCGTCTCGATGTGGATGTCGGACGTGGCGAGCGAGATAGCGAGCGCGTCGACGCCGCACTCCAGCGTCGTCTTGATGTCCTTGACGTTCGCGCGGCTCCAGCCGAGCACGGAAGCGGTCAGGCCGAGGTGGGCGATCTCCTCGATGACGTCGCGCTCCTCGCCGCCCATGGCGGGGATGCCGGCCTCGATCTGCTCGATGCCGATCTCGTCGAGCAGCCGGGCGATGCGGACCTTCTCCTTGTTGGCGAAGACCACTCCCGCGGTCTGCTCGCCGTCGCGGAGCGTGGTGTCGTCGAGCTTCACCTGGACGCGGTCGATGTAGGTGTCGACAGCGATGTCGTGCGGGACGGTCGAGTCCACGGCTTGAACCTCCTTGAGGGCTTCCGGGCGAGCGCTCCCCCGGAATCCAACAGTCTAGCGGGCCGCACGCGGCAACGGAAGCGTTCACGCGCCGCGCGGGGATCCGGGCGCGCGCGACGCTATCGGGCGGGCGCGCTGTCCGCGTCGGCAGCGTCGACGCCGAGGTCGCACGTGCCCGCCGGGTCGCACTCGGGCTCCGGCGCGGCGTCCTCCGCGTCAGGAGCGGCCTCGTCGGGGATCTCGACGATCGAGACGCCGCCGGCCTCACCGCGCACGGCGCGGTGCTGATGCGCCCATCGGTACGCGTCGTCGTGGTGCCCCACCCACAGCAGCACCAGCTCGCTGCCGGACTCCAGCGCGATGGCCCGAAGGTCCGAGCTCACGCGCAGCGACACGAAGTGCGCGTCCGCCGCGCGCTCGATGCGCTCGTAGTGCGCTCCGCCGCGGCCCACGTCGGCCAGCAGCCGGCCCACGAAGGCGAGCACCCGCTCGCCGTGCGGCCCGAGCTGGCTCCCGGACTCGAAGAACCTGCGGTCGATCACGACCTTCATGCGTCCCGCCTCCCGCGTCCCCGGCGCCGGCCTTCATCGTGGACCGTCACTTCGCCGGAGGCGACGACGGCATAGCGGCACGGCGGCGGGTCGGGGCGGCCCGCCTGCACCCACCCGCGCGTGAACGGGTCCACCATGTGCAGGCCGCGCCGCTCCAGCTCGCGCGCGGCGCGGCCGCGGCCGAGGAGCTCGATCGGCGTGTGACCGGCGACCTGCCGCGCGCCGGGCAGCACGGAGTCCGCGAGCAGCGGTCTCCACCACAGCGGTCCCTCCGGCCCGAGGATCAGGCTCGCGCCCATGCCGAACTCGCCGCGCTCGGCGATCGGCAGCTCCGCCCGCCAACGCTCGTTCAGCATGTCTGCGAACGTCGCCGGATCGCGGTCCGCCCTCTCCCACATCGGCAGGAGCGCCCGCGAGATCCCCGCATGGGTGACGATCACGCCCTCGGCCTCCGCCGCCACCTTCCAGGCGCCGGCGAGCACGCGCTCCCGCACGAGGGCGAACTGCGACGGGTCCACGTGCGGTCCCTCGTCGATGGTGTCTCCCGCGAAGAACGCCATCTCGTGGTTGCCGACGAGCACCTCCGCCCCCGAGGCCTCGACCGCCGCGACGCAGGCCGCGCCTCCCGGCTCCGCGCCGACGATGTCGCCC
>Ga0118677_10012550_pt1 | contig 12393 bp, 8 predicted proteins | sample AliMusrvi5mmetaG_FD_86154 | JGI IMG/M metagenome (GOLD analysis project Ga0118677, IMG submission 86154)
TTTCAACAAACTGAGAAATTCTGATTTTTTGTTGAATTATTTCTTATGAATTGAGTTATTGAACCAGAACTTTTGAGATTAGAAATGCTTCTTAAGACTTTCCAGGTTTTAGAAACCTGGAAAGTTTATTTCAATCTCATTTCTCTATCAACTGCCGCTGTGCTTTCAGCAACTTCTTGAATTCATCCAAGGGCATTGCAGGCGAGCCGGTGACTGTTGCATTGGCAGGAACATCTTTGGTAACATTACAACCCATCCCAAGTGTAGAATTTGCTCCTATCTTAATTCCATTTCTCAAAATTACAGCAGGCGCTACCCAACAATTATCACCAATTTCTGTGCTGCCACCAATCATAGTGCATGCTATTACAAGTGCATTTTCGCCTATAACAACATTGTGTGCAACATGAACGAGGTTATCAATCTTCGCGCCTTTTTTAATGATGGTGTCACTAAGAGCGCCCCTGTCAACACACGTACAACTGCCAATCTGAACATCATCTTCAATAACAACATTGCCGTAGTGGGGAAAATTAATATTGGTCCCGTTGTCTTCTTTTACAAACCCAAATCCCCAATTCCCAATAGTTACATTCGATCTGATATTTACCCTGTTTCCAATGATGGTTCCTTTTTGGATATGCGTGTTTGCTCCGATGACGCAATCATCTCCTATCACAACATTCTTGTCAATGGCTGTGTGGGCGCCAATTGAAGCATTTCTTCCAATTTTCACAGTAGGATGTATCACAGCAGTCGCATGAATTTCACCAACGATTTCTTCCTTGAAAAATTCTTGTAAACACTCCACGAAGTTGTTCTTAGGTGTAGCAGAAAGTACAATGCAGGCACTGATCTTCTTTTTAAATTCTTCATCAAGTTCTTCGTAGATTGATGTTTCAACTACTATCAATGCAGCCTGTGATTTTTCAAGCAATTCCTTTGCTGTTGTTTTATATTTTGACGAAAGAAAAGAAATATGCTTTCCTGTTGCTTCACCAATGTTGCGTGGGCCAATGATGTTTCTTGATAATTCAATATCCGAAACAAAAGTCTTGAATGATCTTTCTTTGAAGTAATTCAGAATAGCTTGTAAAGTGACTATATTTTCCATCTTAAAATTTGAAAAGTTTCAGCATATTTTTCATTGATCTGAAGTCCCTTGATCCTTAGTAATGACTTAAGATATTCTTCGTCGCTATATTGACGGAATGTTTGAGATTTGTACAATTTCAATGTGTCAATTTTTTTCTGAACATGACTTTCATTAAGAGACACGTAAAGGTTTGACAAAAAAGCAAAATTATTCCAAGGCATTTCATAAGAAAGCAAGCGTGATTGCTTGAAAATCCTTACGCCTTCCTCATAGATAGTTTTATGATCCTGATGAATGTCAGAACTGCTGGGAAGCAAAACAAGGTCGGGCTGAATTTGTTTGTTCAACCTATACAACTCTTCAAGAATTTCCTGTCTGTATTGTGGAAACACCCTGACTTCAAAATCGAACAAATACAAAAATTCTTTCCTGATGCCCATAAAATCAACAGCCTTTAGCAACTCTTCTTTGATAGCGCCCGGGCTGAATCCCACGGGGATTGATTTTTCACACATTGAAAATACTGCATAATGTATTTCAACATTACTTTCAATCAATTTTGCAATTGTTCCTCCACTTGAAAACTCTGCGTCATCGGGATGAGGTCCCAGAATCAGCACTTTCTTTATTTCTTCAAATCCAAATCCGTTCATAAATATTTCATTAAAAGTTTAGACAATTGGCGTGTTGTTTCGTATCTGCTGTACTGTTTAAAATTTTCTCCTTCGCTTGCAAATGCTGATTTTTGCAACCATTTTTCAAAAATCGTTTCAAGGAATTCCTTTATCACCTCAACATCCTTACGATCGAACACTCCGCTATATTTGAATTCCTTCAAAAGATTAGCCGCATCACCATTTGGATTACCAAGGCACAATATTGGTTTTCCTGTTGCAATGTATTCCATCAGTTTTCCTGAAATTAAAAGTTCGCTATTTTCCATTTCTGCAAGGCTGTTAAACAACAAATCCGAACTCAGCATGTATGAAATAGCAACCTTTCTCTTTACATAACCCTGATGTTCCAATAGTATTTCAGGAATTTTATTTTTAACCTCTTCTAAAATTACAGGAGAAACATTTCCAATCAGGCGCAACTTAAGAAATTTGCAAATGGGATGATCTTTTTCAAAAAATGATTTTAATGCAATAAGAAAAGATGTGATGGGTTGTGAATCGGAAAGCATCCCAATGTGCGATATTGTGAAATGATTGGGATCACCTGAATAATCAACATCTTTAAAATCATTTTCATCATAACCGTTATAAACATAAAACACTTTATCAGGACTGATATTCCCTTTTTGAACCAGGTGTTTTTTCATCCCCGGGCCCATTGTCAGGATAACATCGGCATCATTCAAAATTTTTTTTTCCAATCGCGCATCTTTTCTTTTTGCCCAATCAGCCCTGTATAAAAATTTGTTGTAATGCAGGTCCGTCCATGGATCTCTGAAATCAGCCATCCATGTAAATGAAAATTCTTTCTTAAGCTTAGCTCCGACAAAATGCGTTGAATGTGGAGGGCCGTTGGTGATAACCAGATCTATTTTTTCACGAGAAAGTATTTCTCTTGCTTTTTTGACCGCATATTTTACCCATCCTTTTCTCGCATCAGGAATGAAGAAATTCCCTCTTATCGCGCGGCTGACAGTTTGCAAAAAACCTGGTTTTGTTTCCCCGGCAAACCCTATTGGTATTGCAGAATTTTCATTTCCACTAACCATTTTTGAATAGAGTTTCAAAGGTTCGAGTGTACTTGTTTTATAAACTTCCACATCCTTCACCATTTCATTTAAACTTTCGTCAATGTAACGATAAGAAGCTTTTTTTTCATCCACTGTTATTACTATCGGATGAATTCCAAATTCACTTAAATATTTGCAAAAATACATCCAGCGTTGAACACCTGAACCTCCACCGGGAGGCCAGTAGTAAGAAATGAGCAATATTTTTTTCATAAAAATTAAAGCTCCTCAGTTGCCTCTATTACCTGATTCTTATTTCTGTTTCTGAATTCATAGTAAAACCCGCCAATCACCACAAGGATAAGAAGGATATTAAAAGCTAATGAAACCTTTTCACCGGTATAATAAACAGCCGGTTCAAATTTCCACTCTATCTTTTTTGTTCCTGCAGGTATAACCATCGCACGCAATACGTAGTTTGCACGGAAATAAGGAGTGAGTTTGCCATCAAGATAGACATTCCAACCTTTGTCGTAATAGATTTCCGAAAACACTGTCAATTGATCTTTGGTTATTTTAGCATCATATACCAGGTCATTTGGTCCATAGCTCGCAAGCTTTATGGTCGCAGTAGAATCCTTTTTGTTTTTGTAATTGGCCACAAAACTTTCATAGCGTTTGTCAATGATTGCCGTCGTGGCAGGGTTAAACGTTTTCAAAGCACACAACTCCGAATCAGCATTGGCTGCCAGCTTGTATCTGTCAACAAACCATGCATTACCCAATTTGTTTGGATTTTCGATTGGTGGCGCTTCAGGATTGTAAATAATGTACTTTGTATTTAGCATGTTCAATGCAGAAACTTTCTTCATAGTAGCAAAGACTGATGAGTCAATGGGCTTTGTCGAAAACGCTTTTGTTATCATCATCATCTCATTTGTCAGCATGGTATCTATAAGTTCCTTGTACCTCTTAAGTTTTGCTCCATGATATCCACCTATAGAATTGTGATAATAGGAAGTGTTGGCATCATTGAATGGATTGTCGAGATTAAAAACCCTGAAATCTTTTTCATTATCTTTCAGGATAAATTCGTCACACTTTGATGGAGTGAATTCTTGTTTGGCTTTACTCTTAGACTCAAAACTTGAATTGTTCAGATAACGTTTGTCAACCATCCACATATCACTAATGATAAGTAATCCCAGAATGGCAATAACAATGGTTTGATTTTTTAATTTTTGAGTGATGTAAAGCCAGAGTAAAACAATGGCCAATGCTATAAAAACAAATGATCGCAAACTATCCGAAAGCAGCAGACTGTGCCTGTCCGATTGAAGTGCTGCAAGTAGCCATTGTGGTAATTTTTTATCCTGATCATATTGCGAAACGAAATCAAAAAATGCACCACTACAAAACCCGAAAACAACGATGATACCTAAGGTTATTCCACCTGCATATTTCAGAGCTTTTAATTTTACTTCTTTGGTGATGCTTTCACTGAAAAACTTTTTGAGAGCAAGAAAGCCAAGCAATGGCATACAAACCTCAGCAATTACAAGGGTAAACGACACTGACCGGAATTTATTATACCCGGGGAAATAATCAAAAAACAAATCCGAGAACCACATAAAATTCCTTCCCCAGGCCAGGCATAATGACAAAACAGTAGCAGCGATCAGCCACCATTTCAACCTTCCTTTGATCAGAAAAAATCCAAGGATAAACAAGAAAACAACAATAGCTCCAACATAAACCGGCCCTGAAGTAAATTGCACAGGTCCCCAATAAGTAGGCATACTTTTGATGATTGATTCTTTTCCTTCAATCTGATTTTCGGTTAACATTTTGTATGATTCGGAACTCTTGCTTAATTCTCCACCGGATTCTCCACCCATATAATTTGGGATAAGAAGTGTGAATGATTCCATTTTCCCGTAACTCCAGTCTGTAGCATAATCTTTGTCCAATCCGGAAGTCATATTCCCTTTGTCATTCGTTAATTCCGATTGTCCGCGGGTAGTATATTTTCCATATTCGTAAGTAGCCCACAGATTGGAAACATTGGTTCCTGCAGCTAATATTAATGCAGCGACCAATACCATTGCAGCAATAAAAAAATCTTTCAGTTTCTTTTCTTTTAACTTGCTTATGAATTCCACGACACCAAGGACAAGAATAATCAGCATCAGATAAAAAGTCATCTGAACATGGTTGGCATTTAATTCAAGTGCAAGGAAGAGTGCTGACAGAGCGCCTCCCAAAACATACCTCCCTCTGAAACAAAGTATCACTCCAGCAATCACCGGCGCCATATAACCAATTGCAAGAGCCTGCGTGTTGTGGCCCGCTATAAGAACAATGAAGAAAAAGGAAGAAAAGCCAAATGCAATCGCACCTACTATACTCAATTTAGGATCTATTCTCATCACCAAAAGCAGAATGTAGAATCCAATGAAATAAATAAAAATCAGTCCTGCAGGATGAGGAAGACCGAGATGGAACAATTGATCAACATACTTCACAAGGTCGGATGCATAAACTACCGAAATCTGAAAAGCCGGCATGCCACCGAACATACGATTGGTCCATAAAGCTTCGTGTCCTGTTGTTGCCCTGTAATCCACTATTTCTTTTGCAGCTCCGGTGAAATGGATAATATCACCTTGTTTCAATTGCTTTCCCTGAAGCAATGGGTTTAAATAGATAACAGCAATCAAAGCAAAAATTGCAACCGCTATGAGGTGCGGAGCAATGGATTTAAAACTAAAATTTTTCATGGATGTTGGATATTAGATGTTGTTTAAAGTTCAAGGTTTAAGGTTCGGTTTTATTTTATTTCTTCAAAATCGGTATACTCGCCAATGTTGTTATCTTTATTTTTATCTTTTTCCGGATTATATTTGATGCTAATTTCACCTTCTTTTTTCTGCTCTTGTTGCTGTTGAGAATCTTTCATATTCTGTTGAAATTTCTCACCAAAGCGTTTCACATAGCGTTTTAAAATGAGCGGAAACACGTATCTCCCCAGCAAAGTGAAGAGAAAATAGATGACAATAATAATTAATAAAATCTTCAAAATTTAACCCATTGGATTAATTGCGAAATTATTGCTTTTTTGGGAAATATAGTGAAAAAAAATAATAGGGTTTTTCATTCTGCTGAATTATAAAGCACAAAAGCCGCTTGTGTATTATGTAGTATCAGTATTAAAGCAGTATTTTTTAAATGTCAATAGTCAATTGCCATAGGTCATTATCAACACGAAATAATCTTGTTGAGAGTGTGCTAATAACTATTGACTATTGACTATTGACTAATGACCATTGTCATTCACTATTTACAATGATTCAAAAGCAGATCACCCGCTCTTTTGCTTCCCAATTGTTCGGCTTTCTTCCAGTCTTCACAAGCAGTTTTATCATCCAGATGAAACTTCGAAATGCCCCGGTTCAAATAGGCTCCTCCATCTTTTGGGTCAATTCTGATTGCAACATTAAAATCTTCAATGGAGCCTTTATAATCTTTCAGTGCAGCTTTGGCATTTCCCCTGTTTTTATAAGCCGTTGCATTCAGTGAATCTTCCGTGATTGCTTTATTGAACAATTCAATTGCTGAGGTAAAGTCGTTAGCTTTTGCCTTTATCAATCCCTGGTTGACGAAGTTTTCAGAGTTGTTTTTATTTTTTATTGGAATACCAGTGTTCGAACTCTTTGATGGTTTCGACTCCACAAACTCTAATGCATCTTTAGCCTTGGTAAAATCAGGATTTATGGAAAGCGATTTTTTTAAATAAAAAATTGCAGAATCACTAATGTTGAATTTCGCATACAACACTCCTAGTCTTTCGAAAGGCAATGCATTATTCGAATCAATTTTAATACAGATTTTGTAGTCAGCAAGAGCAGAATCTTTCTGATCTAATTCCACTTCAAGATCACCTTTATTAATTAATGCATCAGTATTCTTATTCCATTTTGCAATAGAAGTTTTATAATCCGACATTGCCTTTTCAAAATCTTTCAAATAATAATATGCGTTCCCTCTATTGTTATAAAACTGTGAAAAGTCAGGCTGCAGTTCAATAGCTTTTGAAAAATTCTTTATTGCATCATCATATTTTTTGACTGAGTTATAGGCACGCCCAAGGTTGTTATAAACCACCGGGTCTTTGTCGTTCAAGGCAACTGACTTAGTAAAATCCATTATTGCCTGTTCGTAATTATGTTGTTCAATTTGGTAATTGCCCACACCATAATAAGCATAATAATTATCAGGTTGTTTTTTCACAACATCACTCCAGAAAGTATTTGTGTTTTTCCACACACCAACCCTACTAAAAGAATAAACAGAATATCCTGAAAGTAATAAAACAAATGCAAAAAGGATCATCCTATTTATTACCAGATTTCGTTTTTCAACTAATTTATTAATAAAAAATCCAACCAACAAAAACAATCCAAAATAGGCCAGGTATGAATACCTGTCAGCGGTAACGATCCTGCCTTGCAAAGGGAAAATATGTCCCACTATAAAAACATTGATGAGAAAAAAAAGCGACCCGAAAATTATTATTTTTCTGTTTGTTTTTTTTCTGACTAATAAAATAATTACTGAAAGTACAATTAAGAGCAACAGCGCTCCCGATCCATAATACTCAATTGGCAAATGACCATCAACCTTCAGAGGATATGGATGCATCGCACAAAGATTGAAAGAATTAAAAAATTGGTAAATGTAAAAAATGACTGAATAACTAAAGAGAAAGATCCTGTCAACAAAATTAAAATCGGAAATATAACTTATTCTATTTGAACCATCTGTCAAAAAATAAGTCAAACTCGAAATATTTTTTTCAATTAAAAAATTAAAAATGGTATCAAGAAAATTCATTACAATTATTAAAATAAATAAAGTCGCAATAATTAAGGCTAGGGAAATCATTGTTTTTTTAAAAAACGAATCATTTTTTCTTATAACGATATGCTTTTTTATTGCACTAAATAATTTATGAAAAAGGTCTAACTTTACATATAGTACTCCTAAATAATCAGACAATGGATTATTAGTAAAAACTATTAAAACAAGCAAGGAAAACAAATAAGGATTGAACCAAAAGATAAAATGAATTTGAAGTTGAACCGTTGGAAAATATAGCATCATAATCATCAAAATAATTTTTTCTAAAATTGACAATATTGAGAGCTTTCGACCGTAGTAATAATCTAATAAAAACAAGACAATGGGAAGAGTAAATGCCTGTATTTTTGAAATTGATGAGAGCCATCCCAAAGCAATAACCATAATAATCAAATAGGTTTTTTTAGTTTTTCCCTCAACATAAAAAACATAAGCAATCAGAGATAGCAAATAAAACATTGTGTACAAAAGATCCTTGCGCTCCATTATCCACGCCACACTTTCAACTCTTGTAGGATGCAGCGCAAAAAGAACAGTAACTATAATGGTAATAACTGCATTCTTTGAAAGCTTTTTTGTAAGAAAATAAACCAGGAAAATATTAATGCAGTGAATTATTAAATTGAAAAAGTGAAAATAAAATGGGTTTAATCCTGTTAGTTTTATTTGAGCTGCAATTGTCAGCAACGAAAGAGTGATATGCTTATCACTTTGATAAATTGCTTGAATATTTTCCCATGATAATTTGTACAAAAATTTGTTGTTAATGATATACTCATAATCGTCCCAGTCTATAAGACCATTGAATAATGACCTGTAGTAAACAAGTACGACAGCAATGATAATAAACCCTAATGATAAAACTCCAGTTTTATTTGTAAGGAAAAGTTTATTAAAAACAATAGTTTTATTATTTGTTTGCAGCATATGCTGATAATATTTCTTGCTCATTATTTTTAAGCAAAAATAGGAAATAATATTTTACCTTAACCAGGAAACAATAATACAAAAATTACTTGCCAATCCTTGACTGGAAAACTAAATTATTAATCCCTCACCATTTATTGAATTTAATTTTATAATTTTGCGTGCTTTTTAGTTTTTCAAACTTGGTTAATGAAACATTGTCGTATTTTATTAATTTTGATCTCAGGGATTACTTCAATGACTTTGTACAGTCAAAATTTTAACAGACCAATCCCTGTTGGTTTGATGTGTCCTTATGAATTTGATCAATTCGACACCACGGATTATGGTTATTATATTACTGCACCTTTTAAAGTTTTTGAAAAACCCGGAAATATATGCAAGCCCAGGGCTATGATGCTTGATAAAGATGGTTATATTGCCTGGTTTTCTTCAAATGATTATCCGGCGAGATTTTATGACTTCAAATATCATCCCAATGCAAAGATGTTTAGCTGTTGTTATGGACCAAAAGGCCGCTTAATATTAGACTCTTCATTTAATATTACCCGCCAAATCAATGGATATGATAATATGACACCTGACATGCATGATTTTCAAATATTGTCAAATGGGAATGTGCTTTTTTGCGGAAAGAAGGATAGTTTAATGAATTTAAGTGCATGGACTTTTAACGGAATAAAAGGAAGCAAACATACTGTTGTTGTTGAATTAGTATTGTTTGAACTTGACACAGCAAATAATTTGGTATTTCAATGGAATCACCTCAAATATATTCAACCAACAATGACTTACGATATTTACGGATACGATTCAACATTGTTTGATTATTGCCATGTCAATTCCATTGATGAAGACAGTGACGGCAACCTTATCCTTTCCTTTCGTCATATAAATGCAGTCTATAAAATTAATCATAAAACGGGTAAAGTAATTTGGCAACTTGGAGGAAAGTCTAGTTCATTTAAGTTTACGAACGATATTGGATTTACAGCTCAACATGATGTAAGACATTTACCTGGTAGCACTTATTCACTATATGACAATACTGATTCTTCAGTACAAAAAACCAGGGCTGTAATATATTCACTGGATACAATGAACTGGACTGCTAAAAAAATATGGGAATACAAGCCTGATCCAGCTTTCTTTGCGGGTGTGATGGGAAACTATCAGGTCACCACTGATTTTAATCATCTCATAAATTACGGCAGTGAACTTAGACCATACCCAAGCATGGATTTTGTAAACAATAATGGTGTAAAAATATCTCAGATCTTTTTTACTGATTCAGTGAAGAGCTATCGCAGTTTTATTTATAAATTGCCATTTTCATTACCCAGACCAATAATCACATTAAAAAAAAATAAAGTTTCCGACACTCTTTATGCTCCTCCTGGTTTTAAATCTTATGTATGGTCAACAGGTGAAACATCTGATCATATCGCAATAAAACAATCAGGTGTTTATCAGGTGTGGGTAAATTACGGAATTGGGATGTTAGGTTCTAAACCATACGATTATAATCAGAAAGAAAAATCACTAAAACTAAAACAGTACGAAGAAAAGAAAGAAAGGAAAAATTGAATCTGGATATACAACGTGTTAAATATGCTAATGCGTTTGGACATTCTAAGATTTACTTACAATACTTCATAAGATTGTTTTTTGCTTCAACAGAACCAAGTTCAATTGCTTTTTCAAAATCCTCACATGCTTTATCTCTTGAATTTTTACCGAGGTAGGCAAATGCGCGGCTATTAAAAGCAGTTGCATAATCAGGTTTCAAAACTATTGCTTTTGTAAAATCTTCAACGGCTTTATCAAAAAGACTTTGGTCATTGTAAACAATCCCGCGGTTATAAAAAGCATCCACAAAATCGGGTTTTAAGATAATCACTTTTGTAAAATCCTCAATTGCCTGATCGTACAATTTTTTATTCATGAAAGCCATTCCACGGTTGCAATAAGCTGCAGTATCGTTAGGATTGGACTTAATTGTTTTTGTATAATCTGAAATTACCCTGTCATACAATCCTTGCTTGAGATAAACCATTTCAAGGTTGTTGTAAGCTTTTGGAAATGCTGAATCTATTTGGAGAGCTTTAGAATAATCGGCAACAGCTTTATCGTAATACCTATGATTATCATAAATGTAACCACGGTTGTTGTATGCTTTTGCATAATCGGGTGCATATTTAATTGCGTTTGAAAAATCTTCAATTGCTTTATCATTTAACCCTTTTTTCATGTAGGCATTTCCACGGTTATAATAGGCGTCAGAAAAATCAATTTTTATTTCAATGGCTTTTGTGAAATCATCTATAGCATTATCTATTGAACCAGTATTACTATAGTAAACAGCGCGATCTTCATAAGCCAAATAACACCTGGGATATTTTTTTATTGCATCATTCCATAATGAAATACTATTTTTCCAGGTTTGTGCCCTGCCAAAGCTTAAAGCAACAAAAGAAATTGATAATAGAACCAATCCAACACTGATGAACGTTTTCACTCTATGGTTTTTATCAAAATACGTGAACAGAAAGGTGAAAAATGCAAAATAAAGTCCAACACAGGAAAGATAATTATAGCGCTGCTTGACAATAGAGATTCCAACAGGTATCAATTCAATCATAACTGAAATGCTAATAAGGAAAAACAAAGAGCCGAAGATTATTTCTCTTTTACACCTTTTGACTTTAATAATTAAAAAGATTATTCCTCCCAGAATAAATGGCATCACATAATAAACAATTGGTAACATTCCACCCTCAGTTTCAGGATAAGGATGATATTTAGACATTGTCAATGGAAGAAGTACGTTCAGAATGTAAAAAGTTAGCGAATAGATAATGAAGATAATTCTGTCAAACATACCATAAGTTTGAATAATGTTAGCAACATTTGTGGTGTCCACTCTTCCCTTCAAAGTAATAATTCCAAAAATAATTGAAAGTATGAAGAATGGAATTTTATTGAGTAAATCTTTTTTCGAGATTTTTGCTTTTATAAAATAATCGCACAACAAAAAAATCAAAGGTAGTGTAACCGCACTCGATTTTGAAAACAGAGCCAGAATGAAGAATAGAAACGAAAGATAATAATTCTTTGCCCTATTTTTGTTCTGAATAAAACTCATGTATATTATAAGGGATAAAAGAAAAAACATATTTGACAACAATGTACTGGCTGCAGACACCCATGCAACAGCTTCGGTTTGCAAAGGGTTTATTGCAAAAAGAAGGGTTACGAAAATAATTATTTCATTCCTTTGGGTGAATTTTGCAACTAATTTATAAACCAGAAAAATATTAATCAGATGAAGAATCAGACTGAATGAATGATAAGCACAGGCATTAAGGCCGAAAAGTTTAAAAATTACAGCATAGCTAAATGTAGCTAAGGGAGTGTACATAAAAACATAATAGGACGAAAAAATATGTCGTAAATTAATCAAAGAAAGACTTGTAATATCAGCATTTTCGGTAACCTGAAAAGGATCATCCATCAGTAAAAACCCATTGGAAAAAGTTGGGGAAAAAGCAACAATTGTCAATACAATAATAAAAAAAATCGAAAGGTTTATTATCTTTTTCTTTTCAAAAAAATCATTTTTCTGTGCTTTAAAATTTTTTTTATTTCGCGAGTTTTGCTTAGCCATAAAGTTTTAAAAAAATTGGATCAAATTATCAATTCACACTAATAATTATTGAGGTTACAATACTCTCTATTGTACTATATCTATTATGTAAAACAC